>ERZ860445.279-NODE-279-length-42463-cov-14.955975_pt1 | contig 42463 bp, 36 predicted proteins | sample MGYA00509977_ERZ860445 | MGnify/ENA primary metagenome ERZ860445 (study PRJEB30046, sample SAMN00715233) | human gut metagenome | study: EMG produced TPA metagenomics assembly of the A metagenome-wide association study of gut microbiota in type 2... | reverse complement strand
ATTTACGTTTGGATATTTCTGATTGTTTTTGGTTGTTATGAGGTTCTAAATACATAGTAAAAATACAGATAATATCAGTCTCCACAAACTGTAAGGGAGTTTTATTCACTTACAGATAAAACAAAAGATACCCCGGCATTACCTTCACTCAAAAGCAAGCTTTTGGCTTGGCACTACTCTCACCTTTCACTATCTTTGCATAAAATATTGTAATTAATACTCACTATATGAAATTTACATTGCTCGTCGTAGGAAAGACTGTAGAAAAACATTATATCGCTGCCATCAACGACTACACCGAACGTACCAAACATTATACCTCGTTCGATATTGAAGTGATTCCGGAATTGAAGAATACCAAAAGCCTCAGCATGGAGCAACAGAAAGAGAAGGAAGGAGAGCTTATTCTGAAAGCTTTGCAGCCGGGAGATGTGGTAGTACTGCTGGACGAGCATGGCAAGGAATTCCGCTCTATTGAGTTTGCCAACTGGATAGAACGGAAAATGCATACCGTAAACAAGCGGCTGGTATTCATTATCGGCGGACCTTATGGCTTTTCCCAAGCCGTTTATGGGGCTGCACAGGAAAAGATTTCCCTGTCGAAGATGACATTCTCCCATCAGATGATCCGACTGATTTTTGTGGAACAGCTTTATCGGGCTATGACAATTCTGAACAACGGCCCGTATCATCACGAATAAAACCTCACCGGGTGCTTCTGCGCATCTGCCGGAGCACCTGTTTCTGTGTATCTGTAATACGGTAAGATTCTATCATTTTTTGAATAGATTTATTATAGGTAAAGTCATCCAGATGGCTGTATTGCAGATAATGCAGCGTTTTTTCGGGAAACTTAACCATGCAAACCGAAAGTGCCCAGGCTACTGCCATCTTTACATAATATGCTTCGTGACTGATACGGTCGTACTCCAGTAACAATTCATCAATATATTCCGGTTCTATAAAATAAGTCATCGACATCACTACACCGAAACGGATTTCATACTCTTCTTTGGCATGCATCCAGCCTACCAGATACTTCCATAGTGATTGGCGATGTTTTTCTACAAATCTCTTTCCACCTGCAAACTTAAATGTATCGCACACCGACCAGCTGTTAATGAGACGGACAAAACGGGACACACGGTCCAGATAACATTCCAGTTTCTCATCAGGGTGAATATACCCCAATACCATTCCCTGCAACATACGTTCTTCCATGTAGAAAGTACCGGCAGTCTCAAGATAATCTTTCCAATCTTCCTTTTTTGCGATGCGAGCAGCCAGTTTGCGCAAATCGGGAATCCGGATGCCCAATATATGCTCTACTCCCGGATGCAACCCTTTTGTAAAAGGCTTATTACCATATTCCGAGAGGTGCAGCAAATGTTCCTTTACGGTCTTCCCGTCCAAACGATACTCTTCCATAACGGTTTATTTTTCAGAAATAAAAAAACAGCCAAGGTCTGCCGTTATTACCTACGACTACCACCTCGGCTGTTTTCCTTATATTATCTATATTTTAATACACTTCTACTTTGTTGGCCAGTGCTTTACACTTATCGCGCAATGCATCAAGGTCTCCATCGTTTTTATCGTAGCATACCACTACTCCCATACGGCGGTTCAACTTAGTATAAGGTTTTCCGAAGATACGAAGATACGTATTAGGCTGCGAACAAACCAACTCTTCTCCACGATAGCGCGGTTTTTCCTGGCTGGCAATAGGCGACAAGATGACTGCACTTGCTCCAATGTGTTCCTGAGTAATACCCGGAATAGGTAATCCCAGCACCGCATACAGATGAAGTTCAAATTCATTCAAGTTCTGAGTATTGGCCAATGTAACCATACCGGTATCGTGCGGACGAGGAGAAAGTTCGGAGAAATAAACTCCATTTTCATGACTCAAGAAAAACTCTACTCCCCAAAGACCAGCTCCGGTCAAAGCTTCTGTTACCTTGGCAGCCATTCGCTGTGCTTCTGCCAAATGTTCCGGAGCGATGTGTGCCGGCTGGAAACTTTCACGATAATCTCCACCTTTCTGCACATGACCAATTGGCGGGCAGAACAAGGTCGGACCATTCTTCTGGGTAACAGTCAGCAGAGTAATCTCGCTGTCGAACTTGACAAACTCTTCTACAATCAGTTCCTTGATATCACCACGGCTTCCGCTACAGCCATATGCCCAAGAGTATTCCAAATCTTCCGGACCCTTGGCTACCGACTGTCCTTTTCCCGATGATGACATCAGCGGTTTGATGACACACGGATAACCGATTTTTTCTGCAGCCTCTTTCAGTTCTTCAAAAGAAGTCGCATAAAAATACTTTGCAGTCTTCAAGCCCAGTTCCTTAGCTGCCAGATCACGAATCGCCTTACGGTTCATGGTATAATTTACGGCACGCGCACTTGGAACCACCTGAATACCTTCTTTTTCCAAATGATACAATCGTTCCGTACGGATTGCTTCAATTTCGGGAACAATAATATCCGGATGATATTTTTCTACCACTTTATCAAGTGCATCTCCATCCAGCATACTGAAGACTTCGCAAGCATCTGCTACCTGCATAGCCGGTGCACCTGCATACGAATCACACGCTATTACGTACTGTCCCAAACGTTGAGCTGCTATTACAAACTCTTTTCCCAATTCTCCGGAACCCAGCAAAAGTATTTTCTTAGTCATATTCGTTTCAAGTTTTTTGATCCTTCTTTGCACAAAGGTAAGAAAATATTTCCTTATTAAAGACAATACATCTTACGATTATTACAGTTCCATCATCGGAATATAAGGCAGATTAAGGAAAAATACACCTCCCAACAGTACAGCAAGAATCCATAACACGATAAGTACAACCTTGGTCACTGTCGACATAGGACGCCATACATGGAAACTCTGCATAATAACCTGAAGCAAGCCTACCATCGGAATACCTACTGCAAAAAGCCCGCACAAGGCAAAACCAACAGAGGCAGCAGGTACACTGTTTATCAGTTCCCAGTTAATCTCCGGGCTTATATAATAAAAGGCTGCCGGAATACTGGCTATCAACCCGGTAGCGACCATCAGCATGGCAAACAACACCACAAATCCGGCCAGCAACACAGGGGCACAACAAATGGCCAGGACCACGAGCAGGAACTTGATGACAAATCCAGCTATCTGCACAATGGCATTACCCAGCTGCGCCAATACAGAACGAGGTTTTTCCGACTGTACATAATGGTTCACCTTTTCAAATCCATCGGTCACCGTTTTCCCTATATTCTCCACATTGATAGGCTGTCCCTTCATCTGCAGTTTCTCTGTAGCCGTATGAGCTGCCGGAATCACAATCCATGCTATCAGATAGGCTACGATAAGAAAATTAAAAAAGAATCCAAGGAACAAAACTCCCAGACGTACCCAGGTTACATCCATCCCGAAATAATCGGACAATCCGGAAAGCACACCACCCAGAATACGGTCGTCCGGGTTACGGAACAATTTGCGTTTGATTTCTTCCTTCGGTGTATGAGGAGCAGAAGCAGTTGAAGAAGTTTCACTTTCGCCGGTTTCCCAATCTTCCGGTTTACCCATACGGGCTATTACTTCTTCTACGTTCTCCAATGTAATTACCTGTTGTCCGGAGCGGATATATTCATTAAAAATTTCTGCAATACGTATCTCTATATCGCGTACCATTTCTTCCGCCCCCTCTTCCTTACGGAAATGATAACGGAGGTTGTTCAGGTAGTTATCCAACAGTTTATAGGCATCTTCATCAATATGATATACCGTGCCACCCAAATTAACAGTCAGTGTTTTTTTCATTGTATTTTACAGTTAAAAGTTTTGTTCTTAAATGATTTACAGTATCCGAAAGTTCATCCCATGCAGTCTGTAGCCCTGCCAAAAACTCCTCCCCTTTGGGAGTCAGTTTGTAATACTTGCGGGGAGGTCCCTGAGTCGATTCCACCCACTCGTACGACAACAGTTCGTCATTCTTCAGTCGGGTAAGCAACGGGTAAAGTGTTCCTTCCACCACAATAAGCCGGGCTTCTTTCAGATTCTGTATGATATCCGAAGCATACGACGGCTCCCGATGAAGCAACAAGAGGATACAATATTCCAGCATCCCTTTGCGCATTTGCGATTTTACATTATCTACATTCATAGTTTCTGAGTTTGCTTATTTGTATGGCACAAATATATGTATTATATCAATACCTTGTATTGCAAGGTACTTTTATTTTATATAAATTAACATGTTAAACAAGTCGCAAACCAAAGAAGCAATACAGATAAACCGTACATTTGCAGCCAACAGAAACCTTTAAAACAAAAACTATGTACAGTATACGTCAAGCTACTTATGCCGATATACCTCTGATACACGAGATGGCTGCAAATGTATTTCCGGAAACCTACAAAAACATTCTTACTCCGGAACAAATCGAGTATATGATGGAATGGATGTACTCCCTTGAAAACCTCCGAAAGCAGATGGAAGAAGAAGGACACATCTATTATCTTGCTTTCAAAGACGGCGAAGCGGCCGGATATGTTTCCATCCAGCAGGAAGGAAAATCACTTTTCCATCTTCAGAAAATCTATGTCCTCCCCCGCTTCCAGAAAGACCGGATAGGGAAAAAGCTGTTCGAACAGGCCATTGCCGGCATCAAAGCGCTACACCCCGCCCCTTGCCGCATGGAACTGAATGTAAACCGGCACAATCCGGCTCTTGGATTTTATGAGCACATGGGGATGAAAAAAGTCAGCGAAGGAGACTTCCCGATAGGAAACGGATACTACATGAACGACTACATCATGGGATTGGACTTGCAATAAAGTATATTCTTTACCCATATAAGTCGGATAGTCCGAAAAAATTAGAACTGAACTGCAATCGGCGACGTCGGCTATACAACCGGCACCGCCGTTTTTACAATCAACGACGTCGATTATAGAAACGACGTCGTCGGATAAAGCTATTCACCTGTATAGTTCAGCCCTTCTATATACAGCAGGTTCTTACTTTTATTTATATCGGGATTCTGATTTAACCCGCAACTGCATCCATTATCCCGAATAAATCTCTATTTTTGCACTCCTACAATTATTCAGAATAAAACAGGAAAGAAGCAACAAAGGAAATCATGATTAAAAGATACCTCTGCATTACATCAGGCATCGTTTTTCTGACTTTAGGGATTATCGGAATATTTATCCCTCTGCTGCCTACTACCCCTTTCCTGCTTCTTTCAGCCGCCTTATTTTTCCAAGGTTCTCCACGTTTATACCAATGGCTGCTCAACCATAAACAATTGGGACCCTATATCCGCAATTTCAGAGAAGAGCGTTCCATTCCTTTGCGAGCTAAAATCCTGTCTATTTCATTATTGTGGATTACTTGTCTGCATTGCATCTTCTTCCTGCTTCCCGCCTGCTGGATGAAACTCCTGTTGGGGCTCATCGCCATCGGTGTCACCTGCTATCTGCTCTCGTTCAAGACAAAAAGATAAATGCAACTTTCCGATGCGTCTTATCTTTTATATTTCTCTGATAAGAACTCATTTTATAGAGGACTCATTCTTTCATCCAATCACATCACATCTTTCATTTTCCTTCTTAGCATATACTTTGAAGAAGTCTATCACATTCGGATAGAAATTTTCAAAGTTACCATATTTTGATTGCTCCTTTTCGTATTTTCTTAGCAGGCTGACCAATTCCGGCATCCATCTGAAATTTCGTTGCACTTGTTCTAGCAATTCGTTTTTTATTTCTTCCGGTTTGTATTTCTTATCCAACATATAACAGATAACTGCAGCACGGACAAGTGATTCATTTACCATTGTTTTCCAGTTATTGTAAGCCTGTCTTGACATACTCCATTGTGACGACCTAAACAAATCTGTTGCTGCAACTTCCATTTGCCTTACATATTCTGGATATTTGTTTTCATCCAAATAATGATTGATAAAAGAATGGTTAAATTCATGAATTAGTGTAGGCAGATATTCCTTGCTATACATTGGCATATCTTTTTTATCTACATAATAACCAACAATGGCAAAAACTTCCTTCATTTTGCCTGTCAGTTGTCTATTTACACCATAGTTTCCGCCACCATTACAGAATCCGATTATCACAGAAAAACTTTCTTGAGGTTCATTGCCATAAAAATCGGCATACCAGTTTATATCAAAATGATTAATAACATTATCCTGATAAGACTCAATACCTTTTGTATAAAAGTCTTTATGGGCATTGAAAAACTCATTGAATTTAGAGTCTTTATAAAAATTATTGAGATAAGACAGAAATTCACTCTTATCCACATCTTTCCATCTTTTCTCTAATGTAGGGATATCTTCCTCTATTAATGAAAGTATGCCATTACGGTTATCTAAATGTATAGCCATCGACATGACTGCATCAAAAGAAATTCTATACTTATTCCGAAGCTCTTGCATATACTGTACAGCTGGATGTTCTGTATTATCCTTAAAATAACAATCTATGTCTTTTATATATTGACCTGCCATATCCATCTTATATTCAGGAAATCCGGCTATACGGGACAAGATACTCATCAGTTCCACATTTTCATTTACCTGCGGAATTACAGACTGTGCCTTTACACAAAAACATGCAATAAACAAGGCAAAAATTAAAAGACTTTTTTTCATTTTGTCAACTGTGTTGATTCGTAAAATTTAGAAAGACTAATATAATAATCTATCTTGGAATTTGGCAATGTAAAATGTAGAGAGTTACCGAAATATACATCAGGGCATCCTGTTTCTCCTTCCACACTTGCAATGCCTAACTTCTTCATCGTATGAGCCAAAGTAGAAGCCCCGGAATAAGTTTTGTTATTTACCAGAATAGTTGTTTTACCATGATACAGATTAACTTCTTTCAAATTACTCTTGACGGGAATATCTTTTATCACAAAAAGTTCTCTGTCCGGCAAATTGCAGATTTGACTGTAAATCTCCGGATGTCTGCCTCTATTATAGATTTTAGAATATGAACTAACCTTTAACTGGCTTTCCGAATATAACGAATAGTCTGGATGTGGGAAATAGGAAATAAGCCTTTCCACACACTTACTTGAACCGCCTGTATTATTTCGTAAATCAATGGTTATATCCTTTATTTTTCTACGATGTATTTCCTTAAAAACTGAATCACAAAATGCCTTTAATTCAGCATCTTGAAATACATTGCGAATAGTGAGAGTTGCCTTTGTAAAATCGGAGGAGAAACTGCAACTGAAACTTTCAAGTTTTTTCTTAGATTGTCTTTCCTTAATGACCTTTAAGGCCACACTTTGCGGAACTCCTTCCATACGTATCTCTTCCATTTTATCTCCACGTTTTACCGTAAAATCATACGACTCGCCCCATCTGTACATGTACCATAACAATGGAGACCAATAGGCGTTTACACTGCCTTCTTTTATGCCATTACCTTTCTCCGAGCCCCAAAGGCTATACATCCGTTCAAGTATATCTTTTGAACGGATACCGTTTATACCGAGAATCGTATCACCTTCACAAACTCCGGAATTATCAATCACTGGATATTCTACAATAAAGAAATCTCCAGATGCTTTTATTCTCAATGGCATGGTATTACCATCTTTCTTTGCGTAAGCAATAAGGGTCTTGGTAATAGGTGGCAGCATCATGCTATGTCCATCCTTTATCTTTGCCATAAAAGGAGCTATTTTCAGATAAAAGTCGGATATGCTGATAGAATCAGTCAGTGAAGCCTTAATCTGTGCTTTATTGTTTTCATATTCTTTTCTTGACTGATAGAGATAAAGATCCGGGTGTACACATTCCAGGTTTGTACATAAAGTATCAAAATCAGCTATTTGCTGGGCAGAACTTAATTTTTGCCCAAAAGAGGCATTACATAAAAGCAAAAAAAGTAAGCAATATATTATATATCTTCTATTCATTCTGTCATTTATCAGGTTAATACTATTTCTTAACTTGCTGAATATAGCTATAAATAGAAGTAAAATAAAACTTTTCATATTAATGTCTCCTATATAGTGAATGATTTCAGTAATTCGTAACAATGACAATCAATAAACTAATCATTCTTAAAGCAGTTTTTTTCAAAGTACTATATTCATTTGAACATTTCTAGTGTGAGATAATAGTATTCCTATCATAACTTCCAACAAAATCCAACCTTCCATCTTTTAGTTTATAAAACCTGATGATATAATCCTTTAAAGGAACAAGTATAGTGTTATCACTATTTCCATATTTAAAAGAATATGGAATTGGAGATTTGACATGCACAAGTTCTTCTTTTATATATACTTTTGCAACATCATAATCAGAGAATTTCAATGAGTCAAATTTATTCTCTCTTTGATTTATCATCCATTGTGGATAGCCGTGGGCATACCCAGTATGCGGAAAAACCACATAAAGGTCTCTTCCGGATGAATTTTTCATGTTCAATGGCTTGTTGTTTGTATCTGTCAGTACAGTAGGAATTTTGATATGATAATAATCTATAAGTTCATTATAATAGTTACTTGATTCAGGTTCTGAATAAACGGTCAGATCAATGGTAAAAGGATTTATCTGAGCTATTTTGTCGAGATAAGAAGCAAGTGATTGAGAGCGGTTTTCATTATTGTGATCAAATCCGCATATGATCAAGAATTTATCCTGAGGATTATCTTGGACAACTTTGTATATATTTTCTGCCGATACAGAATCTCTGTTTTTATATGCATAACCGTCATAAGCATGTAATTTAAAACCTGTCTGAACAGCATTTCTTACAAGGTTTGCCATACATGGTTCATTGGTATAGATACCCATTTCTCTTTCCGGATAAGTGATATCTGTATATTCAGGAGATAAAGCTTCCATAAAAAGATGTCTGTAACCATTGTCATATAAATCCTTCAACAAAGAGTTGATAAAAGTGCGATGTTGCGGATATAGATGCGCTTCATTGAACATGATTATCTTCTCGTCCAAAACATTCTTCAAAATAAAGTCGTTAGCATTTTCCGGATGAATTGCATCACTCAACATTTCACTTTGCCTAAGTTTTTGTGTAGGACTACGAAAAAGAAAATTTGTTCTGTCTTTTTCTAATATTCTGCCATTAAAAGTTTGAACCGTCATTAATGCCTGTCCGTAATAGTCACGAAACTCTGTTTTTACATGAGTACTATCAAATTGTATTTTATGCTCTGTTTCCCAAAAATCCATATTGTTTTTCCATGCTTCGCGCATATAATCAAACGCCCATAATGGGTTATTATAATCAATGCTTATTGATTGTGCAGCAATTGTACTGCAATAAAATAATACGATTGACCAAAGCGGAAAAAATTTATTCATAGTTGTATTTTTTATGGCATTAAAACAATAGGCGGCTTATATTCTTCAGTTTTATCTCATAATTTCAGAAAAAGCCATCTCCAAAAGAAGACTTCCTCTGGAAATGGCTTTCAAGCATTTTTACTTCATCTTATTACAAGGAAGCAGCGCCCCCGTTTTACTTCAATTTCAGCACCACGATACGGTCTGTATCCGGAGTAAGCGAAGCTGTATGCAGTACGATACCTCCCTTGACGGTTTCACGGCTTACTTTTTCACCGGAATCGAACAGATAGGCATCAGTTACCTTGTCATTTAAGGGGAGCGTAATCAACTTGGGCATCTTGTCAGAAAGAATATGTACATATAGAGTATTTCCCTTTCGGGTAGTCGTACCCCAATCGGCAGTCATCACATCACCTGCTTCTGTTCCATACACAGTCTCTCCATATTTCTTCATCCATTCTCCCATTCCTTTCAGACGCTCTACAGCTACTGCCGGTAATTCCCCGTTCGGCTGCGGGCCGATATTCATCAAAAGGTTAGCTCCCTTACCAGCCGCACGTACCAGCAAACGAATCAACGTAGGAACAGACTTATAATTCTGGTCTTTTACACGGTATCCCCACATACCATTCATGGTTTCGCATGTTTCCAATGGTAAAGAGCCAATTGCCTGACCGGAAAGCCCCGCCTTGTTTTCACCTGGCAAATCGCGCTCGAACATCTGAAAATCCTCACCTTCAAACGGAGTCTGATGATGATTGTTACCTATCAGACAAGCCGGCTGCAGACGGTGAATCAGTGCATACTGCTCGTCCAGTCCCCAATCAAAATCCGGGTGTATATCGTGATCCCACCAACCATCAAACCAGATAGCTCCAATTTCACCGTAATTTGTCAGCAATTCGGTGAGCTGATTATTCATGAACTGATAATATGTTTTCCACTCTCCATGTCCGGTACGTCCGGTACCATGTCCGGTTCTTCCCAGCGGATAATAATCTTCTCTGGTCCAGTCCAGATGCGAATAATACAGATGCAGTTTGATACCCTGCTTGTGGCACTCGTCTGCCAACTCTTTCAGAATATCGCGTTTGAAAGGAGTAGCATCTACAATATCATAATCGGAATAACGGGTATCGAACATCGAAAATCCATCATGATGACGGGTAGTAATACAGATATATTTCGCACCGGCATCCTTGATTGCAGCTACCCAGTCGTGTGCATTAAACTTTGCAGGATAAAATCCGGAAGCAGCCTTGGCATATTCATGGCAGTCGATGTTTTCGTTCTGCATATACCATTCGCCCTGACCGAACATACTGTAGATACCCCAATGCAGGAAAATACCGAATTTATTGTCCTTAAAGACTTCGCGCGCCTGCAGATTCTCCGGTGCAGGCTGATATACAGCGCTTTCGTTTTGTGCAAACAGGGAAGAAACGCCCAAGAAAGTACCAAGACACATTCCCCACAAACAACGAGATGTACGTGTTTTCATAGTTTCCATAGAAAATTGTTTATTTTAAATACAATGTACAAATATAAACATAAAAAATAAACAGAAAAATATAACTAAGTCATTACTCTATAAAATTCTCAAGAAATAACAAAACATATTCAACTTATTCTCCAATATTTACCACTCTTAATATTCCTTATTCTAAAACGTCTTAATATCAGACTTACACTTCATCTATAAACATTATTAGTTATACAATAATTAACTTATATATTTGTCTTTTTATTTATATTTCAATATATTTGTAATATCTACATTTTTGTTAAAATTAAATCCTACTACAATGGCTATAATAGATTTAGTAAAATGGACACCTCAAGGAAATAAAACAATTTATGCATGGCGTTTCCAAGAAACCAATTTAAGTACATATACTCAGCTGATAGTGCAAGAATCACAAGAAGCCGTATTATTTTCAAAAGGAAAAATTATCGCCAAGTTTGGACCGGGTAAACATACCCTTAATACCGAAAATATTCCTATATTACGTTCTTTATATGGGTTACCTTTTGGAGGTAAAAACCCATTCACTGCCGAAGTTTGGTTTGTCAATAAACTTCAACCCTATAACATACAATGGGCTACTAGTAGTATGTCAATTCACGACAGTGACTATAATACACAATTACCACTCGTCGCTTCTGGACAATACGGACTCAGAGTGGTAGATGCTGAAAAATTCTTACTAAAAATAGTCGGTACCAAAAATGAATATACAGAATATGATCTTACAGAACAATTTTCTGGAGAATTTAATACCAAAACTAAGTCTGCTATTGTACAATACATGATGAACAACCAGATTGGTTACAAAAAGATCTCTGCCTACCTCGATACTATTTCTGAATATCTAAAAGGTATAATGAGTTCTTTTTGGGAAGAGTTAGGCTTCAACCTTCTAAAGTTTTATGTTACGTCCATTGACATAGACGACTCTACAGATTATGGTCGAAGAATTAAAGATTCAATAGCACGCCAAAGTTCAATGTCAATTACAGGACATACTTGGCAACAGGAGCAAATTTTTGATACAGCAAACAATGCGATTGGTGGATTTAGCTCAGGAAATGGAGGGTTGCTTGGCGGTCTACTCGCCATGAATATGATGGGAAACATGGGAAATGGAATGGGAAATGGTATGATGCAACCACAATACAATCAGCCAACTTTCGGAGGAAATCAAAATTATAATAGTAATCAAGACATAAGAGGATATCAAACTGGTATAAATAATCACACTGAAAAAATGATTTATTGCTCCAATTGTGCAAAAAAATTTCCTAGTTCTATGAAATTCTGTCCACATTGTGGTGATCCTTATAACCCATGCCCTCATTGCGGTACAGACAATGATATGAATGCAAAACGCTGTGTAAGTTGTGGCTCCCCTTTACAATCAGGAACATCACTATGCCCCCATTGCAACACCCCCCTATCTCCTGGAAGTTTATTCTGCGGAAACTGCGGTAAACAATTAATTACCAGTGACATATGTAGCAGATGTGGAGCTACATTTCCTCCTAATGCTAAATTCTGTCCTAAATGTGGAAATAAACGATCTTAAATAAGTACATTATGAATATTGTCATTTTTCTATCATGGTTAGCCTTTATATTAGGAATATCCGTTATCATTGGAATATTTTCTATTGTCATGAAAGATATTCCACAAAATCTGTTCACGCTTAATCTCTCCGTGTCCCTTCTTGCTTATGCTTTATTTTTCGTTGATATACTTCTACCATGGGTAAATTGGGAGGATAAATCAAAAAGCCGTATAGGCTCTATTGGATTAAGGTGGTTCTTTACATGGATGTATGCTATTTTTATCATTACCACAATAATACTATGCAACTATGTCTATCATATTGAGTTCCCAATACAGCTCATAATACACGGCATACTTGGAATTTTTCTTATATTAGGTATATCAGGAGCATTACTTGCCTCTAACAAAGTATCTTCTATATATAAAAATGAAAAAACTATACAATTGGGAGTAATAGAAATGCATCATGCCATGAACGAATTGAAGGATGCCACATACGATTTTCCCAATACTCCAGATATAATAAAACAAAAAATTGAAGAATTAGAGGAAGAGTTACACTACATTTCTCCATCTAATAATCCTGAAGCTTCTGCACTAGAGCAAAAGTTTATACAAATAATACATGATGCATACCTCAACATCAATAATCATCCTGAAAATAGTACACAAATATTACCTTCATTAAATAAGGCAAAACACATTTTAAAAAGTAGAAAATCAATCTATTCACTTTAAATACTAAAAATATGAAAGGCAAAATTTTCCCCGAGTCTGGTAATATATATCAAGACCAGGCAAAAATTCTTTTTGATTATTATCAACAAGCTGCAGAAAAAATCGTAGCAGAAGAAGAACGTATCGAAAAAGAAATACGAATACTCGAAGAAGACAAAGCTATGCTTGAAAAAGAGATATCTGGCCTATGGATATGGTTTCTGACCATTATCCTTTTCTTTGTCTATTTCATTAAAAAAAACGGACTACAGAAAAAAGTCGACGAAATTAATTCACGTATTAATGAATTCAAAAAACAACATAACGAAATTTTCCGTGATTATAAAGTTACCAAATTAGGAATAGCTTACGTTCCTATAGCCGATCAAATAAAATATACTGACAAAAGTTTCATCATTGATTATACAGGAGAAGTAGAAGAATCTGAACTGACAATGCAATTATCACGACGAAGCGATTTACTAATTGAAACTATAGGAAAACTAGAACAGCTATCTGAAGAAGCGCCAATAGTAGAAGCCTCAGAAGAAACGGAAACTATTGAAACAGATGATTATTCTACTTCCATACAAGAGCTTAATCAACATGATTATATAGGAAACATGGAGCGTTCACTACGTACAATAGCCTACTGCATGGAAGACCTAGATACCACTTCTGTTTCATTACCTCTTGTTACCGAAGGAAGTAATTATCTTCAGTTCCTCAATAATTATGCAACACGAAATATTCCTGAAAATTCACAAGTAGTTTCAGTATTCGATAAAGAACGTTATACAAACAGTATAGAAAAATTTCAAGAACTCAATAAGCTGAAAGATTCACTATCAACAAAAACACAGCAATTTGAAGATGTTCTAAAATCACTAATGATGACTATGGCTAATTCTGTACAAGCTATATCTGCACTGAAAATAGCTTCTGTAGACAAAGTCGTTTTCGAATCTAACAAGTTACTTTTTAACATTCTAAAGGCTCCATACAACCATTATTCACCCATGTTAGAATTTGATGAAATTGAACGCATCAGAAATGAAAAATTCGATTACGGTGAAGATATACAAAATTATGAGCCGTTTAAATTAAGACAAAGTTCACGCGTCAAATTTAATCTGTTTACCGGTCAGTGGACAGCCGAAGATGGGACTACAACAAACATGCCTTTTGGAGTTCATCAAATATATGAAGAAATTGTGGCACCAGTTGTACAAAACTTAATGATGGAAAACAGAGTAGAACGCCTAAAAATTTACAATCACATCAAGGACCAGAAAATAGATTATCTCAACAAATGGCATCAAGATACCGATGCTTTCTACAGAGCAAATCGTGCAGAAAGTTCGGATATTATAAATCTTATGCAAGAAAGTTTACGTGAATATGTAGCTGCATATAATACATTAGTTTCACTGAAACGTACCGAGGATAGTATGGCACAATCGAACGGACAACTTGATAGTACAGTTGTTAGCGTGGTAAACAATACAGAAGAAACATTGGCTGCATTCGAACTCCAATCTCAAGAATTCCAAAAGACACAAGCAAACTTCGAGGATTACATGGATCGTCTGAAGGAAGATATAGACCAAAAAGCCGAAAAATTTGGACATGTAGAATATTATGATGCCAAACTTCGTGATGGATATTCAAATGAAGTAGCAGTAGCTACAAGTGAAATACATAATCTAGACGAAAGACGTAAATCTTTAGCCGCAGTAAATCCTTTGTTCGCAAAAACATCAGAACTTCTTCCTGAACCTAATGTAGAAAACATTACTTTCGAACATATATCCCTTAATTTGCCGACCATGGCAAAGAATGTACTTGAAGAACTTGAAGCACCAAAGGATATACAAAACCATTCAGAAGAATATTCTACAGAAGAACAACAAGATGAATTCATTGATGACAACAAACAAGAGGAACAATCCAGAGAAGATTAAAACGAAATCATTTCAAATAAAGATAAGCAATCTCTAAAATATACCATAGAAGAGCTAGAAGAAATGACAAACGGTGAATTAAAAGAAATTCTTCAAATAATGAAAATAAAGTATGACGATGACAACTTTATACGTAAAGATGCCATTATTTCCATACTTGAACATCTTAACAATAACAATTAAACACTTGAACCATGGCACGAATAGATTGCGTTATAGACACCCATCCAATGGCAAATGAGATGAAATCGGTGTCAAGAAATATTCAAGGAACAACAGCTGCTGTTGTGGGAATGAAAGCTGCCGTAATTAAAGCTGAAAAGGACGCAGCAGACCATGTATGCAATAATGTCAACAAGGGATTCTATACACTGATACACTCACAAATTTCACAAAAAATAGCAAAATTACAAAGTGAAGTAGATTCACATATTATGAAACTGAATCAATTGCGTAAACAGTTGCTTGCTATCAAAGATCGTATGGAACGAGATTATGGAATGATTTCACAAAGATACATTAAACTTTTCAATGGTCTAAATAAAAATCTTGAACAACGTGTTTACGAACTTGACAAGCCTATTATGGAATTTGCAATGAAAGATATAAACACTATTTCCAACAGAAAAAAACACATGACAGCCACCGTACCCCTATCGCAAAAGGAGTCAGTGTCTATAAGTCAAAAAATACTTACATCCAATATAAAGTTTCAAGGTGTGAGAGTTATTGACTCTATGGCACAATTTCTTACGGAAATGAAAGAACAAGATGAACTAGCAAAAGAAATTCTTTTGGAAACATCGCCTTCAGAAAAAAACGCCAGCCTAATGATTCCTGTCATAATTAGCGAATCAAGATACGATAAATATGGAAATACTCGTCTTGATGTAATTCCCCCTACTGTCGGATTAAATGGAAAAGCACAAGACAACATTCGCACAACAGTCAATATGAAAGTAATGAAATTCGACTGGCAAGAAGAGCCGTTAAGTAATGAAATAAAAAGCGAATTTGGGAAATACATATCTTCATCTTCAGCATCACAACGTGTAAAGGATATGGCCAATAAACTTTTCGTTTCAACTAATATCCAAACCATAAAATCAAACAGCCATGAGTTATAGTCGATCATTCACTAAACGAATAACCATACATTATTCAGGAACAGTAAATTATCCTGCATCACAAAACGGAGGTTCGGTTTCATACAATGGCACCGCATACGAGGATATAGACGTTAATGTAGAAGTTGATACTACTCCTTTTGATCATAGTATAAACGAATGCAACACCACGGTGGGAGTACTTACCGGTTCTGTAGTAGCTACTGAAAGTGCCCAAACTAGCTCAATTAGAGAAAAAGCTATACAAGTAGGAGATACCATTGTCAATGGATTTTTTAAAACAGTACGTTCCGAAATAAGTCAGCAAATCATGGAGTTAACAAACAGAATTGATGCGACTTTACTCCATCTCAATGCTCTTGCCAAACGTTGCGTAGAAAAACAACAACAAATGGAGCAAGACTACCACAGAATAACAGGACAGTACATAAAAATATTCAACAATTTAAATAACGAACTAAAAAATCGAATTTATGAACTAGACAAATCTGCATTTCTGTTTAAACAAGAAAGTGACAAAAGTTCATACCGTACACTAAACAGTGATATGGCCAGTACTGTTGCTGTATCTGGTGCAGAAAACAACAAATTAGAAGCTATGATCAGCGCATCTGTAACCAAGAAAAGTGCTCTGAGAACTATTGAAATTGTTAATCGATTCCTAGAAAAACAAAGAAAAACTGATGCCATATTACAAAATAGTATTCGCAATGAAAATATAGATGCCATATATTATATTCCTATATGCTATATTGAAACAAATAGTTATGGCAATTGTATAAACAGAAAAGTTTACCAACCACAAAATTTAAACGCAGATAACAATATACTGCTCAATAAATTCATAAATATGGAAGGATGGAAAGGTTTTTCTGATGAATACGCCGAACAAGTAAAGCTAAACTTCAATTCAGAACTTAGCAAACAGTATAATACCACCAATGCCCACGATACACGCATAAGAGACTATATGACACGCATGTTTAACAATAACAACATTCAAATAATATAACCTATGAAAGAACTGAAAGAAATTCGTTTTAACGAAACAGATATAATGTTACAGGATAACTTAGTACGAGGTTCTATCCTACCAGGAAAAATAGCAGAATTAAACCGTAACATTATATTCAAAGGAAACAACGTTATAGAAGGACCAGTGTACGGTCATAGACTTGAAGTGCGTGAAGGAGATCTTGATATTCAAGGTTCAGTTTTTGCACAACACGAATTATATATCAATTCTGATGCTACAGGCAAAATAGAATTCAAAAAATGCGTTGGATCTGCCAACTCAATTGTATCCAGAGCAACCAATTGCAAAACAATATTCTATTCAGATGTTAATGCTAAATCGGTAACCTTAAACAATGCTTTCATTGCGGGAAGTGTATATGCAGACGAAATAGTACTCGAAAATTGTGTCGTTATCGGAGGGGTATTTGCGACTCAGGAACTTGACCTAAAAAATTCTATTATAGGAACATTTAATGCACCTACTGTCAGAATTGCTGATACTATAAACCTGTTATTACCCAGTGCATTCTCTATAGAAAAAATTGCCGCTGCAGCAAACTCCAAACTTTATAATCTCAGTCTAGCTGATCTTGGTTCATTATTCCGAGGACAACCAGAGGCTTCCGATTCAGGAAGAATAGAAATTAATCTCGATGTCGATGAAGTAAAAAGCAAACTTGTAAATGAAGATATGCAAAAGACATTACGTAGTTATACTGTAGTAGGAAAAGTACTTGCTGCCGATCTAGTTGACACAGATAAATTCCAAAATCATTTTCTGCTCACAGCTGCAAGTCTTGGTACTCAGTTACTCAAAACCTATGACCTTGGAATAGGTGATGGGAAAAGTATTCCTCTAACTGTAGAAAATATTCGAAACTTTTTCTTCCAAATACTAACAGGAAAGATTCAAGTTAAAGATATGGATGGTAAATTCAATCTATCACAAATTGTCGGAAAAACAATCTAATAAATTAATGGAACAAGGGGGAGATTTTACACTAAGACTCCCCATTGTTCTACTAAAATCAATTATATTTTACTTTTTGTTTTTCACCAACTCCGACCGGATGCGGCTTAACGACTGAGGTGTGACATACAGATAGGAAGCAATGTGCTTCAACGGTACATGCTGAAGAAGCTGGGGATTTCTCTCCAGCAGAGCCAGATAGCGTTCCTTGGCCTGTGTAGCACCACCATTTATCAATTCCTCCTCAAAAGTCATAAAATCGTGTTCAAAGAGTCGTCTGCCCAAATTGGCACACTCTACAGACGAAGAGAAGAAAGCTTCCAACTTAGCCTTTGGAATCCGGTAAATGGTACTTGTGCTCATGGCTTCAATCGTCACTCTGGCAGGACGCCCTGCTACGTATCCCCATGTAGAAAACAACGCTTCCCCCCGAGAAGCAAACCATACGGAAAGGTCGACTCCATCGCGCAGATAATGCCCTCGCCAGATACCTTCGGCTATCAAATGGAAATCGGTATTCAGCTCCCCTTCTCTTACCAGGCACTCACCACGGGTGTATACCACTCTTTCCATTTTTTCCATCAGCATCATTACCGTCTGTACAGGCCACTGATATTTGCGACAAAACAGTGCTACGAAATCTTCCATTACTTTCCTACTTTATTCGGAACAAAAATAGCCTTATTCAGTGAGTTTTCTGTATACCCCGGCAATAAATTGTCAGGACAAACAGAAAAGTCAGCAACTCCGATACCGGAACCGCCAGCCAGATACCGGGTACTCCCCAACATAGAGGAAGAACTGCAAAGCAAATCAGTACCAGCACAAACCCTCTCAGCAAGGTAACAGCCATTGCCGGACGGTCGCGCTCTACACTCTGAAAGTAACCGATGGATACAATGTTGATTCCAAAGAATACAAAACCGGAAGCAAACAGAGGGAGACCTTCGGCTGCTATATGATGAGCGGGATATTCGGAGGAAATAAACATTTCCGTAATAGGGTGTGCGAACAAAAGAGTCAGTATAAAGACCAGCAGTCCGCAGGAGACGACTGTAATCAATGCCAGACGGAAAGCAGCCCGTACTCTGTCACGATGGCCTACTCCGTAATTATAACTGAGAATGGGCTGTGCCGATTGTGCGACAGCATTGTATACCATAAATACGATAGGGAAAAAGTAACAGGCTATGCTGTATGCAGCGACTCCATCTTCGCCCAAATAACGGATGAATACATAGTTTCCAGCAAACATCATCGTAGCAATGGCTGCTTCGCATAAAAAACTGGAAGCGCCCAGACGACACATATATCCAACGTTTCGAATCGTAAGTCTGAGGCTTTTCATACTCCATTTTATCTTGCAGAAATGAAGTTCATGACGGGGCTGAAACAGATAAACCAGAATCATCAGCGCACCGACAATGTATCCCAAGCTGGTTGCCAGGGCTGCTCCAAACATCCCCCATCCCAATTCAAAGATAAAATAATAGTCCAGCCCGATATTAATCAGCGCAGGAATCACATTACACACCATGGCATAGTTGGGTGAACCGTCCAGACGCAGGAAGAACATTCCGGAACTCAGCAAGGTACTGAATGCCAGAAAGGGTACAAACCAATGCATATATTCTATGGCCAGAGGGAGAAGACGCGGCGAACTTCCTAACCAGAGAGCTACTTTCTCTGCATTCAGCAATATAAATAATATATAAGCAATCACCAATAAAGAGGATACAACTACAGCCTGTGTCACATTGATGCGCGCAACCTTTACCTTACCGTGCGACAAATGAATGGAGGCCACTACCGATGCACCGATACCAAACATCAGACCAATACCGGTATTGACAAGAAACAAAGGAGCCGTTATGTTGACTGCTGCCAGTGCATCACTGCCGATTCCTTTTCCTACAAAAATTCCATCTGTGATGATGAAGATAGCCGAAAATATCATCCCCAGTACAGTAGGTATCAGCAACTTCCGGAAAAGTGTCGATACTTCCATTGTTCCAAAATCAATTTCATCTTTCATTTTCATAGCTCTTTATTTTCTGTTTTGCGGCTGCGAAGATACGGCAAAGGAAAGACTTAAAGATTAACATTTGATAATTTATATATTTTCTTTCTTCCGCGAATTGTGTACCTTTGCATAAATAAACTATAGACAACTATGTCAACAGACTTAGAAATGACTAACGAACTTCCTGATCTGTCGGACTCAATGGGTGCTCATCTGGGAATTAAATTCCAGACTGTACAAGAAGGATATGTAAAAGCAACCATGCCAGTTGATGCACGTACCTGCCAACCTTTCGGTATCCTGAACGGCGGCGCTTCACTGGCACTTGCCGAGATTGTAGCCGGACATGGTTCGGTACCTCTCTGCAGTCCCGACCAGATGCCATGCGGTATACAGGTCAGTGCCAATCATGTAAGAATGGTCCGTATAGGCAGTTATGTAGAGGCTACAGGACGCCTGATTCACCGGGGACGTACCTCTCATATCTGGAATGTGGATATAACCGACCCTGAAGGAAGATTGGTATCCACTGCCCGTATTGTCAATCAAATTGTAAAGAAGCGATTATGATTTTACCCGAATCTCATATTCAGAAACTGTTCGACCGGCTTGCACAAAGTGCGACAAGTTTTGCACTGTACCGCCTTCCCTGGACAGATGAACCGATTCTTGTACTCCAGAAAGAGGGAGAAGCAGAAGCGTTTGATGACTTAAGTGAACTCAACGGGAAAAAAGGATTTGTACTGGCTCCTTTTCATCGGACAGAGAGCCATCCGATTGTCCTGATCCGACCGGATATCGTGGCACACGAATGGGAACAGATTATCCAAGAGCTGTGCCGTATATTTCCACAAGCTTCTGATGTAGCGATACAAAACGGAACGGATTCCGCAATTTGCATGGATACACCGGAAGAAAACAAACAGCATTACGAAGAAGCCTTTGCACGGTTCATTGCTCCGTTGCAGCAAAAGACTTTCAAAAAACTGGTGCTGTCACGCCATTGTACACAGCCTGCCCCCGAAGGATTCTCTCCTCTTGCTGCTTTTGTACGTGCCTGCAACAGTTATCCGCGTATGATGATTTCACTCTGCCATACCCCACAGACAGGTACATGGATTGGAAGTACTCCCGAAATCATTCTTAGCGGACAAGAGAAACTGTGGCATACGGTATCATTAGCCGGTACTATGCCTATGCAGGGAGAAAGTATTCCTACTGAATGGAGTACGAAAAATCAGGAAGAACAGGCTTTTGTAAGTGAATATATCCGGAAGTGTGTCAAGCAGTTCGGCTCTCAGGTTACCGAAAAAGGACCTTATACAGCACGTGCAGGACATGTAGTACACCTGAAGACCGATTTCCATTTCAGCCTGAAAGAAACCGGTCATCTGGGTGATTTGCTTAAGACCTTGCATCCCACTCCGGCTGTATGCGGACTTCCCAAACAACCCGCCTACGATTTTATTTTGGAAAACGAACATTACGACCGCAGCTATTATTCCGGCATCATCGGATGGCTCGAGCCTGAAGGCCATACAACCCTGTATGTCAATCTGCGTTGTATGAAAATAGAAGACAAACAGATTACATTCTATGCCGGAGGAGGTATCCTCCCCTCATCTGTTGCCGACTCCGAATGGGAGGAAACACAACAGAAGATGAATACCATGCGTCATATTTTATAACCCTGAAATTACTGTTCTTATGTATACAGATAAAAAAAGTATCCTTCAACTGGCAGCTTTGCTGAAAGCGCACGGTATCCGTAAAATCGTGCTTTGCCCGGGTAGCCGAAACATTCCTATTGTACAGACACTGGCCAATATACCGGACTTTACCTGCTATCCGATGACCGACGAGCGAAGTGCCGGATTCTTTGCACTGGGACAGGCTTTGCACGGGGGAACTCCGGCTGCCGTATGCTGTACTTCGGGAACTGCATTGCTCAATCTTCACCCTGCGGTAGCAGAAGCGTTTTATCAGCAGGTACCTTTGGTCGTTATCTCAGCCGACCGACCTGCGGCATGGATCGGACAAATGGACGGACAGACCTTGCCTCAACCCGGAGTATTCGGTTCGTTGGTCAAGAAGTCGGTCGACCTGCCCGAAGTGGATAGCGAAGAGAGCGAATGGTACTGCAACCGTCTGATTAATGAAGCACTGCTGGAACTGAACCATCACGGAAAAGGACCGGTACATATCAATGTGCCCATCAGCGAACCTTTCTTCAAGCTTCCGGTTACGGAACTGCCGGAGGTAAGAGTCATTACCCGCTATCAGGGACTGAGTGTATACGATAAAGACTACCAGCCACTGATAGACCGTCTGAACCGCTATCAGCGACGCATGGCAGTAGTAGGACAAATGAATCTGATTTATCTGTTCGACAAACGATATACCAAGATGTTGTACAAGCATTTTGCCTGGTTTACGGAAAACATCAGCAACCAGACTGTGCCGGGAGTACCTATCCGCAACATCGAACCGCTGCTTTGCTCCATGAACTTTGAGACACAGCAGAAAATGCGTCCGGAATTGCTTATCACCTACGGAGGACACATCATCTCCAAACGGTTGAAGAAGTTCCTGCGCCGTCATCCGCCGGTAGAACATTGGCACATTGCTCCCGACGGCGAAGTGGTCGACCTCTATGGCTCACTGACCACCGTCATCGAAATGGATCCGTTCGAGTTCCTCGAAAAGATTGCTCCCATGATGGAAAACCGCACACCAGAATATCCGCGCCAGTGGGAAGCACTTTCCAAGGCCATTCCACAGGCACAGTTCGATTATTCGGAAATGAGCGCCATCGGTGCAGTCATCAAAAACCTGCCGGCTCCCTGTAGCCTGCACCTTGCCAACAGCTCTGTAGTGCGCTATGCACAACTGTTCGATATTCCGGCCAACGTGGAAATTCTGTCCAACCGAGGTACCAACGGTATAGAAGGTTCGCTTTCTACTGCATTGGGATATGCCACGGCTTCCGACAAACTGAACTATCTGTTCATCGGCGACCTGAGTTTCTTCTACGACATGAATGCGCTGTGGAATTCCAACTACGGAGCCAACATACGCATCCTCTTGCTCAACAACGAGGGAGGGGAAATCTTCCATGCGCTTCCGGGACTGGAACTGCATGAGAATGCCCGCCGCTTCGTAACAGCCACTCACTGTACCACAGCAAAAGCCTGGGCAGAAGACCGGGGATTCGAATACCTTTCCGCTCGCAACAGCGAAGAACTGAATGCAGCTGTAACCGTCTTTACCCAAGCCTCTGTCACCAATCGTCCGATGCTTCTGGAAGTATTTACAGACAAGAATCTGGACATTGAGATGCTGAAGGAATATTATCATAATCTGAAAAAAGAATCATAAAAAACCGATACATATGTCACAACAAAGAGAATGGAAAACCATCAAAGAATACCAGGATATTCTTTTCGAGTTTTATAATGGCATAGCCAAGATTACCATCAATCGTCCCCGCTACCGCAATGCGTTCACTCCAACTACTACGACTGAAATCAGCGATGCGCTGTACTACTGCCGCGAGTGTCAGGACATCAACGTAGTGGTACTGACCGGAGCCGGCGACAAAGCCTTCTGTTCCGGTGGCGACATGCACATAAAAGGACACGGAGGTTATGTAGGAACCGACGGTGTACCTCGCCTGAATGTGCTGGATGTACAGAAACAAATCCGCTCTATCCCGAAACCGGTTATTGCCATGGTAAACGGATACGCCATTGGTGGCGGACACGTATTGCATGTGGTGTGTGACCTGACTATTGCTTCAGAAAATGCCATCTTCGGTCAGACCGGACCGCGTGTAGGTAGTTTCGATGCAGGTTTCGGTTCTTCTTATCTGGCTCGTATCGTAGGACAGAAAAAAGCACGCGAAATCTGGTTCCTCTGCCGTCAGTATTCTGCACAGGAAGCACTCGACATGGGACTGGTAAACAAGGTAGTTCCTTTCGACCAGCTGGAAGACGAAGTGGTAGAATGGGCAGAAACCATGATGCAGCACAGTCCGCTCGCACTGCGTATGATTAAAGCCGGTCTGAATGCTGAACTGGACGGACAGGCCGGAATACAGGAACTGGCCGGCGATGCCACCATGCTGTATTACATGACAGAAGAAGCTCAGGAAGGTGGAAAAGCGTTCCTCGAAAAACGCAAGCCCGACTGGAGCAAATATCCTAAATTCCCCTAATTTACTGATCCGGCACTTGAGCAGACCGATTTTTATCAGTCCGTTCAAGTGCCGAAAATATAATTACGCCCATGTATCAATTGCAAATCATTCCGCGCACCCTGCATTTCAAACAGCCGGCAGGCACTTCGCGCGGTATCTATACAACCCGCCGTGTATGGTATCTGTTGCTGACAGACACCGTCAGCGGACGATATGGAGTAGGCGAATGTGCTCCTCTCCCGGCTCTCAGTTGCGATGACCTTCCGGAATACGAAGAAATCCTGCAGACCCACTGCCGTGAGGTAGAGCGTAACGGATGCATCGACTACGAAGCGCTGCGCCCTTATCCGTCCATGCTTTTTGGTTTGGAAACAGCCTTGCAACATCTTCATGCAGGAAGTCTGCAGTTATGGGCCACTCCTTTCTCCGAAGGCCGACAGGGAATCCCCATCAACGGACTGATCTGGATGGGCAACTTCGACGAGATGTACCAGCGGATTGAAGAAAAGATGAAAGCCGGATTCCGATGCATCAAACTTAAAATCGGAGCCATCGACTTTGAACGGGAGCTGGAACTTCTTTCACACATCCGCAAGCATTTTTCTCCCGAACAGATTGAGCTGCGCGTAGATGCCAACGGAGCTTTTTCTCCGGAAGATGCCCCCCGAAAGCTGGAGCAGTTGAATGAATTCCAGTTGCATTCTATCGAACAGCCTATCCGTGCCGGACAATGGCAAGCCATGAAACAGCTTTGTGCCACCACTCCATTCCCCATTGCGCTCGACGAGGAACTGATTGGTATAAACGAAAGAGAACGCAAGATAGAATTGCTGGATACCATCCGCCCGCAATACATCATTCTGAAGCCCTCGCTTCACGGAGGTATTCAAGGTTCTCAAGAATGGATTACACTGGCAGCCGAACGCAGTATCGGTTCGTGGGTGACTTCGGCACTGGAGTCGAACATCGGACTCAATGCCATTGCCCAATGGTGTGCTACCTTACAACCCTCACTGCCGCAAGGATTGGGTACCGGACTTCTTTTTACAGATAATGTAGACTATCCGCTGCACATCCAGGGAGACTGCCTGTGGTATCATCCGGAAGAAGCAGAACCCGACTTAAAACAATGGTTACAACAATGAATTTCCACACAGATATTTCCCGGCAAAGCATAACCATCGACGGAGTGCGATACACTTGTACCGATGCCACTCCGTCCGACGGGATGCCAAGCCACTTGCAAAACCATTTTCGCAAGGAATACGGAGCAGACAGCTTTCATGCTCAGATAGCCGACTTCCTTGCCGAATGGTTCGACGGTTCCGACACCCTTCAGGTACATACTTCCGGCTCTACCGGAACTCCCAAACAACTCCGGGTAGAAAAGCAGCGCATGATGAACAGTGCCATGCTTACGCTTTCGTTTCTTCACCTCCGGGAAGAAGATACTGCCATGCTCTGTATGCCCCTGCAGTACATTGCAGGAAAGATGGTTGTCGTCCGTGCTTTGGTAGGAGGACTGAATCTTATCCCCGTTGCTCCCTGCGGACATCCTATGCAGTCGCTCTCGCAGACTCCGGTCTTCTCGGCCATGATTCCCATGCAGGTATTCAACTCGCTGCAAGTGCCCGAAGAAGCAGAAAAACTGTCTCGTATCCGGCATCTTATCATCGGTGGTGGAGCTGTCGACGAGGAACTGGGAAAACAACTGCACTCCTTTCCGCACGCAGTATGGAGCACATACGGCATGACCGAAACCTTGTCGCACATAGCCCTGCGCCGTCTCAATGGTCCGGAAGCATCCGAATGGTACACTCCCTTTTCGAATGTATCTCTCACACTGTCTGCAGACCAGACACTGATTATCGATGCTCCTCTGGTCAGCCCCATCCGGCTCGTGACCAACGACATTGTGGAGTTCAACCCGCAGGGACAGTTCCGTATTTTAGGCCGAAAAGATAATACCATCAATACAGGTGGAGTAAAAGTCCAGATTGAGCAGGTAGAAGCCCGGCTGAAGCCTCTGCTGCCTTTCGCATTTCAAATCACGGCTGCCCCCGACAGCAAGTTTGGCGAGCGCATCGTTCTTCTGGTACAATCGGAAAATCCAGTGACAGAAGAAAACCTGCACGAAGCCTTCCGGCAATTACCTCCCTACTGGAGACCCAAGCAGATTATCTGCCTGCCCCAACTCCCCTTGACGGGAAGCGGAAAACCCGACCGTGCTACAGCCCGCAAAATAGCCTCATCAACCCAGATTCCGGGTTAGCTACAACCTGCTCCTCTACCAGTCCTTTCTGATAAGGAGTACAGTTTTTCCCCGAAAAAAGTAGAGTACTTTCAAGGAGAAACTGTAATCCTTACTTAAAAGGACTGGCAATGATTCGTATAGGCCAAGACTCTTCCATTAATTTTAGGCACAAATTCAAACATAATTCAATCTTTTTTGTTAATTTTAAATCATTGAAGTTTTCACAAACCCATTACCCTGCTTGACAAGGTTTCGGCCGACAAGCTCACAAGGCTTCACACATGATGTATGATGCTACGAGTCTACTTGACCGATTACTCCCCCCCCTGTCAACCCGTTTACATACCACCTGTAAGTGGTACTTGCGAAACTGAAATTAAATTAGTTAGTATAAATTCCAAACAGAACAACTATGGAAGACGTTTCTTTCCTTATTCCACTCCTGCTCACCATTGGCGGGTTAGTAATCGGAGCCTTACTCAAGTCTCTGCTTAAACACAGTCGTATCCCTTATACAGTAGGCCTGTTTGCCATTGGTCTGGCTTTAGGTCTTCTCAACCGTACAGGTGTGTTCGATTTCTGGCCCAATCTGACAGAAGCCGTCGATTCTGTAGCCAACATCCATCCGGACCTTATTTTATACTTGTTTCTACCCATCCTGATTTTCGATACAGCCTACGAGCTCAATCTGCATATCTTCAAAAAGACGCTGGCCAATGCCACCTTACTGGCCGTACCCGGACTCATCATCTGTATGCTGCTCACCGGAGCACTGCTGGTGACAGTCGGCCATGTTGTTCCCGGATTCGGTTCCTGGACCTGGCCCTTTGCCCTGATGTTCGGTGCCCTGATCAGTGCTACCGACCCTGTAGCCGTAGTTGCCCTGCTGCATGAACTGAAAACCAGCAAGCGTTTCTCTACCCTGGTCGATGCAGAATCCCTTCTCAACGACGGTACCGGTATCGTATGTTTCATGCTGTTCTTTGGTGCATATGCCGGAACAGGTGACAGCGCTTCCGCTTCTCCCGTCCTCGAATTTATCCAAGTAGTCAGCATCAGTACCGTGTTAGGCTTCCTCTTGGCACGCATTGTACTCTGGTTCATTACCCGTATCAATTCCGAAGAGATGATACAAAACAGCGTCATCATCCTTTCGGCCTACCTCACCTTTATACTTTCCCAGTATTATTTAGGTGTATCGGGAGTCATTGCCCTGCTGGTATTCGGCCTTACCATTACCTATGTAGGAAAACCGCGACTCAAGCCACAGGTCAACACATTCATGGAAAGCTTTTGGGAACTGCTTACCTACATTGCCAATACACTGATATTTATCCTCGTAGGTATTGTCATCGCAGAAAAAGTAGACTTCTCCTGGAGCTCTTTTGCCATCCTGCTGCTTATCTATGTCTGCCTCAACCTCTTCCGGTTCGCTATGATTATGCTGCTCTATCCGCTCATGAAACGGATGGGCTACGGACTCAGCAAGCGTGAATCAGTCATTCTTACCTGGGGCGGACTACGCGGTGCATTGGGTATGACACTGGCGCTGATAGTATCGTATACACCGGCTATTCCCGAAGACATACGCAGCCAGATTTTGTTCTTTACTGCCGGAATTGTGACCCTGACCCTCTGTGTCAACGCTACCACTACCCGCTGGTTGCTCAACAAGCTGGGCCTCATCCAAGTACCTTCGGCAAGACTGATGATGGATTACGGAATAAAAAGTTCCATCCGTGAAAACTCAGAAAAATATCTGGAACGACTGGAAAAACGGGAAGCATTGGCCGGTTCCAACTGGAAGAAAGTCAGCAAATACCTGACCGAGGTGCCCCAAGAACCTCCACACACTCCCGGGACCCATGCCGTACTGACTGAAATACGTCTGCGCGTACTCGACAGAGAGAAAGCAACCTGCCGTACCATCTACGACGAAGGCATCATCAAGCCCATGAGCTTCCGCCGTCTGATGAACTCATTGGACGAATTGTACGACCACGACGGAACCTATCCGCTCAACTACCGGAACTCTATCTTCAGATACTGTCATCGCACAGCTATCTTGAACAAGTTGCGCAAGCGTTCGTTCCTGCAAGACACCATGAGTTTCTATTTCCGCGAACGGATTGCTTCCATCTACGACTTAGGCCGAGGATTTATCATCATACAAAAAGAAGATTTAAAACTGCTCGAAGAACTGCAGACCTCCGATCTCTTGTCCAAAGAGCAGAAACACGTACTGGATACATTGCGACAGGAAGTCAGCCACAACATACAAGAGATGGAAAGCCTGATCAATGAACTGGCAGAAAGTTTCCCGAGAGCCTACCGACACGCCCTCACCCAGAAATCCATCCGTATGCTCCTGAGCAACGAACGCCGCCAGATACGCCAACTGATATCCAACGGTATTTTGTCTGAAAAAGATGCAGAACTTCTGTTCGAAAGTGTCGACGAACGTGCTGACAAACTGAACCGATTCCAGAATACCACGATAGGTACAGTCTTACGGCATTTATTAAAAACATCAAAGCAGAAGCAATGAAAACAGTCCGGCTAATCACCTGCAACGATTCTTTTCAGGCCCATCTTGTACAAGGTGCCTTGAAAAACGAAGGAATTGACAGCATCCTGCAAAACGACAATACCTCCGGAGTATTGAGAGGATACATCAGCCCCATATCCGGAGTAGACATTTTTGTAGCCGAAGAGCAGTACGAAGAAGCCTTTGCCCTTCTCGAGAGAAACCAGATGATAGGAGAGCAATTAAAGTACTGTCCATACTGTCATTCCGACCAAATCAAGTTTGTACTGAATCAGGCCCACCGCACCCGTGCCATCTTTGCAGTTATTTTAGGACTGCTCTCCGGAGCACCTCCCGGAACCGAACATTGGGAATATATCTGCAAAAAGTGCGGAAAGCATTTCGACCGGCCTGTATCCAGGAAAAGCAATAATGACAACCGGGAATCTTCTTCCGAATCCTTATAATAATAAAAGCGTTTTAGCCCACTCCTCTGTAAGGCTAAAACGCTTTTTCTATTCTATACAACAATCACAAATCAACTACAGCGCGCACGAACCTCCTTCGCAATAGTCCTTTCCTATCTCCCCATTATACTCAGGATGTCTTTGCAACCATGCTACGGCATACGCACAAGTAGCAACCGATTTCAATCCATGCTCTTTCGCATAATCGTAAGCAGCTTTCACCAGTGCAGAAGCAATCCCTCTTCCTTCCAGCGGTTTCGGCACAATCGTATGACGGATGTCCAACCCTCCGTCTGTTATCTCATAAGCTACATGAGCCACCAGGCCCTCAGCCTCCATCCGGAACTGATTCCGGCTTTCATCGTGCATAATTTCCATTACAGTCAATATTAAGTTTTACAATCCTATATTATTGAAGTCCTTTTCAACGTCCGGAAATGCCATAACAGCATTATTACCGCCATTATAAAAGCCAGCATATCCGATACCGGCATACTATACCAAACTCCTTCCACACCAAAATAAAGAGGAAGCAAAGCCAGCCCCGGCAATAAAAACACCAACTGACGAGACAACGACAAAAGAATTGATATTTTCACTTTTCCGATAGACTGAAAAAACTGAGTAATGACAATCTGTGCCCCAATTACAGGAAAAGCCACCACCCCAATACGCAGTGCCAGTGTAGCCTGTTTGGTCAGCTCATGATTGGTAGTAAACATTCCCACAAATACCGACGGAAACAATTCGCTGATCAGAAATCCGGCAGTCGTAATGCTACATCCGGCTATAATACCCAATCTCAGCGTCTGCTTTACCCTGTCATAATGCCGTGCTCCGTAATTATATCCCGTAATAGGCTGCATTCCCATTGTAATCCCCATTACAATCATTACAAACAACATCTGTATACGGTTCAATATACCAAAGGCCCCAATCGAAAGGTCACCTCCATACTCCAGCAATCTGTTGTTGATGAAAATAACAATACAACATGCACACACATTCATGATAAACGGCGACATTCCCACTCCCAGAATATTCAGAATAATCGGTTTTCTCAATTTAAAGCTGGAACGTTTGAAACGAATATAGCTGCTCTTGCTCCGGAAATGATACAATACCCATATCATGCCCACAAACTGGGAAGCAATTGTAGAAAGTGCAGCTCCCCTTATCCCCCATTCCAGTACAAAAATACAAATCGGAGCAAGTATCACATTGCATCCCACAGTCAGCATAGACGAAAGCATCGCCTTTTTAGGATATCCGGTAGCCCGCATGATATTATTCAGTCCCACCATGACATACGAAACAGGACTACCCAACAAAATCACCTGCATAAAGTCGCGGGCATAAGGAATGGTACTCTCACTTGCTCCAAAGAAGTACAGGATATCATCCAGAAAAATCAGCGTAATGCCCCCGTAAAACAAAGCATTGACCACACAAAGTATAGCCACATTCCCCAAAATATCCTCTGCACCCTTTATATCTCTCTGTCCCAGTTTGATGGAAGAAATGGTTGCCCCACCTACTCCTACCAGTGTACAGAAAGCAATCAGCAGGTTCATCAGCGGAAACGTGATTGCCAGTCCCGATATCGCCAGTGCTCCTACACCATGCCCGATAAAAATACTATCAATAATATTATACAAAGAAGTCAGTGTCATTCCTACAATAGCCGGAATAGAATACTCTACAAGCAACTTTCCAATCGGAGCATTCCCCAATACATGTGGATTTTTTTCTGCCATAAAAACCTTCCTCTTTTATTTTTCGACTTTAAAGTTAGGAATATGTTGCAATATTTCAGAACTTTGTACCGTTAAATCAAGTAAATCTCAAAAACAAAATGAATCAGACAAAATGCATCGCAGCACTATTCGATTTCGACGGAGTAGTGATGGACACCGAAACACAATACACTCTGTTCTGGGACAGGATCAGTGCCCAGTATTTCCCCGATGAAAAAGACTTCGGACTCCGCATCAAAGGACAGACACTGACACAAATCTATGCCAAACACTTTGCCGGCATGGAAAAGCTACAGCAGGAAATTACCGAAGCCCTCAACCGTTTCGAGCGTGAAATGGCTTTCGAATATGTACCGGGAGTCGTCCGCTTCATGCAAGACCTTCGTGCCCACGGAGCTAAGATAGCTATCGTTACCAGTTCCAACGAACAAAAGATGGCTCATGTCTATGCAGCCCATCCGGAACTGAAAGAAATCACCGACCGTATCCTCACGGCAGAAATGTTTACCCGTTCCAAACCCGCCCCCGACTGTTTCCTTCTCGGTGCTGAAGTCTTTGATACCGTAAAAGAAAACTGTGTGGTATTCGAAGACTCTTTCCACGGACTCGAAGCAGGCAATGCAGCAGGTATGACCGTAGTAGGACTCTGCACCACCAATCCGGAAGAAGCCATCCGCGACAAATGCCGCCTGGTAATTCCCGATTTCACCAATTTTTCATTCCAGCAAATGAAAGCCTTACTCGAGTAAATCCCCTCTTTACATCTTTTTCTGCATCCGGATGACTGACGTGCAGAGCTGTCCGATGGTTTCACGATGTGTAATCAGCATCAGTGTCTTATCCTTTACCTCCAGCGTCAGTCTTTCCCTTATTATAAAATTTAACTATATATAATTTCTCACTACTGCCCACTACAAATGATAAGGATAAAAACTAAATAAATTCGGTTCACTTGAATCATATTGATCTTTGACATTTTCGAATTTCGATTTGTCAAACAAAGTACTGAAATGTGTTTCGTCGTTCAGAGAGATTCCGAGAATTTGGAGAACTTCATAAACGCAGCGTCCTAATTCCATACCGTGTTGGATATTGCGACCAAACGATAAGTAATTATCACACAATAGATTTGTATGCGTACTACATTCTCTGATATTCCCCAAAATGCCTTAACCCTGAAGTATTGTTTTATCCATTAGAAGAAGAGTTCAACGCCCCATCGGTTTCGATAGAGCGATGATATAAAGTTTTGGCTCGTACAACGAAGAAAGCACCTATGCAATTTATCGTATTAAGGTTGCTGAAATCGTTATACCCGCGGTCAAATATGTAATGTGCTCCAGATTCGTATGGAATCTCAGACATAGTCTTTAAATCGTGAATGTTAGCAAGTGTAATATACATAAATGCAGTTACTTACGCTTCAATATCGTAGAGCGTATGCAACTTTATTCCTCCTTTATGTTTGCGAAATTTATCCTATTCAAAAAACCGTCAGACACAGGTCAATCGTTGTAGAGTCAAATACATAAACATGACCGTCAAGTTCGAATATTTTATTGATTCTACGCTTGCGAGCCTCGGCAATCATGAATGTTGCATACTCTTCGAAGATGCGGTAGTCACGTTGCGCATTATCCTTACTGAGATTACTTCGCGTTACAGACTTTCCCGATTTCGAGATGGTAAAGTTTTCCGGCATGAGCTTCCATAGACACGTCCTAATCTCGGAGGCTCCCTTGATTGGATAGTTGATCAAACACCATTGTAAGTAGCTGATTACAAAAAAGGTATAACTCTTGATATATTTTCCGCCTTCATACTTCTTTATGAGATTGTTGGAGTGATTGCGGTCAAGAAATCGGGGTAATTGAGCAAAAACGAATTTGTCTTTATACATAACAGTCTTATTAATACCGCAAATAAATTCAAATCCGTTGACTATCATATATATAACAAGTTAATTTTCAACTACTTCAAGGAACTTATATATTTTTTAGTGAGCACTAATGATAATTTCTAAAAAGCTGAAACTTATGATTTTTATTGATAATAAATAATACTATATATTTATGATTTATAAGTTAATAGTTGCTACCCGAGAAATATGACACCTCAAATATCTTCAAGAGAGGAATAGTAAACTAAATTTATAAAAAAACGTTTTACTTGTATTTTTTCTATACATTTGTAGACTGTTTAATGTATATGAAAAACCCTTAAATCGGAGCAAACAAACTTTTTTAATTTGAACTTATGTCTATATGGAGCAGAATCATAGGGAGTAAATATGTGGAAGACAAAAACAATGTCGACCGTAAAAAAATTGCATCTGCTGTATATGATGCATCCCATTATGCTCTTGTAGACATAGAGGTAGGTCTACAGGATCATAAGATTCACGACATCGGAGCTTTGCGTTATGATGATGCCGCATTTCATAAAGCATCGAAATATGAATTGTTTGATTTTCTACATGGTATAGACTATTTGTGCGGACATAACATTATTCACCACGATGCCAAATATTTGTTTTCCGATAAAGAATGTCGGTGGGTTCTTGTAGATACATTGTATGTTTCTCCTCTTTTGTTTCCGGAACGGCCTTATCACAGACTTGTAAAAGATGACAAGCTGATAAGTGAGCAGATGAATAATCCGGTAAACGATTGCGAAAAGGCAAAGGACTTACTGCTGGATGAGATTGAACGGTGGAATTCGTGGCCAAAGGAAAAGCAATACGTATTCACTTCATTGCTGAAAGACAAAGAGGAATTTAAGGGGTTCCTGTGCATGGTGGATGCGGAATACATAGAAAGGGACTTATCGGAACAGATTAAAAAACTTTATGCCGGAAAAATCTGCCAACATGCAAACCTTGACTTGCTGATAAAACAATATCCTTGCGAACTGGCTTACGCATTGGCGCTGATTGAAACGACAGACTATCGTTCCATTACTCCGGGATGGGTACTCCGTAACTATCCGAATGTAGAATATGTGATAAAGCTTCTGAGAGAGACTGCATGTAAGAAAGGTTGTGACTACTGTAATACTCAGCTGAATGTGGTTTATAACCTGAAAGCATTTTTCGGATACGACCAATTCCGTACTTATGAGGGAGAACCACTGCAGGAGAAAGCAGCCCGGGCTGCCATTGAAGGAAAATCATTGTTGGCCATATTCCCTACTGGAGGAGGAAAATCGCTGACGTTCCAGTTACCGGCTCTCATGGAGGGACGTTCGGTACACGGACTGACGGTGGTTATCTCGCCATTGCAATCGCTCATGAAAGACCAGGTAGACAATTTGGCTGAAAGAGGAATTACTGATGCAGTCACAATCAATGGTCTGCTGGATCCTATTACCAGGGCACTTTCCATACAGAGGATACAGGACGGAGAAGCGTCTCTTTTGTACATTGCTCCCGAAATGCTCCGTTCCAAAACTATTGAGAAAATCCTGATGGCACGTCATGTGGTGAGGTTTGTCATCGATGAAGCTCACTGCTTTTCTTCGTGGGGGCAGGACTTTAGGGTGGATTATCTTTATATAGGTAAGTTTATCCGGCAATATCAGGAAAAAAAGCAATGCAAAAATCCAATACCTGTTTCCTGCTTTACAGCTACGGCAAAACAGAAGGTGATTCAGGATATATGTGATTATTTTAAAAGAACATTGAACTTGGATCTGGAGCTGTTTGCATCGAAGGCTTCAAGAACGAATTTGCGCTATTCTGTCATACATACGGAGACGGATGATGATAAATATATGAAACTTAGGGCACTGGTAGCGGAATTCGATTGCCCGACGATTGTATATGTGTCACGGACAAGACGTACTAAGGAGTTGTCTGAGAAATTGACCCGCGACGGATACAAGGCATTGCCGTTCAACGGGAAAATGGACTCTGACGAAAAGGTGACCAATCAGGAAGCTTTCATGACGGATCAGGTACGTATTATTGTGGCAACTTCTGCCTTTGGCATGGGAGTGGACAAAAAGGATGTGGGACTTGTAGTACATTACGACATTTCGGATTCTCTGGAGAACTATGTACAGGAGGCCGGAAGAGCAGGTCGTGACCCGAACCTCAGTGCACGATGCTATGTGCTGTATAGTGACAATGACCTGGATAAGCATTTCATTCTTCTGAATCAGACAAAACTAAGTATCAGCGAGATACAACAGATATGGAAAGCGGTTAAGGATCTTACCCGACAGCGTATGAGTGTATGTTGCTCTGCATTGGAAATTGCCAGAAAAGCCGGATGGGATGATTCTGTGTCTGATATTGAAACACGGGTGAGAACGGCTTTGGCTACTCTGGAACAGGGTGGATATCTGGAAAGAGGAACCAATGTGCCTCATGTATATGCCACAGGAATTACGGTGAAAAATGTAGATGAAGCCCGAAAACGCTTGTCGGCTTCTCTTCTTTTTGGTAGTGATGAAACGGAGAATGCGGTAAGAATCATCAAATCGCTTATCTCACAGAAACATATTACCAAGGCACAGGATACTGAGGCTGAATCGCGTGTGGACTATCTGGCCGACATTCTGGGATTGACAAAAAGCGAAGTGGTATCTGTGGTGGAACGTATGCGCCAGGAGGGTATACTGGCTGATAGTAAGGATATTTCGGCCTACCTGCTGGATAGCGGTGAATCGGAACGGAAGTCGAAAAACCTTCTCGAACGTTTTGCAAAACTTGAACAGTATATTCTTAACCTGATTCCCGATGAGTCGCTCCGGGTATCGTGTAAGCAGTTAAACGAGAATGCAATGAACAACGGTATTCCTACATCCAAGGAGAAGGATATCCGTACATTGCTTTATTTTCTCACTGTAAAGGGGTATACCCGCAAGAAAGAGGATGCTGCTCACAATCTGGAAATCAGCAGACAGGCAACTTTGGAGTGTACACTTAAACGCTTTGTAAAACGAGTGGAAATAAGCCGGTTTGCAATAGAATGGTTATATAAACTGGCCGCAGATGCGGAAAAGAGAGTGGTGGCCAATAATGCTGTACAATTCTCTGTTGTGGAACTTCTGAATCAGATAAAAGCAAGTTCTCAGTCACTGTTCGGAGAGATTGACAATCTGCAACTGGAGGATGTAGAAGAGGCTCTACTCTACCTGTCGAAAATCGGGGCTCTTAAACTGGAAGGTGGTTTCCTTGTTCTTTATAATGCCATGCAAATTAAAAGAATAAAGGACAATAAATCCAGGTACAAGCAAGACGATTACCGGATGCTTAACGAATTCTATAAGCAGAAAATTCAGCAGGTTCATATTGTAGGCGAATATGCCAATCTGATGGTAAAAGATTATAATTCTGCCCTGCAGTATGTGCAGGATTATTTCCAGATGGATTATAAAAAGTTTATTGCCAAATATTTTAAAGGAGAGCGGGTGAATGAGATACAGCGAAACTTAACTCCCGAGAAATACAGACAACTGTTTGGACAATTGTCCAAGCGCCAGATGGAGATAATTTCGGATAAGGAATCACGCTGTATCGTTGTAGCGGCAGGACCAGGTAGTGGAAAAACACGTGTGCTGGTCCATAAACTGGCTTCTCTTCTTCTACTTGAGGATGTAAAACATGAGCAATTGCTGATGCTGACTTTCTCAAGGGCGGCTGCTACTGAATTCAAACAGCGACTGATGGATCTGATTGGCAATGCGGCACATTTTGTAGAAATTAAAACGTTTCATTCTTACTGTTTTGACCTCTTGGGTAGAATAGGCAATCTGGAAGATGCCGGAAATGTAGTGGCGCAAGCTGCCGAAATGATTAGCCAGGGAGAAGTAGAGCCTAACAAAATAGGTAAAACAGTATTGGTAATAGACGAAGCTCAAGATATGGGAGCAGAAGAGTATGCGCTGGTAAAAGCTCTTATAAACAATAATGAAGAAATGAGAGTAATTGTTGTAGGAGACGATGACCAGAATATCTACTCTTTCCGCGGATCGGATTCCCAATATATGTTCCAATTATCGCAAGGACCGGAAAGCAGGTTTATTGAAATGACAGAGAACTACCGCAGTTCACGGCATACGGTAAATTTTGCCAATGGATTCTTGAAAAACATTAGTGACAGGATGAAAAGCAGCCCAATTGTTTCTATGAGAAGAGAAGACGGTTGGGTAGAAATAATACGGCACCAATCTCCGTATATGTATCAGCCTCTTGTGGAAAATTTAATCCGGCACAGAGGAGAAGGGACTTCATGTGTGCTGACTCAAACAAATGAAGAAGCTGTCATTCTGGTGGCACTCTTAAGAAAAAGAGGGATAAACAGCAAACTGATACAGTCTATGGATGGATTCCATTTCTGTAATTTGGCAGAAATGAGATATTTCCTGAAATGTATAGACAAGCAGATTCAAACTCCTCTGATACCTGAAGAGGTTTGGGAAAATGCCAAGAGAAATACATTTACGACTTATGAAAAAAGTCAGAGTCTGACCTATGTGAAACGATGTATAGAATTATTTGAGCAGACCAATAAGCATAAGTATATCAGTGATTTTAAGGAGTTTGTTTTCGAATCATCGGTAGAAGATTTCTGCGATTTGTCTGGTACGGATGTCGTAGTATCTACTATTCACAAAGCTAAAGGAAGGGAGTTTGACGACGTATATATGCTGATAGCCGGTAACTATCCGAAGGACATCAGTTTGATGCGCCGGTATTATGTAGGAATTACCAGGGCCAAGAACCGATTGTTTATTCACACAAACAACAATTGTTTTAACAGGCTGGAAGCAGACCGATATACCACAGACCAGAGATTGTACGAGATGCCGGAGGAAATCGTGTTACAGCTCTCGCACAGAGATGTATTCTTAGGCTTTTTCAAAGAATTAAAGCGGGAGGTTCTGGCCTTGAAAGGAGGAGATCCTCTACTGTACAATAATTTCATGCTGTACAATCCCCAAACGCATAAACCTGTTGCAAAATTATCAGCTAATATGCAAACAATTTTAAAGGAGTGGCTGGAAAAGGGATATAAGGTGAAAGAGGCTTCTACACGTTTTATTGTGGCCTGGAAGCCCAAAGATGCCTCAAAGGAAGAAGCAGAAACAGCCGTCTTATTAGCTGATATCGTTCTGTCTTTATAAAGAAGAAGAAACGGCATCAAACAGCTACAAGGGTATTTACAGTTTTATAAATTTTATAAAGTAAATGAAGAAAATAGAAGTAGTGGCAGCCATTATCTGCCGCAATAATAAGTATTTTGCCTGCCAGCGTGGTTATGGGGAGTTTAAAGACTTTTGGGAGTTTCCTGGTGGGAAAATAGAGTCTGGCGAAAGTCGGGAAGAAGCCTTGAAACGGGAAATCAGAGAAGAACTCGATTTGAGCATTTGCATAGATTCATTTTTGACGACAGTTGAGTACAATTACCCCAACTTCCATCTGACAATGCATTGTTTCCTTTGCTCCATAGACTCTCAAGATCCTATCATAAAAGAACATGAAAATGCACGGTGGCTGCTGAAAGAGCAACTCCACTCCGTACAGTGGCTTCCTGCTGATATAAAAGTGGTAGAAACGCTAAGAGGCTCCGTATAGCTTATAGTTATACGGAGTTTATTTGACTCTGTTCAAAATTTTATTTCAAGATAATGAATCATAAAACTCCGAAACATCGCTGTCTTTCATTATATAAGAAACCTGCTTATTCTTTTCTGCAATAAGCTTTAATTGCTTCTTTTCTTCTGAACTCCAGTTCTTGATTTTTTTAAGTTTTAAAATTATAGAATGAGTTTGTTTAAAACTATTACTATTTTCCAAATCCATAATAAGTTTCTCTTTTTCTTTATTCTCCAAACTCACCATATTTACATTCTGATTTGCCTGTTCTTTTTTATTTTGATAATGTAAAGACATAAGCTTTTCATTTGAAGCAGTTTGATCAATAATTGCTTTTACTAATCGATCCAATTCTGAGTCTTCTGTATAATCTGCTGGAGCAAAATATTTAATTCTCTTGTCCTCCATCATCTTATATACTTTTCTCTTATCCTTAGTTTCCGGATTAAAAACCCCTATTGAATGACCAGAATTAGCATTAATAAGTTTCATACATGGTATATCAGTATCACTGTCACCTATATAAATCATGTTTCTAAAAGGAATACGAATATCTTCAGGCTCAAAATAATCATTGACAGCAGAATCATTTACATCCAATGTTCCTTTTTCTATTCTAAAAAGAAATTGTGTCTTACTGGTATAATTTATAACTTGTGCAGGCCATTGAGCAACCCCTTGTTTATCATAATAAAACGAACTGGCATAAATTTTTTCAAAATCCTTTGCAACTTTTGTCCCTTCTATCATTTCTTTCAGACCTGATGAAATGATGTAATGCTCCACAATCACTCCTTTACCTTTCCCGTACTCTTTTATACGCTTAAACCAAGTTTCAACGCCAGGAAATAACTGTACTTGCGCACCATAATCCCTTAGAGCTTTTCCATTAAATACAAATCTTCCATGTGCAGTCCGAAGCATTGTAAACATGTAAGCCAAATTTTGATCCATGTCATTTTCTTCGGCTAACCCATTAGACTCTTGCCAAAAAGACTTGACTTCATACCCTACCGACTGGATATATCCTTGAGCTTGCATATCATCAGGTGACAAAGTTTTATCAAAGTCATAACATATTGCCACTACTGGTTTATCCTCTTTTGATTTTCTTTGAAACTCTTTACCCATAATTATAAATAAAAAAATGAGGCATAACCATTTAAATCATGCCTCATTTTAATTAAATTACTTATTTATTTACTTAACTTCCTCAAAGTCAGCGTCTTGAACATCGCTCTTATCATTCTGAGCGCCGTTGTTTGCCTGACCTGCGTTAGAACCAGCCTGAGCACCGCCCTGTGCACCTGTCTGAGCATACATTTCAGCACTTGCAGCCTGGAATGCGCTCTGCAATTCTGCGCTTGCAGCATCGATACCAGCCAAATCCTGAGCTTTGTGAGCATCTTTCAGTTTCTGAAGAGCAGCTTCGATAGGAGCTTTCTTGTCTGCAGGAATCTTATCACCAAGATCTTTCAACTGATTTTCAGTAGTGAAGATCAAGCTGTCTGCCTGGTTCAATTTATCGATACGTTCCTTTTCTTTCTTATCAGCTTCTGCATTTGCTTCTGCTTCTGCTTTCATACGTTCGATTTCTTCTTTGCTCAAACCAGATGAAGCTTCGATACGGATAGCCTGTTCCTTACCTGTAGCCTTATCTTTTGCAGATACTTTCAAGATACCGTTTGCATCGATATCGAATGTTACTTCAATCTGAGGAACACCACGACGAGCCGGAGCAATACCTGTCAAATTAAACTGACCGATAGATTTGTTCTGTGCTGCCATCGGACGTTCACCCTGCAATACATGGATAGTAACTTCTGTCTGGTTATCAGCAGCAGTAGAGAACACTTCGCTCTTCTTGCAAGGAATAGTAGTGTTGGCATCAATCAATTTTGTCATCACACCACCCATTGTTTCGATACCCATTGACAGCGGAGTTACGTCCAAAAGAACTACACCCTTGATTTCGTCTGTCAAAACGGCACCCTGAACAGCAGCACCTACAGCTACCACTTCGTCCGGATTTACACCCTTAGAAGGTACTTTTCCGAAGAAATCTTCAACCAACTTCTGAACAGCCGGGATACGTGATGAACCACCTACCAAGATTACTTCATCGATATCTGCATTGTTCAAACCTGCATCACTCATAGCTTTCTTACAAGGTTCAAGACAAGCCTGAATCAAGTTGTGAGCCAAAGCTTCGAATTTAGCACGAGTCAAAGTCTTAACCAAGTGCTTAGGCACACCAGCTACCGGCATGATGTACGGCAAGTTGATTTCTGTAGAAGTTGAAGAAGACAATTCGATCTTAGCTTTTTCAGCAGCTTCTTTCAAACGCTGCATAGCCATCGGATCTGTTGTCAGATCTGCACCTTCATCGTTCTTGAATTCCTGTACCAACCAGTCGATGATTACCTGGTCGAAGTCATCACCACCCAGGTGAGTATCACCGTTAGTAGACAATACTTCGAATACACCACCACCAAATTCAAGGATAGAGATATCGAATGTACCACCACCAAGGTCGAATACAGCTACCTTCATATCTTTGTTAGACTTGTCTACACCGTAAGCCAATGCAGCTGCAGTCGGTTCGTTTACAATACGTTTTACTTCCAGACCTGCAATCTGACCAGCTTCTTTTGTAGCCTGACGCTGAGAGTCTGAGAAGTAAGCCGGAACGGTAATTACAGCTTCTGTTACTTCCTGACCCAAATAGTCTTCAGCAGTTTTCTTCATCTTCTGCAGAATCATTGCAGAGATTTCCTGTGGAGTATACAAACGTCCGTCGATATCTACACGCGGAGTATTGTTGTCACCTTTTACAACTTTATAAGGAACTCGTTCTATTTCTTTTGCTACCTGATCATAAGTTTCACCCATGAAACGTTTGATTGAGTAAACTGTACGAGTCGGGTTTGTGATAGCCTGACGTTTTGCAGGGTCACCAATCTTACGTTCACCACCGTCTACGAAACCTACTACAGAAGGAGTTGTACGTTTACCTTCGCTGTTAGCGATTACTACAGGTTCGTTACCTTCGAATACGGCTACACATGAGTTTGTTGTTCCTAAGTCTATACCAATAATCTTTCCCATAATTGTATCTATTTTTATTTTTATTCAACATTTAGTTAATTGCTTTGTGCGCCGAAGCGTCACGCCTATCTTTAAACAAATGGCGTGCCAAAAGGAAATAAAAGATTTTATCAGATAAAGACTGCCATTTTGGCTGCCTGCTCTGCCAACTTTATCAAAAGATAAGACAATATTTACATTTATGTCTTCAAATCTTTTATTACATTTGCGAATGTAGAAACAACGTATGGAAAGATTAAAGGTTCATCCGACATTTCGAGTGATAGTTTCCTAAAAAGGAAAACCGCTGAACAAA
>ERZ860445.235-NODE-235-length-46480-cov-4.592999_pt1 | contig 46480 bp, 53 predicted proteins | sample MGYA00509977_ERZ860445 | MGnify/ENA primary metagenome ERZ860445 (study PRJEB30046, sample SAMN00715233) | human gut metagenome | study: EMG produced TPA metagenomics assembly of the A metagenome-wide association study of gut microbiota in type 2... | reverse complement strand
GAAGAGCGTCAACGACCTGCCGATCGTTTACAACATTGCCTGGTACGAGCAGAAAGCCGTTATCGTTCTGCTGGCATTGCTCTCGCTGGGCGTGAAAAACATCCACCTCGGCCCGACGCTTCCTGCATTCCTTTCACCCAACGTGACCAAGGTGTTGATCGAGAGATTTGGTATCGGATGCACTTCAACTGTGGAGAAAGATATGGCCGAATGGGTCGGCTAATCATTTCAGACATTCAAGCCGGCGGCCGGGACTTTATCTCCCGGCCGTCGGTTTGTCTTATCCGAAAGGTTTGCCTACCTTTGTATGTCAAAGGAACTCTACATTGCTATGACACTCGATATCATCCCCAAAGAAACCACCGAGATCTACGACACGCCTATCGTCCAACAGACTGCGTTCTGGACAAAAGTCAAACAGCGCCTGGGCGTGAACTCCCGTGCATTCGATTTCAAAGCCTACAACCGCGACCTCTATCTGGATGTGGGCGGTTATTCCTCGACACGCAGTGACGTGATCTTTTTCCTGCAACGCCTCAATGCCAACGAAAGCATCGCTTACTTTCCCTATGGCCCCGAGGTCGAACCTTCGGAAGAGAATCAGGGACGGTTTCTTGAAGAACTTTCCGAGTCCCTGCGTCCCTACCTGCCCCATGAGTGCATCGCCCTGCGTTACGATCTCAATTGGCGGTCGCATTGGTGCAAGGAGGGCGACTTCGACGAACAGGGACATTGGAAGGGACTCCCCGAAACCCCGGTTCAGGAGTTTCAGATGAATTACAACACCCGCACATGGAATCTCCGCAAATCGAACAGCAATATCCTGCCTTCGAACACGATCCTGCTCGATCTGCAATGCAGCGAGGAGCTGATATTGGCCCGGATGAAGCCCAAGACGCGTTACAACATCAAAGTCGCACAGCGCAAAGGAGTGCAAGTGCGATCTGAAGAGATCGGGAAACTGGGAGTATGGTATAAATTATACCGGGAGACTGCGGCCCGCAACGGACTCAACGTCAATGACAAATTGTATTTCCAGTCGGTATTCGCGGCCCGCATGGAAGCAGTCGGCGACGTGCAGGTGAAGCTGCTGATCGCCTATGCCGACGATGTGCCGCTGGCAGCGATGTTTCTGGTTATGTCTGCTCACCGGGCAACCTACCTCTATGGCGCGTCGTCGTCGGAGAAACGCAACCTGATGCCCACCTATGCTCTGCAATGGGAAGCAATCCGCACAGCCAAAACAAACTCCTGTGCCGAATACGATCTGTTCGGTGTGGCTCCATGCCCCGATCCGTCGCACCCCATGTACGGACTCTACAAGTTCAAGCAGGGATTCGGCGGCGAATTGTTCCGCCAAATGGGCTGCTGGGACTATCCGCTCAATGAGGAGCGCTACGATGTACTCCGTGCCTGTGAGATGCGCAGCAAAGGCTATTACCGATAACAATGGGGAGGCTGAATACCTCCCCATTTCGTTTATCAGTCACAGCAGACGCCGCCCGAGGCTGCCGCCGACACATGGGCTGTGCCGTCGATCCAGCTGTGGATACCCTCGATAGTATGCACATAATCCACATATGCGCGCACATATTCGCGTCCTTTCGCAGGTGAAAGATCCTTCTGCCTGGCCAATGCCTCTGCCTTGGCATACTTTTCCCGAACAACCTTGGCGATATGTCCGGTCAATTTGGCCAGCAGGCCGTCGATATTGCCCGTATCGAGCGCTTCATCGCTCATCTTAACGATGGGTTTCACGCTCCCTGCCGCTTTCAGCCCGGTATAGGGGACACCCTCCGAGGCGCGGTGCAGACGCACGAGGGTTTCGAGAAAATGTTTTTCGACGATGGCATAAATCTCCGCATCGCCGCCGCGCAGAGCGTAGGTCTTATCGAAGAGCGCGGTGATTTCGGCTTCGTCGGCCGGTGTGATCCATTTGTAGAGCAGCTTCACCTGGTTGGTCTGCAAAGCTTTTTGCGCCTCTTTGATAACCGGCCCGTCAAACGAGTCACAATGGGCAGAAGCCGCTCCAGGCAGCAGAAGGAATGCTGCAGCCATCGCTGCGACGGCACCCCGCATCACAAAACGATTCATAGTCTTCTTCATGGTTTTATGGATTTTGGTTTTATAAAGATCCGAAACCTTTGCGGGAACAACCGTCACATTTGTTACATTCGATTCGGTGCGGAGTTTGTAGCTTTGTCGAAACAATCGACAAAGCTATGAAAGACTACACACAAATGACCGTCGGCGAGATCGTGGCCGACAACTTCGGCAATGCCGCCGTATTCGACCGTTACGGGATCGACTTCTGCTGCAACGGAGCGCGTTCACTGCCCGATGCCTGCCTTGCGGCGGAAGTAGATAGGGAGCAGGTGGTTGCCGACTTGACCACAGTGACTTCGAGGGAATCCGTATTTGCCGATTTCAAATCGTGGGACACCGACCTGCTGGCCGACTACATTCTCAAATACCACCACCGCAACATTCGCACACAAGGGCCGGCTATCGAACGCCTGCTTACGAAGGTTTGCAACGTGCACGGAGATAAACATCCGGAACTTTTTAAGGTGCAAGCTCTTTTTCTGGGTTCGCTGGCCGATCTGGAAAGTCATCTCGAAAAAGAGGAGGTGATGCTCTTTCCTTATATTTACGAACTCTGCGATGCCGAGCGTACTCACGGTCACGTCGGAGGCTTCCATTGCGGCACGGTCGAAGCTCCCATTCGCGTGATGATGGCCGAACACGATGCCGAGGGAGAACGGTACCGCGAGATCAGCCGCCTGCTGAACAGCTACTTCGCTCCGGAAAATGCCTGTGCCAGCTACCACCTGCTACTCAAGCACCTGAAGGCTTTTGAGCAGGCGCTCCACCACCATATCCACCTGGAGAATAACATCGTCTTCCCGCGGGCAATCGCACTGGAGGCGAAATTAAAAGCATAACATGGCAACAATCCGCATCAAACGCGTCTACGAAGCACACACCTGGCGACGGCTATCGGGTGCTCGTCGACAGGCTCTGGCCGCGGAGTATTCGCAAAGAAGCGCTGAAGTACGACGTTTGGGAGAAAAATTTAGCACCCTCGACCGAACTGCGCCAGTGGTTTCATGAAGACCCCGAAGCGCGTTGGGGTCCCTTCGCCTCAATGTACCGCAAAGAGCCGGAGACCTCAGAGACCGCAAAAAACTTCGCCGCGGAGATCCGCCCATGCGACACCGTAACCCTGCTTTATGCGGCAAAATCGCCCGACCGCAACCATGCGCTGATACTGCAACGTTTCCTCGCAGATTATTCGTAGCTTTGCGCCCGATGAACCGCATTGAACGCGAAAAAAAGACGATCGGCCAGATGGTCTCACTCTATTGCCGCCGCAAGGAGCACAATCGGGAGCTGTGCATCGATTGTACCGGGCTGCTGGTCTATGCGCACAAGCGGCTCGACGTCTGCAAATTCGGCAACGCAAAACCCGCGTGTCAGAAGTGCCCGGTACATTGCTATTCCCCCGCACGCCGCATCCAGATTAGGACTGTCATGCGCTACGCCGGGCCGCGGATGCTGCTCTGCTATCCCCTTGCCGCGATTCGGCATTTGCTGAACATGTGATCTCCACACAGCATTTAAGTGACCGTTAGAAAATTTATATGTGGATGAGGTGCATTGCTGTTACGATACTGGTCAATTGCCATACTATTATCATTGGTTTTACCACTTCATCCCCCTGCCTATATTTTGCCGTTGTGGTTCTTTGACCTATGGACGTGGGTATTGCTCCTCGCATTTTTGCTTGAGCCAACGGGAAATACTGATCCCGTCTATCATCAACCGCAGCTTGGGTACTCGCTTCAATCTTGGCCGTTGAATGATCCGTCTTTAGCCATTTTTCATATTCCGGCGAATAGAGCGAACCTCTAAATCCGACGGATTCCCTGCGTAAAATCTGCGTTGTTAAATCCGCACCGAAACGCACCGCCTTGCAGATTTTCTCGATCCGCAGTAACTCTCCCAACTACCACATCAGGCTGTTTTCGCACAGAATCAGAGATAAAAAAACCGGAATAAATTGGAATACTGCTCTATAAAGGCTATATTTGCAAAAATACATATTAAAGCAGACCCGCCCCAGCAGGGGACTTTTTTTGATGCGACTGGTCTAAAAGCGGGATAATCGTCTTGTGATTATCCGTTTCGGTTGCCTTGTCTGCTTGCACTATTTTATTATTAACCGGTACGGAGACAGCCCTCGTTGTCACCGTATATAAATTCATTATGGTATGATGTGTAAACACCGAACGCTGTTTATTCTTTTTGTTTTAATTTTTTGTGTACTCCAGACAGTATTGGCTGGAGAAAAGCCCAAAGCCCATCTGGGAGGAGCCTTGCGGTTCAACTACAACTACTCCGACTGGAAAGAGGGAAACAAACATCGCGGAGGCGATTTTGGGTTCGATGTTTTTCGGATCAACGTCAATGCCTCCTGGAAAAAGATTCGGCTCGATGCAGAATACCGTTTTTATGCCCGCACCTCGGGCGGAGGTATGCTCAAATACGGCTGGGTGGGCTATCAGTTCAATGACAACCACGTTTTACAGCTGGGACAAAACACCGTGCCGTTCGGAGCAATGCCGTTCAATTCGAATAACTATTTCTTCAGCATCAACTATTATCTCGGGTTAGAAGATGATGCCGACATGGGACTGAAGTATTGTTTCCGAAAAAAAGGCTGGGAACTCGATGCCGCCTTTTATAAGAATGCCGATCTGCTCGATTTCAGCGAAGGAGTCGAAACTTCCGATTCCCGCTATGCCTACGACATCGCAGGGCGCAACAAGGAAGTCAATCAGGGAAATCTGCGAGTCGCTTACAATTGGGGCGAGCGTTGGAAACACCAGATCGGAGCTTCGGCCATGTACGGCGGTATTTACAATCTAGATACCGAAAAAATGGGATCTCGCTATGCCTTTGCCATACATTATACGCTGAACTGGAAGCGTTGGAATCTCAAAGCGCAGTACACGACCTACAAATTCTCGCCAGAGAATAAGGAGGATGAACCTCGGAATCAGATTACCATGACCGCCTATGGCGCGCCCTATGAGATCGCAGCCCATGCCGACACCTATACCGCCTCGCTATGCTACACTTTTCCGATCGACAAGGGCATTCTTGACGAGATACGGCTCTACAATGACTTCAGCATGATGCATAAACGCAAGGCCGGATTCAACGACAGTTTCCAGAACATCACCGGGTGTATGTTGGGCATGGGACCTGTTTTAGTCTACGTCGACTATGCATTAGGGAAGAATCAGCCCTGGTTGGGTAATGATTGGAACGAGGCCTTTACTTCGGCAACGCTGGAAAAAGGCTGGAACGCCCGGCTTAACGTAAATATCGGTTATTATTTTTAAACTATGAGTAAAATAGAGATCAAAAATTTGTTTCTTGTCTTCGGACATGAGAAACAAAAGGCGCTTCGGCTGTTGTCCGAAGGAGTAGGGAAAGACGAAATCCTAAAAAAGACAGGATGCACGGTGGCTGTAAACAACGCTAATCTGCAGATTGCCGAAGGAGAGATATTCGTCATCATGGGGCTGTCGGGAAGCGGAAAATCGACCCTCCTGCGGTGTATCAACCGGTTGATAAAGCCCACATCGGGGCAGGTGGTCATTAATGGTCAAGATATATCGGCGCTCTCCGACAAAGACATGCGCAACGTTCGTCGCAAGGTACTGTCGATGGTGTTTCAGAATTTCGGTCTACTCCCCCACCGGACGGTACTGCAAAACATAGCTTTCGGACTCGAATTGCAAGGCGTACCACGTATCGAGCGCGAAGAAGATGCACTGGTCGCTATGGAACAGGTCGGACTCGCTGGCTATGAAAGCCAAATGATCCGACAGCTTTCGGGCGGAATGCAGCAGCGCGTGGGATTGGCCCGCGCTCTTACCAGCAACCCCGAGGTGTTGCTCATGGACGAAGCTTTTTCGGCCCTCGACCCCTTGATTCGCATCCAGATGCAGGACGAACTGCTGGCTTTGCAAGCCAAGATGAAAAAGACAATCGTCTTTATTACCCACGACCTGAACGAGGCGATCAAACTCGGCGACCGCATCGCCATCATGAAAGACGGTGAGATCGTACAAGTCGGAACCTCGGAGCAGATACTAACCTCCCCGGCCAACGAATATGTCAAGCGTTTTGTGGAGAATGTCGACCGTACCCGGATCGTGACCGCCTCTTCGATCATGATCGAAAGACCGCATATCGTGCAACTCCGGATGAAAGAAGGTCCCGAGGGCGCGATCCGCAAGATGCGTGAAAACGATCTGAAAGTACTTCCCGTTGTGGACGATGACGGAACATTGCTGGGCGACGTGCAACTGAAAAGTCTGCTGAAGTTGCGCAAAGAACACAATCCGTCCCTTGACGACGCGTTGCGGACCGAAGTGCTTTCCGTAACCGAAGAGGCCATTCTTGAGGATATTCTGCCGCTAACTACCCGCACCAACTCCCCGATCTGGGTTGTCGACTCACATCGCAAACTCAAAGGCGTGGTACCTCTGCCATCGCTGATTGCGGAAGTGACAGGTAAAAACCCCGAGGAGATCGACTCCATCATTCAAAATGCTATCGAATTATGATAAACATCGGAAAATATATCGAAATGCTCATCAATTGGCTGACAGAACATTTTGCGCCGTTCTTCGATGCCATGGACTCCGCCATCGGAGGATTTATCAATGGGTTTCAGCACCTGCTCTACCTGATCCCGTTCTACATCACAATTCCCCTGCTGGCGGCGCTGGCCTGGTGGAAAGCCGAACGAGGCACGGCTATTTTCACCTTACTCGGGCTGGGGCTGATCTACGGGATGGGATTCTGGACCGAGACGATGCAGACTTTGGCGCTGGTGCTTTCATCGACCTCTCTGGCGCTGTTGCTCGGCATTCCGCTGGGAATCTGGAGCGCCCGCAGCCCGAGGTGCAATCAGGTGTTGCGCCCGATACTCGACCTGATGCAGACTATGCCGGCATTTGTCTACCTGATTCCCGCCGTGCTGTTCTTTGGTCTGGGAACAGTTCCGGGAGCATTCGCTACTATTATTTTCGCGATGCCGCCCGTGGTTCGTCTCACAGGACTGGGGATTCGGCAAGTGCCGCGCGAAGTGATCGAGGCTTCACACTCGTTCGGAGCGACTTCGTGGCAACTCCTTTACAAGGTGCAACTGCCTCTGGCGTTACCAACCATTCTCACAGGTATAAACCAGACGATTATGATGTCGCTGTCAATGGTCGTGATCGCCGCCATGATCTCGGCAGGAGGTCTGGGCGAGGTGGTGCTCAAGGGAATTACCCAGATGAAGATCGGGCTGGGATTTGAAGGCGGCATCGCCGTGGTGATTCTGGCCATCGTGCTCGATCGCATCACGCAGGGCATTGCACAAATGAAAAAATAAAGACCTCTTTAAACAATGAAAAATATGCTTATGAAACGAATGAAATTAGCCGGAGCAGTGCTCCTTACGGCCCTACTCACTGTGGCTTGCGGCCCGAAAACGGACGAAAAGAAGATCGATATTGCCTATGTCAACTGGTCGGAGGGCATCGCCATGACCAATTTGGCCAAAGTGATCTTCGAGGAACAGGGCTATCGGGTTAACCTACTCAATGCTGACCTTGCGCCTGTATTTGCATCGCTGTCGCAAAAGAAGGCCGATGTCTTCCTCGATGCCTGGCTGCCGGTAACGATGGCCGACTATATAACTCAATATGGTGATAAATTGGAAACACTCGGAACGGTCTATGACAATGCCCGTATCGGATTGGTTGTTCCGGAATATGTAACTATCAACTCAATCGAAGAGCTGAATCAGGTTCGGGCGCGCTTCAAAGGCGAGATCGTCGGCATCGACGCCGGAGCTGGAATTATGAAGGCCACCGACAAAGCGATACCCGACTATGGGCTGGATTACAAACTGCTCACGTCGGGGGGTCCCGCGATGACAGCCTCGCTCAAGAAGGCGATAGACAAAAAGGAGTGGGTCGTCGTGACGGGCTGGACACCGCACTGGATGTTCGATCGCTTTGATCTGAAGATCCTCGCCGATCCGAAGGGTATCTACGGCGGTGCAGAGAAGATCCAGGTGCTGGCATGGAAAGGTTTTTCCGAGAAAGATCCCTTTGCCGCCCGATTGCTGAGTAATATGCATTTGACCGATGCTCAGATCAGCTCGCTGATGGCTGCCCTTGAAGAGCCGGGAATAAATGAGACTGATGCTGCCCGCAAGTGGCTGGAAACAAATCGAGATGTGGTGAGCAATTGGTTACCTCAGATAGAATAAGCCCGATATCGCAACTCCTATTACAAAAAGAACGTGCCAACTGGCACGTTCTTTTTAGTTTAATCTGTCAGATTTGGTATCAAACCGATCGCCTCCTCTTTCTTTTTATCCACGATCTTGGCATAAATTTGAGTGGTCGCAATATTCTCCTTGCGGATGACATCACCCGTATAATAATCCAAGTAGATAGATTGGTTACCGTTGGCAAGCTGCTTGAACCGATCGGCTAAAACAGGAAAACGGCGAAAACAAGAGAAAAGAGATTAAATAAATACAAACTACTGTTTATTAGCTATTTATAGTCATTTAATTCACCCTTCTCTGTCTTTTTTCCATAACTGATACGAGTTCACGAAATTCTGCCACACGATGTAAGCAGTGGGCGCGATCGAGGCGATCGGGTCGAGGAACGACTGGGCCATCCACACCGCGAGGACCGTGTTTTTCTGGCCCAGCGACTGGCCGCCCGCCGGAGCGTCGCCGTAACGGCGTCCCAGCATGCGGCCCACCTTGAACTGCGCAAGACAGATCACAAGCGCCGCGAAGGCCAGCCACAGTTCGGTCGAAAGCGAAGCGTCGTGCAGGTCGATGATGAAAGCCGTCGTGCGGCCGATGATGACCAGCAACGAAGCCAGCCACATGTAAAACGAAATCTGACTGTGGTCGCCGACCCATTTCGCAGCCTTCGGAATAACCATACGACAGAACTGCGCCGCAGCGAACGGCATCACCAGCAGCGGCGCGATACGGGCCAGAATTTGCGCAAAGGTACATGCACCCGTTCCCGTAAAGGTCAGGATCACGGGCGCCAGCAGGGCGACGGCCATGTTGCAGAGAAGGCTGTACGTCGCCATCGTAGCGACATTGGCCCCCAGCATGCCGCCGATAACCACCGCGGCCATCGCTACGGGAGCCAGCACGCAAACCATCGCCCCCTGCGCCAGGATACCGTTCAGGGGCCGCAGGAGCAGGAAAATCCCGACACAGGCCACGACCTGAACCAGCAACAGCCAAAAATGAAGCATCGAAGGCTTCATCTGGCTGGGTTTCACGCGGCAGAAGGTGACGAACAGCATCAGGAAGATCAACGTCGGGGTGATCATCTGCCCCGTCCACTCCTCCAGCGCCGCGATCGGGCGGCACAACAGCGCACCGACGATCATGGCCGAAGGCATGGCAATGGTCTTCACATTGCGGTGCAGGTGTTCCAGCAGGTGCATTTAGGACAGCAACTCCTTGACCTTGGCCGAAATGTCCTTGCCGTCGGCACGGCCTGCGAGGCGTTTCGAAGCGACGCCCATCACCTTGCCCATCTCCTTCATCGACGATGCGCCGACCTCGGCGATAATGGCCTTCACTTCGGCAGCGAGTTCCTCGGCGCTCAGTTGTTTGGGCAGAAACTCCTGGAAAACGGCTACCTGGGCCAGCTCCTCCGACGCCAGGTCGGAACGGTTCTGCTCGGTGAAGATCGCCGCCGAATCGGTTCCCTGCTTGGCGAGTTTGGAGATGATTTTCAGCACGTCGGCATCGGGCAGTTCGGCGATTTCCGGACCTGCGGTCTTGGCCTCGATGATGTATTTCTTCGCATTGCGCAGGGCGCTCAGGCGCACCGTATCCTTGGCCTTCATGGCCTCCATGATTCCTTTCGAAATCTGTTGTTCCAACGACATAATCAATTTATTTGGTTAAGATTAAACTCAATTTTCAATCTGCGGGCCTGCGCACGACGACAATTTCGTCGAAACGCGCCTGCGACGCCGTGCCGCGGACTTTCTCCTTTGCCGGAAAATCCCGGTCGAAAACCTCGGCAGCAGTTTCGTCGACCTCGTAAGCCGAATCCTCGACATAGCGCCCCCGAATGCCGGACAACGCACCGTCGTACAGTTCACAGACATGCAGGGCCATGGCATACATGTTATCCGCCGTGCGGATTCCCAGCATCTCGGCGGGAACGAAGCCCTGATACAAATAATAATCCGGGTCGCCGCAGAGCAGCAAGGCCCGAAATCCCAGTTCCCGGGCCAGTTCGCGGGTCCGGGAGATCAGCCGGCCGCCGATGCCCTGACGCTGGTACTCCGGCAGGACCGAAATCGGCCCGAGGCTCAGGACCTCGTACTTCACGCCGTCGTCACCATGGATAACTCCTTTCATGCAGACGACATTGCCGACGATCCGCCCGTCGTGCTCCGCCACAAGGTCCAGTTCGGGCACGAAGGCCGGGCTGTCGCGCATGACATGCAACAGGTAGTGCTCGTTGCATCCGGGTGAAAAGTGGTTCCAGAATGCCTCCCGCGTAACGTTCTCCGTTTCCCGGTAATCGGCGGGCTGTTCGGTTCTCAGTTTTATCTCCATATTTTTTATTTTCCAGCCGACAAAAATCGCAGCACGTCACGCATCAGCCGGTCGCGCTGCACCTCGTCGGAAATCGACTCGAACGGGAAACCCGTCACGAAAGTACGCCCCCCGGCGTCGCACGCTACGCCTGCCGTACGGCCGTTGTCGTCGTAACGCATCACGGCAAAAGCCCCGGCGCCCACGGGCTTCAGGGCATCGGCCTGTTCGACGATGTAATGGTGGCGGCCATACCCGGTATTGAACCGGTATTCGCCGCGCGAAAAGTCCGGATGCGAAGTCATGACCCGTACCCTTCCGCGGCCGGAGGCATATCCGCCGTCGGAATCGAGGTGGAGCACCTCGCGGGCAAAGGTGCGGTCCCGGTCCGAAGCCCCTTCGGCCAACAGGTCGGACGCAACATAGCTGCCCGACGCAAAGAGCGTTCCGCCATCGGCGAGATAATGCCTCAGAACAGCCTGGAGTTCGGGCGAGAAGGTCGCGAACGCGGGTTCCTGCACGCCGCGGCCGATCGTCGTCGTGCGCTGTTTGCCGAGGATCAGATCGACCGCCGGATATTGTTCGAGTGCCGCCTCGCCACGCTCTACGGCTTTCAGCGACGCTGAGCAGAAGGAGTACCCCGCCGCTGCCACGGAACGCCCGTGCAGGGCCGGATAGTCGAAGGTGTTGCCGCCGATCACATCGGTCTCGAAATCGCACCCGCAGGCCCCGAGGGCGAGGCTGTCGACATTGCAGCGGGCCTGCGCCAGGTCGAAGACGTGCTGCGCCCCGACAAAAGCGATGTCCTGCCGGTCGGGAACCCCGCCGTCGAGGTCGGTACGGAATCCAGCGAGCGAATCGTTCCGCTCGCTCAGCGGAGCGCTCACGCGGTCGAATCCGTTAACAATCAGCACCCTACCCTTTTCATCGGGCATCCAGCACACGGCAAGGGTCTCGCTCGGGAAACTCTCGCCGCCCTCATTCACCGCCGTCACCCGGTAGCTGTATATACGGCCCGGCTGCTGTTCGACGATCAGGTAGGGCTTATCGACCGGACGGCCGTTGTCGAAACCGCCGTCGTCCACGCGCGTATAAACTACATAACCCGTCGGCGCGGCGCTCTTTTCCAACGGGTCCATCACCGGACTCCACGACAGCGCCACATGATCTGCGGCGGTAAATTCCGCGGCGAACGCCTCGACGGGCAGCGGCTGCACTACATAAGGTAAATCGTATTGTGAGCTGATATAGCGCAAGATACCCTTATAGATCGCACGGCTCACCACAAACTTGAACCGCGGGTCGCTGCCCAGCCGCATGTCGGCGAAATTCTGGTGCGAGAGCAACTCCAGCAGCATCGTCGGGACACCCGGGACGCGCGCTTCGTAATAGGCCCTGTTCCACAGTCCGCGGCGCTGCCAGCCGGGCTCGAACGTACGGCGGATATCCTCGACGACCTGCGCCTGCACGAGGTCCGTCAAATCACGCGAACGGTAGCGGTCGGCTCCGCCCTGGAATTTACCCTTGTTCTCGCGGGTGTAGTAGATACCCAGCGTGCCGACAATGCCGTCGCCGTCGCGGACGCCCGCATCCGAGTGGAACGCCAGCGCCATATCGACCGGAATATGCAGTCCCGCGGAATCGGGCAGGCGTTCCGAACCGCCCATCAGGGCGTTGACCCAGTGGGCGCGCGACATATAGTCGTCCTTATAGTCGTCGGTATTGTTCTTCGGCGTGTAAACCCCTTCCGGGAATCCGGCCCACTGGAGCCAGTAGCGGGCCCCCTCGCAGAAACGGGGATAACCGCTCGTCTCCTCGATATACTCCGTATCGGGCAGGCGCAGCGAGTCGCAGGGCGTGCGGGCGACGTTGCCGTAACCGCCGCCGATCTTCACGGCAGAAACGATGCGCCCGGCCTGCCGCGAGCGGTTCGAGAGGGTCACGACCTCCCGATGCCCCGGAGCGAAAGAGAAACGCCCCAGATAGATCCACGTGCCGCCGCCCATCGTCTGATTGACGGCGAACGAAGTCTCCCCGCCGAGGTGATGCACCGTATAGTGCGCGTCGTCGGCGCTTCCGGGCGTCGATTCGTAGCTCACATAAACCGCATATTCGCCCCGCTCGGGAATGTCGGCCTGCCACACGGCACGGCCCGTGGCCCCGCCGGTCACGGTCCGCACACGGCGCGTCGTGCCCTCGCGAAAAGGATTTTCACCCGTATGGTAGACCTGCCGCAGGTGCGCGAAGCCCGCGCCGCCGCTCTCCCACGCCCCCTCCTCCGCATATTGCCCTTCGGAATCGTTGTCGGCCAGCACTTCGTGCTTCTGCACGTCGCGCTCGCGCGGCAACAGGACGCATGCCCCGGCGTTTTCAAGCATCGGGACCAGATACGGCAGCACGTAGCTCTGCGTATAGAGGTCCTCGCAGGTCTGCCAGAGCGCCGAACGCTGCCATTTCCAGCGGTTCTCCGTCTGGTCGAAATAGCGTCCGTGGCTCTGCCACAGGGCGATATGGCGTCCCGAAAGTCCCCGTCCGGGGGTCTCGGGAGCCGAAAGGCGCGTCACGAGCGGACGCCCGGAGCGGTTGGTGAAAAGCACGATCTTCTTCTTATCGACCGCTTTGCGCAGCTGCGTGGCGTTGCGGCAGGCCAGCGGAATCAACTCGAAGGCCTCGCGGCCGTCGGTGTAAAGTTCGACGGTGGCCTTGCGGAACTCATGCGGCAGCAGGGCGCGCACCGAGTCGCGCATGGCCCGCAGGTTCTCCTCGCGGAAGGGATAGTTGGCCAACGCCGCCGTGGCATAGATCCGCACCCGGCTGCGCGAGGCCTTGACGGCCTGAACGCGCACGGTGATCGGCTCCGGTTTCTGGTAACCGCTCGTCACCTCGCGCGAAACGATGCGCGAAAGGGTCCGGCCGATCTCCTGCCGCGTCGCGGAACCGATTTCCGCGGCGGAGACATCACCTAAAGCAAAGAGTGAGATAAGAATATATAAAACCTTATTTTTCATGGCGTTTCACAAGCAACAGCATACCGATCATCGTAAAGGCGGCATTGTAAATCAACAGTTCGAATCCGATCTGGTAATCCCACGCTTTCAGCGCCCACCACTGCACCAGCGCACTCAGCACCGGGGCTGCGAGAGCCACCAGCGGGACCCAGCGGTCGCGGACCTTCAGGCGCGTGAACATCCCGAAGGCGAACATGCCCAGAATCGGACCGTAGGTATAGCTGGCGACCTTGTAGACCAGATTGATGACGCTGTCGTCGGCCCAGTACTCGAAGGCCAGGATCACGCCGGCCATCCCGAGCGCCATCGCCACGTGGACCCCGCGGCGGATGCGCGTGAGGCGTGCATCGCCATAGCGTTTCGTGCCTTCGAGCATATCCACCGTGAAAGAGGTCGTGAGAGCCGTGAGGGCCGACCCGGCAGCTGAATAAGTACTTGAAATAAGTCCTACAACAAACAGAATGCCAACGATAAGCGGCAATCCGCCTTCGACAGCGACCAGCGAAAAGACCTGATCGCTCTTGGCGGGTGCGGCCATGCCGCTGCGCTCCATGTACAAATAGAGCAGCACGCCCAGCACGAGGAACAGAAAGATCACGAAAATCTGGCTCACAGCCGTCAGCACGATGTTCTTCTGCGAGTCGCGCGGCGTGGCGCAGCTCAAGTTGCGCTGCATCATGTCCTGATCGAGTCCGGTCATGGCCACCAGCAGGACGATACCCGCGGCGAACATTTTCCAGAAATAGCGGTCCGAAGCGGGATCGTCGAAGAAGAAAATGCGCGACATGGGCGAAGCGGAAACCTCGCGGGCCGTATCGGCGAACGAGAGACCCAGCCCCCGCATGATGAAGACGATCGACAGCACGAGGCTCGCCACAAGGCAGAAAGTCTTGAGCGTATCGGTCCAGATCAGCGACTTGACGCCGCCCTGCCGGGTGTAGAGCCAGACGAAAAACATCGTGACGAGGGCGTTGCCCCAGAACGGGAAGCCGTAGTGTGAAAAGACCAGCAGCTGCATCACGGCACAGACCACATAGACGCGCAGCGCGGCGCCCAGCATCTTCGAAATGAAGAAAAACCACGCCCCGGTGCGGTGTGACTTTACGCCGAAACGGTTATCGAGGTACTCGTAGAGCGAGACGACCCGCAGGCGGTAGAACGTGGGAATCAGGACGAAAGCCACAATCAGCTGCCCCACCGTGAAGCCCGCGACCATCTGCATGTAGGAAAACGAGTCGGCGGCGACCGAGCCGGGGACCGAAATGAAGGTCACGCCCGACATCGCGGCGCCGATCATGGCGAAAGCCGCCATGTACCACGGGGTGCGGCGGTTGCCGGTGAAGAAGCCGGCGTTGTCGGCACGGCGGCCCGAGGCCCATGCGACGGCGAAAAGGACGGCTATATAGCCCAGGACGGTGGCGGTAACGGCGGCAGGAGTCATAACTTGTATTTGGGTTCGAATTACAAAGGTATAAAAAAAGACGGACACGAAGGCGGGTAGGCGCGGATTTTATAAACCCGAAAACAGGATGCGGAAGATCGTATGTCTTATTGGATTTCCGGAAAAAACAGTTATTTTTGCTATTAATTATACATCAAACCCTTAAACGATATGGCATTTCTCAAAGAATTCAAGGAGTTCGCCCTCAAAGGCAACGTAATGGACATGGCCGTCGGCGTGATCATCGGCGGCGCGTTCGGCAAAATCGTATCGTCGCTCGTGAACGACATCCTGATGCCGCCCATCGGCGCGCTGATCGGAAACACCGACTTCTCGCAGCTGCGGCTCGACATCTCGAAAGTCCGCGACGTGACGTCGAACGCCATGCACTCCGTGGGCGACATGGTGACCGGAGGAGGCGATCCCGCGCAGGCTGCCGCAGCGGCAGAACCGATCTACTGGAACTACGGCGCATTCATCCAGCAGTGCGTGGATTTCACGATCCTGGCGCTCTGCGTGTTCCTGATGGTCAAGCTGATGAACCGGCTGATGAAGAAAAAGGAAGAGGCTCCGGCTCCCGCTCCCGAACCGCCCGCACCGACGAAAGAGGAGCTGCTGCTCACCGAAATCCGCGACCTGCTGAAAGAGCAGAAGAAATAAGCGGGAAAATCCCGGAACAAAACAGCCCGGCCTTTTGAGGCCGGGCTGTTTGCAGAAGGCTACTCCCCCTTCTTATGGGTGTACTCCTGCAGGACATAGGTCGTGAAGATCGGAAAGAACATCATGCCCAACGACGGAAGCAGCACGCAGAAGACCTTGCCGACGGCCGTGACGGGGAAAATCTCCGCACCGACGGTCGTGACGTTCATCCACGCCCACCAGAGCGCATTGCCGAAGCCGTGGAGCTTGGGATTGACGAGCACCTCGTAGTCGTAGAACACCAGCCCGGAGATATAGGTAAAGACGACGACGGTGAAGATATAGGCGAAAAAGAGCCTCCGCATCCTGTTTTCGGAGACCAGCCACCGCACGATGATCACCATGGCCAGGAAGGCCCGGAGCAGCGGGATAAGCCCGACGAGCACGCCCCAGTCGTGGGTCATGCCGACGCCGCTCCACGCCAGGATGTTCAGGTAGGGTACGGAAAGCAGCAGGAACGGCAGGTTGCGCCAGAAAAAACGGCCCGGACGTTCGGCAGCGGCCCAGCGGACGAAGAAATCGCACAGGAAAACGAGGCAGACGACGAACTGGATCGCAAGGTAGGTGCGGGACATGTGGACATGGTCGCCGGCAATGATCTCCCACGAGAGGGCCACGAGGAGCACCAGTCCGGCGATGAGTTTGACAACACCGAGCGCATCACGGATTCCGGCACGCGCCGATTGGGTAAGAGACATAGATTGCGGTTTTTCCGTAGCGCGCTCAAAATCAATGCCACAACCCGGAATTATAAATTTTACGGCGTTTTTTTGCCGAAAGATTTTGCACGATTGAAAATTTCTATTACCTTTGCACTCGCTTTCAGCAATGGCGGGTTAGCTCAGCTGGTTAGAGCGCATGATTCATAATCATGAGGTCCCGAGTTCAAGTCTCGGACCCGCTACAAATTAAAAATCAAGCACTTGCATTTTTGCAGGTGCTTTTTTTGTTGCTAAATATTGCCGATCATCAAAAAAAGGAGCACCTTTGTATCGCATTGGGGCGGCATTGTGTCGCATTGGAATTACCCTTTCACTTGCAAAAAACTTGTACAAATATGGCAACAATTTCCATGAAATTAGACCGTCGTAGAGCTAACGCCCGAGGTTTGTTCCCTATTCAATTTCTTCTTTCACACAAAGGGTACGTTACAACCATCGGAACCGGTATTGCAATCCGTCCCGAACATTGGAACGGTGAAATCAACAAGGCTGTTGTCCCGAAATGCCCCAATGCACGAGCGATAAATGAAAATTTGGAGCAACTTTATTTCAAATACAGCAACGCCTTGCGAGAGCTGGATATTAACGGGCAAATCGCAGGAAAAGGAGTTGTCGAAATTAAACAAATGCTCGTAAAACCTCAATCAGTAAAAAAAATAGAGAGTCTGATTGATTATTTTCAACGGTATGCAATATCTCGTCGCACAGAAAACAGCCGATTAACTTGTCTATATACACTGAAAACCATTCGGGCGTTTGACAATTCGGATATTTCTTTCGAGGCAGTGAATGTAGTTTGGCTGAAAGCATTCGATGCTCAACTTGAAAAGCAGGGGGTAGGCATCAACACACGAGCTATCCATTTCCGCAATCTACGGGCAGTCTTTAATAGCGCCATCAATGAGGATATAATCGGCCTTGAATCATATCCATTCCGAAAATTTAAGATCGTTTCTTCTCGTAAAGATAAAGAGGCGCTCACCGAAGATCAAATGCGCAAATTGATCTCCTATGATAGTCCTCATGCGATCAAACGAATTGCCAAGGATATGTTCATGCTATCTTTCTACATGTGCGGGATGAATCTTGTCGATCTATTCCACCTTGAGCAATTGCGAGACGGCCGTGCGCACTTCGTCCGCATAAAAACATCAGGAAAGAACACGAATCCGACATCTCTGTTTGTTCAGCCAGAAGCCGCCGAGATTATCAACCGATATGCCGGAAAGACACATGTACTTCGATTTGCAGAAGAACCGGCAACATATAGCACATTCAATAATCGCATTCAAAAAGCAATACGTGCCATAGCTCATGAGATAGGAATCACGGGAATGACATTTTACTGGGCCCGATATACATGGGCAACCCTGGCCGACAAAATCGGAATTTCAGAGAAAGAAATCAGCAAAGGGCTCGGCCATGTAGATGTTTCGGTCGCCGGAAAATTCTACATTTCTTATGATTGGACGAAGGTAGACCGAGCCAACAGAAAAGTGATCGACTATATTCTCAACCTATAAAGTTGGCTTTTTTGAAAAAAGTTCCGTGTGTGTAAGCTCGGGCACGGCGAGGTTTGCAGCGTGTAAAACAATAAAATATTACCCCCTATCCCCCTTGTGCGAAGCGTTAGCCGTTCGGCCCTGTTATCCCCTTTGTGGGTGCTTGTGGGGCCGTTTTGCGCCCGTGCGGGCGTATCTTATGCAAGCAGCACGGAGAGGATGACACAGGGGCCGCCCCGGTTCTGCCTGAAGTGGTTGCCGGCTGAAAGCGCCCGTTTTTAGATTGAAAAAGCGCGCGATTTTTGCACGAAACCCACGCTTTTTTGATCGTTTTTTGCACGAAATCGCATGTTTTCCGCACGTTTCCGGCGTTGTTTGTGCATAGTGTACGGCCGGCGCAGCTCTCCGTATCGGATGCGGCGCCCAAACCAATAGAACAATATGCGAAGATTATCGGGTGTTTTATCTGGGCATATCCCGAACGGATAGAACAAAAATACACAAAATAAAGCGGGCCGGCATTTGCCGGCCCGCGCCTGTGGCGTATGGCGCCACCCACGGAAGGTAAGGGATATTAATTACATTCGTGTAAATCTATTTGCCCCAGCGCGGACACCTCGACAATATAACCGCTATTTGTCTGGTGCACAGTCTCAACGCGCAACGTATATCGGAACAGCAGCCAACAAGCGAAGGCCGTGAGTACCACCAGTACGGCGGCATTGATCGTATTATTATCGTTCTTCATTGTTCGAATGCATAATATTAAGGATGAATAACGCCCATTTTATCGAGCGGCGCGCTTCCTCTTCACTGATATAATAGCAGTTAAATTCATCGTAAAGGGTGCCATTTTTAGCCCTTTTTCGAATCTGATTTCGTTTCTCTTCGCTATCGCATAGGATTTCAACGGGTCGCGGCTCGTGGCAATCTGAGAGCTGAACGCCGTACACCTGGACAGCGTACAATGTAAGTCTATAAATTTCGCAGCTCATGGCCGGCAATTTATCGGGCGTTATTAATCAGTATTCTATAAGCTTGGAAGTACGCACGTACTTGTACGTCCATCCAGGTTTCGCGGCCGTTCGGGTCTTTCGCGCCGTTGTCGGTTATTTTCAGCTCTGACGGCGTGCAGAGCGCACGCGCTATATCTCCGTCATAAATCAAAGCCATTCCGCCGTAGCAATAAGCGTCCCAGTCTGCCGCACCGTTTAATAATGTTTCTTCGTTGAGTTCCGGAACCGGCTGGCCGTTGTTTTCGCAATATTCGCAAATGTTTTCGTAACTTTCGAGTAGATCAAGCGCGAAGCCTTTCACGCCTCGATCCCAGCACGAACGCGGTTTGATAGCTTCCAGGCGTGCCCGAATTTCATTTACTTCGTTCTTCCAATTGTTGGAATTGTTTGCGGCGCTTACGCCGTTGTTGGTGGTGGTTTTCATAGTGTATTAGCATTTTTTGAGAAACAGAAAAAGGCGGCGTTTCTCTTACCCGCTGCTAATACACTTTTGAGGGTGAACGTACAATCTATTACGGATTATACACGGGGTGAAACGCCGCCTATACTGGCTATATGTGCATAAAAAATGCACCTTATTCGGTGCCGTGGCACCCTCTTTAATGTATTAGCACTACAAAGGTAGATATATTTTTCGAACAAACAAATATTTTGCGGATATTTTTGTATTTTTTTTTTTGGGGGGGGGCACAAGAGCGGACAAAAAAAAGCCCGCGCGCGGCGGGCTTCATAATTCGGGCAATGTTTTAATAAATTCGGTTATTACGGCCGTACGGGTAACGCCGCGGGATTTTGCAAACTTTCCTAAACGATTGTATAAAACCTCGTCGAGTCGAAAAACAACAGTTTTCCGGGGATATTTTGCGCGCGGGCGGCCTGCACCTATACGCCGGCCGCCTCTTTTACCCCTTCAGTATTCGAAATTTTCGAAAAATACAGAATGTTCTAACACGTTTTCGTTTGCAATGTCGCCGTCTTCGTCAAATTCAACGCGCGCAATTTCAAAATGATACATCCTTTTAAATGCCTGATCGTTTTCCGTCCATCCGGCTATATCTACAGGGGTTCCGGCGCCTGCGACCTCTTTTTTATAGAGGTCGCGCGCGTCTGTCTCGTTCTCGCCTTTATAAATCGTCATAACGTCGCCGTTGCCGTCCCATCGTGTGACGGTAAACACCGCTTGATCTTTGTAAATGTTTGTTTTCGTGTCCATAGCCTTATTAGTTTTTCGATATGCAAATATATTCATCATTTTTGATTTTTGCAAATATTTTTTCAAAAAAACATCTCCACGAGGCGGCCGGCGGACACTTTTTTTGTCGCAAATATTTGTAAAATTTACGACATTCGCAAAGTAGCGAACATTCATAAACATTCGCAGCCGGGCGCACATTCGCAAAGATATTCGCAGCCAGATTTGCAAAGCTGCGCAGATTCGCAAAGTTTCTTCAGCCAGTATACATTCGCAGGGATTAGCAGCCTCTGGAATTCGTAAAGCTGCGCAGATTCGCAGCCACATTCACAGAGACGTATCTACATTCGCGGAAGTTTGGGCTGATTTGGACATTTCCGTCGCATTACGCCGGCTTTTGCATCCGAGATGACCGCAAGCTCGTTTGCCTCAACATTCGCAGCCAAATCAAAGAAAACCCCCGGCAGTCCTTCACAGGAGACCGGGGATGATGTTATGAATAACACCGTATTTACACGGTATGTGCAAGATACGACTTTATTCGGAATTCTACAAATCCGAACACCAAATATTGCGTCGCAGAATCGCCTCAACACCTGACCGACAACTGGCAGGATTGATCAATTCAAACCAAACGGACAATTTAATCCGCTTTATCGGTATTTCTTCCCGGAATAATTAAAACCAATAGAACACTTCCAGGCTGTCAAACAAAAACGATTTCAAAATTTCGACCTCCAAAAAACGCTTTTGAAAAACGATGGAGAAAAAAACGGTTTCAAAATTTTGCCCGAAAAAACGATTCCGAAATTCTCATGGAAAAACGATTCCGAAAAACGCTTTTGAAATAAAACGCCTTAAAAATTCTTGGAGAAAAAACGATCTTGAAATAAAACGATTTCAAAAAACGGCGATGCAAAAGCACCGCCGCCATAAAACGAAATGGGAGCGCATTACAGCCCGAAATAAGGTCTGACGAACCGCGTCCGATCCGGGTCTTTCAGCTTCTCCACGGCCATCTTGTAGACGACCTTCGGCATGTCGGCTTCGGATACAACTTCAGAAAGCGATTTGGCATGATCGGAGTAGATCATGTTTGCTGTCACCCACAGCGCGTATTTATTGTAATACGGCGCATCCTGCATTTGACCGCCAAAAGCCGTTACGGCCGCCTCGAATTGCGGCATCGGCCACTTGGGACCTTTCGTTCCGTTCTGGTTGACAAATCCGGAAACAACCAGTTCGGCTTCTTCGGGCGAAAGATAGTTATGCCATTCCGACGCTTCGATCTTATCGAGCCACTTCTGCGCCATTTTAGGCTGCATGGCCGCCATCTGTTTGAATCCCCATGCGTCGGCATACATGAGTATTCTCATTTTGTCGGGATCTTTCGACGCGGTGATCTTCGCCACCAGTTCTTCGAATCTGCTTTGCATCTCTTCCATCGTTTCAGCAGTTGTGACACCCGCTATTAAAGCGAGGTATCGGTTTGTAAATCGTTCTCGTTATTCTCGGTCGGACTGTTTTCGCCCTGACCGGGGTGTTTTGCTCCTGTTCCTGCTTCGGGGGCATAGGTTTACTCTTCGCCATATCGTATCGTATTTTATCGAAAGCCACGCAAATAGCAATCCGAACCAATTAGATAAATATGCGACGATAAAGGATAGCGCAACAGCCTCCATGAAATCACAACCGGAAAGTAACAGCACAGCGAGTGTGCCCCACATCGTACAACACATCGGACATTCGGCAATACCGCCGCAGACGGCATATGCCTTCTCGATGAACCCCATATGATGCGCCACAACGATCACGACCATGGAGACTGTTGCTATGGCTATCCCGGTAATCATCACGCAGGGGTTGATGTTGCTACCGTAATTGCCAGTGGCGTTTCCGAGACGAAAGTCCGCGAACAGAATTGGCACGGGGCCGCCGCTACCGCATTCGCCGCCGTGCCGGCTTCGATAGTTACCGTCGGTACGGAAGGTGCCTGAATCGGGATCGTGAAGTCCTGCGAAAGCGGCTGCTGCTTGGTACAGTTACATCCCCCGTTACACGGAACGTAGGCGATGATACCCTCAACGTGAATCGTCGCCATGTACTGATCCGTACCTACCTGCGCCACGGATTTCAATGAAAATTTCGGATCGAACACAGGGGTGCTTCCGGCACAGGTCGGAGTACACAACCGCTGCGAAATGTTCACCGCCACGAAATACGGCGATGAAACAGCCCCGGCCGCAAGGACGGGAGTAATAACTGCCGCGGGAATCTTGTTGCAACTCATAAAATGAAGTTTTTTTGTTTTACCCCCTACTACATCTGATTTTCTTCCGCGCCGGGAGTGTAAGGCTCGGATTCAGGTATTTCGAGAACCATGTTTTTCTCCATGGCAACGATCCTTTGTTCCATCGCAGCTATACGCTGCTCGAAAGATTGCAAGAACATATTGTTGGCTTTGACAATCTCTTGTACATTTTGAAGAAGCTTGTAAAGTTCGTTCATCGTAAAAATGTTTTAACGAAAAAGTTATCTTTGAATCTATTGAGTGCATCCGTAATCTTCCGAGCTGAAACTATTATCCCTTGCTGATAATTGGAGGATACAAAAGCATGCGCAGCACGTTCTGCCTCTCGTATCTCCTCTTCAGAATCGGCATATATGTAAAATTCGATCTTATACGGTTTCATCGCTATCGTTATTTGTTATCAGGGATCGGTGGAATATCGACAGGGGGCGTCGAAATCGACGGAAGCGGCGCTCCGCCACGGATCATTTGAAAGAAATTCCACCCTTCTATAATATCGCCTTTATGCTCGCCTATCCATCCGAATAAATCATTGGCCCCTGTTTTTATCTGCTCTACTACGGAAGCTTTTGCGGGATCGACATCAGGGAGGCTTGAAAGGTCCTCGGCGATGAACTTGTATAACTTCTCCGCTTTGTCCACATCGTTTCCGCATGCCGTCAAGCACGACATTTTCAATGATAATTTCGATGTTGCCCGTATCTGTGTAAGGTCAATCTGCGGCTTGCCAAACATATCAGTCATATTTTAAAAGGTCGATAAAAAAATAAGGGGAGGCGGAGATTGTGCGGCCCCGCCTCCCCGGCACGGTTTAGTTGCCGCACGTGTTGCACGAGCACGGCATCGCCGGCTGATACAGCGCCACAGGCTGCGGGCACACCTGACCGTTTCGACCGCCGTTGGCGAGTATCGACAACGCCTCTGCGGTTGCCAGCGCATTGGCTCCGGCACCCGCCCCGGCACCCGCCCGTACATCAACATACTGGCTGATCGTGGGTGCATGGTTGTTCTGCCATGTTTCACGCGACTGACGCTCGACAAGAGCGTGCGACGCGAGGATGTCGATAGAGCTCTTGTTGCCGGCGGCTGCGGCCTCGGCGGCTTTCTGACGGGCCTTCGACGCCTGGTTCACGCCCCAAAGGCCGGCAAGAGCCAGCAGCAGGGCGCCTCCGCCCAGGCCGGCCGCGAGACCGATACCCGTCGTGGCGGCCCCGCAGCCGTAGTTGTCGTAGCTACGGCCAAATCCTCGATTCTCCAGTGCCAAAAAATCGGCGGTCGTTAAGTTGGAATCCATAACTTTGTTGTGCAATAATCCGCCTCTTACCTCTTCGGCGATTGAGGTAGTGATTAAACTACAGCACAAATATCATTGCTTATCGGCTCAATCCCCATTAATTGCTTTCGATGTGCTTTCTTATATTTTGCAAATATATTTTCACCATTTTATTCGCTTTTATCCGGTCTTCGAAATGCGACTGAAGATAGCGTATGGCCGCCGGAGTTTTCCGTGCCTGCGCCGCAATCTGCCCTGGATACAAACCCTGCTCTTGCAATAAATGGAACAAGATACATCGTGCATCTACAACTTCCACGCTTTTGCAGGAAGACAGAATCTGTTCCCGGGTGATCTCCGTCTGTGAAGATACCGCGTCTAACACCTTGTTAAAAATTTCCGATTTGCACATATCCGATGTTTTTTATAGTTTTGTAGTCTCTCTTACAAACAACTGGTGCCACAACACCCGGAGAGGCTTATTGCCCCTGCCTTGGTGTTGTGGCACCTTTATCACCCACGGAAGGTAAGAGAGACGTGGGTGAAGGCGGGGGCATTTTTTTGCGCCTGCCCCGAGATGGCGATTACTTAACAGCGATTCATGGCCAGATAAATACGCATCTTTTTCGTCTTCAAATAAAGCTAACCGTATTAAAATTCTAAAAATTCCACAGTACGATTCCGACCTGCACTCCGGCCATAGGCTGAAAGCCTTGGGGCGTGTATCCAACGCCTACCCCGGCCGTCATGGCGAACCTACTGCGTTTTGTAGAAGGTTGGGTAATGGTCCGCACCCGCTCGATCTCCTTGATTATCGGGACAATGGTCGGCGTTATTTCCATTAATCGGTTGCGGCTTACCGAAGCATCGACAATGAACTGTCCGGTAGAATCGGACGAAAAGTCGAAATGATAATCCCGTGTCCGGAGGTAGTCGGCAATGATCGCCCCGGTATCGGCCGGGATTGTCTGCCACACCGTGTCTGCCGGTTCATGCACGGCCACAGGCCACGGCTCCCGGATGGTGACCGTGACAGGCGGCATGGGTTTGAGCTGGACCGATACGCTGTCGCGCACGGTCACCGAGGCCGCTCCCCGGCGGTACCCCCAGCCGAAAAGCAGCGCCCCGGCGACAAGCGCGGCGAGCAGGTACGAAATCAGAGGTTTCATCTCTTGATGAATAAATCCCACCCGGCCTGTACGTCGGACATTTTGGCTTCCACGCCATTTTCCACGAACGACATTGCCGCAACTACGGGAACCATCACATCCCGGTTGGTCGCGGTGATCCGGCTATCGGCGGGTACACCCGATCTCTCGGCCACGGTGCGGACGTAGGCGTCCGTGTGGTTCTCGTTACTGGGCGCCCAGCGGCCGATCATCTTCCGGATGGTGTCCAGCCCATAGTTGCGCTGGTAATTGTTCAGCAGTTTGAATGCAGCCCGATACCCGTAGGCCATTGTCGTGAACTGCGCGAAACGACTGTCCTTCGACGGTACAATCTCTCCTTGCCAGGGATTGCCACTCTTTGTTTTCTCGATATTCAGCGGGTTGTTGTTTCTTAATCCTCTAGGTGTCATATTCTTATTCTTTTTATTAAAGTCATCTTAATTTACGATTCACAGTTTTCGTTTTTGCCGAACGGCGGCTGGCGCTTGTCGCATCCCAGGACCTTGCATTTGAGAATTGACAGCGCAGTATTCGCAGAGGATAGTTTGTCGTTTCGTTTGCGCAGCTCGGAATTCTCCTTGTACAGGGCGTCGATCTTCGCATCCTTCCGGTCGAGTGATTCCTTGAGTTCGTCGCAACGGGCCTTTCGCTCTTCGGCGATCCCGCGCCACTCCTCGACGACGGATTTTTCGTTGTCGATCTGCTTGGCCCGACGATTTTCTTTATAGTAAAGCAAAGACAAGGCTCCGCCGCCAGTCAACAACGCCCCGCCCAAGGAAATGATGATCGTAGTCCAGTCCATCTTATCTCGCAGTTAGGGTAAACACGATGAACACCACCCATCCTACGACTCCTCCTGCGAGCGTCCATAGAATGTCCTGCATGTCGGCTTTCGGGTCGATCTTGCGCTCCTTTAAAATGGCGGCCGTCATTACGGCGATTATCGACACCAACAAGGGCAGCAACCGCCACCAGGCGCCCAACGGCACAGCCACGATCAACGCCGCGGAGGCGATGACCGCCCCGACTGCGAAGTGTTGGTATTTGTCTTTAGCGATGGCGTTGAGCCATCCGATGAGTTTATTGATAAGTCTTTTCATATATTTGCGGTATTTCGAGAGTTCGACCGACAGGTTACTTATCCGGGAATCGCTCCCTGATCTCGGCCTTCTTGGCAAGATAGAGTGCCTTCTGCTCGTCGGCTTCGAGTATCTTGCCCTCGGCCAGATAGCCCTCGTAGGCCATCAGATATTGGTCCGCCTCGACACGGTATGCGGCCTCTCGGAGTTGTTCGGGATTCGGTATCAGCTCCGGCTCGGGCGTGTATTCCTCCCAGCCGACCCGAATACGCTCGTCTTCCTCTGTGTAGACCTCCCGGTAATGTTTCGGTGGGTCGGACGGTTCCGGCTGCTCGTCCCAAACCACCTCTTTGTAGCCCAGTGGGATCAGTTTGTCCGGCCGCGGATTGCAGACCAGCCCGTCAGCGGTCCGGATTGAATTGGGGGCGTACTTCAGACGCCCGTCGATCAGTTTTGCGTAGTTGTTCATTGTTTTCGGTTTATTTGATGATTATCTGCGGCGCACCGGACGCAGTCAGGTCATATCCTCCGTCACTTTGCAATAGCGGCGGCAGGTATTCGTCGTTCAGCGGGAGCTGCCTGGCGCTGTCGAGCCAGGCCAGGGCGACATCGGGAATCAGATCGACACTATCTATGGTAATCGTCAACCGCCGATCGCTGCCATTAAGGCCTCCATAGTAAGATACGCGGTCAAAAGCATCCAACCCGGTAACCATAACGGTAAAGTCGCCGTCTTTTGCCGGTATATCAACCCGGCCTCGGCCGGCATAAATAAATGGCGCACCGCTTTGGTAATCGGATACAGTGCCCTTGACAGATACGGCTGTCCCTGATTTGCACGTTCTTCCCAACAGCACAGATCGGCTGTAAATAGTATCGGTTTCTCCCGTCCAGGTGTAAGAATTTTGACCCGACAGATCAAACGGTTTCTCATGCCATTGTCCCACAAGGTTCTGCGGCAGGTACTCGGCGACGCATCCGACAAGCTCAACGCTATCTATGGTAATCGTCAGTTGCTTATCCTCGCTCGATGATCCGCCATAGATATAGATATATGACAACAAAGTCGAGCTTCCCTCCTTTAGAGTTACAACAAGCGTAAAAGGTGAGTTATCCTTGGGTAAATAAGCGATACTGTTGTGGCCTAAATTCAAATACGGAGTCCCGGATTTATAATTTGAAACAGAACCCGTAATACGGAAAGCTCCGCCCACGGATAAAACCCGGTTAATCTTGATATCGAAAGAAACAGGAGCGTCGACGCCTGTCCATGTATGGGAATTCTTGCCGACGATTTCAACCGGCGTCAAACCCTTCATCGTGCCGGGAAGCACATACCCCGCGGGATCACCGTTGTTGTAGAGGGCCGCTACTTCTTCCGCGGAAAGGGCGTAGTTGTAGATGCGGGACATAACCATCTCGGAGCTATTAGCCATGCCCAACCGAAAATCCCCTAAATCTTTAACTGCCGACTGTTCTTTGGTCGCTTTCAGTTCGCCGTTGAAGTATGCCTTCACTGTCGTCCCATTACGGGTCAGTACAAAATGGAAAGGAGTTCCTGTCTCGCCCGTGATCAAATCAATGGAGTCAAGAAGCGGATCGCCAGACGACGGCTTCTCGAATAATATCCAACCGACGCCTTTTCCAGATATACTATATACAAAAAGGGACCCCCTGCTGTACATATCACGGTGTGCGGCATTGAACATAAAACTGGAGTATACCGTTTTTGATCCATACGAATTGCCGAAATATTCCAGTGTGAAGTCACCCGTGCCGATGGGAACAGGGCCGCCGATAAGGGCTGTAACCGAATCGGAAGTAATGGATTGTTCGTACCCCATCCTCACCCCCTCCTGCCGCTCGCGCTCGCTGCGCAGCGCGGCGATCTTCAACAAACTTCGTCTGCGGTCCATGGCTACTCGATGATTGCGCGGAGTTCCTCGATATTGATCTCGTAGGCCTTGTTCGGCGCCGGGGTCTTGTAGCCGATGATGTCCACGAGGTCATCCGACCAGGTGAGTTCCGTGGCAACGTTTCCCGATGTGAAGAAGATCGCCGAAGTTCGGGCCGACTTCTCCACGGTCCCGATCTTCAGCGAGGTCAGCTCCCCGCAGATGTATTTGTGGTTGCCTTCCACGTTGATCGTGACATCCGCACCTTCGACGTTGACAACGACGGGGGCGGCCGCTGCAGCGGCTTCGAGAGCTGCGGCGGCAGCGTCGAGGGCGGCTGTTGCGGCATTCGTCGAAGCGGCCCCGGACGCCAAAACTTGCCACCAAGCCCCGTCCGTCACCGGGTGTCCGAGGTTATTGTCTTGGAGTGAAACGTAGGACGAATCGCCCGCTGTCACGAAGTCCAGGCGCTCGTATGTAATGCTCGCCGAATACGCCTTTTTGGGCGTAAGGCCCACTTTCCCTAAATTTGTCTTTGCCATATCTGTCAGTCGTTAATTTTGTAATACAAATGCCCATCATCCTTGAGTTCGAACTCGGAACCATGGCCGTAGCCGGGCTGGTAATTCACGCCCAGGAGCATTGTCGCCGGATCAATATCGAACGTGGCGAAGATCGGACCGCCATCCGAGCGGACGGACGAGGTGATATAGTCGTTCGTCTCTTCATCCCAGAAGGCCCAGTAATTCGTATCGTCGACCGTTACGACTTTCGGAGGGTGGTCAGCCAGAGATTTAGCACGCGCAGCCTGCTGGTCGGCGTTTGAGGCCGAAGTGTCGGCTTTTTGGGTTGCAGTTGCTACGGTTTCTTCGCGAATCTTTTCCGCATACTCTCGCGATTGCTCGTTGTCGATCCGACGTTGCTCATCAGCGATGCGGGCCTGTTCATTGCGTTCCCGCTGCTTTTCCGCATTTATCCGAAGCGTTTCGTTTTCCACACGAGTATTTTCGGATGTATATCGTATTTGTTCCTCTTGTTCGCGTTGTTGTTCAGCGGCATCTATCTGTTTCTCTTTTTTCTCAATTCTGTCGATTGCAACGAAGGCCCCATCTGCCGCATCTACCGGATTTCGCGCGTACTCCTCCTCGGTTATGTCCGATTCAGGATGATATTGTTTGTAAATTTCGTACGCTGAATAACCCCGAGGACCCGGGACCCCGAGAACGATATTCGAAGAGGGTAATTCAACAGTTCCCATATTCAACCCTTTTACGTCGCCTTCCATACATGTAGCGTCTACGAGTCGGAAAGCATCGCAGCAATCCACCATCGTTTGTCCATCTTTGCCGTAGTTTTCCCACATCGTGAAGCTGTATGTACCGGTCGACTCCTGTTCGACCCCTGGGATAATGAATATTGCAACATTATCTTCTGCCGTGAAATTAACGCGCACTTCGGCCCATGTGGGCAGGCGGGCAAAAAGGGTCAGATCGCGCCCTTCGAGAGCGATCTCCTGCCCGTTGGTTAAGATCGGCCAACGAACCTCAATGTCTTTACCTACACGAATTGATTGCATAATATTCTATTAATTACTTGAAATCCATTGCACCCATACGCCGAGATCTCCACTGTATAGGATCGATACGGCTCGTCTGCCTGTAAAACTTTTATTATTTACCCAAGCATTAGAGTCGTTCCATACTATCTGTTTGCCGTTTCCATCGACATATACAGTATTTTTGTCAGATAATTTGCGGATAATGATTAAATGATTGGGCGCCGGATTACTTGGTAAATAAAAAGTTATATTACCGTTTTCGCTACCCGCCAGAACAACCGTGTCATATCCTTCTAATTGGTGTGCTCCAGGGTCGAAATATCTACTATATGGCCTAAATCCACAAAAATCACCCGATCCTACATATATGGCGTGGTTCCCCGATGGAATATTATCGACAGCTGGCGCCTTCGTGTATTTTCCAGCCACTGATATATTTAACCCCATATTGTAAGTATCACCCGTTCCGGCAGTATTGTTTATCGATCGAAGTGTAGCAACTGAGCCATATAACATGCTTACATCGAAATGCCGGTGTATATCACTTAAAATAGTCCCCCGGTTTAAATAGAGTATACTGCTACCCAATACAATTTTGCCTGTACCTTCCGCTATTAACGAATCTTGATCGGAATCAACGCCGATTTTAAAAGGGCCAATAACGCCGCTTTCAGCGTTGATTTTACCAGAAATAGTAGCTTTTGTAGCTGTCAATGCCCCGTCTTCATTGACGCGGAAAGGCGAGGTTGCAGGATCGCTTGACCCCGCAAATAAAGGAATGGATTTACCTGCCATTCCAGCGACGATATTGCCCGCTTTGTCATGAACAAGCAGTTGCATACCCTGCAAGAAGTTAATGACTGCATTGTCTGCTAACAGCAGTGGGGTATAGATTGGAACCATATCGTTTAACTGCTGCCAGAAGGCTACCGATCCAGCAAGCCCCGGTTTGTTAACCTCTGATGATGTATGCGTTGCGGTGCACTGGTACTTGAGCTGATTACCATTGTTATTTACTGTGACTATATCAATATACCGTAAATCGCTTGTATTAAGCTGAACATCATTGCGATATTCCACGCCCGCGGACCATTCGGTAATACGTACAATACACCCCTGTAATCCGGGCGCGCCGTCTTTGCCGCTAATCCGGCTCGGTCTGGACCATGCAAATACAGCATTGTCTTTAACTGAAGCAATAGACATCCATACAGCTTCGGTATCAGAGGCGGCGGGTACATCGAGTGTCCACCCTTCGGGAGGTAACGAGGTTCCTGTAGGCGTTGCGGGTTCATTGGGAGACAACCGATATACAGGGATAGCCGAGGACCCGTCAGGACCGACTATGGCCTGTTCCAACAATACCCATCCTACGGCTGATTCTGACGGTTCGGAAGTCGTTCCGTCCTGGGTGCAGCGCCATCGGGCGTTGTTCCAATATACATCGTCATTTTTATTGTATATTGAAGCGGAGTTCCAGATGCCTCGATCAATAATTGTAGGCACTTCTTCTCCTTCAGGCGTAAATTGCTGAATTACTCCCGACATATAGATATTGTTCAGGTATGCGGAATATCCTGACATGGAGAGCCCGAAAACGGATAGGTTCGAGAGATCACCAAACTGGGCAGCAATGTTATCCGCTGTGAACTCCCAATCGGAAACACCACGCAGATAACGCTGGTAGGAGCGTGTCGAGTACCGGGATGTACGGCGCGAGGCGTCCGTAAAGGACCCATAGGCCACGAACCTCATAGAAGCCATAGGTTGGATTTGCACGGTGGGCCTCAATTCGTATTTAAAAAGCTCGTTATGATCCCCAAACACCTCCGTGATACGGAAATAAACCGTCGCAAATCCCGCAAAAGTCCTGTTGCCGAGGCTGTCGTCTGAATCCTCAACAGCATTGTCCGACAGTGTTGCGCTGTGAAAAATACCCATACAGATATCACCGACCGCCACGGCACCGCGCTCACCATCTTCCAGTTTGAGCGTCACCAACTGCTGCGCAGTATCTACATCCTTGACAGTACCGCCCCCAGGAGCACTCCAATCATCGCCGACCGATATTTCAACCCGGTTATAGTTCAGTTCCGGAACCGTAAGGCTTCGCCGAACCAAAAGATCTTCGAGTTCACCGATTCCATCGGCGGTTATCCGGCCTCCAGTCCCCGTCATGCCGCCTGCAAAATCCGGGGTGCGAAAGCTGCCTACCACCGCCTTGAATTGCGCCTCATCGGTCTTGCGCAACGGCTGGTCCAAGTAGTCGTCAAACGCATGTTTGGTCCAAAGATCGGAATCATCAGCATGACCGGCATCATCGGAATATCCGGCTTTGACCTTATCATATAGATACGGCGGAGCATCCGGATCATCCGATGTATTCTCTGCTTTGAGTGTCAAATACCCGTCCTGTTCGGAAAGTTTTTCTAAAAGTTCATAATTGGCATGCGTGTGTGAATTAGGGTCCACAGCGCTGTTTCCGGCACCGTCCGATCCTGAAATGACAACACTGCCATTTGTAACACTTCCTGCCAGTCTCTTACTGCGAGGTGTAGCCGTGACGAACCGCTCTATGACATTGAATTTATTTTTCATATTCTATTCCTTCGTATGAATCCGGAGCTATCTCCGCCATCTTGATTTCACTGGTTTCCGCAGCAAGATTCTGCACCTCGCTCAATAACATGTATTTCGCATTGTCCGATGAAACATCGGACAAAACCTCCGCGGAGGGAATCAACGCCACGGTACCGTTGAGTGTAGACATCCTTCGGGCATAATTCGAATACACGGTACCGGCTAACAGACGTTCGAGACTATCCGTTACAGAGGCCCGGTGAAATGTTTGGAGTATGGATAAATCCGACGTTTTCAGAATATAACCCCGCCCCGAAGGTACAAGCACCTGCGAGGTGCCTATGATCGTCGAAATATCCAACCCTTCTTTTGCCTGCCTGTTGATCCAAGCGGAAACTTCGATATCCTCCTCTTCGATGTCCCGGCCGTTATCTTTCACAATCTCGATCTTGGGATCTTTGTACAGGAGCCATCGGGATATGGTCCACACCTTGTGAGGGAAAGGATAATTGTCGTTATTGTCACGACGCCACACACCGGAATAGATCATAACCTCGATGTACCCCGATATCGGCAGCGAGGGTAGAAGCTCTCCGGTGGGTGCCTTTATGTATGAATCCGTGAGTTTCCCGCTATAATATCCGAGCGCCCGTTTGTTCTCCTGCCACCCGCCGAAGCCCGTGTTGCCTTCCCTGTTACTCAAATCATAAAAGCTTAACCACGAAATTTGAATATCCTCTTGGGTGGATTCCGCCATCATTTTCCACGTGCCACCATAGGTAGGATCCTCATTCCACCGAACCATATGGTTATCGTAATAGTATCGGGCCTTACCTGCATCGTCGTACAACAAAATACGGACAGGGATATAGCCATAATTTACCCAATTGGCAAAATCATCCCAATTGCCTTCCTCGTTCTTCCTGGAGGCAGGCTCAAAAGGATTGTAGCGAACATCGAAAAGCACGCTCAATGTAACCCGCATCCGATACCGACGTCCGTTCGCGTCATGGTTGCTCAAAACCCGAACTTTGGGCAAGGTTATCATCTTATGACATGTATCCATAGTAGGATACGTGCCATAATCACCTTCAACTGGATTCTGCGGCCTCGCCCCGTGCCAATCGGTGCCGGTCCTGTACCCCCACATCACACCGGCGGCATTACTGCCGCTATACTCCGGATCAATACGGAAAGGGCGGCCTCCGGCATCTGTCAACTCCAGCTTTCCGAGCCGTCGCGCTCCGGATGCGCCGTATGTAAAACGAAATCCTTCCGTATTGAGAGTGCGATCGGTATACACCATTTCCTCCCCGGCGACATCCGCCTGATCGGTAAGTATATCATCGGGGTCAAGCGTCCCGTCGAATAACGTAGCGGAAGCATACGGAGAAAAGGTAATTGTAACCTTATTATACACCGGCTCCACCCCTATCTCGGCATCCGTGCCCCGCCATTGCACGGCCGTAGATGCAGTATCGTAAATCCCGTTCATGTCGTAAAGGAGCAGCTTGCCGTTTTTCTGTTTAAGCCTCAACGCAAAAGGCCGTAGCATTTCATCCAATACTTCACGGATGCTGGACGGCTCCTCGTCTTCATCGAAGAAATTATCGCACATGAGCGAACAATCATCGAAAAGGTCTCCTGTGTAACCTTCGGCCAGCCCCGTGGAAATCCGTTTTTCAAGAACACCTCTGTTGAACCCGGCAGCGGCAAGGCATGTTTCCAAAACCTCCGACATGGTTTTGACTCCCCGATCCTGCCAATCCATGCGATCCAGAACAGCGAAATCGGAAAACGTCACGGTCGTAATGTAGCGGTCCTTATATGAGTACGGCTCCTCGAAAAGCTCCGTATCGAGCGTTCCAGACCAATACAACGCTCCATTGCGCAGAATATCCAGCCGTATCGTTCCGGGGGCCACAGTATAAAGATCGGCGAAACACCGGTCCGACATAGAAACCATATTCAATGTCGCGGAACTGCTATGCACGGGTTCCAGCTTGTCAACCTCCGCCCATTCGATCTCTACCGGGTCAGCTGCAAGCGTAATGCGCTCCGGATCGAAAGCCGCCTCGGCGTCCTGCCATATCTCGATGCGATACGGAATATTGTCGCGACTGTAAAAGCCGGAATAGTAACGCAGGTATTTCATCTATTTGACCCTTTTTTTGAATTTGTTGTTGTTGTCGATTGCGGCAACCAAATCACGCCCCCGAACCTTGAATTCCCCCGAGACCTCTACCGAACGGCTCCGATTGTTCAGAAGTCCGTACAGCGTGCCCTGCTGGTCTTTGGTGAGCACCAGCTCTCCGGAATTCAGACGCGCGAGAATCTTGTCTCCCTTCGAGGAGTTTCCACCTACGATACCGCCGTTTTCAAAGCGGGGAATCATAGCGAACGCCGCAAGAGCGGCGGCAATGGCAGACCCGATAGCCACGATGTTCCATGGGAACGGCAGGCTCGCAGCGCTTGCTCCGGCGGAAGCCGCTCCTTCGGCCGTTTTAGCTGCAACCTTGGTCCCGGCATTCACTACCGTAGATTCCGTTTCGGCGGCATCTGCGGCCATACCTATCGCAGCATTGGCAACTTTCTTCTCCGTTACGGTATCCGACACGGCAGCTCCGGCAAGCTCCGCTTTGGCCAGCATCTCCTTGACCTTCGTCAACCGTTCGATAATCTCGATAGTCTGAATAAAAGCATCCGAGATACTTGTCATAGCCTCCCAAACCGCCATGATACGTTCCCAGGCCGATGCATCCCCATCGGACAAGACATCGCCTACCCGCTCGAACGCCGAAGCAATGTTGTCCACACTTCCGACAATGCTTTTCACACCGTTATAGGCACCCGTGCGGAGTTCCTTTGTAAGTTCCTCAACTGCCTTCTTGGCTTCGGCGATTTTCAATGCTTCTTCAAGAGTCTTGACATTGGACATCGCAGCCGAAAGTTCTTCGGAGAACATCCCTCCTGTCTCCTCGGCCAGACGGCGGAATATATCCCGGTTTTGCTCGGCGACAGACAGCGATTCCTCCAAGATGTCGATATCCGTTTTCTTGTAGTCGCGGGAAGCATCACGCGCTTTCAACTCCGGTTTCGGAGCCATCCCTCGGGTCAAGTCGCCTAATCCTCTGAAATATGCCTGCTCGAAATCATCGGCTCCGGCCATATTCGACGCCAGATTCTTACGGGCCTCGCGCGTAAGGTCGAACAACGCCTCCCGGTATTCCTTTTCGGTGATAGCTCCCGCTTCGAGCTCCGCCTGGCGGCGCTTGACGGAATCGCTGTACTCTTTCAGAATATCTATTCGCTGGCGCTCCGCTTTATAGGCTTCACCACGGGGAAGTTTTTTGAAAGAGTTTTCAAGAGCTTTGTAGTATTCGCTCTCCAACACACCCTTGTCTCCGGAGGAATAAGCGTCGACGTAGGACTTCTCGATCAAATCCCGCAGGGCTTCGTCGTATTCGTCCTGCGTGATAATGTTGGCATCGAGCTTCTTCTGCAAGGCCCTCAACGACTCGGTATATTTCTCCTGCTGCTTCTCCAGCTCCGTTTTCTTGCCCTTCTTCCCGCTTTCATCGCCAAACAACGGAGGGGCGGTTGATGCCTTGGAACCTCCCAATTCCGCAATTTCCTCGGCCAAAGCAGATATGACCTTATCCGCCTTGGCTATCGCGGTGCGCAGGTTCTCGGCCTCACGGAGCGGATCGGCATTCAGTTCATCCAATGCCCTCCTCCTGTAAAGATTAGCATATGGTTCTTTTTTAGCCCGCCCCATCTCCGCATTCACGACATACTGGTGGGCCGTCATGCCATCCCGATAAGTATCCTCGTAGGCTCTCTTAAACGCCTCCTTATACGCTTCGCTATCTTCCAGTTTACGCAACTGCTCCCGGGAATCATTAGCTGCCGCTTGGGCGTTGCTGTATCGATCCTGCGCCGCGAGCAGACGCTTACGGGCTTCTATCTTTTTGTTGATCTCATCCTGGATTTTTAAATCCAGTTTCTCGGTGTTGTAATTCTCGCCGAGGATAGCATTGATTTCCTTGAGCGCCCCCAATCTCTTTGTGTCGCCTTGAGAAGGGTCGTTCAAAATCCGCTGATACTCGACGAGATTCTGTATTTGAGTATTGTCAACTTTCTCTGCCAGTTTTCTCTCCATGTCAGAGACGATATTCTTAATGCGGTTTGTTTCCGTAACCGCTTTGACGAGCCACCGGACAAGTTCCATTACGGCAGTGATTGCCGCCGTCCAAATCGTCGCGCTGAATGCCGCTTTCATCGCCGCCCCGAGCCGTGCGAAACTGAAAGAAACAACATTGCACATCTTTGTCCACCCCGTCGCGGCGCTCGCGGCCGCGGCTTTCTGCGTCTCCGCCGTAACCTTTGCCGCGGCTGCTTTCTCGGCCTCCTGCGCCTTGACAAGGGCCGTAGTTTTGGCCCCGAGGGCTTTTTCGGCGTTCGCAGTAGCGTTCCGGGCCCGCCGCTTTTGGGCTTCGGTACCCACCACCGCCACGAGTTGCTCGTTCTGCTGCGCTATGTACAGGTCCGTTTGGGCGCGATCCACGGCTTCCTGCGCCCGGACGACTGCCTCGTGGCGGGTGTTCAGCGTCTCCATAGCCTTGACCGACGCGGCGACGAATTGGTCGTAGCTGCCGGTCATAGACTTGCCTATCCGATATGCGACATTGGCAAGTCCTATCGTCAGAAGATGCCCCAGCCCTGAAACTATCGTCTTGGCGTTGTTAGACAAAGTACCCAACAGCCGCGTGACGGTGTCGACAATAGACTTGAATTTCTCCTCAATGCCCAAATTCTTAGTCAACTCGACGAAGGCATTACTCAATCTGTTGAGCGACGTCATGAGGTTGTCGGTGTCGATATTGGGAATCATCTCGTCGAGAGCCTCGGCAAATCGCGGCAGAACATCCGAAGAATAGAGTTTGCCTTTCTTCATCAGCTTGTCCATCTCCTCGACAGAGACGCCGGCCGCTTTCGCCATAGCTTGAATTGCCACCGGGAGACGCTCGGCCATTTGAAGACGCAACTCCTCGGCTTGGATTTTTCCCTTGCTCATCATCTGCGACAAGGCCAGGAATACGCCCCTCTGATCTTCGGCACTCAAACCGAAAGCCACCGCAGCGCGCGAAACGGACTCGAAGATTTTATACTGATCGGAGAGCGCCATGTTCGAAATATCAGCCGCGGCCTTGAACTTGGCAAACCCACTTGTCAGGGAGTTCACCTGCACGCCGTATTTCTTCGACAGTCCGATGATGAACTTCTGGTGGTCCGCATATTCCCCGGTCGATTTGGAAACATTTTTCAGGGCGATATTGACGCGCGAGGTCTCCTTCGCCGTCTCGATCATCTTCGATACGAAATTCGACAGCCCGATGGCTCCTCCGCCCACTGCTGCGGCAAATGACATGAACTGCATCTGCATGGAGCGCAGATAGCTCTTGACGGAGGCAGAGCCTTTTTTAAAGTTGTCCGTCAATAACTTTACCGCAATCGAAAAGGAAAGTTTGCTGCTGCTCATGATAAGGATTTTTTATGCCATTGAATCGCATTCATGTCTATCAGTTCACCATTCATAAACCGGTAAAACTCCTGCTCGCTACGTGTGAGTTCCTCCCGGGCTTTACGGGCCGCCTCCTCGGCCTCCCACGGAAAAACATGGAGCTTTTGAGGATTTTTGAGTTTCTTGCTGTCAACATGGGGAAGAACCGCGTAAAACGTCCACAGTCTTCGGGATTCTTCTTCGTGACGAAGCTTGTCATTCAAAGCCTCGATATACATGGGAAGATCCTCGACAAACATTTCGTGCATCACGAAATGGGCATCCATGCCCGCAGCCACAATCAGCTTCGCGGCGATAGAGCCTATCGTGACATTTTGTGTCATGTCAGCATCAGACTTGCTCCCGAAATCCGGTTTGCGGGAAAACTGCGCTGTAAAAGCACTGTAAGCCGTCAGAGAACGAACCTCTGCCGCAACGATCTTTTCGCTTTGAAGCGTCTGTTCGAATACATCGAACGTGAACGGTTCGGCAGCACATGTCACGGTCGCGCAATACAGCAATCTACGCATATCGTTTTCATCGGAAAAATCCATGCGGAGAAAACTGCGCCCGGTCATTTGCTCCCATCGAACGATGGCCTCGATGTCAAGTCTGATTTTGATGTCCATACGTTAAAAAAAAGGGGGACGGCGGAAGCCGCCCGCCCTAACTGCAAAATTGCTACTCCACGAGTGTACCGTCAGCCAATTCGCCGGTGCCCTGGAGTGTAATACTTGAAGTACAGATCGAACCGTTGTCAGCGGTCATGCTCAACGCCGTGATAATCGCCTCTCCCTTGACAAGGCTATCGCCCTGCGGAAAATCACCTTCGGATTCTGCGGTCTTTGCCATGACGAACGGGATGGGCATACGCTCTTTCATCAACCGCTTTAACGTGTTGAACGAGCAATGGCCCGTTTTGAGCGAGAGGAGAGATTCGCTCGACACCGTGTATCCGAGCTGACCGACAAGAAACTCTTTCCAGTTACCGGACATCTTGCTGCTGGTGTCGATCGTATCGGTACTGATCTCGATGCCGCACGACGTACCGAACGCGATGGGAAGAATCTTCGCGGGGGGAGTACCTTCCACTCCGGCCGCCTCTGTCTGAACAAAGAGCATGAGCTTATCGCCCGTGATCATGTCCTTCGATGAATCATACTTTTTTTCTGCCATAGTTTATTGAATTGAAAATTGAAGTACCTGTAAATATTTCTTGTCGATATAATCCTCGGCATAATCCGTCAAACGGATGCACATATCGGGATTCTGCCATTCTCCATCCAATGCGTCATAAATTATATCGGCGATTTTGAGACTCCGGTCGTAATCGTCGCTTACAACGTTGATATAGAAATAGGAACGCTGCAAAGACGGCCCCATCTTGGACCATTCGAGATCCATTCCATCTCGCTGATAAGAGACGAAATCTCCCGGGGTACCCTCCGGTGCGATGATGGGAAAGATCTTGGTGCCGATCATCGCAGCCAAATCTTCGGAACTCCGAAGTATTTTGACGACCTCGGTGATTATCGTAAATTTCTTGTCCGCGCGTCCCATTACATTCGGCTTTGAATACGTTGTATTGCGAGTTCGATGCCGTGCAGGATCTCCTGCATCGCCGAGCGTTCCTCGCTCCGGCGGGCATCGCTCCAAAAGTAGTTGGCGGGCATGACACCTCGATTTTTCCCGGATTTGGTCCTACGGCGACGTGTTCCCAAATCTACAAGATGAGCATGACGACCGCGCCCCGTATATCCAGCCAGCGACATAAGATACTGCTTGCGGTACACCACGCCGAAAGCCCGGAGCAGATTACCGTTGCCTTTTCCTTTTAGGCGCGATCTCAAATTGCTGCGCCCCCGGCGCGAAAAAACCTTTGCGGCGCGAAGCATGCCCTCCTTGATCGCCTTTTGCTGATCAAAGGCATCCAGACTGCGAACCAAATACTCGGCAGCCTGACGCGTTTGTAGATCTACGACTATCATTCGTTCATCTTGTTTACGTTGACCAGATAAGTGTTATCCGTGATATTGCGGTCGAGCAAAATGATCTTGTAATCCACGCCCTGGAACTCCACGATCTGACGGTCGTTGATCTTCGGGCTGTAGCGAACCTGCAAGACCCCGAAATGCCCATAGAACTCCTCTTTGGCATCTACCTTATCCTTGTCGGTTACATTGGAAAACCGTTTTTTATAAGCCCGGCACCTATGCACTGCAACATACTCTTTGCTAACAGCTCCCGTAGCAGTCTGAACCATACGTGGTTCCTTGAACACGACGATCTCACGTAACAATCCCGCTCTCATCTCGAATAGTTCCTGTAAAGCGCGATAAGATGCCTATAAGCCTTGGTGTCTTGGACCAGAACACCGAAAGCCACGCTCTCGCGGCTGGCGTAATAGTTTCCGATCATGAGTAACATGGCCTGCCGAAGGGGGGCCGGGAGTCCCCCGGCTTTCCCGATCAACTCCCCCAGAGGCACACAAATATCTTGAGACACAACTTCCTGCGCGACATCGATCAGGCTTTCGATATACTGATCGTCGTCGGTGAAGTCATCCTCGATATTCAAATGCCTCTTGGCTTCAGCCAAAGTCAGGCATTTGGGCGTTGGTGTTCCGGACAGAGCCATGTCATTGCTTCTATTTGAAGGATGCGGTAACGAACGAATCGTCACGGACCTTACCCAGATTCCAATACGAGTTCACGATGATACGCACCATCGCCCGCCCGGCTTTCGTATACGGGTCTGTGATGAAGTCCATTGCGCCCCACTGACCGATAAAGAAGTCGGACCAGTTGCCGAAGATGGCGCCATACTCATCCCCTGCCTCCTGAAGGTCCGAGGGTATGTTGTTGCTGCGAAGCGCACGGTAACCGTTCAGCGTGCCGTCCCCGTTCCCGGTGAAGATGAAGCCCCCGGCGCCCGAAGCATCCTTGACCTTGGTCTTCGCAAGACCGATGAGTTTCGGGTTGAGAAGGTAGGCCAGATTCCCGAACAGTGCATTGTTCGTGTCGCACTTGGTCTCCATCTCTACGATCTGAGCCCATGTCATCGAACCTTTGATCTCGGGCGCCGTATGGAACAGACCATCGGGAATCTTGTCGTCGTGTGTGGCCTTGCTGAAAGCTGTCTTTTCCAGCTTCTGAGCGATGGCCGTGGCCAGCAGACGACGGACCAAGGCCTCGACACTCGCATTCTCCTGCACCAGCAGCTGTCGGCTGATCTCGACGATAGACGTAAGGCGCCTGGGAGAGAATACCGTACCCTTGGAAATCGTAGGGGCGCCGTCTTTGGCCTCGTCGTTCTCTCCTTCCCAGGATACTGTCGCGGCGCTGACATTGGGCCAGTAGATATTGCCCCGCAGTCCGTTCATGATACGTGCTCCGGCGCGTGTCAGAACCAGGTTCGGCTCCAGCGGAAGCAGCATCTCCATCTGATCCTCGTCGATCACGACACCCGTTGCAGCCTCCGCAGCTGCGGTAAGCGCAGCACGGGTATTCATCGGGAGAATGAGGTTTCCGCTGTCGGAGTTGCTGGCCATATACGGAGCATGTGCGCGCGCAGCCTCGTCGATCATGCGCGCCTCGGCGTCGTGCTGGGGTTGATGATTCAGCTGATTGACGAGGGCCCGACGGAATGAGAATTTCTCTTCCGGGGTATGCGGCTGCCCCTTGCCGCGATTCTCCGATTCGCGAGTTTCGATTTCAAGGTTGATTTCAGCCATACGGACCTGAATCTCCCCCAGTTGCGTATTCTCCGCGTCGGAGAACTGACGCTTTTCGCTGCGGGCGGCATCGATGATGCCCTGCGCCTGCGTAGCAAGGCTTCTCTTCTCGTCACGCAGTTCGGTGATACTCTTTTCTTTTGCCATAATGTATTAGATATTAAAAAGTTGTTCTGCTTTGGCGTAATACTCTTCACGGCTGCGACGTTCCTGCTCCTCCAGCTCTTTCTCGGCCTCCTCCTTGCCACGCATGGAAACGGAAGTCGCAGAATACGCAGCACGATATACGGGCGACACATCGAATATCTCTGCGATTTTGAGGATGCGGCGGCTCCAGATGCCGTCATCGCGCCGCTCCCACTTATCCTGCTCAACGGTAAAGGCAAAGGAGCTCTGATCGATCTCACCGCGCCGGAGATTCTCTTCGAGTTCATGCCCTATTGCCGTGTCCGGCCGCTTGAAGCGATATTTCAATCCTCGGTCGTCGACCGTAAGTTCCAGACTGCCATTGCCATTCTTCGACCGTGCGAGAACTCCGCGCTCAATCGAATGGTTCAGCAGGGCAAATACGTCGCTGCGTTCCAAAACCCCATCCAAAGCCCCCGACTCAATAGTTTCGTAGAACGGCAGCCCGTCGGACTGCGTATTGAAGAGCATAGCGTAGCCCTCAACCATACCTTCCTCTGGGGCGAAGCGCACTTCACTCTGTATGTTCCTGACTTCTCTTTCCATTATTCTCGATTTTGATTTTGATCGTCCGTTATATTCAGGTTCGATACACGGGCGGCCGCGGGCATCGTCACGGCCGCATCAAGCGTTTGGACATTCACCTGCACGAATGCCCGATCTCCATTGTCCAAACGAGACAGGTTATTCTCCCGGCGTACTTCATTCGGAGTGATCGCGCCGATATAGAACATATCTTTCAAGTAAGCAGCTTGGGCCGCTTTGTCGGTACGCAGGATTGCAGAAGTGGAGAACTCAGCAATGACACTGTCTCGCTCCGAAGGCAAAAAGACTTTGCGATTGATCTCCTGTTCGATTTTCGTAATGACAGACAATGCCGTATCGGTCAGATAATCCAACTGCGTAGCTTCCACCGTGGAATAGCTCGATTTACTCAAATCGAACGCTTTGACAGGTGAAACAGAGAAGAAACGACAAATGTCTACAACATTGAACTGACGCGACTCAAGCAGCTGGGAATCCTTCGGGCTGATAGTAATCGGCTGATATGACATGTTAGCCTCCAATATCGTTATATTGCTGCTTCCGGAATTTTGATTCATGCGCCGATCCCACGTGGCGTAGATATCATCCTTTTGCTCTTTAGTGAGTCGGCCGGCCTCCACTTTGAGAACCCCGGCGGCGCTCGCACGACTATGCAGAAAGTTAACCGCGTGCTCCTCACTCGCCGTAGCGATGCCGAGGGTCTGCCGGGCGTGTGTAAGCGTAGAAACGCCCGTAATGCCGTCGTAACTGAAATTTAGAACATGGATCATGTCCTTCGGCTCCACAAGATTTTTGAACCCGGAAATTTGATAACGTTTCCGCTTGATCCCGCGGCCGTCCATGATCCAGACGATAGACACTAACTGCGACGGAATGAAGATCAGCTGCGTGACCTCCAATTTCGAGTTGCGTTCAATATAAGCATATCCGTTACCTTGGAGCAGAACAGAAGACATCAGCGTCTTGATGAACGTGTAGCGGGTCATATTCTCGTTCGGCTCCGAATTCAAGATATAGTAGGCCGGATGCGACTTATATTTACTCTTAAATCCCTCCTCGTCCAGCAGGTAAGTTTCAAGCGGGAGCACAGCGACGCTGCCGGAGATGAGATCCACGCACCGATAGACAGTGGAGAGAAGCATCGGCAGGCTGTTGCTTTGCAGGAATCCCGGATAACCTCCCGTGTATGCGGGAATCCCGGACACCTCCTGTTTGGATGCCTTGCGGAAATCAATAGAAAGTTTATAGCCGAACAGATTCATCGCATGCTCTTTACTATAAACCAAAAATTTGTCCGACATTTTGTCCGACAAACGCAAAATTAATAGAGCTGACCGTATCTCGGCGTAGATAAATAGGCCGAGAGAGCCATCAGAGACGCGATTACACCGTCGATCTTTTTTTCTTCATATTGTTTCGATGGTTTGGTGTTCCCGTTCCGGTCGCGGGCCATAACAACGTTGCGAAAACAATGGCGCGTGATGATGTTGTTATCGAATTTAGCCCGATACGACAGTATGAGGCGTTCGAGTTCTTTGGTCGGGCGGTTGAAATTACCGATACTTTGACTGACCGGCTCCATAGGCATTCCCTTCTCCGTAGCATTGATAACAAACTGCGTGGCATTCCAATCGTCATAGCCCACCTTTTGGAGGTAGAACCACTCACGAAGCTGCATCAAATCATTCAGAATATAGTCGTAATCCGTAACATTTCCCGGTGTTACGGTAAGGCACCCCATACGGCGCCATTCGCTATAACGCTCTTTGAAGCGTTTCTCTTGAAGGGCCGCTTCCGGAAGATAATATTTCACGAAGAAATACATGAACTCATCGGTGGGAATCATATACGCAAGTGCCGTCAAGTCGCTCGTGGCCGACAAGTCGACGCCCGCGAAGCAATCTCTGCCACGGAAATCATCGACATTCAAATTTTGCGAAGCGGAAAGGATATAATGCTCCGGAATCCATACCGTATCGGCATCGCACCATATATTGATATTCTTGGTTTTGATACCTACCTCTTCAGACGGAGAGTTCACAGCTTTCTGCACCTGCTCGCGGATATACGCAGGTTTCACAGTGACTCCCAGATTCGGATTGCTCTTGATCCACATGTTTTCGTCTTTCCAATCGTCCCCTTCGTCCAGCGCATAAATCAGCGCAAAGAGAGAATCATCCGGCTTCAAACCGCTCAAAACCTCTGTGCACATCGTTCGGTATTGATAGCACGGACCCAGCTTGTCGAAACCGGCCGTCGTTATGATAACGCCGAGGGGATCGTCTCGCATACCCTGCGAGGACTGCAACACATCTTTCAGCTTGGTATTTTTAGCCGCGTGATACTCATCGAGCAGATACATTGAAGCATTAAAACCATCGAGTTTGCTGTCATCAGCGGCCAAGACCCGCAACGTTGACAGCATCTTATCAAAATTAACCCTATCCCGATAGGGTTTCAAGTATTTACCGATAGGATCGATGCTCTTTACGAAATTCGAGCACATACCAAAGCTGATCTTCGCTTGATCCTTACTGTTAGCCGCAAGATAGACCTCGGCATTCATTTCCTCCTCCCCGATCAGACTATTGAGACACAGAGCCGCCGCAAGTGCAGATTTTCCCTGCTTTCGGGCCATCTCCATGTACACGGATTTCACCAGACGGCTTCCGTCCTCCTTACGATAGAAGCCGTAAATGTTCGCAACGGCGAACTCCTGCCACAATTCGAGCACAAAGGGCTTGCCAGCATGACGCCCGGTATAATGCCGGAGCATATGAATGAAGCGGATAACATCCTGAACTTTTTTTTCGCGGAATTCATACCGATCATCTTCCATAAAGGCAAAAAAACGCTCGCAGGCGAGTTTTACCCACTTGCCAGCAACGATATCCCCGTTCAACACACGCTGCGCGTATAGTATGTATCCCGGTACCTTAACCACGAGTACGTTTTTCCCGGATATACTCATCAAGCGGAGTGTCCGGGGCGCCATCGCCCGGCTTATGCGAATCTATCTGGGCCTTGCTCTTGATAGTCAATCCGTATTGTTTGGCAATATCGAGATATTGTGCCCATGCCTCACGGGCGATATTCACATACGGATGCTTAACCTCCTCTCCTTTCTTATTTGTGGTAATCATCGAATGATCAGACAACCAATTTATAGCAGAGAGATACTGGTCAAAACTGGTAGCCAAACGATGCAGGTTCGGAATATCAGCCACGCCGATCTTATTCTCGTCATTTAATTTGCGGACCAGATCTCGGATAAAGCGTTTCGTTTCGTCATGCTGGATCGATCCCGGAATCTTAAATCTTACATTTCCCATATTTTCATTTTTCTAAATTGCCGTTGTGGATATTCTGATGACACTTTTTGCAGACGGACATCAAATTGGAATAATCGTAAGCAAGCCATAGGCGCAACTGGGGGTCATCCGTAGACATGAACGAAACAATGTGGTGGACATCCTCCGCAGGAATCGCAAGTCCCTTTCTGGTGCATACCTCGCAGAGCGGATCGTTCATGAATTTGATGTCGCGCAAATGCTGCCAACGACGACTATTATAGATCTTGCGACGCTCCGCATCGTAACGACTGCTATTATTCTTGGTTTTCCGTGGTTTTAAGATCGTGGGCATAAAATAAGGGATTATATTGTTTTTCATCTGCGCATGTTTGGTAGAGCACCATGCGGTAGCGATATTGGAAATACTCGATGAAATCGGAATCCGAACGGAAATTCAGGCACCGAAGATCGTGCGTAACCATCAAAATCGTATCATGGAAAATATCCATACCCTCCACCGAACCACGGCCACAGGTCACGGAAACCTTGCATAGGCGCAATAGCAAATCATAATTACGAGCTATGACGAGTGCTACCTCCGGCGAAAAGCGTCCTCTACATCTGTTTCTCATCCTCATAATAATTCACGGCATCTTCAACGCCTCGTTGCAAAAAAGCCCGTGCAACAACCGACACGCTCACGCCATTAACTCGGGCAACCTCCTCCAAGTGCTGGTAAACGTACGGTGTCACACGGACACATATTTTAATTTTATTTTCCGGGCGAACCAAAGCGATATTCGCCGCAGTTCTACAAGATTTTTTTTGAGGCATTGTATTTATCCGAATTAATCACTACCTTTGTAATGGGTTCAGGGGTGATCTTTCGGGATCGCCTCTTTTTTATTTCCACAAAATCAGATCTTCATTTTCCGGCAATTCATATCTTTTACAGTTCAAAATTTCGGTGCATCTTTGGTTTCCCGCCTCAACGTCCGTATCGCCCGGTCTATGGCATCTCCGATAATCGTGGGGTTCG
>ERZ860445.228-NODE-228-length-47123-cov-4.766232_pt1 | contig 47123 bp, 50 predicted proteins | sample MGYA00509977_ERZ860445 | MGnify/ENA primary metagenome ERZ860445 (study PRJEB30046, sample SAMN00715233) | human gut metagenome | study: EMG produced TPA metagenomics assembly of the A metagenome-wide association study of gut microbiota in type 2... | reverse complement strand
CCGTCTATGACAGCGTCAGCGTAGAGCTGGGCGCCGGAGCCCACAGCTTCCGGGCCAGCGCCAGCAGCCTGAAGTTCGCCGGCTATACCGCCGTATACGAGGAGAGCCGGGACGACGAGAAGGAGGAGAAGGCCCCCGCCCTGCCCCCGCTGGCACAGGGCGAGGTGGTGACGCTGACGGGCTTTGACCCGGCCCAGCACTTCACCCAGCCCCCCGCCCGGTTCACCGACGCCTCCCTCATCCGGGCCATGGAGGAAAACGGCATCGGCCGCCCCTCCACCTATGCGCCCACGGTGTCCACCATTCTGGACCGGGAGTACGTCATCAAGGACGGCAAGTACCTGAAAATGACGCCGCTGGGCGACGTGGTCAACGGCCTTATGTGCGACCGCTTCAAGGACATCGTGGACGTGAAGTTCACCGCCCACATGGAGGAGGAGCTGGATGAGGTGGAGTCCGGCAAGCTGCCGTGGAAGCAGCTGCTGCGCCAGTTCTACGGCGGCTTTGAGTCCAATCTCCATCAGGTGGAGAAGGACATGGAGGGTGTTTATCTGAAGGTCCCCGACGAGGTCACCGAGGAGAAGTGTGACCTCTGCGGCAGGAACATGGTCATCAAGTCCGGCCGGTTCGGCCGGTTCCTGGCCTGCCCCGGCTACCCGGAGTGCAAGTTCACCAAGCCTCTGGTGGTGGAGATGCCGGGCCGCTGCCCTGTGTGCGGCGGTCGGCTCATGAAGCGCACCGGCATCAGCAAGAAATCCGGCAAGCAGTATAACTATTACTGCTGCGAAAAGTTCCCCGCCTGCTCCTTCGTCACCTTCGACGTGCCTGTGAAGGACGACTGCCCTGTCTGCGGCCACACCATGTTCAAGAAATCCGGCCGGGGGTTCAAGCGTCCCTTCTGCATCAACCCGGCGTGCGAAAATTTCCTGCCGGAGGATCAGCGAGGCTATCCCAAGCGGACTGCTGCGTCCGATGGGACGGAAAGCGGGACAAATGGTACCGCAGCGGACGGTCAGCCGACGTCCGAAACTGTCCAAACGGAGGCATCTGACAAGCCCGCCGCCAAGAAAACCGCCACAGCCAAGAAAACTGCGGCAAAGAAAAGCACCTCTAAGAAAACCGGCACGGCCAAAACCGCCGCCAAAAAATCTACCGCCAAGACGGCGGCCAAAAAGGCCTCCTCTGCCCTAGCCACGGAGGAGACTCCCACCGTGACGAAGGCCGCTGCGAAAAAAGCAGCGACCGCCGCAGAGGGTGCTGCCGAAGCATCCACGGCAGTGGAGAAGGCCGCAGCCAAAAAAGCGACGGCCTCCAGAAAGGCGGCCGAGAAGGCTACCACTAAGAAAGCCGCAACTACCAAGAAAACCACTACGGCCAAAAAGGCCGCTACTAAGAAAGCTACCACGTCTGCCGCCAAGAAGGCTGACGCTGAAACGGAGGAATAAATGGAGCCTGTAACTGTGATCGGCGCCGGTCTGGCCGGCTCCGAATGTGCTTGGCAGCTGGCCCGGCGGGGCATTCCCGTGACCCTGCGGGAGATGAAGCCAGAGAAGATGACCCCCGCCCATGTGACCCCATGGTTTGCCGAGCTTTGCTGCTCCAACTCCCTACGGGGAGCGGGGCTGGAGAATGCCGTGGGCCTGCTGAAGGAGGAGCTGCGGCGACTGGACAGCCTGATCCTCCGCTGCGCCGACGCCACCGCCGTCCCCGCCGGAGGCGCTTTGGCGGTGGACCGGGAGGGCTTTGCCCGGATGGTGACGGAGGAGCTCCGGAACCACCCGCTTATCACCGTGGTCCCCGGCGAAGTGACAGAGCTGCCGGAGGGCGAGGTGGTGGTGGCCTCCGGGCCGCTGACCTCCGACGCTCTGGCGGATCGTCTGCTGCCCCTGCTGGGCGATGGGCAGCAGACCACCCTGAACTTCTTCGACGCTGCCGCTCCGTTGGTGAGCTTTGACAGCGTGGATATGGACAGCGCCTATTTCGCCTCCCGCTATGATAAGGGTACTCCGGACTACATCAACTGCCCCCTGTCCAAGGAGGAGTATCTGTCCTTCTGGCAGGAGCTGACCACCGCCCAGGAGGCGGAGGTCCACGGCTTCGAGGATGGGCAGGTCTTTGAGGGCTGTATGCCGGTGGAGGTCATGGCCCGCCGGGGTGAGGACACCCTGCGCTTCGGGCCGCTGAAGCCCCGTGGCCTGCCGGACCCCAAGACCGGGAAGGAGCCTTACGCCGTGGTACAGCTGCGGCGGGACAACGCCGACGGTACCATTTACAATCTGGTGGGCTTCCAGACCCACCTGCGGTGGCCGGAGCAGAAGCGGGTATTCACCATGATCCCCGCTCTGAAGGACGCTCAGTTCCTGCGCTACGGCGTTATGCACCGCAACACCTATCTGGACTCCCCCCGGCTGCTGGATCGGTATTACCGGCTGAAGTCCCGATCCCGTATCGCTTTTGCCGGACAGATGACCGGCGTAGAGGGCTATGTGGAGTCCTGCGCCAGCGGCTTTCTGGTGGGAGTGGAGACGGCCCGCCGCCTGAAGGGGCAGGCTCCCATCGACTTCCCGCAGGAAACGGCCATCGGCGCTCTGGGGTTGTATGTCAGCAATCAGACCGTGGGGGTATTCCAGCCCATGAACATCAACTTCGGCATCATTCCGCCGCTGGACCACCGGGTCAAGGGCAAGCGCAACAAGAATGCCGAGCTGAGCCAGCGCTCGCTGGCCATCATCGAAGCCCGGAAGGAGGAGATCCTGTCATGAAGCTCATCATCGACGCCATGGGCGGCGACAATGCCCCGCTGGAAATCGTCAAGGGTGCGCTATCCGGTCAGAAGCGCTGGGGCGTGGACGTCACCCTCACCGGCGACACCACCTCTATTTTGCAGGCGCTGGAGGCCTGCGGCGAAAAGACGCTGCCCCAGGGCATGGAGATCGTCCACACCACTGAGACGGTGGAGATGTGTGACGACCCCGCCACGGTGTTCCGCCGGAAGAAGGACACCTCCATGGGCGTGGGACTGACCATGCTGCGGGACGGCAGGGCCGACGCCATGGTCTCCGCCGGCAGCACCGGCGCTCTGCTCACCGGTGCCACCCTCATCGTCAAGCGCATCCGGGGCATCCGGCGGGCGGCCATGGCCCCGGTAATTCCCACCACCACCGGTCAGGCGGTACTCATCGACTGCGGCGCCAACGCCGAGTGTACCTCGGAATATCTGGTACAGTTCGCCTATCTGGGCAGCTACTACGCCCACCGGGTGCTTGGGGTAGAGCGGCCCCGTGTGGGACTGCTGAACATCGGCACCGAGGACAGCAAGGGCACCGATCTCCAGAAGGAGACCCTGCGCTGGCTGCGGGAGGCCCACACGGCGGGACACCTGAACTTCATCGGCAACATTGAGGCCAAGGAGGCCATCAAGGGCGGGTGCGACGTCATCGTCTGCGACGGCTTCTCCGGCAATGTGCTGCTGAAAACCATGGAGGGCGTAGGCTCTTTCGCCGGAAGCGCCCTGAAAGCCATGTTCAAGAAGAACCTGCTGACCAAGCTGGCGGCCCTGTGCGTCATGCCGGGGCTCAACGCCTTCAAGGCCAAGCTGGACCCCAATAAGGTGGGCGGTACCGCCTTCATCGGTATCTCCCGGCCGGTCATCAAGGCCCACGGCTCCTCCAACGCCGAGGCCATCGAAAACGCCATGGGGCAGGCGGTGCAGGTGGCCCGCAGCGGCATTATCAGGGATATCGAGGAAAATGTGGCCCTGATGAAGGTGGAACGGGAATAAACTCCACTTCGAGAAAATATTCACAGAAAAGGTGTTGACACACGGCGGTAATTGCCGTATTATCTTTCAGAGCGATACCCGAAAGGAGGGGAATCATCTTATGACGATGGAAGACATCTTCAAGACGATGCAGGATCTGATCGCTGAACAGTTCGCCATTGATGCTGACGAGATCAGCATGGACAGCTCCTTTGTGGATGATCTGGGCGCTGACTCTGTGGATCTGGTGGAGCTGGTAATGGCCATGGAAGAAGAATTCAACGTCGGTGAGATCGACGAGGACGACCTGACCGGGCTGAAAACCGTCGGTGACTGCGTTCGTTATCTGTACAATAAGATGAGCTGACACGACCGTGAAGAAAGAACGCCCCGTTGGAGTTTGTCCACGGGGCTTTCTTTTCCGGCCGGAAAGGAGTTATGCAATGCGTACTTTAGAGGAGCGTCTGGGCTATACCTTCCGGGATCGGAAGCGGCTGGAGGGCGCTTTATATCACAGCTCCTACGCCAATGAGCACCGCAGCTTGGGCATTCATAGCAATGAGCGGCTGGAGTTTCTGGGGGACGCCGTGCTGGGTCTGGTGACGGCGGACTATCTGTTCCGCAAGCACCCGGATCTGCCGGAGGGGGACTTGACCCGCATCCGGGCCGCACTGGTCTGCGAGGAGAGTCTGCACGAGGTGGCCCAGAGTCTCGACTTGGGATCCTATCTGAAGCTGGGCAAGGGCGAGGAGGCCGGCGGAGGCCGGCAGCGGGCGTCCATACTGGCGGACGCCACGGAGTCCGTTTTTGCCGCCGTGTATCTGGACGGCGGGTTGGAGGCGGCCCGTGCGCTCATCCACCGGGTCCTGCTGGATAAGGAGCGGGAGACGGATGTGGAGGAGCGCCGCCGGGACTACAAGACGGAGCTGCAGGAGCTGGTGCAGCGGCGCAGCAACCAGACGCTGCAATATGAATTGGTCTCCGCCAGCGGTCCGGACCACGCCAAGGTATTCACTTCCCGTGTGCTGCTGAACGGGCAGCCCATCGGGAAGGGTCAGGGCCACAGCAAGAAGGAGGCGGAGCAGGCCGCCGCCCACGCCGGTCTGGCCACCCTGATCCGGGGGTGAGGGCGGCCATGGGCAGATATCATGCGATCCTATTTGACATGGACGGCACCCTGCTGGACACCCTGACGGATATGCAGGACGCCGTAAACCACGTGCTGGCGGCTCACGGGCTGCCTCTGCGGACCCTTGAGGAGGTGCGGCGCTTCGTGGGAAACGGCGCCGGGCCGCTGATCCACCGGGCGCTGCCGGAGGGATATCCTCAGGAGCAGAAGGTGCTGGCGGAGTATCGGGCCTACTATCAGGCCCACAACTGCATCCGCACCTGCCCCTATCCGGGCATCCCGGAGCTGCTGGAGCAGCTGCGTCAGCGGGGGCTGAAGCTGGCGGTGGTATCCAACAAGCCGGACGAGACCACCCGCACGCTGGCGGCCCGGTTCTTTCCGGGGTTGGCAGCACTGGGGCAGCGAGACGGTATCCCCTCCAAGCCCGCACCGGAGATGGTGTGGAGCGCCATGGAGCAGCTGGGGGTGGACGCCCAGCACGCCCTGTATGTGGGCGACAGCGAGGTAGACGTGGAGATGGCTCACCGGGCAGGACTTCCGCTGGCGGCAGTGGCCTGGGGCTTCCGGGGGCGGGCGCTGCTGGAGCAGGCCGGCGCCCGGTGCATCGTGGACACCGTTCCGGAGCTGTTGGCCGTAGCTGCGGAGTGATGGGCGGGAAAATTACTCTTGCAATCCGCCGCCGCTTCGGCTATAATAGTAGAGTCTCCTCTGCCGGTGTGATGGAATTGGTAGACGTAGTGGACTCAAAATCCACTTCGCCGCTTCATACCGCCTTGGCGGAAACCCTTGATTTTGCAAGGCTTTTTCAAAACTGAATATGTAATTTGGTTTTAATGTCCCTCCATGATGTCCCTCCGTTTTCTCGGTTGGGGCATCGGGAGATGACTTAAAATAATAGATGCCGGTGTGTTGGAATTGGCAGACGAGGCGGACTCAAAATCCGTTGGGCTAATAACCCGTGCGGGTTCGACCCCCGCCACCGGCACCACACCGAATGGCTCGCAAACCCTTGATATAGCTGGGTTTGCGGGCTTTTCTTTATGCTCTATATTCTTATGTATGTCCCTCGCTCATCAGCAAATTTGCCGTTTTCGGGCTGATTTTCGGAGGGACATTGGAGGGACATAGCACATTAAGCGGAGGGATATACGCCCAAAATCGCATTGGCAGACGCAACCTTTGAAGTGAAATTCAAGTGCGTGTAAATGTTTGAGGTGGTCGAAATGTCGCTGTGACCCAACCACTCCTGAATTTCTTTCAGGCTGACACCGTTTGCATACAACAGACTTGCACAACTATGACGAAGATCATGGAAACGGATCTTCCGCATACCGTTCTTTTGCAGGATCAGCGGGAAATGCTGTGTGATATATCCGGGCTTCACAAGCTCACCGATTTCATTGACATAGATATAATCGACAAACTTCCTGCAATAAGATTTCCCGCACAGCTTTCGGTTCAGCTCCTGTTCTGCTTTCAGACGATGCAGCAATTCCTCAAATGGCGGCACAAGCGGCAGGCTACGATAGCTGGCCTTTGTCTTTGTCCTGTCCTTTTGAATGATCTTGCTCTTGCCGTCTATGGTCGCCTGCGTAACGGTGTGTCGAATCGTAATGGTCTTTTTCTTGAAGTCGATGGCATCCCATTTCAGGCCTACGGCCTCGCTGCGGCGCAGGCCGTAAAATGCACCGAGGATCACGCCAAGCTCAATGGGGTCGCCACGGACAACTTCAAAAAGATGGTTCAGTTCATCCTCCTCATAGAAGCTGCCTACGAACTTTTCCTTTTTTGGCCGTTCAATCCGATCTGCTGGATTCGAGTCGATCAGGCCGAGTTTGAAAGCGTGTTGCAAGGCTTTACGAATATTGGCGTGACGGTGTATGACCGTATTGGCAGAAACGCCCCGTACCGTCAATTCATAGGTGTAGTAATCCTGTATGTGCTTTGGCGTGACCTCGCACAGAGCCAGTCCGGGGTGGTGTTCCTCAAAGTACGGAATGATTTTGCTTTTTATCGTCATAGAATACGCTCCGTAAGTTGTTTCCTCCACATTCTTTTTTGTCATATCCAGCCAGTCGAGCAGAAATGCCGTAAAAAGAATTGTGCCTGCGGGGGCTTTGCCTGTGCTGCGTTCGATTGCTCTTGCCTCTAATTCGGCTTCTTTTGCGGCACGAGCTTCGGAAAGCATTTTTTCGGCACGCTTTTTGTTTCCCTTTACGGTTAGGCCCGTGGACTTCGACGGTGTGTGCCGTTTACCGTATTCGTCCACATAGTTCAGCACCATATGATAGTACCCGTTTTTTTCTCGCAGATGTCCTGCTACCATAATAAAACCTCCTTTGAATGGTACAGCGTAGATCCATCTGCCATTGACATTCACATTGTAGCAGAAAGAACTTCACAGGCCAAATGTGCAAACGAGGTTTTACGCAGTAGATTTTTCTATCAAGTCCAAGTATTCCAGAATGTTGAGCTTCGGGATTCGATAGCGGCGACCGACAATAAAGCTCTTGATCTTGCCGGACTTCAAAAGCCGATAGGCAGTTTTATCGCAGATGCCGCCGAGCATTTCACACATTTGCTCAACATTGACTACATCGGGATAATCCGTAAATAGCAGCTTGTAGGCTGTCTGTGATTCCATAGGCCGCCTCCTTACCGTCTTTTCGGCACAAGCTCGTAGTCATACCCTTTCCGCTGATTGCAGTAGGTGCAAGTGTCCTTCGCTGCCTGCAGCGGGTCGATCCTGCGCAAATAATAAGCACCCGTGCCGTAGAAATTATCGGCGCAGGTGCTGCAAAGGCAGAGGATCAGTTTTTTCGGGACGCTTTCGATCAGACCGATGCTGACCGCCAGTGCATGGTTGATGCCGCAAATGTGCTTTTCGGACAGATGCCCGATGAAGTTTCCCAAGCGGCGCTTATCGACGGTGCGCAACTGTTCCAGCAGGACGATAGAGGGCAGCTCCAAGCCGTCCTCGGCGTCGATGTAGTAATGGGTGGGAAGTTTGGCTTTCACGCCGGTTTTGCTCGTGATGGAAGCGATAATAACCGTGGGGCTGTGTTTGTTCCCTACATTGTTCTGAATGATCACGACGGGGCGGTAGCCCTCCTGCTCGGAGCCGATGCCCCGGCCCAGATCGGCGTAATACATATCGCCGCGCAAATATGTGTGGTTCATTCTGTGATGACCTCCTTTGTGTATTTAGGCGTTCCCGCCTATGTAGAGGTCAAGCGGCAGAACAGAATCAAGGTCGGTGAGAGATATAACATTCTCCGTTTCGTCAGACCCGTCCTGTCGCTTGACCGTGGTATTTTGAAGAAAATCTATTTGTCCTCGACACCCCGATTTTCTATTGGGAAGTCATCAAGCGGCCGATGGCTGTCGGCTCCACGGGAATTTCACCCTCACGAGGTTCTCTCATGACCGCCCCCACTGCCTGCGACGGCTTCACGGTCGAAATGCCGCTTATCACGCTCGGACTATGGCTGGACGGGAGTATCGTTAGCCCTATTGCCGGTCGTCGCCGGGGCGGAAGCCGCCCGCCCGTGATAGCCGACTGTTTCTCGCTCCCCGAAATACGGATCGTGACGCAGCCGCTAATGTGGCTCATGCTTTCGCAATGGCAATAGGAATGTGCTTGACGAATGGGTATTCGGTTGTCAAGGATCACACCTGTTTGCCAAAAAGGAAAACAGGCAGAGAGTTTTCGTACCTCTCCACCTGTTTCCTCACTTAAAGGCTATTTGTGTAGTCTGAACTCAAAAATTTTTGAAAAACTTTTTGAGCTTTTCCACGGCGATGTCTACGCTGAATTTTACTGCCCGTTTGGTGCATCCCTCCATTTCTGCAATCTGCTCATAGGTCAATCCCTGAAAATAGTAGAGGATCAACCTCCGCTTTTGTATTTCTGGCAGTTTTGCAATTGCCCTATGTAACCGCGCATATTCCATGCTCTGCAAGGCACTTTCTTCAACCGTCGCCGGACGATGCACTGCCCGGTCATACAACGATGCCTCCGTGAGTTCTGACTGCTCATAGTGACGATCCATCTCGTTCAGATAGGAGAGATCGTCCAGCTCAAAGGAATCGAACAGTGCAAATACGGCAGCGCTGATCTCAAAATGATGCCGATCACCCTGACCATCCGAAAAGGTCAGCCAGTGGCGTCCGTCCTCGGTCGTGCCGATGGTATAGGGATTATATTTGTCCTTTCTTCGTTTTGGATGATTTTCATCCATTGTGTTTCCCTCCGTTTCGATTTGAATTTTTGGAAAATCCAAATCAGGCGGAGGGCTGCGACAGCCTGTAAATGTTCCGCAGCGCCGTTGTGTCAGCGTTGAAAGGCCGCAGAAAGCTAAGCCAAGCAAAGGCTTCGTTTTTTCAGTTCTTTCCTTGACTTTTGATAGAGTGTATCTTGAATTGTGCCAGTCGAAACAGCAACGCCATGACTGTTTGCTGTTATGAGCCTCTTCGGCTATTTCAACACCTGGAGCATTCCTACATTCTCTCTCATGTTCTCACCTTGCCGCCGTGCGGATGAAACAGAGCTGCTTTTGTGAGGATAAAAAAGAGGACACTCAGCAAGTGTAACTACTTACTGAGCGCCCTCAAAACGGTGACGGAGATTGCTGCCGGATCGGCTATTCTCTTTTCAGGCGGCATATCGCCGTCACCGCCCGCTTGTTATAGAGGTATTGGGTTGTTCCTCTGTCTTACTTGGTGTTGGATGTCTTTCTTCTCTTCCAGCCTGCGATGCAGCACACGACCAGCAGGGCAGCGCTGAGCAGGAACAGGCCGCCCCAAACAGCCACATTGGTGGTATCTCCAGTCTGAGGTCTGTCGGAAGGCTTGGAAGGCTCAACACTGGGATTGGCAGGAGTGGGCTTCTTATAGCTGTTTGCGAAGCTGATCGCATCCACAGCAGTGGTCACGCCATCCTTGACCTTTTCCAGCTTGATCACCGGAACCAGCTTGTTTGTAGCCTTATCCAGCGTCACCGTAACGGTCACCACATAGGTGGAGTCGTCATAGGTGTATCCCTCTTTCCCGAGGTTATCCTGGGAAATAGTGAATTTGTAAGTACCTTCCTTGGTGAAGGTGATCTTGCTGAAGTCGATGTCGCCGCCGTCCTTGGAAGCTGCCGCCGTGTTCGGGAGCGTATAGCCGCTCTCGTCGTTGCCGGCATCCGGCGTTACCTTAAAGGTGAAGTCGCCGGCCTTGATGTCGCTGGTCTTGCGGTCGCCACCCAGGCTTACATTACCGGTCAGGTCCTGATCGACAGCATCGGGGGTATCGTAGGTATTGGCAAAAGTGATGCCGTCCGCAGTCTCACCGGCCTTCTCATAGGTCGCAGTCGCCACCAGGGTGTTGGTTGCAGTATCCAGCTCCACGGTGACGGTCACGGTCACAGCATTGGCATCATAGTGATAACCAGCCGCGCCCTTATCCACCTCAGAGATGGTGAACTTATACACGCCAACCTTGGTGAAGCTGACCGTGCCGAAGGAGAAGCTGCCGTTGGCCGCCACATCCTGGCTTCCGGCGGTAAAGCCGGTGTAACCGGTCGCATCGGTAGAAGCGTCCGCTTCGATGGTGAAGCTGAACTGACCTTCCTCCATGGCCTTATCCACGCCATTCTCTTTCAGCGTCTTGTTGCCGCTGAAGGTGATGTCGGAAGGAGCCGGGGTCGCATAGGTATTGTTGAACACGACCTCCCTTACCTCATCAACATAGTCCTTGGTGTAGATGATGGTCTTCTTCAGGGTGTTGGTGGCCTTGTCCAGCTCCACGGTAACGGTGACCTCATAAGAAGCATCGTCATAGGTGTAGCCAGCTGCACCCTTATCGTTCTGGGTCACGGTGAACTTGTAGGTGCCCACCTTGCTGAAGCTAATCTCATCGAAGGAGAAGCTGCCGTCAGCGGAGACGTCCTTGTCGCCAGCGACAAAGCCGGTATAGCCGGTAGTGTCATTGGCGGCATTCTCAGTGATTTTCACGGAGAAGTCACCGTCGCCAAAGGCCTTGTTCCCATCCACGGCCTTCAGGGTCACGGAACCGGAAACGGTATCCTTGACGGCATCGGGATAGGTATAGGTGTTGAAGAACACGACCTCAGGGAACACAGTACTATCAGCGGAGACATACAGCTGGCCATCCTTCTGTTCCACCTTTACATTGAAGGTCCTGGTCGCATCACCACCCACGGCATAGCCTGCGGGAGGCGTCTGTTCAACGACGGTGAAGGTATAAGTACCCACCTTGGTAAAGGTCCAGGTGCCGACCTCGATGTCCACAGCCGCGCAGTGGGGAACGCCCGCCTTCGTAGTGACCAGACCCGTAGGCACGCCGCTGACAGCAGTGGGATCTCCGCCGGTCTGAGTCACCTCGAACCAGAACTGCCCCGCTTCAATGTCCGCGCTGGCCTTTCCGCCGCCGGACAGCGCCAATCCGACAAGGGGTATTAGCGTCGCATCGGCTGCCGCCGGTGCATCCTGGCTCATGTCGTCTCCCTCGACTGCGAAGGAGTTAATGGGCAGCGTTCCAACACAAAGCAGGAATGCCAGCACAAACGCCGCTATCCGCTTGCCTGAGAACAAAGCCATTTTTTCTTTATGTTTTGATTTGTACATTCTGTATTTTCCTTTCTCATACAATATTTCATCGGTGTACCGCAGCACACCAAAAGTCCCCTCTTACTTTACGACGGCATCCTTCAAAGCCTTACCGGGCTTGAAGGTGGGGATCGTGGCCGCAGGGATCTTTACAAGCTCCCCGGTACGGGGGTTCTTGCCAGTACGCTCAGCACGCTCCCGCACACCGAAGGTGCCAAAGCCTACCAGTCTCACATCATCGCCGCCCCGCAGGGCTTCAGCGATTGCATCCAGAGCCGCCGTGATGACGGCCTCCGCGTCCTTCTTGGTCAGTGCCGTCTTTTCTGCCGCGACGGCGACCAGCTCAGTTTTGTTCATAGTAATTACCTCCTAAAAAGTATTCTTTGGTGTTTCTATTGGACAAACCATATCCATCCCATTGGGGATGGTGTCTCCTGAACCGGAAAGTCCGCTATGGACTCCGACACAGCAGCACCGCGGACCCTCTCGCAGAGCTGCTGCTTTCCTCGCCGCACGACAGCTTCTCCATCACATGTTCTGATGGACAGAAAAGCCGGTTCGGCGGTCGTGGAAAGTGAATGCAGAACCGTTCTATAGCTTTGATCCGGTAATGATACTCATTGGTATCATAAGTCTCTATACCGCAAATCATATTCGTTGCTCCTCATTCTCGTTTTTCATGGCTCATACGCCAAATGCTCCATCTAACACCGCAAGCACGAATTACTCGTCCTTTAGATGTGCTCCGTGTTGCTGCACGGCCTCCACGATGCCCTCCAGGGCCACCTTTCCAACGCCGGGAAGCGTGGCCAGTTCTTTTTCGGAATATGTAACCAAATCAGCCAGCGTAAAGATATTTGCGCCTCTCAGGCGGTTCACGATCCGTGCCGGAAGGTTCAGCTCTTCGATCATAGTCGCCCTCATGCGGCTGCGTTCCCGCTTTCGTTTGTATTTGCCTCGTGCCATGTTCCTGTTCCTCCTGATTTCCTATTAAAAACTATTTCCAATGTGAATAGCCAAATCTCCGTTTTCAAACGGTCATTGCTGATATACCGAATGGATCAGGTGTATCAGCTCCAGCACAGAGCGGAAGCATTTGCATCTCGGTTCAAACGGACGCATCAAAGAGATCCTGCCTTGCCATGTAGCGTTCTGCCGATACAAAACTTCAATTTGGATCTGTGGCTTACGGGATAGCCGCGACTGCATAAATTCCTTCTCATAGTACCGCTCCAGTATCTGCTCACGCCTTTGATACAGTGCCACTTCTGACTCGGCTTCCTTTTTTCTATCGCAAAAACTGCGAAGCGCTGTCGATGCCTGTGGGCTACTCAGCTCATCCATCATTTGATTCATGCGCAGGATTGCCTCATCCAAGCCACAAAAAGGAATGGCATCTTCGTAAAACAGATTAAAGATTTCTCCGGAAAAGTGTCCGTTTTCCATTTCCTTGATATTCAAAAAGAAACTTCGGGCAGATTGCGGAAGCGTATGGCATGTACGCAGTGGAGTGATCTTTTCGGCAGGCCCTTGCTTTGGAAAGTTTACAATATTTGTTTTTTTGAACTCATCCATAAATCCAATCCTCCATTTTGCATTTTACATAGAGCGCTATTTTCTGCAGCTAAGTTGGGATCTGCTAGAGAAGTGTTTCCGTTGAGGATCCGCGCTTTTTACCTTTGGCCTTGACTCTTTCTTTCGCAGCGCGTCTGACTCTCTCCGCCTCCCACTCTCGCTTGAGCAGAAAAGCCTCTCTGAATTCATCCAGTATCCTTTGATAAAGATCCGGATCTGCGCTTAAATCCTCCGCAACAAATTTTGCGTATCCTTTTCCGGCTTTCTGGGCTGCAGCGCATACGGCATCTATCCTCCAGTTGACCGGCATCACGTCTTTCGTTTTTTGTTTACCCATATTTCTGAATCCTACCGTTCAGTCTTCTTTATTTTTCCATTTAGAGATTGCCCTGTTGATTTCCTTGTGAACCCGAATCTCATCCTGCAAGCTGTAAATTTCATGAGTAGCCCTATGGAGTTCTTCTTCCAACTGCCTGATGCGTTCTTCCTGGTCATAGCTCTGCTGAACCAGCTTTTCCATATACGCATCCACAACAGTCTTTCGGTATCCAAACAACGCAGTTTCAAACACCATAGGAACACCTCCTACAATGATAATTAAGATTTAAGGCACGGCCGCCAGCCGCGTCTTTTTCCATCTCAAAGCCGAAGCTGTTAGAATAAGAGAGTAATGGCCTGACCCCTTTCACCTTGGGCTAACACGCCCGTAAGTGAGTCCGTCAGCCGCCTTTCTTATTCGCAGCATTCGATTTACGGAGGTAGAGCCACCGTGTTGTGCGCTCGCGTCACCTGTTCCCAGTGCGGTAAACTTTGGCGCCCGTTTCTCGGTCATGTACCAGCTGAGTGCAAAAAACGTAGCGGCCCCGGTCAGCCACAACTTTCCGTCAGCTGTGCGATCGTCACAGAGTGAAGTGTCTCATCAAACTTACTTTGCAGCTCCTCATAATACTTGCGTACTGGGCAGGTTTCCGTGCCGTTTCTGGAGCAGAAGTGATCCGGCTCCAAACAGCGGTTGATGCGGGTAGTTCCTTCCATGTAATCCACGATGTCGAAAAGTGAAATATCCTCTGGCTTTCGGGCCAATGAATAGCCGCCATGGCTTCCACGATCGACATGCAGGATATTTGCTTCCTTTAGCTGGTGGGCGACCTTTCGGGTGTATTCCAGAGGGATACCCATAGCCAGACAAACAGATGCCGCCGATGCCTGATGCTGGATGGCGACACACAGGACAATGCGGATCGCATAGTCCGTTGTGATATTGAGCTGCATTAAATTCGGTTCCTTTCTTTGTGGATAAGACTTCTCCTATTTACTTTCTTCTCCAAAAATATCCCAAGAGCTATTTCCTTACACTCATTGGGTAAATTTGATATAACTGCGGTATAATAGCTACCGGGCAAGCATGGTTCCTCCAAACCTCAGAATATATCCTTCACGCTTTGGCTGAAACCATGTGTTCACACCACTTTCGTGGAGTTTTTCACTCCTCGAAAGAGATGGCGAAAGCCCTTTTCCCATCAGGGCTTTCGCCATCGCACATAAAGATTGACACACTTTTTTGACTGCGGAGAGATCAAAATCCTGCCACTTTGTCCAGCTTTTCCATGTTGGTGCGTTTCAAGGCCAGCGAGGAGTGGACATACCGCTCCAAGGTAATAGCCGTCGAGGAATGACCAAGGATCTCGGACAGTGATTTGATATCGAATCCTGCTTCCACCGCCCTCGTAGCGAAGGTGTGCCGAAGCGTATGGGGATGAACACCTTCCAAGCCGCATTCCTGCGTATACTTCTGGAATCGGTACTCCAACATGCGCGGCTCCATATAGTTCTCTGTTCCGGTAAGGAGATATGTATCGTCCCTGCCAGCGAACCTGCGGCAAAGCGCAGCGTCATAATCGTTCAGCGGAATGGTACGGATCGATTTCTTGCTTTTGGGCGCTCCGATCACAATATGGGTTTGGCTGCCACCATCTGCCGTCGTATTATGCAGCCGCTGGAGTGTAGCGGCAATATGGACCGTGTTCGCCTTCAAGTCAATGTTGCTCCATTTCAGAGCACACAGTTCACCGATGCGCACACCGGTGATCAGCATAAATAGGAGCCCAAATTTACAGGGATCTGTATCCGTCAGCAGATACTTCATGAGCTGTTCCTGCTCATCGCAGGAAAGGACGCGCATTTCCGTATAGATCTCCTGCGGATAGTTGATATTAATTGCCGAATAACCTGGGAGCTGTGTGGCTGTGTACCGCAGAACACCATGCAGCACCACCAAAATATCATGGACTGTTTTTGCTGCAAGCTCGTCCTCAAACAAAAGAGCATCTGTAAAGTCATCTGCATTGTCAGAAGTGAACCCCTGTGGATAACAGTTGCCAAGCCTGGGCTTAATGTGTTTTTCTAAATTTGTAGTGTATTTTATATAGGTAGATTCTCGAACTTTCTTTTTCTTCTTCCGCAGCCACTCATCGCAGTAAAATGCTAAACGATGGTGTAAAGCAGATTGCGATGCCGTTTTTCCGGCAAGCACATCCGCTTTACACTGCGTCACTTTCTCCTTTGCCTCGCGGTAGCTCTTACCGTAACAAAACCCATATTTAATCTTGCCATCCAGCTCACGGCCTTTGATGTATCTGGCCTCCCATCTCCCATCTTTGCGTCGAAAGATATTTTCGCCTTTTGCCATTGTGATTTCCTCCTTTGATCTGGCACTTAAATGCTGGTTATATTTTAGCTTTATCTGCTCCCTCTCGCATTTTGACTGCCGATTTGACTGCGGAAAACCTGCGGAGAAAATGTAAAAAGAAGTAAATGGCGGTTCTGATCGCTTTCGGTTTGCTTTCTGGATGTGCCCTTTCGACAAAATTTTGGAAAAACCCTGTAAAAATGGCAGTTTCCTCTTGAATTTCCAAAGGAAACATGGTACAATACATAAAACTACTACGGGTATCTATCGTCATAGGTACTCGTGGAGTGAAAAACTCCACGAAAAGAAATTGAGGTTTGTTCAGCCACGATCACTTGATCGTGGCTGATTTTATTTGCTATCTACTGCGCATAATAGAAAAGCGGCAAGGGTATCCCCGCCGCCTTCTGGAAGCTCACCGATATTTCTTTGTGTCTTGCATCAGAAAATTTAATACGCTGGAACGCCATATCCGAGGATCTCATAATGGCCCACGGGATATTGGTTCTGTCTGCAGCTGTCACCGGAATTCCCCTCGATGGTATAGACAATGCCGTTTTCACATTTCTCCACGATACCTACATGGTCAGCCTCTCCATCCTGGGGGCCGGAGCTGCCACGATTATCCCAGTCAAAGAAAATGATCATACCAGGAACCGGTTCCGCAGAGCCATCCAACCACTGTCCTCGATCTTTGAACCATTGAACGCCACTAACACAGCCTGCAAACTTCGGGATAACACCGCTGTCGATGTAGCCGCACTCGTTGGCGCACCAACTCACAAAGCAGGCACACCACTCTACACGCCCCCCCAACCCATACCATGACCAATAGGGCTGACCGCCGATATTGCCCACCTGAGAAAGTGCCACGGTAACGATCTGGTCATCACTGTACCGGATGCCGTAAAGCACTGCCGCCCAAATAGAATTATTTTCATTCTTGAGCAGTTCGGCAAGGTATTCCCGCTGCTCCGCATCAAAGCCATACCGGTCAGCCATTTCATCCACCATCAAGTGGGAAACCGTGATATATAACGTAGTTCTTGTAACTGTCGTTTCCGTTTGGACGATATTGCCGTTTCCGTCATCCGTCTCGGTGACCTCCGCTTCCGAATGACTTTCTGTGCGGGAAGATACGGAATTCATCTCCCAGAAGATGTCCGAAAGGATTTTTTTCTTGCTCTCGTCCATCGTGGCAACCTCTTGGGGATCGTTCTCGTCGGTATTGGTTTTCACCGCATAGACCGCCAGCACATCCTTCCACACGGCTCGACCACCGCTGATCTCCATATTGTCATAGGACGCAGACCTTTTTGCAGCCTCTAACTTCGCGTCATATTCCGCATTGATCTCCTGCACAGCGGTCTGCATCCGCATTCCAGTCCCGGCATCTTCACTGGAAAAGAAAATTCCAAAGACAGATCCACAAAGTAAAGCGATCAGGCAAATCAGAAGAATGACCGTAATGGCCACCCAGCCGCCTGCAACGATGGCAGCGACCAAAGCCTTTGTGCCGGAAATAATGGCTTTGACTGCAGCAGCCGTGGCTTTCATGGCAGCCTTTACGCCATGGCCCGCTGCTCTTGCAGTACCTTTAGCGGTACGCTTCGCTTTCTGCGCTGTTTTTACCGTCATCTGAGCGGACTTTCTGGCCGCATTTTCCGCAGCCTGCGCCGTTTTTATGGTCGTCTGGGCGGTCTGCTCGGCGGTCTTGATGGTTTTCTGCGTGGTCTTGACTGCCGCCTTGCCCGTAGATTTTGCCGTCTGCTTGATGGTTCTATCGCTGCGGTCTACCATCCTGATTGTCTTTTGCGTGGCATTGGCCGAGCGGCGCACCCGCCGCATGGCGTCCTGTGCCTGCTTTTTCGGCAAGTCTGCCTTTCTCCGCCGAAAATAGTCTTTTGCCTTGGAGATGTTCTCCTCGGTGGTATTCATACCCTTACGGCCAGCCTTGTCCAACCCATGGGCAGCTTCGTGAACTACTGTTCCCGTCCCGGTCAAGGTACGGTCGGCGGCGTATTCTTCGGGCGTGGATTCCGCCGCCAAAATGTCGTGCTCGGCCTTGTCCTTGGTGCGGACATAGGCGTCCTTCATCCGCTCGGCGGCCACCACCGACTTGTCGATCACCTTTACCGTTCCCTTAACCACATCTCGCATTTTGATGTCAGGCATGGCTTCACCTCCGTTCTGCACCTCTAAATTACAAAGAAACGAAAAAGGGCGGCACATGTGGCCGCCCTGATCGTCAGATATTGTCTTTTCATTATTGATTCACCTTTCTTCAAGATGCGCTGCTGCCGAAAACACCTTCTCCAGGCTTGGTAGTCATGAGCTGGTAAAGCTTGGTGCCGTGAGGAAAATGGTTTTCAAAAGGAACCAGAGCGCTGCCATACTTAATGAGGCCGCAGCCTGCATCTGCGTTGGTGACATAGCTCATCTGTTCACTGGAAATATTCAAAAGCTTTGCCAGCTTCTCGCGGTCGGACGCCGCCTGATTCAGCATGATAATGAACTCCGAATTGGAGAGCATGGTGCTGGCCTGCACAGAGTCCAGAAGATATTCAACGTTTTGGGTGATCGCCGTCGGGTACGCATTGCGTTTACGGAACTGACGCCATGCGGAATTAAAGAAGATTCCGCTGTGTTCGTTCTCAAAAACCACATGGAATTCGTCAATAAATACATGGGTGCGCTTGCCCTTCTTCCAGTTCAACGTAACACGGTTGAGGATCGTATCCGTAATGACCAGCAGACCCGCGGGTTTAAGCTGTGCGCCCAGATCACGAATGTCAAAGACCGTAATGCGCTTATCCAGAGACACCGTGCTGGTATGTCCGAAGATATCCAGAGAACCAGTTGTATAAAGCTCCAGGGACAGTGCGATCTCCTTTGCCTTTTCCTCCGGCTGTGCCAGCAGCTTTTCACGGAGCGTACAGAGCGTCGGCACAATGCCGGTTTCCGCTGCTTCCTGATATACTGCGGCCACACATCGGTCGATAATAGACTTGTGCTGAGGGCCGATGCCGCTTTTGTCGATCTGCTCCACCAAGGACATAATAAACTGAGATTTCTCCACAATGGGATTGTTTTCGCCGTAGCCCTCTACCATATACATGGCATTCAAACGATCTCTGCCGCCGGCCTTCATGTGGATAATAGCTGCAATATCGCCTGCCAGTGCCTCCACCAGCGGAACCATCTCGCATTCCGGATCGCAGATCAGAATATCATCCTCGGTATTCAGAATCAGGAAAGCGATCAATTCCTTGGCCGCAAAGGACTTGCCGGAACCAGGGACACCCAGAATAAACGTGGACTGGTTCAAGAGCCTTTCTCGATTACAGAGGATCAGGTTATGCGAAATGGCATTTTCTCCGAAATAGATACCACCTTTGTCCTGGATCTCCTGCACCTTAAAGGGCATAAATACCGCCTGAGACTCCGTGGTAAGCGTGCGAAAGGTATTGATCTTTCTGGTTCCAATCGGCAAGACCGTATTCAGTCCATCCATCTGCTGATATTTGAGCACTGCCATCTGGCACATCTTCTGACGGGCCAGAGAGAGGATCTGGTCAGTATCCATGTCGAGCTGTTCTTTGGTATCGGCAGTCAGCACCATGGTCAGAATGCCCAGCATCATGCGCTGGTCACGGGCCGTCAGATCATCCAGAAACTCCTTGCTTTCCCTTCTTTGCAGCTCCATATCGTAGGGAATGACCGCAGAAAAGTTGTTGTTTGCGTTCTGACGGCGCTGCCATTGGGTGATATTGGTCTCTACGCCCAGCAGACGGTTCTCGATTTCCCGCACTGCTTCATCCATAGGAATAGGCACGATGTCCAGAGAAAGCATCATGTTGCGATTCAGATCGGTCAATTCCGAAATGAAAGAGTCCTTGATATAGTTGGCATAGTCCTTGAGGTACAATACCCTGCAGAACTTACCGCCCAGGATAAGATAGTCGCTGTGCTTCTCGATGAAGTCCGGGCAGATATAGTCTCTGAAATCATGGCCTTTGCGCATCATATCCTGTGCATCAAAATGGAAATCCGCCTCCTCCCCCTGGCGATAGAAGTCATGGAGCACACGCAGCTTCTCCGTGGCATCCAACTCCACACATTTAGAACCCAAGGCCGTATAATGCGCTTTCAAGTCTGCTCCGACACGGCCAAAATAGCTTCTGGCTTCTTCGATGCTCTTTTTGCAAACGGAAATCGTGATGTATTTTTCCTGCACAATTCCATTTCCTCCGGCAGCCGCTGCCGAAATGACGCCGTTATACTCCATGCGGTAGCCGTCCCGCCTGTCATTCCGCAGCGGCATCAACACGTCCTGCTCAAAGCTTGCTTGGTTCAGGCTACGGTTATTAACCGTGATCTTTGCAATCAAGCCAGCCTCCAGACTGTTCAGCACCTCGGAATAATCCAGGAACATGACCTTCTTATCCTCTTCACTGGCCACCTGATAGTTAATATCTGAAAATCGCCAGGTACGGCAGTAGCGATTCCCAGCAAGAAAGATACCATCATTCCAGATGCGTCTGATGGGAATCGTATCCTGCACCCGGCGCGGCACAGTGTATCGCTCTTTATCCTGCTTGAATAGTGTCGTAAGTGTTTTAAGCATGGTGTTCCTCCTTTTTCCCAGCCTTACGCTTCCTTGCTTTGTGTGCAGGCTTTCCGGACAGTATTTCTTTTTCGTGTTCTGCAAGGGTGCCTTTCAGCGCCTCATAGTAATAATTGGTCGGCCTGAAAGAAAGCCGCTTCGGTTCCAGAATTTCAGAGCGGAACCATGCCCACAGAAACTGTTCACAGTTCATGCCATGGTAACGGATAAAGCCCATAGCCGCAAAGGGTGCCACTCCCAGAATACACATCCAGGATACGGTTTCCGTTTCCACATGGGGTTTCAGTACAAAGTACAATACAATAGCCACGCCGATAGCCAGCGCCGAAAAAACACACTGACGCAAAGACAGGCCAAAAATAAGAGACTCCGTGTAATTGCGGATCTCCCTGTTGATCTTTACTTCCAAAATAATACCTCCTATGATTTGGGCATAAGAAAACGCCTAGTTTCAGATTACAATCCCATCATTTCTCTAACAACACGGTCGGCCATTTTGACAGCACTGACGAGCACCAGCATATTGAAGATCAGTTCGCCCACATACGACCACACCTGCGTTACCGCCGCAGCGTCGGGATCGACCACGGGCGGGCTGGATGCAAACAGGGAGAAGATGATGCAGGCCAGTACGATGATCGCACCCTCCAAGCAGACGGCGGCATAACTCTTGATGAAGCTCTTGCCGATGTTCTGCGACGGCTCACCCGCAAAGGCCGAGAGCGGGACCGGCGCAATGGCCGTGTAAAGGTAAAGTTTGAAAAACCTGCCATACACGGTCATGATCATGATAAACGACAAGACCGTAATGAATAGCCCGCCGATCAAGGTCACTGCCCACAATGGGATGCTTTCAAAAAAGCCGCAATTCTCCACGGCGGTCACGATCTCGGCAGGCAGCACGGTTTCCTGCGCTGTGCCGAAGCCTGCGGCGTTCATGATGGTAGAGATCAGCCCCTGCACGATATTGAACAGGGCGATCATCAGCTCCAAGCCGTATGTGACGGCGGCTTTGGCGAGGACGAAGCGGATGAACACTTTCAGGGCGTGTTCCGGCCGCTTCAGTTCCGCAAAGCTGCCGCAGGTTTTCATCACGCCCACCACAAAGAACAAAACGAGCAGCGCAAGCCCGATGGCCTGCACCGCACCGTGGATGCCGACGATCACATTCCAGATCGTGCCGCCCTTGAATTGCTCCGGCGACTGCGTAATGAGCTGCCATATCTCTGCCAGCTTTTCATTCCATGTTTCAAGCGCATTCTCCAAATTCTGTACGACCCAGTTATCCGACATTCGGCTCACCTCCCGTCAGCGCAACATTACAGGCGACCTCGTTGCCCCAAACATCCCATCCGTCCGCTTTCTGACGGGCGAACAGCTCTATTCGTGGCAGATCACCTATCAGCTCGACAATGCGCCGCCTTGCTTCTTCCGGCTTTTTGCTGTGTTCCTCAATGTGGGAGAGAATGACTTGATGCACCCCGGCCGAGCGGCGTTTCGGGTGGCCTTTGGTGGCAAGCATACAGAACTCCGCATTGGCTCTCGTCCAGTGTCCCATACCCCAAAACAGACTGTCGGACTTGCGGTTCTGCTTGATCCACACGAAAGCCACCGTCTTATATGAAAAGCCCCATGCACGCATGACCGAAAAGCAGTCGTGCAGCAGCGGGATCGTTGTCCATAGAAACAATACGCAGTCATCGGCGGCCAGTGTGCCGACCGGCAGCGCCCGTATATCTTCCAGCTCCATTGTCGGGTAGTGGGATTCGGCAGAGCGCCCAAGTCCCTTTTTAGAATAGACCTTGTACCGCCAAGGCGGGTCGGCGTAAATAATGCTGTATTTCTTCACAGCTTCCTCCTTTCCGGCAAATGGGGGCAGGCCGAAATGACCTGCCCCGTGCGCCGTATCATTTATCTGCTGTCCCGGTCGGGCGAACTGCGGATCACGCCGTACACATCGTCTACAAAGTAGCGCCCGGCAAAGGGATTGAATATGGCGTGGCACTTCACGCCGTTGTATTCGGCAAGGTAGTCGTTGTCCCCGATGCGTTTGAGGATCGTCGCCTCACCGAGCACATGGGTTTCTCCCTGTTTCAGAGAGTGGATATAGCACTGACACTTTTCCATCTGCGGCCTCCTTTTCAGCCCGTGATCAGGTTGAGGATCTCTTTGGCAAAGGTGATGACGATGCCGCCCGCAAGGGTGAGAAAGCCGTTGCTTCGCTGGCTGGGATCGTGGGACTGGAACGAAAGTCCCACCTGCACGATGCCCCAGCCGAGCAGGATCAGTCCGACCGCACGGATCAGACCGAAAATGAAATCGCTCAGGTTGTTCACAACGGCGATCGGGTCATTGGCGGCAAAGGCCGTCACGGAGCAGCCGAACACAAGGGCGACCGACAGTACGGCGGCGCAGTAGAAACGAAAGCCCTTTCTGACCTTGCCGGGCACAGGCAGCTTGTTTGCGGTCTTTTTGGTGTTCTTCATGGGTTTATCCTCCTTGAGAATTGAATTAAAAAAGAGCCTCTATATCCTCGTCGGACAGAAGCTCATAATCGGGTGTGGGTTCATTGGGTGCGGATACGGTTTCGGCGGCAGCGCCTGCAAACGAGAGCGTTGCAACGGCATTTTCCGTCCCGCCGTGTTCATAGGGCGCTGCGCCGCCGTCCTCGGTCAGCGCAATGTTCGGGTGTTTCAGAATGTCGTATTTCTCGTCAATCACCGGCCGCTCACCACGGATAAACAAAAGAGCATATCGGTTGTCCAGCATACGCACTTCGTCCGGCATCAGAAGTTCTCTGCCGCTGATCTGATAGTTCGTGCTGTAATTGCCGTTGCGCCCGGATGATTTGCCGTAGGTGTTGGTGTCGATGGTGGATTTGCCGAGATAGGATTCCGAGATCAGCTTGTGGGTCGAAGTTTCGTTGCCGCCGAGATAAAGAAACTCATCGCAGTTGCCGAGTATCGACTCCCATTCCTTTTCAAACAGCGCCTTGAGCGCCGCCACATTTTGCAGAATGATCGACACGAACACATTGCGGGAACGCATGACCGCAAGGATCTTGGAGAAGTCCTCCGGCAAGCTGACATTGCTGAACTCGTCCATTAAGAAATGAACGGGAACGGGCAGACTGCCGCCGTATTTGTGGTCGGCCAGATAGAATAGCTGCTGAAAAAGCTGGGTGTACAAAATGCTGACCAAGAAGTTAAAGCTGGTGTCATTGTCGGGGATCAGGGCAAAAAGCGCCACCTTCTTTTCTCCGAGGGACGGCAGATCCAGCTCGTCCGTAGCGGTCAATGCCGCCAGCGAGGACAGGTTGAATTTTTCGAGCCTCGCCGCCAGCGTGATTTGAATGGATTTCAGCGTTTTAGCACTGCCGGAGTGGTAGTCCTTGTAATACTTCACGGCGATATGGTCGGGCTCCCGCATCTCCAACCGCTCAAACAGCTCGTCCAGCGGCGAGGTGTATTCGTCGCAGTCCTCCCGCACATCCGCCGCGCGCAGCATCTCTATGACCATCGGAAAATTCTGTTCGTCGGGCGGTGCTTCGTATTTCAGATAGAAAATGAGAGCCAGCAGGAGCATAGATGCGGCCGTGTCCCAAAAGGGATCGTTGGACTGGCTGCCTTTCGGCGTGGTGCTTTTGAACAGATTGGTCACAAGCCGCTGCACATCGTTGTCGTCCCGCAGGTAGACAAACGGGTTGTAGCAGTGGCTTTTCTCCATGTTCAGAAGATCCAGCACCCGCACCTCATAGCCCTTTTGCCGCAGCAGATGCCCCGTACTGCGCAGCAGCTCGCCTTTCGGGTCGAGCACGGTAAAGCTCGTGTTGGCCTGACACAGATTCGGTTTGGCGTAAAATCTCGTTTTACCTGCGCCGCTGCCGCCGACAACGACCGTGTTGAGATTGCGGCGGTGTTTCCGTCCGTCCAGACCCATACGGACATTCTGCGTGAAGATCTTGTTTTCCTCCGGCGCAGCAGCCCGGTATTTTCGGTTGACGGTTCGGGCCGAGCCCCACTTGGCCGAACCGTGTTCCTCACCTCGGCGGTAATTGCGGCGGGACGACAGAATGACACCCACCGTAAGCCCATAGGCACAGAGCAGAATGAGAACAGTTTTCAGACTGTCCCCGCAAAGCTCGATATGAAACGGGTCGTTCATCACTGCGGGAAACCGGGTGACGATCTCCGGCAGGCCGCCGTGGGCGGCAGGGGCGATCAGCAGCCCCAGCCACACCACGGGGAGAGTACCGAACAGGCAGCGGATAAGCGGGTTATTCTCTTTCTTCATCGTTTCGGCGCCGTACTTTCTTTGCGGGGGCGTCGATTACCTTCAAAAGAACTTCGTCAACAATGTCGGTGGGGCGTTCTTCCTCCAGCAGATCGTTCCGCATTTCATTGAGGGCATTGACCACAACGCCGTGTTCATAGCGGTCGAGGGTCAATACCCGCTTTTCCTGTTTTCCCATGGTCATCGCTCCTGTTCACTTTGGCGGGGTGTTTTGCTCTGTTCTAGCGACCGCATCATTCTTGCGGAAATGTCATAGGCGGTGTCCCGGATGTCGGTAAGCTCGGCACGGATCGTCTGCGGGTCATCGGTGCGCAGAAAATCGGCAGGTGCTTCAAAAGCATAGCCGCTCACATCCACACCGAACTCTTTGCCAAGGATATAGGAAACGCACTGTGCCTTGAAACCGGCATTTTCCTCGGTGTATTCCTCATCGGTCCGGGCAAGCTCCGCCTGCGCCAGTGCTTTGGACAGACCGCAGAACAGATCATTTGCCGAAAGGCCGCGGCGTACAAAAACGGCGTTTTGTTCACGGTCATACACGGCATCCATGCCGTTCGGCAGCTCGTCCACAGACTGCACCGGCGCAGGGCGCTTGTAGATCAGGGCATTCAGCAGTGCCCGTGCATCATGGGAAGCCGCCTGCGGCGCTCTCGTTCGGGCGGTGGTCTGCGAGATATCATAGACCCGCTTGATGTTGTAGGACACGCCGATGCTGCCGTCGTCACGGGTGTATTCGCCGTTGGACTCGACGATCTTGATGGGGCGTCCGAACTCCTGCCGCTTGATATACACGCCCTGATCCCGCCAGAAATCTTTGTCGCCCAGTCTGCGGGCATCCGGCTTCGTGGCAAGGATCAGCAGGGCGTTGGTGGCAGAGTAGTTGCGGAAAGCCGCCTGCACATCCAGATAGTCACGGAACTTGCCGCCGTCTGCGCAGACGGCCTCGGCGGTGGCATCGGCCAAAGCGTAAACCTCGTCACGCTCCGCCTTTTTCTTTGCCGCCCACGCCTCTTTGTCAAATTCGTCGGTGTGCGGGGCAGATTCAAAAATATCGTCAAAATTGCTCATGGGTCATCGCTCCTTTGCTTTCTTCGGTTTCTTTCGGGACGGCTGCTTGTGGGTAGTGATCGGATGCTTTTTCGGCTCTTTCGACGGGGTGGGTTCGGAAACGCCCGGCTCTGCCGCCTCTTTCTGCCTGCTCTCCCGGATTTCCCGCAGTTCCTCACGGACAGAGGGGCGTTCTTCGGGGGATTTAGCAGTACCCTCGGCGGTTCTGCTTTGCTTCTCGGAGGTAGGCGCGGACGGACGGGATTTCTCCGTCTTTGCCGCCGCAGGGTTTGGAGATGCGTGTTCCTCCTTTTGGACGGGTGCGCCCAGCAGGTCATCCAAAAGGCGATCGTCCGCTGCCTTGTCGGACTTCTCCTGCTCAGGGACAGACGGGGCGGTTTTGTCCGCCTTGGACTGTTCAATGTCCCGCTTGATGGAAACGGCATTGACCGTCGCCAGTTTGAAGCGCTCCACGATACGGTTGATCTTGGACGCATCCTCGGCACGCACCATAATATCTACCATACCGTCAGCAGAACGCTCTTTACCCCGCAGGGCGCAGTAGACAACGCCGTACCGCTTGGCCTCGGTCGCAAACTGTTTCAGATGCTCCTCGCTGACGGTAAACACTTTCAGCTCCTTGCCGCTTTTGAGCATGGCAGAAAGCCGCTGGTGGCCTTTTGTCTTGTTCTTATCTCGGTTTTTCCAGACAGCATAGAGCATGGCGGCGATATTCTTTGCCGCCGAGCCGGTCAGCTTCAGGGCAACTTCCGTACCCTCCAAACTGATCCGCACGACCTGCTCCGCTGCGTCACCGGAATTGTACATACTTCATCATCTCCTTCGTGCTTAGAAAATTCGCTTGCGAATTTTGTGTGACCGCCGATCATCTGACGGTTTTCTGCTGCTCAGTGCGGTCACATTTCGCCTTTCTTTCGGGTTGTTCGTCCTCACGGACGGCTTTGATTTTCTCTTGGATCACACCGGAGCGCTCGGCAATGCTGTTACATAAAACCACCCCCTTTCGCAGTGAGGTAAGCTCTTTGGAAAGTGCGGCGATCTGCGCTTTGACCTCCGCTGCCTTTTCGGGATCGGATTTCACCGCCGCCGTCCGCTGTGCTTTATAAAGCTGTTTTCGGTCGGATGTCAGGGCTTCGATTTTTCCGTTTACCTCGTCACGGTAGCAAAAAAGCTGCTCGGCGGTATCGATCCGATGCCCGATGAGCAGCCTTGTTTCGGCGGTGATGGCGTCCAGTTTCAACAGATCCTCCCGTAAGAGAAAGTGCATCCGTTTTCTGCTTTGCTGCGGACGGTTCTTCGGGAAGATGCCCAGCAGATAGCAGTAGTGAACATACAGCGCCCGAAAGCCGGCCAGTTTTCGGGCGGTTTTCAAGCTGCCGATCAGCCTGACCCGCAGGATCTCCGGCTTTTGCTCCGCTGTTCTTCGTTCGGGGCGGCCTTGGGATAAAATGCGCTTGCGGATGTTATCCAGAGAGTAGTCCTCACCGAAATTGCGCATCAGGCGCACGAACCGTTCCTTTCCCGGCGGCCTGACTGAAATATCCTTGCCGACTTTTACCGTATAGCCCTTTTTCCGCAAGGCATCAAAAAACTGCCGCTCGGTCATGGCCTGCCGTACCGCCTCGTCAATGTCTGCACGGATCAGCCCACGCCAAGTGGGGCGCTGCTCCTGTTCGGCACGCCATTCGCCGTATTGCTTGCCACGGCCTTGCTGCGGGTGTTCGATGACCGACAGCCCGTATTCCCGGCAAAGCTCGTCGGAAACCGTCTGCATTTCATGGTAGTCCTTTCGGGTGCGGTGGTACTTGATGCCGTCCGCAAAGGAAACTGTGTTGACGACAAAGTGATTGTGCAGATGATTTTCTTTGTCAAGGTGGGTGGCGATGATCACCTGATAGCGGTCACCCCATAGCCGGGTCGCCAGCTTTACGCCGATCTCATGCGCCAGTTCGGACGTGGCCTCGCCGGGAGCAAATGACTGATAACCGTGATAGGCCACCGTGCCGTCCTCCTTGCCGAACCGCTTTTTCACCGCCAGCATTTCGTCACGGGCAGTGGCGGGAGAGCAGTTGATGCCCGACACAAAGCGGTGGAGCGGTGTGCCGTCTTTGTTACCCGTTTTCTGCGTTTTCTCCGAATTGACAGCGTAGCTAATCACATCGGAAAGCTGCTGCCCGTCCTGTTCGGTCAGTTCCCGGTCGGCGTAAAATTTTGGGTTTGCCGTCTTTTCGGGGTTCTCCGCATAGATCACCACCTTGCCGAGCCAGCCTTTTACCCGCCATATTGATGTCGTCGCCATAAGCGCATCACTTCATCGGGCGGGGCAAAATGACCGCTGCGGTGATCGTCTTGACGGCATCATCCAGCTTGCGGCAGTTCTCGTCGTACCGCTGCACATCCAGTGCGTTCAGGGTATGGGCTTTTACGGCGATCTGATTGAGGTTGTTGCCGATCCCGTGCAGCTCCCGCATCATGGCGTAATAGTCGGGCGGCGGTGCGTCCTGCGGTTCAAGGCCATTTACCAAGTGCCGAAGATACGCTTCACGGGAAAGTCCGCTCTTTTTGACCTTCTTCTGAAACGCCTCGGCTTCCTTTTTGTCCAGCCAGAATTGAATGTGAACATTGCGTTTTCTCATATCTTCATCGCCTCCTTATTCAGTTCGTTTTGAATTTCAACAATACGCTTGCCTACCGCATACACAACGGGAATCGTCACGCCGTTTCCTGCCTGCTTGTAAAGCTGGGCGTCGGAATTGACGGCAGCCGCTTTATCAAACATATCATCGGAAAAGCCTTGCAGCCTCCAGCACTCACGGGGCGTCAGCTTGCGGATTCGTCCGCAGCCAAGCGGAATTTCAGTCCTGTTTTCGGATTTGTCTTTATTAAAGTTCGCCGCCTGTTTAACGGGTAAAGCGTGTTCGCAGGAATCGCAGGCACAGAGATAAACGCCGTGTTTGTCCTGCGTATTCAGGCAAAAGGCGGGTTCTCCGCACTCCTTGAAACGGCGGCCGTTCTGCCTCTTATTCTCACGGCCGGGGGTCAGCACAGCGCGGCAGCCATAAAAAACGCCGGAGCTTTCGCCCCGGTTGCTTACCCCGATTTTGTTGTAGTCTGCAATCAGGCATTTGGTGTAATCCTGTTCCCAAATTTTCGCCTCGTCCCGTTTTAGCTGAATCAGCGCCGTTTCCTCGGTACGGTCGGGACAATCTGCGCCCATACAGAGCACGCCCGAATTATCGGCGCTGCGGTTTCCGATTCCGCTGTCATATCTTGCTTTGATACAGCGGGCGTTTTCCGTCAGCTTCGGATTGCCTTTGCACAGGTCGATAAAATACATTCCCGTCCTGCCAGCAAAGCCGCCGCCTTCGCTCATCAGCGTACAGCTTATACCCGTGGGGTCGTAAACACGCTTGCCCTGCGTGCCGCCGATCAACTGTATAAGAGCCTTGCCGTCGCCTGCGGTGACAGGAAATACTTTTCGTCCACCCTCGGCTCTAAAATGTCGATAAGCGACAAGGTAGATGCGTTCCCGGTTTTGCGGAACGCCGTGGAAGCGTGAATTAAGCAGTCCGTATTCGATATGATAGCCGATTTCGGCCAACGAATGGAGAACGGTCGCAAAGTCCCATCCTCGATTAACGGAGAGCAAATTTTTAACATTTTCAAGGACAAGCCATTCGGGTCGATCTTCGGCAGGCGTGCCTTTGAGGAGTCTAATGATTTCAAAAAAGAGAGAGCTTCGCTTGCCTGCAAGCCCTCGTTGCCGGCCAGATACAGAAATGTCCTGACACGGGAATCCGCCTGCCCAGAGGTTGACTCTCGGCAAGTCGGCGGGCTCGGTTTTGGTGATGTCCTCGCCATACCATTCATCCTCCTTTACATCGTGGATCGCGCGGTAGCTGCGGTCTGCGAATTTGTCGATCTCGCAGTGGCCTTTGCAGACCATACCGCAAAGCTCAAAGCCCTTACGGAAACCGCCGACACCGCTGAAAAAGTCCAAAAAGGTCATGGGTTCGTTCACCGGCTTTCCTCCTTCCGGGTATAAAAATATCGCCCTCCGCATGGGCGGGACGAAAAGGGTTTCAGGGATTTCCCTGACAAGTGCCGTTGTGGTATCACAACGGCGATGCTTGCTGGTACAGTGCATAGCGTTCGTCCCATAGGCCGAACATCGTGCCACCAACCGAAAATATATCAGCGTTCTTGCTCCGGCTGCGGGCGGTACGGGATGCCGAGCAGTGTGCCGTTCACCCTTGCAAGGTGTTCGGGATAGCGAAACATCTTGCCGTAGCGGTCGATCTGCTCGTCGGAAAGGCTGTCCAGATTTTCGCCGCGGCAATCGCAGATAAAGGCGGGGCCGAAGATGAAATCCACCATCGCGCCGTCGTCGTTCTTCACACTGCGGTTCGGTCGCATTCCGTTGATCTTGCTTTCCTCATTGCAGACGATACAGACCTGTTCCTCAAAGGGATAATATGGTTCGATCAGACCACCCACCGTTTTCTGCATCCCAGCAAGGGATGCATTGATCTCGGCAGCACGGGCGAGCTTGCCCGGTTCCAGCAGAATTACTTTGATTTTCTCGTTCATAATCAGAAACTCCTTTCATCGTTGAAAAATTAGATCGTTTATCGTTCTTTGCTCCTTTCTCTGCGCTTGGTGATGGGCAACCCCAGCCGCATACAAAGGCAGTCGTTGTAATCCTTGCCCTGCGGGGGCGGCTGGATGTCCACCGTGACCGCATACTTCCTCGGCAGCAGGGTCTTGATGGTTTCTGCGGCGATTCGTCCCGTGGCGTCGTTGTCAAGCCGCAGCACCACATGACGGATATGGGGATGCTCGGCAAGATACCGCACCAATGCGGCGGGCAGACTGCTTTCCTCGATTTTCGCCCTTGGCTTGTAGACCCCGGCGAGGGAGAGCAGGTTTTCACTGCGCCAGCCCTTGTCGTCCAGCTTTTGCAGCGTCCCGTAGGACAGTAGATCCACCGCCGACTCAAAAAGGTGGAGCGTATCGCTTGTGGCCGCCGCAGGAATCCCAAAGGAATAGTGCTTGTCGCTGCCGTTGGCATCCCCGATAAAGTCCGAGCCGATCCCTCGCTGGTTTGCATAGCGGGGTTTTCCGTCTGCATCCATACCGACGAACACTACATTGTGATAGGGGTAGCTTTCATAAAGGCGGCCGGTCTTAATGCAGAAATTGATCAACTCATAGTCGATCCCTCTGTGGTGCAGGTATTCGACGGCATGAGTGGCGCTGCGGTTGGCCTGCGGCAAAAGCAACACCTTTTCTTTCGGTACTTTCGGAGCCGGGGAAAAGGCGGGCGGCGTCGCTGACAGTTTCCCCATAATGGTTTCGACTGCCTGCGTAAAAGGCATCTCTTTAACCTTAATGAGATAGTCCAGCGCAGAATAGCCGCCGATTCCACGGGAAAACCAGCACCATTTGCCGTTAGAGATTTTTAAGCTGTCGTGCTCACGGGTGCAGTAGGTGCCGCCTCCGAAATGCACCAACTCCTGCGGCTCATAAGTCCGCAGATAGGTCAGCAGATCCATCTCACGGGCCTGCGCCACCACCTCCGGCGGGATATATGGCATATGTTTCACCTCCGTTCTGACATAAAAATAGCCGAGGGGCTTTCAACATGAAAACCTCTCGGCTATGTATGAGATGTGAATGCAAAATTGGCTTATTCTTTTTCGTACCTATTTCCGATATTTCTGATTTTTATCATTAAATTCTCATATAGATCCAAAGCAAGTTCCTTGATTTCATCCAAAAGCATTTCCTTTTCTTGTACTTTAACATTTTTATTATAGATGGTGAAGAAATCGAAATCATAAGCAATGTACTCTGCAGGCGTTTTCTTCTTTTGTGCAAGAGCCTCATCAATTAGCTGGATGCCTTGATATGTTTTTTCTCCGTGCGGCAACACTGAGGCACATATTCTTGCGAAATATTCTTCTAATGGACTTACATAATTTTCTTGACGGCAATATTCTTCATAACCAACATCGTTTTTCATAAGGTTGTCAATATTGCTTTTTATTCTTATTGTTTCATAAAATGCAATTATCTCTGGGTCTTCGACTTCAAAATCATCCTCATAATCAGGTTGGCATATGTGCTCAATATGCGTTATTGAGCCATATAGCTGAGCATATTTTTCCTTGAATCTATCAGATAGAATGTCGGCAACTACATTGTACATATTTATACTTTTATAACGAGCAATAACATCGGAAAGTTTTTGACATTTTTTATATAGCTCTTCGCTGACTACAAGTTCATCATTTTTTGCAAGTATATTATCGGTTTCAGGAATATTAATATCTCTCCAAATATCATTCATTTCCATTAGTGTCTTCATTTCATATTTAAGAGGAATATATATTTCTTGCTTCCTGCGCGATGCAATTTGTGATTTTTCCTTTCCTCGAATACCGAGTATGTATGCCAACCACGCTGATATGCCACCAAATATGACCACAAAAATGCCACTAATTGTACTTTCCCAAATATTGTTCCAATTCAAAACCAACCATCTCCGACCAAAAGTATATTTCATATAATCAATAAACCAATTAAAATTAATACTGCAAATAAGATCGAACCTATTGAAGCAAGAAACAATCCCAACTTGTAGTATTTGAATTTTTTATCGCAAATTATCGAGCAGATATATATTTGAGATATTAAATCTTCGTCCATCTGTTTTGTTCCGCATTTCTCTAAATCCCGCTTATATGATGATAATGATTTGTGTTTTGCAATTGATGAAAAGAAGATAAGTGAATCTGATTTAATGCCTCTATTATAGAACTTATCAGGATTTACTCTTGCGAATAACACAGTAAGCCAACATACACAACCAGTAAGTATAAGACTTATTGACAAAATGCAGAAAATGATATATACGACCGTCCAAAAACTGACACGGCTTGCCATATGGCATAATATGCTCTTAAATTTTGAAACATAGTCGGTGGCAAGAAAAATTCCCGCTATAACACCAAAGCTCCCCAAAATGATAGATGTTTTAGAATCACAGTTTTCTATCCATGCCGTATTCCTATCAAGAATTTCTTTCAACTCATCGTGCGTCCTTTTGCTCTCCACGATACCCCTCCTAATATCCCATTGATTTTAATTTATCTAAACATTCTCGGTAATCTTTACCCTCGTAAACTCGTTTTTCAAGAATACCTTTTAATTTAAACCAGTGTCCAGACTGTTTTACAACATCCTCAAGGATATATTGGTTTAACCAACTTGAGTGTTCAGCTTGAACACATAAAATTTCATATGCTTCTTCATACATGCCGAAGCAACGATATATTCCTATAAGATAACAATCTAAATCGATTTTAACTTCAAGCTGTGACTTGCCAATTTCTTTTCCTAATTCATACATTTTGCCGATAAATTCAAGCCAATGATCTTTTCCGAATTCCTTTATAAGGTCACTTTTGCAAAATGTTTCTGAAAAAATGCTTTTATGTATAGAATAAGCCTGCTCTTTATTCTTTTGTTCCTGACGGTCAACATCTGCTTGTTTGGAATTTAATTTGTTTTGCCATTGTTGAAGCCTAATATTTTCCTTACGCGACTCATTATCACGAGCGATTGCTTGACCTTCTCGTTTTTTGGCTTCCTCTAATGCAATCGCTAACTCTGCGGATTTTTTGCTGATTTCATCAACAAGCAAAAGAGCCTTTTCCTGCGTTTCAGCGAAAATGTTTTGTATGAACGAAGCCTCAGAATCATTCTCTGTATCTGCCTTAACTGCTTCTGCTGTGATTTCTTCTGGCAGTGACAGGTAATGTTCGCTGACTGCATATCCTTCAAAAACTTTATTACCCTTTGTTCGGCTTGTTTTAGTCCATATTTCTGAATCTTCAATTTCTGAATATGTGTTTTCATCTATGAATATTTCGCAAGGGTGAGCCAAACTACAATACCGATTGGCGTAATTTGTTGTTGAGCCGACCCAAACGATACCCGTTTCATTTTCGGCCGTTTTATTACTCTCTTTTCCGCGCATTCCGACCTTTGTAATCATAATTGTCCCTGTACAAATACCAACTCCACAGCCAATACAAATATCCATAGATTTTTTTAGAGCGGGGTTTAAGCAGAAATCAATCAGAGTATGGATATATCGTGCCGCTTTTATTGCTTTACAAGATGAAGAAATATTTTGGCCGTCCACATTGCTATTCTGAAAGATGCCCATAATTCCGTCACCGGCAAATTGTCGTGTATATCCGCCCGAATACCGAATTGCTTGGATAACGATACGAATAAATGAGCGATAAACTTTCACCATTTTTTTAGATTTCAATTCATCTGTCAAATCGGTGGATTTCCTCATATCTACAAACAGAACCGAAAGTTTTCCCTTAAATACTTTGTTCGAATCAGCTATATCATTAAGCGGTGGCAATATGTCAGTAATTTTTATTTCCTCAACAGGCTGTCCTAAAATATTACTGACGGCGTTACTTGCTGTTTCAAATTCCGATGCAGGAATAAATGATTCGCTCATAAACATAGCCTCCTTTAGCTTCTGAAATCCTTTAACATTTGCTGCAAAAGCTGAGATTGTAAGTAGTCTTTTTTGAATGCGTCCATATTATAACCCTCTAAATCAGGGAAATGGGGTAGGCGATCACTAAATGCGTCAATATTGTATCTTTCATAATTGCCTATGACAAAAGCATTGAATTTTGTCCTTTCAAATTCAGTTTCAAAAATAAGTACGCATTCCAAAAATCTTTGCCGAGCAGTTAATTCCTCGTCCATATTATCTGTAATATAAAACTGGTGAATAGTGTATTCTATAGAATCTTTTATAAAATACTTGTATGAAACATCCCAGTGATGATAACTGTCCTTATATAGGGAAAGTCCGTCTGTCCGAGGGGTCGAAGTGAAACATCTACCGCCGTCCAAAGCCACGCCACCCAAAGAATATAATAAAGTCTGATGATGGTAAATATTTATGTCATACCACCGAGGACGAGAATCACACTGATTGAACAGATAAAATTCATAACCATCTCTACCATCCTCAGCTTGAATATCTTCGAGTGTAAATTCAGGAGCATACTTATAAAACTTTTTGCCGTCATTAGAATCCACCCAATCGTAAGGCTTTTGCAAAAAAAGCAAGGCGCGATCCAGAGCTGTCGCATCAATTGCGAACCGTTTTTTCCATAGTTTCTCTATGATATTTATATCTGCTGATGCATTTTTCGGAGTATTTGTATCCATTATCCGAGCGTAAATATTATTAGCAAATACACCTTGGTATTGTTCTGTTAAATAGTAAGGGGTATTGCGATCATTACGAATAACAATAATATCAATTGTCTTTTTCCACAAAGTGACTGGTTGGACATATGCTGTTGGACGGATACCTCCAGCAAATTTTTTCTCTCGCAAAAATGAAACAATATCTTGTGTTTTTCTTCTGTTTGGGTCGTTTATGACATCACAAATAGAATAATCATTTTCTTCATCAACGCCAATAATAATAAGCCCGTCTTGATTAGAAACATTATTCGCCATACATATAATATCGTGTAGTAAATCTGCCTTATTTTGATGCCACTCTTTTTTGAAATCCCAATATTCCCCTTCTTGCTGCAATCCTATCAGTTGTCTTACCTCGGTCTCAAAAGATAATACATCCATTATATTCACCCTGTATTATGCCTTAATATACCGTGTCGTTCGTCCTGCACCGATCCGCTTTACGGAGCCGGTCTTGACCATTGCGCCGAGGACGGCTTCGACGGTTGTGGGGCTGACATCGGGTAGGATTTTGCAAATCTCGGCTTTGGATAGCGGCGTCAGGCTATTCAGGACTGTTGCCTCCACACGGGCCTTCTTCGTGATCTTCTTGCCGTGTACCACCGCAAACCGCTTGTCCAACTCCTTATAACACATATAAAGGGTGGACAGGAAATTCTCGATAAAGGGGAAATAGGAGTTCTCATTCGTTTCCCATCCTGCCGAGGACTGCCGCAGGGCTTCGTAATAATACGCCTTGTAATTGTTGATCTGCTCCTCAAAGGACACATATTTACCGGCGTCAAATCCATTTTTGTATAACAGCAGCAGGGAAAGCAGGCGAGACATTCTGCCGTTGCCGTCCCGGAACGGGTGGATGCAGAGAAAGTCCAGTATCACACAGGGGATCAAAAGAAGTTGGTTGATATTCGCATCGCTTCGGGCGTCCAGATAGGCAAGCTCCAACTGCTCCATTGCTTTCGGGGTTTCGCTTGCAGGCGTAGGGCGGAAGCGGACACGGCGGTTTCCGTCTGCGTCAATTTCCAGAATCACATTATCGTCCATTTTGTACTGTCCGCCGTACTCATAGCCTGCAAAGCTCATCATCATTTCGTGCAGCCGCAGAATATCGCTCTGCCGGAAGTCAATATGTTCGTATCCCAAGTGGATCTCGTTCAGTGCATCTCTGTATCCGGCAATCTCCGCCTCGTTGTGGTTCAGCGGGGCGCTGTTCTGATTGACAATGGCGGCGATACGCTCGTCGCTGGTCACAATGCCCTCAATGGCGTTAGAACTTTTGATGGACTGCACCTTTGCGACAGCTTCCAGCTCCGTAAAAATCTGCGTGTATTCGTCCTTGCGCACGCCTGCCATGGTTTTGAGCGCCGCAATATTGGAAGTGAGGTTCACAAGGTTTGCAGGCAGCAAACCGTTATTCAAAAAGGAGTAATCGAATTTTCTCATACAGCACCAGCCTTTCTGCACATAATTATAGCATATTATGTGCAGAAAAACAAGCCGCCATCCGAATTATCTGCATATACTTCTTGGAAACATATGTACATAGAACATCTGAATAGGCAGTAATATGAGAAAACGGCACGGGGTTTCCGTGCCGTCTGCGTCAGATCGCTTTGATTTTTTTGAGGTAGGCCACGGCATCGGTATGTCCGCAGAAGTAAATGTGCTGCCGCTCCATGTCCTCCATTTGGCGGGCAAGGTTCAGATAGTCCACATACGCCCGATGCTCCTCTGCGGTCATGCGGATCTCGCCGCTGTCCTCATTCATTTTGTCGATGACGGGGTACTGTGTTTTCAGCTTGTCCATACGGTCGGAAAGCGCGGCGTAGTCCTCGTCGGTATTCAGCAAATCCATCACAATATCACTGTCGATCTCCGCAAAGGCATCCTCGATGCGGGATGGCAGGTCAAAATAGCTGTCGCTCATGGTGCTCACTTCCTTATCGTTTTTATTATACTATACCCAAACCGTAAGGCAATATCAAAGGTGCAAATTTTATCGTTCGGGCTGTTCCGTCTGCCGTGTGACTGCGGAGCGGACAGGAAGAGCGGGTGAACTGACCCGGTATTCGTCTGGGATGTTTTCGATGTCGCCGTCGTAGATGTCCACGAAGCGGCCGCCGTTTGACCGCACATATCCGTTATCTCCGAACACGCCGCCTTCTTCATACCGAATATCCCGTCCGAAGCTCTCATAGTCGATATAGTTTGCCAGTGCGCCGAGGCTGCTTGTGTCATAGCAGCCGCTTTCCTCGATCCAGTAATAGCCGAGATCGTAGTCATTCCGCACGCCGGACAGGTAATCAAAGCAGTCCAGGTTCTCGGTCAGGTTGATCAGCTCCTGCACACTGCCGGTGTTCTCGCCCAAGTCCAAAACCGCCTGCCAGAACTCGCTGCTCTCCCGCATCTCCATGATCTGCCCGGCAAGATAATTCAGCTCGCTCAGGCTTTCGTATTCGCCCAGCACCTTGCCGATGGCCGTGTCCGGGCAGTCGTAATCGGTGATGAACCATTCTTCATAGCGGCGGCCGATGCCGATGCGCCGGAAAACCACCTGCATTTCTTCATTTGTCACGGGGAACTTGACCCATTCGCCCACCAAACAGCCCTCGTTGTATTTGCCGAGGTTGGTAACAAAGGCTTCAAAGGCACAGTCCCTTGTATCTGCTATATTCATCATGATCGTTTGCCTCCGTTATCGCTCCTGTACCGGCGCCTGCCTGCGGGGAATGAGAAAGCCGTAAACATGGGCGATCTCGTCGCCCAGCCTGCGGGTCACTCTTGTAATGTCCGCACGGGTGGCAATGCCCCGGTAGATTTTTTCTTTCAGATTCTCGATCTGCGTGTCGCTCACGCCATCCTTATAGGCACGGTAGAGGTAATGGTTCGTGCCGTCGTGATGGATGGCGTCACAGCGGAAGTCGCCGTTTTTATCCACATACCAAGTGCTGTAATCTATGTCCCGTTCGTTGTAAAGGCAGTCCCGGATATTGCCGCTCGGAATCTCCTTATACCCCATGCGACGGCCGTTCCAAAGCCCCAGATCACCGACAACGAGAATGGGACGGGAGAGCTGAATGTCCAGATTGGAGCGCTCGTCATCCAGATAGTCGCCGTTCAACTCATACATTAGCTCCATGCGCTCGGCTTCGGTGAGGTCGGGGTACTGCTCCTCCAAGTCCTCCCGCCAGTCGTCGTAGTCAATGTCGTTGCTCCAAATGATGTGTCTGCCGTCCTTCATTGCGTCCGTCCCTCGCTTTCCGTCATCAGAAATTGTCCGAACTCGGTAAAGGCGTACCAGTTCGTGCGGTCAAAACGGCTTTCGTTGAACCGTCCTTTGGTGAGAACCCGCCCTTTGACCAGCCGTTTCAGGGCGTAGTGGATCTCGTCATAGGACAGAAACGGAAAGAATCCCGTCATCATCTGCACCGAACACCGCACCCAGGCCTTACCCTCGTGGAGCTGCGGCGACTCGGTGCTTTTCTGCTCGATACAATCCCAAAGGAAGCAGGCCAGCACCGCCGCATTGACTCCGTATTTTTTTGCTATGTCCGAATCAAAGAAATGAACCATAATTTTGCCTCCTTTTTTGTTTTCGGGATATGTAAAAGGGGCAGCGAAAGCCGCTGCCCCAAGGCTCACTTCTTCTTGGCTCTGATCTTCAGGAAGATCAAAGCGCCGACGATGAATACGACCAGCCCGATCGCCAGAATGGTTTTCAGTTCCATTACTCTGCACCCTCCTTTCTGCGTTTTCTGAATCCGACTACGCCCAGCACAGCAGCGCCCGCAGCGGAAATGCCGAGCAGGGCAAGCCACAGGGCGGGGTTGCTGTCATCCCCGGTTTTCGGCGTGTCACGAAGTTCATTGTGCATCTCCACTTGCGTCACCGCACCTTCAAATACGGATGCCGTCTTGTCAGCGGGCAGCACATAGGCGGAAGATGCGCCGTCCGACACCTCGGACACCACATATTCACCGATGCGGAGATTTTCAATGATGATCTCGCCGTTTTTGTCGGTGGTGAATACGCCGACATAGCCGTTCGGTCCGGTGACTCGGAACGAGAAGCCCTCAATTTTGCCGTCTGAGGAAGTTTTGATGATTTTCAGAGAGCCGACCTGCGGCGCATTGACAAAGCCCTTTCCGGCCTCGTTCTCCACCGTCACGGTCTTTCCGTCCTCGACGATCTCAAAATAGTAGGCGTTATCGTCCAGATAGAAGCCCGCCGGCGCTTTCGTTTCCTTGACGAAATAGCCACCGTAGAGCAGATCGGACATTTCATAAACGCCGATGCCGGTTTCGGTGAGTGTGCCAAGCCGTTCATCGTCGGCATCCAGCTCCTTATTGTCATTGCTGTCACGGTAAACGGTGAACTCCGCACCCGTCAGCTTGTTGTCGGGATAGTCCCGGTCGGTTTTAGTGAGCTGTACCGTGCCACGGATGCAGGTGTTTTCAATCTCCACCTCGATCACCGCACAGTCCGCATCGACGGTCACGGGATAGGCTTTCTCCGACAGCACAAAGCCGGTCGGGGCTTCGATCTCCCGCACGATCCAGTTGCCATAAGGTACACGGGTAAAAGAAAAACTGCCGTCCTCGGCAGAGGTGGCAGTCAAAATGGCGTTTTCCGTCGTAAACTCGGTGCAGTCCGCACGGAACAGCCCGATCAGCGCACCGGCAAGGCCGCTGCCGCCCTCGTTCTTTTTCAGCCCGCGGATCTCGCCGTAGAGCAGTTTGTTTTCGATGGGTGCGCCGCCGTTTGCCTTGATTTCCACCAGTGCCGTGTCCTGCCCGGCGTACTCAAACACGATGGGGTACTTTTCATCGGAGAGGATATAGTGTCCGTCCGTGGACAACTCTTTGAGATAATAGCTGCCAAACGGCAGATCGGTCTTGCAGACAGCGTGACCGTTTTCGTCCATCGACACGATCTCCAGCAGACCGTCGGCAGGAATGATGCTGCCGTCAGCGGCGGTCAGCTCCTCGGCGGCGAACAGCCCAAAGGTCACGGCGGAAAGCTCACCGTTTTTGCCGATGCCGAAGCGCTCGTCCTGCTCCAAGACCTTATCCAGAGAAACGGCGGCTTTCTGCCGCTCGTTGCAGAAGTCGGCAGCGGTTTCGGTGATCTCGACCTCCTGCCCGGCGTAGACAAGCTCTGCCGTGTGGATTTCGGTGTTCAGCACATAGCCGGTGGGTGCAGTGATTTCCTTGACCTCGTATTTGCCGAGATACAGCGGCTTACTTTCGGCAAGCCCCGTTTCGTCGGTGGTCACGGTATCGACGACCGCTCCGGCCGCATAGCGGAGCGTGCCGTCCGGCGTGATGATGTCCTCGGCAGCGGTGATCTCATAGACTGCACCCTCAAGCCCCTTGACCGCAAACACCGGCTGATAGATGCCGTCCGCCTCGGTGACGGAAGAAAAGGCCTCTCCGCTCTTGCTGATTCGGATCACGCCTTTTTGCGCCGTGTTTGGCTTCGTGACCTCGACCACCGTAACGGTGTTTTCCTCCGTGGCGTTGTCGGCGGTCACATCAAAATAGATTGGCTCACTGTTCAGCGTGTAGCCGCAGGGGGCGGAAACCTCCACCAGCGAATAGCCCGTGCCATATTCCAGCTTTTCGGGTGTAATGAGATAGCCGTCGCTGTTCGTATAAAAGGTGTCAATGGTGGTGACTTCGGGATAGGTGAAAGTCTGCGTAATGAGCGACCTGTCCGGGCGGTAGAGCCGGAAGCCTGCGCCTGCCAGCGGAATGACCTTGCCCGTTTCGGCATCCACCTTGACGATCTTGATGTAACTCTCAAAATTGCGGTTGTTGGCAAGGTAGCGATAGGTCTGCCCGTCCTTGGCGATATACACATCGAAATCGGCAAGCAGCTCACGGCCGTCCCAGCCCTTGGTCTGATGCACCGTATAGATGCCGTAGGGCAGATCTTTTGTGACCGCATAGCCGTTTTCATCGCAGATCAGATAGTCACGCTCGGATGCCTTAGCGCTGTCATAAGAGCCTGCGGTTTTCAGGAAAACCGCAAACTCCGCTCCGGCCTCCGGCGTTTCAAGCTGGGTTTCGCCGTCGTCGGTGTGCTTGATGATGGCGATTCTGCCCTTGATGATCTGCTCGGTCACATCGTTTGCCGTGGTGTTGTATTCCATGGTGTAGTTCTTTGCCTCTGCGCCGATGGGATAAACGGCGCTGTCCAGCAGATAGCCCTCGGAGGGCGTGATCTCACGGATGGTCCAGTCGTCGCCGCAGACATAGTATTTCGTGGTGAACTGCCCGTTGGCATCCGTAGTGTAGGCGTCCACAAGCTGGTCGCCCTTATAGATGCCGTAGACGGCACCGGCAAGGGTGGCATCGCCCTGCGGCAGACCCGTTTCGGCGTCGCTCTTGGTGACGGTCACATTCCACTTTTTCAGAATGTTCGTAAAGCTCTTGTTTGTGACGGTGTTCCATTCCACCGCCGCCGTCTGATTTGCGGGGACGACATAGCGGATCGCCGTATCGACTTCCTCCAGCGTATAGCCCGTGCCGATCAGCACATCGGAAAATACGGCTTTGCCCGTGCTGTCGGTCACGGCGTATTCATCCACCGCAAGCCCCGAAAGTGAAGTGCCGTAGAGGTGGAATTTCACGCCCTCGTTCAAGCCGTCCTCGGAGGTCTTGGTCACAATGAGGGTTCCGCGCTTCAAGGTATTATTGAAATTGACCGTTGCCACCTGACCGCTGACGACAGTGACACGGCGCACCTCCTGCGGCTCGTATTTGTCGTAGCTCTGCTCGGTGACGGTGTAAACGCCGGGGGCAAGGTTGTCGATCTGAATGACACCGCCCGCACCCGTCGTAACGGTCTTGTTCACGCCATTGCCGGTGATTGTAAAGGAAATGCCCTCGACCTTGCCGTCCTCACTTGTCTTGATGATCTTGGTGCTGCCGTAGGACACTTTCAGGTTAAGATAGGCTTTGACGGGATCGCTGATCGTGGCGCTGTAAGTGACCACATCCTGCATTGTTCCGTCGGGGCCGTAATGGCCGTCACTCCACACCACAACGCCTTTGCGAATATTGGTTTTGGTAGCCGAGATTATCAAGGGCTTTGTAGGTGCCGCTTCGGCGGTGATCGTCAGTGTATTACCACGGGTCGTAAAATCGATTCCGGTCTGCTCTGAGGAAAAGGTATAATCACTCAGCACACCGTTGGTGTCGGTCAGAGTGGTCGTATAACGGCTACCGTCCCAATTCATCTCAACGGTCTGAGCCTTGCCTGTGCTTCGGGCCATAAAGCTTGGAAGGATGGTGTGTTTTTTCACACTGGCTTCCATACTGTCATAATAAGCAGAAAAACGGCTGTACAGCGGATGGCTTGTCCGATAAACGGATTTCACGGCATCAGCTCTGCCGGGGTCAACATGGTTAAAGTTTGCATCACGCTCACCGACAACGGTTTCCCATACCAAAACCTGTGTTGCCATCATGTGCGCCAACTTGTCGGCATCTGCATTATTCTGTGAACGCCAGCCGAGAGACAGATTGCCCTGATAACCGTACTGCATGATCCGTCCCAGCAGCGTCTTGATCGTATCGGCATCAATGGTACTGTTGCACTCGGATGGGTAGTCCTTCCAATAATCTTCGCCATAGCGGGTGTAAGTTCTTTCCAGCAGACGGGGTACGCCCGGTTCAATGCAATAACAGGCCGGGCCGTTAAAGTCCCCAATAGTGTGCAGTGTTGTCATCCATGTTTTTTCGCCGGATGTCCAGCCGTTCATATAATGAAGTTCATCATGTCCCCATGTGCCGCTGGTATCCAGATTTGCATCTCCGTTTCTGGGAAATGCCACAGAATAGGACTTTGCTGTTTCCGCCGGAACCGATGTGGCAAGGGCAGTCACACTGCTTCCAAGAATAGTAGTGAAGCAGATCAATAGAGCCAAAAGCCCCGAAATGCTCCTGCGATAAAACTTTTTCATTTGTTTACCTCCTTGTTGACATGAAAAAAGCACCGCATTACTGCGATGCTTCCTTCTGTGTGTGAAATTACGCATACCCGATATAGAGCAGATGGCTGTTGGTGCTGACTGCTTCGCACCATACCCAAATATCCGTGATGGTTTCATCTGCGGCATAGCGATTCAGACGGGAACAAATATCCCGTTCAAGATAGATACAGTCCGCATCTGCATCAATAGGTGTATCCCAGCAATCGACCGCCGTGCTTTCCGGCCGCAGTCCCACGCTTTCGGCATAGGCTTTGGTGTAGTCGATCCAAGTCTGAATATCAAACTTCGGCTCGGCAGGTTCTTCTGCGGCAGGCGGTTCGGTTTCCTGCATCGGCGGATCGGTGGGTGCTGCCGGTGGCGGCTCGGATGCTTTCGGCGGCGCAGGCTCTATGGTGCTGCTCTCTATCGGCAGCGGGGTTCTGTCTGCGGCAGATGTTGAAGCCACCGACGGCATTTCCGCCGTTTCGGGTTCTGCGGTGCTCTCTGCGGAAATTTCTGTACTTTCCGAAACAGAAACGGTTGTGCGCGCCTGCGGCACAATGCTTTGCACAGGCTCGGTCATGACCGTTTTCTCCGAAGATGGCGTCCCCTCGGAATGCTCTGCATTTGCACAGCCCGAAACAGAAAGAGCCAGCATCGCGAAAGCGGCAATCATCCACGTTTTTCTCATGTTCGCAAACCTCCTTTGCCGTTTCATTGTACGGTCTGCCGCCGAAAATGGCAAAGCTGCAAGAACTGCCGCCTCTTGTAATTTCTCTTTTTCGGGAAGTACAGGTAGTTTTTGAGGGGGAGAGGTGTGGAGAGGGGGAACAAGCAAACACCGCCGTACACTCATCGGAAATGGGTATGGCTGTCCCTTGGTAGTGAAATTCTACCTTTCGGCTTCACGATCACGCTGCCGTTTGCGGTATAGCTCCAAAGCCTTAATAATGGTATCTTCGATTTTCTGTGCGGGCGTCCCCGGCGCAAAATATTTGCTGATACGCTCTTTCGACATTTTGAACTGCTCTTTCTGATTCGGCTTTTCCTCCTGCATGATGGAGAGGATGACTTCCTCGGTCAGCTTGCCGTCCTTGCTAAACTCCTTCATTTTGATGGCCTGCGCCAAAGACGGCGTGCAGTCCTCACATTCCATGGTGCTGTACAGGGCTTCCTGCTGCTTTGAAGAAAGGTAGGAAAGCTCCACGGCAGGGCGGAAAGCGATTTTCCCGTCGTCCACCATTTGCAGGATGGAGGGGATCAGCTCGGTCAGACGGATATAGCGTTGGATTTGGGTATTGCTATCCGGCGATTTAGCCGCCAGCAGCTCCCTTGATGTTTTACCATCGAAATTCTGTCCCACTGGGACAGAATTTTCCTTGCTTGGTCTGCCTACTTGCCGTTTCATCGCATCCAGCTTCATTTTATAGGCAAATGCCTTTTCGGACGGCAGGATCGTTTCCCGTTGCAGGTTGCTGTCCACCATGATAATGGTCGCTTCATCATCGGTGAGATCACGGACGATACAGGGAATCTCCGGCAGCTCTGCCAAGGTTGCCGCAAACTTGCGCCTGTGACCTGCCACCATTTCATAGCCGCCGTCCGCTTTCGGGCGGACAAGAGCCGGAACTAACACACCGTATTTTCGGACGCTCTCGACCATCTCTGCCATTGCCTCGTCCTGTTTGACCTTGAACGGGTGATTCGGGAAGTCGGAGATCTCGGCAGGATTCAGCGTCACGACCTTTTCAAGCTGCGATTCCGCACGGCTTTCATCGGTGGAGAACAGGTCATCGAGCGGCGTCATCCCTAAATCTCTCGTTTTTACGCTCAATCTCCAACACCTCCTTTGTCAGCGCACGGTATGCGGCGGCGACCTTGCCGTTCTTGTCGTGGGCAAAGATGCTCTTGCCCCGGCCGCTGGTTTCTGCGGCTCGGACGGAAAAGGGTATTTCCGTTCCAAACACACGGATCTTCTCGCCGTAGTGGGCGCGCAGAGAAGCGATGATCTCCTTCGCCTCGTTGGTACGGCTGTCCACCATCGTAAAAAGGATGCCGTCAATTTTCAGCTTGGGATTGATCTGCCGTTTGACCTTTGCGATGGACTGCATCAGCAGATCCAGCCCCTTTGCCGACAGAAACGACGGCTGCGACGGAATGATCACGCTGTCCGCTGCGGCCAGTGAGTTGATCGGCATCATACCGAGCGAGGGCATACAGTCAATGAGGATATAGTCGTAATGGGGTTTGACCGAATTGATATATGTCCGCAGTACGCTCTCTCGGCTCATAGCGTTGATGAGCCGAATTTCCATGCCCGACAAGTCGATGTTCGCAGGGAGCAGGTCTACGCCTTCGCCATGGTGCAAAATACCGTAGCTGTCCGGCATGGGCGTGTCGTCGATCACATTCTGCATCACATCCGCCAGCGTCACGGGCAGCTCATCCGGCTTCGGGTAGCCGAGGGAAAGCGTCAGGGAGCCTTGCGCATCGGCGTCGATCAGCAAGACCCGCTTGTTCTCCTGTGCCAGTCCGATGCCGAGATTGGCGGTGGTCGTGGTTTTACCCACGCCTCCCTTTTGGTTCGTCACCGCGATCACTTTGCAATTCGCCATATGGGGTTCCTCCTTTACATAGATTTAGCCGCCTGCGGCGAAGCAGGCGGCTATGTACGGGTATGAAAAAAGCCACCTGCATTTCTGCAAATGGCTTAATGGTTAAACCCTCGCTTTGAGTGTTTTACTGTATTTGGCATAATCTTCGCTCAATACATAATCTATCACACAGGCTTTGGGTATAAGATAGGTACATCTTATGTAAAAGTGTTTGACCTTATTTGCTCGCATGATTTTTCGGGCTGTACTGTCACCGATACCACCCAGCATTGTTTGAAATTCGGGCAGAGTAACAACATCGGGATATGAAGCGAAAAGTTTTTCATAATGTGCGCGTGTTTTCATAGCAGTACCTCTTTTTCGGAAAATGTGTTGTCAATGGCAGAGGAATACGCTATAATATCGTTTGTGATTTATGAATCTATTGCGTGTGTTGTTGTGCTCCCTTTTGGGGTTACATCCCTCCGATGTCCCTCCAAAATCCAAAATTTCCGTCAAAATTGAAAAGTACGGAAATGGCAGACGAAACGGAGCTTTTTTACACACCAGTTTCAAAAGTAGTAGTGTTTGCAACGCTTTTGGTGTCCGTTAGCGACCTCCATAAGGGGTTGAGTTCGTTTGTATTCCCTGTGAAGCAAATAACTCAAAATCCACCGCTGGCGACAGCGTACCGGTTCGAGTCCGGTCACCGGCACCAACAGCACCCGCAGACCCATTGGGCCTGCGGGTGCTGTTTTTCTTTTGCGGTTCCGGCAGCTGCATACCGGGGAGGATATGCTTACTTCTCCTGCACTTCTTTTCCGCTGAGGTGGTGGATCTCGATCTCGAAGAGCTGGGCGGCAGCGCCATCCTGCCGGATCTCCTCGTCCGCCAACTGCTCCTCCGGGTAATACTTCATGGCGAAGCGCTTTAGCAGCGCCATAGTCTCCAGGCTCTGCTCCAGCAGGCGACACCGGCCGAACACCACGACGCTCCGGAGGTACGGCGCCCACGCCTCCTCCCGGATCGTCTCACTGCCGTAGACGGTGAAGCACACCTTATCGCAGGCCCGGATGGCCTCCGCCTTGTGGCCGGCACGGGCGCCGTGGAAGTAAATTTTCTGCGCCTCCCGGTCGTAATAGTAGTTGATGGGGATGGCGTAGGGGTAGCCCTCCCGGCCGTTTACGGCCAGAACGCCCCGGCGGGCCTGAATCAGAAGCTGCTCCGCTGCCTCCGTGCTGATCTGATTTTTCTTCTTCCGGATGTCTCGAAACATGGCTTTTCCCTCCTGTTTTTATCGCTCCAGCAGCTCTGGGAGATACCGCAGTGCTTTTTCAAACTCCACCCCGTACCACGGGGCGCTTTCATCCCGGCAGGTGACTTGGATGCACAGCAGCGTGAAATCCACCGCCAAACGCAGGGCCTCCTCCAGCGGCTTGCCCCGCATCAGAGCACCTACGCAGGCGGAGGAGAAGAGA
>ERZ860445.227-NODE-227-length-47133-cov-13.294872_pt1 | contig 47133 bp, 50 predicted proteins | sample MGYA00509977_ERZ860445 | MGnify/ENA primary metagenome ERZ860445 (study PRJEB30046, sample SAMN00715233) | human gut metagenome | study: EMG produced TPA metagenomics assembly of the A metagenome-wide association study of gut microbiota in type 2... | reverse complement strand
GAATTTAGAAGAGATAAATCTCCAAATCAAATCTTCGTCAGAAAAGTTTAGATGATTTCTTAAGGCTGAAAAAGAATTTTGAACACTTACATTTAAATAAGGTTGAAAATGAACAGAATTACTGGCAAACATTGGGTGGCGCTGTGGCTCTGCCTTATGGCTTTTGTGGGGATGCGGGCGCAAAACGCAACGGATTCGCTGCAACACGAGGTGCTGATTGAAACTACAATGGGCCGAGTGCGTGTGACGCTGTACAACGATACGCCGAAACATCGCGACAACTTCCTGAAACTGGTGCGCGAGGGTTACTACGATGGCTTGTTGTTTCACCGCGTTATTCCGGGCTTCATGATTCAGGCGGGCGACTCGGCTTCGCGTCATGCCGTGCCTGAACAGAAATTGGGCGACTCACCTGAGGCTTACACCATTCCGGCTGAAATTCGCTTTCCTGAACGCTTTCACAAATGTGGGGCGCTGGCGGCTGCACGCGAGGGCGACGAGGTGAATCCGGAACGTGCGTCGTCGTCGACGCAGTTCTACATCGTGAACGGCCGAATGTTCGACGATGACCAGCTGGCGGCTGCGCAGGAGTACCTTGACGAACAAACGGGTGGCAAAATTAAACTGACGCCTGAGGTGAAGGAGGTGTATCGCTCGTATGGGGGTGCACCGCACTTGGATGGGCTGTACACGGTGTTTGGCGAGGTGATTGAGGGCCTTGACATCGTGGACCAAATTCAGTGGGTGGAGCGCAACGCTGATAACCGCCCGAAAACGGATGTGCGCATCGTACGGGCTAAGGTGGTGAAGTGAGGCCTGAGCCAGTGGGGAGATGTTTTAAAGCTCTGCCTCTGCTTGAAATAGGAATTCGGCTATACGGATTGCAGAAGAAACAAAAACAGCCGGAGTGCATGTTGAATGAACATGTCGCTCCGGCTGTTTTTTGTATGTGTTCAAAAAAGAATGGGTCGGTATGTGAAGAAAAAAATGCTGTTCGGCCTGGCACCGATGATGCCGGTTCCGAACAGCAAAGCGTATTAGGCAATATTATTCAGCCTTAGCTTCTTCGGCAGTAGCTTCAGTTGCAGGGGCTTCAGTTGCGGGAGCCTCGGCAGCTTTTTTCTTGCTACGACGGGTACGAGTGGCTTTCTTCTTGGTCTTAGCCATGTTCTCGTCGAAGTCAACGAGTTCGATGAAGCACATCTCAGCACCATCACTCGGACGGAAACCGGTTTTGATGATACGAGTGTAGCCACCGGGACGGTCGAGCACCTTGCTGCGAACTTCGCGGAAGAGTTCAGAAACAGCAACCTTGTCCTGAAGGTAGCTGAAAACTACACGACGAGAGTTTGTAGTGTCGTCCTTGCTCTTGGTGATCAGGGGCTCAACATACTTCTTCAGCGCCTTAGCCTTGGCCAGAGTCGTAGTGATTCTTTTGTGCATAATCAAAGAGCAGGCCATGTTCGAAAGCATAGCAGCTCTATGAGAAGCAGTACGGCTCAGATGGTTGAATTTTTTATTGTGTCTCATTTCAGATGTTAATCTTTATCTAATTTATACTTAGAAATATCAGTTCCAAACGAAAGATTCAGACTCTCGAGCAAATCATCAAGCTCAGTGAGCGATTTCTTACCGAAGTTGCGGAACTTGAGGAGGTCGTTCTTGTTGAACTGTACGAGTTCGCCAAGGGTTTCGACGTCGGCAGCCTTGAGGCAGTTGAGGGCACGAACAGAGAGGTTCATGTCGACGAGCTTCGTCTTGAGAAGCTGACGCATGTGGAGTACTTCTTCGTCGAACTCTTCATTGTCGGTCTCAGCCTTATCTTCAATCGTGATCTTTTCGTCAGAGAAGAGCATGAAGTGGTAAATAAGGATTTTAGCTGCTTCCTTAAGAGCGTCCTTCGGGTGAATGGAACCATCCGTAGATATTTCAAGCACAAGTTTGTCGTAGTCGGTTTTCTGCTCTACACGGAAAGGCTCTACGGTGTACTTGACGTTACGGATAGGAGTGTAAATTGAGTCGATAGCGATTTCGTTGATTTCCTTGCAGAATTCACGGTTTTCGTCGGCAGGGACGTAACCGCGACCTTTATTGATGGAAATCGTTATCTGCATCGTGGCTTTTGAATCTAAGTGACAAATCACTAATTCAGGATTTAACACTTCAAATCCAGAGAGATACTTCGTAATATCGCCAGCTTTGAACTCGGTTGAGTTAGAGATGGTGATAGTAGCCTTCTCTGTTTCGCATTCGTCTACAAGTTGCTTGAAGCGTACTTGCTTCAGGTTGAGAATAATGTTGGTTACGTCTTCCTTCACTCCAGTAACTGCATCGAATTCGTGCTGTACACCTTCAATTTTGACGGTGTTGATAGCAAAGCCTTCGAGCGACGAAAGGAGGATGCGACGTAATGCATTTCCGACGGTAGTGCCGAAACCTGGCTCCAAAGGACGGAATTCGAATACTCCGAACTTCGGATCATTTTCCAACATTATTACTTTGTCAGGTTTTTGAAATGCTAATATCGCCATGAATGTAAGGGGATTATGGATTAGTTTTTAGAGTAGAGCTCGACGATCAGCTGCTCCTTGATGTTTTCAGGGATGTCAGCACGCTCGGGCTTGTGCAGGAACTTACCGCACTTCAAATTCTCATCCCATTCGATCCAAGGATACTTGCTGTGGTTAAAGCCTGCCAAAGAGTCGGCGATAACTTCAAGCGACTTGCTCTTTTCACGAACGGCAATGATTTGTCCGGGCTTAACGCTGTAAGAAGCGATGTTGACAACCTTGCCATCAACGGTGATGTGCTTGTGGTTAACAAGCTGGCGTGCAGCTGCGCGAGTAGGAGCGATACCAAGACGGTAAACTACGTTGTCGAGACGGCATTCGAGGCTCTGGAGAAGGATTTCACCGGTAATACCGCTGGCAGAAGCAGCCTTCTTGAAGAGGTTGCGGAACTGCTTTTCAAGTACACCGTAAGTGTATTTGGCTTTCTGCTTCTCAGCGAGCATAATACCGTACTCAGAGCTCTTGCGACGACGGTTGTTGCCGTGCTGGCCGGGAGGGAAATTACGCTTAGCCAATACTTTGTCTGCACCAAAGATAGCCTCACCAAATCGACGGGCGATACGAGACTTAGGTCCAATATATCTTGCCATTTTATCTTTATGTCTTTATTAAACTAACGTGTTGATTATACTCTTCTTCTCTTCGGAGGACGGCAACCGTTGTGGGGCAGCGGAGTAACGTCGATGATTTCAGTTACTGCAATACCTGCACCGTGTACGGCACGGATAGCTGATTCACGACCGTTACCGGGACCTTTAACGTAGGCCTTAACCTTGCGAAGACCAAGGTCGAAAGCTACTTTGGCGCAATCCTGAGCTGCCATCTGAGCAGCGTAGGGAGTGTTCTTCTTAGAACCACGGAATCCCATTTTACCGGCAGAAGACCAAGAAATAATCTGACCCTCGCTGTTTGCAAGAGACACAATGATATTGTTGAAAGAGCTGTGTACGTGGAGCTGACCCATAGCGTCAACCTTCACGTTTCTCTTTTTAGCTGCAACTGTTTTCTTTGCCATATTTATTTATTATTTAGTAGCTTTCTTCTTGTTAGCAACGGTCTTCTTGCGACCCTTGCGCGTACGGGCATTGTTCTTTGTGCTTTGACCACGAACGGGGAGTCCGTTACGGTGGCGAACACCACGGTAGCAACCGATATCCATGAGGCGCTTGATGTTCAGCTGGATTTCAGAGCGGAGGTCACCTTCAACCTTGAATTCAGCACCAATGATTTCACGAATCTTGGCAGCCTGGTCGTCAGTCCAGTCCTTCACTTTGATATCTCTGTCAATGCCGGCCTTGTCCAAGATTTTAGCCGAGCTACTACGACCTATACCGTAGATGTAGGTCAGGGCGATCTCGCCTCGCTTGTTCTGAGGGAGGTCTACACCAACAATTCTTATTGCCATATACTTGTTTTATTTATTGCGGAATTTGGTTAACCCTGACGCATTTTGAACTTAGGGTTCTTTTTGTTAATCACATACAGACGGCCCTTGCGACGTACGATTTTGCAATCTGCAGACCGCTTCTTCAATGATGTTCTTGTTTTCATTATGCTTGATTATTTGTATCTGAACACTATCCTTCCTTTAGAAAGGTCGTACGGACTCATTTCGACTTTCACCTTGTCACCGGGAAGAATTTTGATGTAGTGCATACGCATCTTACCCGAAATATGAGCGGTGATTTCGTGTCCGTTCTCTAATTCCACACGGAACATGGCATTACTTAATGCCTCAACGATTGTCCCGTCTTGTTCGATAGCAGCTTCTTTTGCCATATTAACTTTTTTGTCTTTCTACATTTTCGATTTCCGCAAACGATGACATGATGTCAGCCTTGCCGTGATGTATGGCTATGGTGTGCTCAAAATGAGCAGCCAGTTTTCCGTCGAGCGTTACTACGCCCCAACGGTCGGGGAGCATGGCCAGCTCGTGACTACCCAGGGTAATCATCGGCTCAATGGCGATGCAAAGGCCGTTCTTGATTTGCTTGCCTGTGCCTTGGCGTCCGTAGTTAGGAACTTGCGGATCTTCGTGCATCTCGTGCCCGATGCCGTGGCCGACAAACTCGCGAACAACGCCGTATCCATTACTTTCGCAGTGCTGCTGCACCGCATAACCTATATCTCCCAAACGGTGTCCTACGATGGCTTGCTCAATGCCCTTGTAAAGCGATTCCTTCGTAACGCGAAGCAACTCTTTAACCTCGGGCTTGACTTCGCCCACACAAAAGGTGTAGCACGAGTCGCCGCAGAAACCATCAATAAACGTACCGCAATCAACTGAAACAATATCACCATCACGAAGCGGTTCGTCGTTGGGAATACCATGCACAACTGTATTGTTAACACTGGTGCAAATGGAAGCAGGGAATGGCCCTCCGTAAGGATTAGGAAATCCCTTGAATGTGGGAGTGGCTCCGTGGTCCCTGATAAATTGTTCAGCCAAGGTGTCCAACTGGCGAGTTGTGACACCCGGCTCAACAATTTTCGCTATTTCGGTGAGCGTGGCGCTTACCAGAAGATTGGCTTTGCGCAACAACTCAATTTCATCGTCGGTCTTCAGATAAATCATTCAGACGTAAAAAATTTAATAGGCAGCTACCTTCGTTGAACGTGTGCGGACATGTCCGGAATTGAGCAGTCCATCGTAGTGGCGCACCAAAAGGTGGCTTTCAATCTGTTGCAGCGTGTCCAGTACAACACCTACGAGAATGAGCAACGAGGTTCCTCCGAAGAATTGTGCAAATTCTTGTTTCACTCCGAGCACACCGGCAAAGGCGGGCATGATTGCAATCAATGCAATGAAGAATGAACCGGGGAATGTCAGTCGCGACATTACTGTATCGAGGTAATCGGCTGTCGGTTTACCAGGTTTAACACCGGGAATAAAACCATTATTACGCTTCATATCCTCGGCCATCTGAACGGGGTTCAAAGTGATGGCCGTGTAGAAGTAAGTAAATGCTACAATCAGGAACACAAACACTACGTTGTAAAGAACGCTCGTGTGATCCAAGAACTGATTCAAAGCCCAGCTACCACCATTTTTCGAAACGGTCTGAGCCAGAGTCAGGGGGATGAACATGATGGCCTGTGCGAAGATGATAGGCATCACATTGGCTGCGAAGAGCTTGAGGGGGATGTACTGACGTGCACCACCGACTGCGCGGTTACCCTCAACTCGCTTGGCATACTGTACAGGCACCTTGCGGGTAGCCTTTACAAGCATAATAGCCAAAGCCATAACAAAGAGCAGAGCAACAATTTCGAAGAGGAACTTAATTAAGCCACCACCTTCGGCACCGCTGAGGGCAGTAACGAACTCTTGTCCGAAAGCTGCCGGCATGCGGGCAATAATACCAATCATAATGATGAGTGATATACCGTTGCCGATACCCTTATCTGTGATTCTTTCGCCAAGCCACAGGATAAACATACTACCTGCCGCAAGGATAATCGTAGACGAGAACATGAATCCAAAGCCGTCTCCGACAAGGAAGGCGCCCGAACCGGCGGTCTGTGCCTTCAGGTTAATCAAATACGTCGGAGCTTGGAAAAGCAGAATTGCTATTGTCAACCAACGTGTGTACTGATTGATTTTCCGGCGACCGCTTTCGCCCTCGCGCTGCATTTTTTGGAAATACGGCACTGCGATGGCAAGCAGCTGGATGACAATCGATGCAGAGATGTAGGGCATGATTCCCAATGCAAAGATTGAGGCATTCGAGAATGCACCACCCGAGAACATGTTCAACAGCGACATCAAACCTTCGCTCGTTTGTTCCTGAAGTTTGGCCAAGCGGCCGGGATCGATACCAGGAAGCACGATGAACGAACCGAAGCGGTAGATAGCAACAAAGAGGATAGTGATGAGGATTCGAGTTCTCAAATCCTCAATCTTCCAAATGTTCTTGATGGTCTCGATTATTTTTTTCATCGAAGTAGATTAGATTAGATTTTTGTAGCGGTACCGCCAACAGCAGTAATAGCTGCTTCGGCAGACTTGGAGAATGCGTGAGCTTCAACGGCCAACTTAGCCTTGAGTTCACCATTACCAAGAATCTTCACCAACTGGTTTGAAGAAATGAAACCAGCAGCAACGAGTTCAGCAACACCAATCTTTTCAAGGCCCTTAGCCTCGGCGAGGCTCTGGAGAGTTGAAAGGTTGATAGCCTTATACTCTACACGGTTGATATTCTTGAAACCAAATTTAGGAAGACGACGCTGCAAAGGCATCTGACCACCTTCGAAACCAATTTTCTTGCTATAACCAGAACGTTGCTTGGCACCCTTGTGACCGCGAGTTGAAGTGCCGCCCATGCCTGAGCCAGGACCGCGACCAATACGCTTGCACGAGTGAGTAGCACCGGTAGCCGGTTTTAAAGTATGTAATTTCATAAAGCTTCTTTATTTGACAATTATTCTACTACCGTTACCAAGTGGTGTACTTTGCGAACCATACCGCGAACGTTGGGAGTATCCTCCTTTTCAACGATTTGGTTCATTTTCTTAAGGCCTAATGCGTCGAGCGTACGCTTCTGGTCTATCGGAGCACCGATACGGCTCTTTGTCTGTTGTATCTTTATCGTTGCCATAAATCTTTATCCTCTGAATACTTTTTCCAACGAAACTCCACGATGCTGAGCCACAGTGCGTGCATCGCGCATCTCACTCAAAGCCAAAATAGTAGCCTTTACAAGGTTGTGGGGGTTAGAAGAACCTTTCGACTTAGCGAGAACGTTCTTGATACCAACACTTTCCAATACGGCACGCATAGCACCACCGGCTACAACTCCGGTACCTTCAGAAGCGGGGAGGATGAGCACCTCAGCACCACCGAAGCGAGCAGCTTGCTCGTGGGGAACAGTACCTTTGAGTACGGGAACCTTAATCAGATTTTTCTTAGCTGCCTCTACACCTTTAGCAATAGCGGCGGTAACTTCGCCAGCCTTACCAAGGCCATAACCGATGACACCGTTACCATCACCTACTACTACGATAGCAGCGAAAGTGAATGTACGACCACCCTTGGTTACTTTGACAACACGATTGATAGCAACCAGTCTATCCTTTAACTCTTCTGTATTTACGTTTACTCTGTTTGCCATAATCTAATTAGAATTTAAGTCCGCCTTTACGGGCACCATCAGCAACTTCTTTCACACGACCATGGTAGAGGTATCCGTTACGGTCGAAAACAACCTGAGTGATACCTGCAGCGATAGCCTTAGCAGCTACTGCTTCGCCTACCTTGGCAGCCTGTTCTTTCTTGGGCATAGCTTCCATGCCGAGTGAAGAGGCAGAAACGAGAGTAGAAGAGGTTTCGTCGTTAATAATTTGAACGTAGATCTGCTTGTTGCTACGGAAAACGCTCATGCGGGGACGAGCGGCCGTACCAGAGATCTTATTACGAACCCGATATTTAATTTTTACGCGTCTTTGTTCTTTTTTCGTAGTCATAATCTTACAGATTTAAATTACTTAGCACCAGCGGACTTACCAGACTTACGACGAATCTGCTCGCCCACATAGAGAATACCCTTACCCTTGTAAGGTTCAGGTTTGCGGAAAGAACGGATTTTAGCGCACACAAGACCAAGAAGCTGCTTGTCAGCAGATTCGAGGCAGATATACGGGTTTTTGTTTCTTTCTGACTTCGTCTCAACCTTAATTTCGGGGGGCAACTGAAGGAAGATGCTGTGGGTATAGCCCAAAGAGAACTCCACGAGGTTGCCTTGGTTAGAAACACGATAACCTACACCGACGAGCTCCATTTCTTTCTTGTAGCCCTCGCTAACACCAACAACCATGTTGTTAACGAGCGAACGGTAGAGGCCGTGGAAAGCCTGCTTTTGCTTTTGTTCTACGTTGTCGTTAGCTTCGTCGATGGCGAAAGTGATTTCGTTGTTTTCGATTGTGACGATGATGGAAGGATCAACAGCCTGGCTGAGCTCACCCTTCGGTCCTTTTACAGACACTACATTATCCTTCAGGGTTACTGTTACACCTGCAGGGATGTTAATCGGCAATTTACCTATTCTAGACATTTTGTTCCTCCTAAATTAATATACGTAGCAAAGAACTTCGCCACCGATCTTCAATTCGGCAGCTTCCTTGTTGGTCATTACACCCTTTGAAGTAGAGATGATAGCGATACCGAGTCCGTTGATGACGCGGGGCATTTCGCGGTAACCGGTGTACTTACGCATACCGGGGCGAGAAACGCGGGTCAGGCTCTTGATAGCGTTAACCTTGCTCTGGGGGTTGTACTTAAGGGCGATTTTGATAGAACCCTGAGGTCCATCTTCCTCGAACTTGTAGTTGAGGATGTAACCCTGATCGAAGAGGATTTTAGTGATATCCTTCTTCAAGTTTGACGCAGGCACTTCAACCACACGGTGCTTTGCCTGGATAGCATTACGCAAGCGCGTCAAAAAATCTGCTATAGGATCAGTCATGATTGTAATTGTTTAATTAATCGGGACTTCCCCGACAATATTAAATAATAAAGGAAATTTGTTCTTTACCAGCTTGCTTTCTTTACACCGGGGATCAAACCAGCCGAAGCCATTTCACGGAACTGGATACGTGAAAGACCGAACATACGGATGTAACCTTTAGGACGACCGGTGAGTTTGCAACGGTTGTGCAGACGGATAGGATTAGCGTTGCGAGGGATCGACTGGAGCTTACGAGCAGCCTCGTAAGCTTCAACAGGATCATTCGACTTATTGACAATTTCCTTAAGAGCTGCACGCTTAGCTGCATACTTAGCTACGAGCTTTGCACGCTTAACCTCGCGTGCCTTCATTGACTCTTTTGCCATTGTTTCGAATTAGTTTTTAGCGTTTTTGAAGGGGAGACCGAATTCCTTAAGGAGTGCATAACCTTCCTCATCGGTAGGAGCACTGGTAACGAACGTGATGTTCATACCGAGGATGCGGTCGATCGTATCGATGTTGATTTCAGGGAAGATGATTTGTTCCTGAATACCGAGGGTATAGTTACCACGGCCATCGAACTTGCTCTCGATACCCTTAAAGTCGCGGATACGGGGCAGAGCCACGCGAACGAGCTTTTCAAGGAATTCGTACATGCGTTCGCGGCGGAGCGTTACCATCACACCGATAGGCATTTTTTTACGAAGCTTGAAGTTAGCGACGTCCTTGCGAGAAACTGTTGCCACAGCCTTTTGACCGGTAATGGCAGTAAGCTCATTGATAGCAACATCGATAATCTTTTTGTCGGCAGTAGCCATACCAAGACCCTGATTGATAACAATCTTCTTGAGTACGGGAATCTGCATGGCAGAAGAATAGTTGAACTGCTTCTTCAGAGCCGGAGCGATGCGTTCTGCATACTCCTTCTTAAGTTGTGCTGTATTACTCATTACTTAATCTCCTCTCCTGATTTTTTAGCGAAACGTACCAACTTTCCTTCTTCGTTCAAGCGACGGCCGATACGGCTGGGCTTACCAGTCTGAGGATCAACTACGTTCAAATTAGAAATGTGAATAGGAGCCTCCATCTTCACGATGCCACCCTGAGGGTTTTTGGCGCTGGGTTTCTGGCTTTTTGAAACCATGTTTACGCCTTCAACGATTGCACGCTGCTTGTCGACAAGGACTTTAACCACCTTACCGGTCTGGCTTTTGCAACGTCCAGCGTTTACATAGACAGTATCGCCTTTCTTAATATGTAACTTGCTCATTACTTTCTTGAAATCTTGATTAAAGTACTTCAGGTGCCAAAGAAACGACCTTCATGTTGACAGCGCGGAGTTCACGAGCCACAGGGCCAAAGATACGACTACCCCTCAATTCGCCAGCGTTGTTAAGCAATACGCAAGCGTTGTCATCAAAACGGATGTACGAACCGTCAGCACGACGGATTTCCTTCTTAGTACGTACGATCAAAGCCTTTGATACGGCACCTTTCTTTATATCACTCGACGGGATGACGTTCTTAACCGAAACGACGATCACATCACCCACAGAAGCGTAACGACGCTTCGTGCCACCCAAAACGCGGATGCAGAGAGCCTCGCGTGCGCCGCTGTTGTCGGCAACTGTCAATCTTGATTCTGATTGTATCATAATTATTTAGCTCTTTCTACAATTTCAACTACTCTCCAACGCTTAGTTTTGCTCAAGGGGCGAGTTTCCATGATCAACACGATATCACCAACATTGCAGTCGTTCTTCTCGTCGTGAGCGTGATACTTTTTCGTTTTAGAGATGAATTTACCGTAAATGGGGTGCTTCTCCTTGAACTTAGCTGCTACAACAATGGTTTTGTCCATCTTGTTGCTAATAACAACACCCTGTCTTGTTTTTCTTAAGTTTCTAGCTTCCATCTGGACCATTATTTGTTATTAAGTTCGGACTCTCTCAACACAGTCTTCATGCGAGCAATCGTACGACGTGCCTCTTTGATCTGTGAAGGATTTTCCAGAGGAGAGATGCTGTGGTTCAACAGCAGCTGGTTGTATTTTGCAACCTCGTCAGCAATGCGCTCTGCGAGCTCTGCTACGGGAATTTGACGAATTTCTGAAATCTTCATGCTTAGGCGTTTTTGTCGTAGTCGTGTCTAACAACGAATTTAGTGGTTACCGGAAGCTTTTGAGCAGCAAGGCGGAGAGCCTCTTTAGCTACTTCAAAGGGAACACCTTCGATTTCGAAGATGATACGTCCCGGAGTGATGGGGAATACATAACCTACGGGATCACCTTTACCCTTACCCATACGTACGTCGGCAGGCTTCTTGGTGATAGGTTTGTCGGGGAAAATGCGAATCCAGCTCTGTCCTTCACGCTGCATATAACGCGTCATGGCCACACGAGCGGCTTCGATCTGGCGACCGGTGAGCCAGTGCGTATCGAGGCTCTTGATGCCGAAGCTACCAAAAGCGAGCTGATTGCCACGCTGAGCGTTGCCCTTGCAGCGGCCTTTTTGCGGTCTTCTGTATTTTGTTCTTTTAGGTTGTAACATAATACTCTAACTGAAAATCTGATTAGCGGTTGTTGTTTCTCTTGTTGCGGAACTTACGGCCACCATTATTGAAGTTGCCATTACCGCGAGTTTCCTTCTCCGGAGTAAAGTTAGGAGCGAGGTCACGCTTGCCATAAACTTCGCCACGGCAAATCCACACCTTGATACCCAGAAGACCTACCTTCGTGAGAGCCTCAGTCTGGCAGTAGTCGATATCGGCACGAAGCGTGTGAAGCGGAGTTCTACCCTCCTTAAACATTTCCTTACGAGCCATTTCAGCACCGTTCAAACGGCCGCAGATCTGGATCTTGATACCTTCGGCACCCATACGCATAGCGTTGGCGATAGCCATTTTGATGGCGCGACGGTAAGAAATTTTACCCTCTACCTGGCGAGCGATGCTCTTACCAACGATGTTAGCATCCAAGTCGGGTTTCTTTACCTCGAAGATGTTGATTTGAACATCCTTATCGGTGATTTTCTTCAGTTCTTCCTTGAGCTTGTCAACTTCCTGACCACCCTTACCGATAATCAAGCCCGGACGCGAGGTGCAAACCGTGATAGTGATGAGCTTCGGAGTACGTTCGATTATGATGCGGGATACGCTGGCCTTTGCCAAACGAGCGTCGAGATACTTACGGATTTGACTATCCTCGAGGATATTGTCGCCGAAGTTACGGCCGCCATACCAGTTAGAATCCCAACCGCGAATAATACCAAGTCGGTTACTGATCGGATTTACTTTCTGTCCCATATCTTAATCTTCAGTTTTAGTACCCACGAACAAGGTTACGTGGTTTGAACGTTTACGAATTCTATAACCTCTTCCCTGGGGTGCGGGACGCATACGCTTAAGCGTCACACCTTCGTCAACGAAGATTTTGGTAATGTACAATTCGCCTTCTTCAGCCTTACGATCATTCTTCTGTTCCCAGTTAGCAATAGCCGAAAGCAACAGTTTCTCAACTGCTTCAGAGGCTGCCTTCTTTGAGAACTTAAGCGTGCCGAGTGCGCGATTCACTTCCATACCGCGAACCATGTCTACAACATAGCGCATTTTACGGGGCGAGGAAGGAACATTCTGCAATTTTGCAAAATACTGGGTCTTCAGGGCTTCTTTTCTTTTTTGAGCCGCTAATTTTTTTCTTGCTCCCATTATTTATTATTGTCTTTATTTGTCTGGATTGAATGGTCCTGCTTATTTCTTCTTGTTACCTGCATGGCCACCAAACTTACGAGTGGGTGCGAACTCACCGAGCTTGTGACCTACCATGTTTTCAGTAACATAAACAGGGATGAATTTGTTTCCGTTATGAACTGCAACGGTATGACCCACGAAATCGGGCGATATCATTGAAGCTCTGGCCCAAGTCTTCACCACATTTTTCTTACCGCTTTCATTCATGGCAAGAATCTTCTTCTCGAGAGAAACTGCGATGTACGGGCCTTTTTTAAGAGAACGACTCATAAATTCTTCTTTGTTTTAGTGCTTGTTACTTATTACGTCTTTCGATAATGTACTTGTTCGACTGCTTCTTAGGAGCTCTAGTCTTCAAGCCCTTAGCATACAAACCGGTACGTGAACGCGGGTGTCCACCGCTCTGACGGCCTTCACCACCACCCATCGGGTGATCAACAGGGTTCATAACAACACCACGGTTGTGAGGACGACGACCGAACCAGCGTGAACGACCAGCCTTACCTGAGCTTTCAAGTGCGTGGTCTGAGTTACCTACACTACCGATAGTTGCCTTACAAGCACTCAGAATCTGGCGAGTTTCACCTGAAGGGAGTTTGATAACGCAATACTTGCCTTCACGAGAAGTGAGCTGAGCGAAGTTACCTGCTGAACGAACGAGCAATGCGCCCTGACCCGGACGGAGTTCGATGTTGTGGATAACCGTACCCACGGGGATGTTCTGCAAGGGAAGAGCGTTACCTACTTCGGGAGCTGCTTCAGCACCCGACATCAGCTGGTCGCCAACTTTCAATCCATTAGGAGCGATAATATAACGTTTTTCACCATCAGCATAGAAGAGCAATGCGATGCGAGCCGAACGGTTAGGATCGTACTCGATAGTCTTCACAACTGCGGGTACACCGTCTTTCTCACGCTTAAAGTCGATGAAGCGGAATTTTCTCTTGTGACCGCCACCGAGATAACGCATGGTCATCTTACCGGTGTTGTTGCGACCACCTGATACGCGCTTACCGTAAACGAGAGATTTTTCTGGTACGGATGCAGTAATTTCTTCGAACGTACCAATAATTTTGTGTCTCTGCCCCGGTGTAGTGGGCTTAAATTTACGTACTGCCATTATTTAATTAGATATTGCTGTAAAAATCGATGGTTTCACCCTCTTTCAGGGTAACAACTGCCTTTTTGAAAGCACTGCTGCGGCCACGGAGCAAACCTGCCTTAGTGTAGCGAGATTTTGACTTACCGGCGAAGTTCATGGTATTTACACTTACCACGTTCACGTTGTACAATGCTTCAATTTCTGCCTTAATCTGAAGCTTGTTAGCCTCAGGGCGTACGATAAAGCCAAACTGGTTGAGCTTTTCAGTAATACCCGTCATCTTTTCAGTGACGATCGGTTTGATGATGTATGCCATAATCTATCTAAGCTTCTTTACTTGTTTAAGACAGACTCAATCTGACCGAGAGCGTTTTCAGTCACTACCATCACACCTGCGTTCAGAATACCATAAGTATTCACATCCGATGCAATAGCCAACTTGGCGTTCTGCAGATTGCGTGCTGACAAATATACATTTTTATTTGCCTCAGGAAGAACCATTAACATCTTTTTATCAGAAATCTTCAAGTTTTCTGCAATCTTCAAGAATTCCTTGGTCTTCGGAGCCTCAAAGTTGAAATCCTCAACTACTACGAAAGCACCTTCCTGAACCTTATAGCTCAATGCGCTACGACGAGCGAGGGCCTTCACTTTCTTGTTGAGTTTGAAGCTGTAGTTACGGGGCTTAGGACCGAATACGCGAGCACCACCTACGAGTACGGGCGAATTGATATCACCACGACGAGCACCGCCGCCACCCTTCTGGCGACCCAGCTTGCGGGTTGAACCGCTCATCTCACTTCTTTCCTTGGCCTTAGCCGTACCCTGGCGCTGTGCGGCCAAATACTGCTTAACATCAAGGTAGATAGCGTGGTCGTTGGGCTCGATGCCAAATACGCTGTCGCTCAGCGTTACCTTGCGGCCGGTGTCTTCACCTTTGATATTGAATACACTAACTTCCATTGCTTACTTCTCAATAATTACGATTGAACCTTTGCAACCGGGAACAGAACCCTTAATCAAAAGAAGGTTGTGTTCGGGGATTACCTTTAACACTTTCAAGTTTTGCGTGGTCACGCGGTCGCCGCCCATCTGGCCACCCATGCGCATACCCTTGAACACCTTCGCGGGATACGAACAAGCACCGATTGAACCCGGCTTACGCAGACGGTCGTCCTGACCGTGAGTAGTCTGACCTACACCACCAAAACCATGACGCTTCACAACGCCTTGAAAGCCCTTACCTTTTGAAGTACCTACAACGTCTACATATTCTGCATCGTTGAAAAGTTCTACGGTAAGCGTATCGCCCAGGTTCAATTCCTGGTCGAAGCCCTTGAACTCAGCCAAGTGACGCTTGGGGGTAACACCAGCCTTCTTAAAGTGGCCCATCAAAGCGGCAGAAGTATTCTTTTCCTTAGCTTCCTGGAAACCAACCTGTACGGCTGCATAGCCATCTTTCTCGACGGTCTTAATCTGCGTTACCACGCAAGGACCTACTTCGATAACAGTGCATGGCACATTCTGGCCCTCGGCACTGAACACGGATGTCATTCCGATTTTTTTTCCTAATAATCCTGGCATTTCAGTCTTATGTTATTATAAAAAAAATTGTTTATTGGGTCTAAATCCGTCGCCCTCTATCCACATCGTGAATCCGGGTCGGAAAGGTTATTGCTAACCTGGAGTAGTCGTAACTCCCTCATACAAAGCAGGTTTCTTAAGTGTTTCCTACTTTCGGAGTGCAAAATTACGCATTTATCGCCACATTACAAAAGTACGACAAAGGTATTTTCTGAAATCTAAAGGATTTATTTTTTTATAACATTAAAAATAGCGTTTTGATAATTACGCACGTCAAAACAGACAGAATAAAAGGGACTCTTCGCTTTCATTCTGAACTTTTACCGAACGGCTACCACACCTACGGCGCACATCGCGGCATTATTTCTAATTCTTCATCTGCACTTCAAAAGTTCCTCAACCCTGCTCATCGGAAAGCACACAGCCAATGCTACTATCGACTTACAGAACTACTGCAATTCACTAACCCCTACTCCATCCCTGCCACTCAAGACAGACAATCTGGCTGCAACAACGACTGCAGCCAATCAATACCATTTCATCTCTTACGTCGCTTGCAATTACTGCGACAAGGGGTAAAAATTAAAAAAACAGACAACCCTTGCCTCAAGGCCAACCTCGAAGCGAGGGTGTCTGTTATATCAATTATCAATCAATAGGCTTTAGCTATGAAGCACTACACCTTGATTTCAACTTCAACACCGCAGGGCAACTCAAGCTTCATGAGTGCGTCAACAGTCTTGGCAGTTGAGCTGTAAATGTCGATCAAACGCTTGTAGGTAGAAACCTCAAACTGTTCGCGGCTCTTCTTGTTAACGAAGGTAGAGCGGTTTACAGTGATGATACGCTTACGGGTGGGGAGGGGAATCGGTCCGCTAACCACAGCACCGGTAGCCTTTACGTTCTTCACAATCTTCTCAGCTGACTTTTCAACGAGGTTGTGATCAAAGCTCTTCAGCTTAATACGAATTTTCTGACTCATTGTAATATAAAGTATTTTTGTATAAAGTCCTTGCAAGGCGAATGGGATAAGAGTCATTCGTTATCCCATTGCCTCGTCAGGAAAAAAATTTTAAAGCAATTCAGCTACGATGAACCGTCAATTACTTGATCAAATCAACACGACCCTTGATTTCTTCGAGTACCGAGCGAGCGATGCTTGAAGAAACAGCTTCGTGGTGATCGTACTGCATTGAGCTGGTAGCACGACCTGAAGTGATGGTACGCAGAGCGGTTACATAACCGAACATTTCTGCGAGGGGCACAGTAGCCTTAACGATACGGGCACCCGAACGGGCGTTCTCCATACCTTCTACCTGACCACGACGCTTGTTCAAGTCACCGATCACGTCACCCATGTTTTCTTCGGGGGTAACTACTTCGAGCTTCATCATGGGCTCCATGAGCACGGGGCCAGCCTGTGAGCAAGCATTCTTGTAAGCCTGGAGGGCAGCGATTTCGAACGACAACTGGTCAGAGTCAACGGGGTGGAACGAACCATCGAGCAACTCTACCTTGAGGCTGTCGAGGGGGAAGCCACCGAGCACACCACTCTTCATAGCCGTTTCGAAGCCCTTCTGTACTGAAGGAATGAATTCCTTAGGAATGTTACCACCGGTAACCTTGTTGATGAACTGCAGACCGCCTTCCTTGAAGTCTTCGTCTACAGGACCTACGTTAACGATGATATCAGCGAACTTACCGCGACCACCCGACTGCTTCTTGTAAACCTCGCGGAGGTTAACAGTCTTCGTAACGGCCTCTTTGTAGTTCACCTGGGGCTTACCCTGGTTACATTCAACCTTGAACTCACGCTTCAGACGGTCGATGATGATGTCAAGGTGAAGCTCACCCATACCCGAGATAACGGTCTGACCGCTCTGTTCGTCAGTCTTAACCGTGAAGGTGGGGTCTTCTTCGGCCAACTTAGCCAAACCTTGTGACAACTTGTCGAGGTCCTTCTGAGTCTTAGGTTCAACTGCGATACCGATAACGGGATCGGGGAAGTCCATAGATTCCAATACGATAGGAGCACCTTCTTCGCAGAGGGTATCACCCGTACGGATATCCTTGAAACCTACACCTGCACCGATATCACCGGCACCGATAACTTCAACGGGGTTCTGGTGGTTAGAGTGCATCTGGAACAAACGAGATACACGTTCCTTCTTACCTGAACGTACGTTGTAGATGTAAGAACCGGCAGCAATCTTACCCGAGTATACACGGAAGAAAGTCAAACGACCTACATACGGGTCGGTAGCAATCTTAAATGCGAGGGCAGAAGTCTTGTCATCCTCAGACGGCTTGCGGTCTTCTTCCAAGCCCGTTTCGGGGTTCGTACCCACGATGTTAGGCGTATCGAGGGGAGAAGGAAGGAACATACAAACGTAGTCGAGGAGGGTTTGAACACCCTTGTTCTTGAACGAAGAACCACAAGTCATAGGCACGATGTTCAGAGCGAGCGTACCCTTACGGATAGCAGCTACAACCTCTTCTTCGGTCAAGCTTTCGGGATCTTCGAAATATTTTTCCATGAGGGCTTCGTCCTGCTCAGCAGCGATTTCGAGCATCTTGCCGCGCCATTCTTCGCACTCATCCTTCATGTTGGCGGGAATATCTTCCACGTCGTATTCAGCACCCATGGTCTCATCGTGCCACAGGATAGCCTTCATCTTGATCAAGTCAACAATACCCTTGAAGTTTTCTTCAGCACCAATGGGCACTGCGATAACACAGGGAGTTGCACCGAGTACATCCTTCATCTGGCGAACCACCTCGAAGAAGTCAGCACCCGAACGGTCCATCTTGTTTACATAACCGATACGGGGAACATTGTACTTGTCAGCCTGACGCCATACAGTTTCAGACTGAGGTTCAACGCCACCTACAGCACAGTAAGTTGCCACAGCACCGTCGAGTACACGGAGCGAACGCTCTACCTCAGCGGTAAAGTCTACGTGTCCCGGAGTGTCAATCAGGTTAAACTTGTACTGTTTGCCATTCCAAGTCCAGTAGGCAGTAGTAGCTGCAGAAGTAATGGTGATACCACGTTCCTGCTCCTGAGCCATCCAGTCCATGGTGGCCGAACCATCGTGAGTTTCGCCAATCTTGTGCGTCTTACCCGTATAGAAAAGAATACGCTCTGAAGTGGTAGTCTTACCGGCATCGATGTGAGCCATGATACCGATATTACGGGTCAAATGTAAGTCTTGCTTTGCCATCGTTTTATGGTTATCTAAAGATGATTAGAATCTGAAGTGAGCGAATGCACGGTTAGCCTCGGCCATACGGTGCATATCTTCCTTACGCTTAAAGGCACCACCCTGTTCGTTGAAAGCATCCATGATTTCAGCAGCGAGCTTGTCGGCCATAGTCTTACCACCACGCTTGCGAGCGAAACCGATGAGGTTCTTCATTGAAACTGACTCCTTACGGTCGGGACGGATTTCCGTAGGAACCTGGAAAGTAGCACCACCGATACGACGGCTCTTAACTTCAACCTGGGGAGTTACCTTATCAAGGGCAGCCTTCCAGATTTCGAGCGCGCTCTTTTCCTGATCCTTCATTTTTTCGCCTACTATTTCAAGCGCCTTGTAGAAGATTTCATAAGAAATAGTCTTCTTACCATCGTACATCAGGTGGTTAACGAACTTGGATACCTTCTGGTCTCCGAAAACGGGATCCGGAAGGATCACACGCTTTTTAGGTTTTGCTTTTCTCATTTTGAGTAATTGGTTTTGTTAGGCTGCAATCAAGTTCTTCAATTCCCCATCAGGATATTTACTCAACCCTTTGCAAACCAAATGAATAAATTTCTTTTTTAAATGGAGCAACGAAAGCAAATAAAAGTGGAAGATTCAAGGCGGTCAAAACACCTTATATATATTAAGGAGTCTTGCAAACTTAATCGACTAAAATCTTCCACTTTCTTGCCTTCACCTCCGTGTCGGCAGGCTCAGGAATTACTTCTTAGCAGCCTTGGGACGCTTAGCACCGTACTTAGAACGACGCTGCGTACGGTTAGCAACACCGGCAGTATCGAGCGTACCGCGAACGATGTGGTAACGTACACCCGGGAGGTCCTTTACACGACCACCACGAACGAGAACGATGCTGTGTTCCTGCAAGTTGTGACCTTCACCAGGGATGTAAGAGTTCACTTCCTTAGAGTTGGTGAGGCGCACACGAGCTACCTTACGCATAGCTGAGTTAGGCTTCTTAGGCGTAGTAGTATACACACGCACGCAAACGCCACGGCGCTGGGGGCAAGAATCCAAAGCAGGTGACTTACTCTTGTCTTCTGCTACCGTTCTACCCTTTCTTACTAATTGTTGAATAGTAGGCATTGTAGTATTTTTTATTTGTTATTATATATATTGTATACTTGAAGAAAAATGGGCGTCGTTAACGCCACGCCGGTGTGTTTCTCATCATGCGCAAAACCACCCTCCCCTGCCTATCTCAGACAGGGCTAACTGACTGTTTTGCGCACACATAGGTACACACTACACCTTTCGGGCTGCAAAGTTACTAACTTTTATTGTAACAACCAATAGTTTCCACGCTCTAAATTGTAAAATCTTCCTAACTTTCGCCCTCTCCCTTACTTCCACGCGTTTTCTTCATGGTTTCAAGGCTCTATTTTTTCAGATTACACCTACGCAAAGCGTCTGCAATCTTACCGAATGCCGACAAACAGAATACATACCTTTATATATACAAAGAGGAGCAGACACGTAGATATATATTATGCGGCATGCATTTACCCCAAGACTTTTCACATTAGATTGAAACTAATTGCGATTACACTCAAATACACCCTATCAACTGCCAAAAGAAAGTTCATGAAGGCAAATTATTGAATAAGGACTTACATTTCAAGAGGGAGTCCACCTATCATGAACATATGTGTAATGATTCTGCTCTGATTTTCTTTGGGCTGACTGTTGTGCAGCTTCCTACTTTTTCACTGCAAGTCCCATCCATGCTTTCTTTGAAAAAATAACAAACAAATATCAAAACATCTCAATTATTTCATAATTATTTCTAATATCCCATTTCACATAATGTCCAAAAAGCAAAAAATTTTACCTTTGTAGTTTATATAATATCCACCTCTTGCTAAGAGGTTGTAATTTCTATTGAATTTCACTGCAAAATTACAAACAATCAATAGGTGCGACAATTTTTATATACTATGATATTTTATCAAAAGATTACGATTTTTTCTCATTCTAATCGAAAATGAGTTATTACTTTCATTTTAACACTTTATTCTCGTTGTAATGGCTGTAATATGAGTCGTATATTGACTTTTTTCAATTTGTATGAGCTAATCATGTTTTCATCATGCAGATAAATATAAAAGTCCCGAACTTACGCAAGAAGCGTAAGTTCGGGACTTAGTATTTAGAGAGCAGTATGTAAATCAGAAAAATTTGGCGTTATTGTTACATGACTTTCTGAGTGAAGAAGGTGTACTTCCAAATTGTTCCTTGCAAAAGTTCGAAAGGTAATTGGGTGTAATGTTATATTTATTAGCAATTTCCTTTTGTGACAAGTCGGTCATTATTAAATCTCTCAGGATATTTTCTTTGCGTTTCGAGTTTAACCACTGACCAATGGTCATTCCAAAGGCTTTTTTAAACTTTCGATTAAAGGTGGCTGCCGGTAAGCCAGTTAACGAAATGAGTTGTTGAGCATTTATTTCACAGGCATAGTTTTTAATAACCAAATCTTTGAATTCCGACTCTGTATTCTGAACGAAGCGAAACAAAAACGCAAGTTCCTCCTTTAAATAATAGCCTCTAAGCAATAACAGAAAGATGTCGCGCTTTACTTTCAAGTAATGAAAGCAAAGTAATTTGTCGGTCATCGCTTCATAAGTGATGTTCAACTCTGCTTGAAGTAGTTCTTTGATAGGAAGAGCTGGAAATATTTTTTGTCCGAAGTTTACAGAATCCAATGGTATTTCTTGAAGCTGCTTGAGCGTAAGAGCATTACACAGCGACACAGAACTGTCTAAACGGCAGGACATTAAAATTGAATTTTCCAAGCCACGCATATAAATATAGTCGCCTTCGTCTAATACAAACATGTGACCTTGAGTTAGGCTTTTGTTTATATAAATGCCAGTAGATACACTGATACTGCCTTTTATAATAAATACTAAACGCAGACAATCTAATCTATCGCGTTTAATCAACTCTTTATTTGCTATATTAATAATATATAACAAAGGATCTTTTTGGGTGTAGTGCTGACACGTTAAATGCTCTATGGTATATTTTAATTCTTCGTGATTTGCTTTAGGTATATTTTTGTTCTCAAATTCGTTATTACTTTCCATATTCGCACATAATCTGTTAAACAAAAGACAATAGGTTGATTTGGGTAAAACTTCTACCTCTTAGCAAGAGGGGGATTAAAAATTGCTAAAACAAATTCAGCAAACATTTGATTTTCAGCATTTTACAACCTCCTACAAACTGCACAACCTACTGATTTTTTCAAAGGAAACAAATAGCTACAAGCTGTTATTCAATGATAACGCAGGCTGGTTAAATTCATAGAAATATGGAAATATGATAAAAACAAGAAAAAAATTCTACAGAACTTTCCTTTTCCAATGGATTGAAAGTTTCTATCACATTTACAGACCTATAAACCTGCCCGAAGCTGCCACCTGCAGTACCCACCCGTTCAATCATCCGACATGACAAGAACCATGCAACGAAACCTAAGTAAAACGATAAAAATGAAACCAAAGATTCTGATTCTGATAATGCTCCTGATTGCCGGTTTTCAGCAGAAAGTAGATGCGCAAAACGTCGCACTGAAAACCAACGGACTTTATTGGCTGGCCACCACGCCCAACCTTGGAATCGAAGCAGCCCTGTCGCCTAAAGTAACCATGGAACTTACCGGAGCCTACAATCCCTGGACTTTCAAGAACAACAAAAAGCTACGTTTTTGGTTGATTCAACCCGAAGCTAAATATTGGTTTTGCGAAAAGTTCGAAGGACACTTTATCGGACTGCATGCACACGGTGCACAATTTTACAGCACCTTGTCAAACAAACGCCGCGATGGTTATATGACGGGCGGCGGAATCAGCTACGGCTACGACTGGTTACTTTCGCCACACCTCAACCTTGAGTTTGAATTGGGTTTAGGCTACGCCCGTTTTTGGTATAAAGAGAGCGACTGCATTCCTTGTATCAAGTCGTTCGAACGGAAACATAAAAATTACATTGGTCCTACGAAGTTGGCCTTATCTGTAGTTTACTTTTTCTAAGCATTTTCTTTCATGAAACATCATATCAAACCTTTCGTCCTCGTTTCCGTTTCGGCCGGAATGCTGCTCCTGACAACGGGGTGCGCCACTCATAACGAAAACAAAAATATTACTATTTCGCCAGCGCCATGCGTTGTGACACCCGATTCTGCCAACCAAGCGCGACTTGACGTTGCATTTCGCATTCCCGCACATTACTTGTCGAAGCGAAGCCGACTCGTTATCAAGCCGTTGCTGCTCGTGGGCGATTCGGTAGTGGGCGAATATCAGCCGCTTGCCCTTTACACGTCTATCTATACCAAAAAAGCAGAACGCCAACGTGTTCTCGACCATTACACCGACCCTTATCACAACCACAAGGTACAGCTGAAGCACACGGCACAGCCCACCGAAGTACCCTACGCTGAATGGGTACAGCTTCCACCCGAAACCGACCAGGCGCGTATGGTGGCCATCGTTTCGACCGACGGTTGCGGCGAATGCTCGGGCATCGACACCCTAAATGTGGCTACTTTCAGCACGCCCGTTTCACTCATCGACCCGAAAAAGGAACTGAAACTTTCGTGGATTGAACCTGAATTTAAAATCCGCCCGAAAGTACAGCAGGGAAAAGGCGTGGCCAACTTGCAATTTGTCATCAACAAGCACGACATCAACCTGAACATGGGCAACAACCACCGGGAGCTCGACAGCATGGTAGCCAAGCTCGCCCCCGTGCTGAACGATTCACTCGCCACCCTCACCTCGCTCCACATTTTCGGTATGGCCTCGGCCGACGGTTCTCTGGCTTTCAACACGCCGCTGTCGCGTAACCGTGCCAACTCGGCCAAAAACTGGTTGGTGAAGCGCTTAGGTATCAGCCCGAACGTTCAGAAAGTCATCAAAGTGGGGTCACGCCCCGAGGGCTGGCAGCCGGTGCTCGATGCCATGATTGCCGACCACCATCCCGACACAGCCCAAGTACGCGCGATACTCGAAAAATATGCCGACCAAAACGACGATGTGGCCGAACGTCACATCCGACGCCTGCCCTGCTGGAAAGACATCCGCACCAAATACCTGCAGAAGGACCGCAAGGTGGAATACGTATATACATACACCATCCGCAGTTTCACCACCGATGCCGAACTGCTCAACATGTATAAAAAGCGTCCGGATGCGTTCAACGAGGATGAACTGTTACGCGTGGCTTCGCTCGCTACCGACGACCGCTCGCGCAAACAGGTGTATCTCACCCTCATGAAGTATTTTCCGCAGTCGGCTGTAGGAGCCAACAACTTAGCAGTGCTCTACTTACGCGAAGGAAATGTCGACGAAGCGCAGCGGGTGCTCAACAGCCAGAAGGAATGTACCCCCGAGCAACTCAACACGCTGGCAGCCAGCTATGTATATGCCGGCAACTACGAACGTGCCGTTGAGCTGTTGCAAGAGGTGGAACTGCCTGCCGCCCGCTACAATTTAGGACTGCTCAAGGCCAAACAGCGCAAACTGGCCGAATCGTACGAGTTGTTGCGTCCGTATGCCGATGTCAACACAGCCATTCTGGCGCTGAGCCTCAACCGCAACACAGAGGCCAAGCAGATTATGTCACAGGTAAAAACCGCTACACCAGTGGCCGAATATGTCAGAGCCATGGTTGTGGCGCGTCTACGCGAGGGCGATGTATTCTTCCGCCATATTGGCCGGGCTTGTACCGACAACAAATTGCGTCGCCGCGCCACCGACGAGCCCGACTTCGAACCGTACAAAACCGACGACCGTTTCCTTTCCATCATCAAACAATAAGTAGATAACCGTATGAACCCAACAGTTAGAAACCTGCTGTTCCTTTTGCTGCTCGTGCCTGCCTTGGCTTCGTGCATTCGCGACGAGGTGGCCGACTGTCCGCCGCTGACCCTGAACCTTGTAATAAAAGACAAGAACTATTTCAATGTGGACGAAGTGGCAGCGAAGGGACTCATCACCAAAAAAGACGAAAACTTACCGTTCCGCGAATACGTATCTACCTTATACTACACCATCTGCAATGAAGCCGGCGACACAGTGGCCGCACGCAAACTTTTGGCAGTGACGGGCCATGCCAAGACCGAAGTTATCAGTCTGCCGGCCGACTTACCTTACGGCAAATACCGCGTTACGGTATGGGGTAACCTGAAGAGCGAAGCTCCTTTGGCGCAAGATGGCTCCTCGGCCAACTTGGAACATGCCGATGCCGAGGGGCGGGATATTTACCTGGCCAATGCCGAGGTGAACTATGCCTTTGGCACTGAAAACCACACCGTGGAGCTGCAGCGTACAAAGGGGCTGTTAATCATTCAGGCCGAAAACTTACCCGAAGACATCAACCTGTCTGAAAAAACGATAACCAACGTCTACAGCCTTGTAGCTGCGGGATTAAAATACGACCGTCTGACGAACCTGACGAGCCGTACGCCGTGGACCGACAAGCACTGCATCACGACGCACACACTGACGGGTCCGTCGAAGGAGCTGAAACAGTCGACACTGCAAATGGCCTTCCTAGCTGACTCCCCTACCCCGGAAGCAACACCCGAACTCTTACGCCCCGACGACATTCAAATCACCATGGAACGTAACTTCATTACTGTGGTGAAGTATGTGTACCGCACGGACAACGATTTCACCATCTATGTGTTGGTGAATGATAACTGGGAAGAGGTGCACAAAATGGAAATTGACTAAAACATTCAAAATAACTAATTGTTCAACTAAATTTTTCAAGACGATGAAAAAAAAGTATTTAAGTACTGCATGCTTATTGGCAGGTATGGCAATGTTCTCAGCTTGTAGCAACGAGGACGAAGTAATGAACGGTGTCAATGAACCGGTTCAAACCATTTCAATGGCTGTAGCTAACACTGGTGACAACTTCATCGGCACGCGTGCTGCAGCAGATCGTCCTCTTCACAGCTCAGAAGCAAAACAGAGCATCGACAAAGTAAAGGTTATCATTTACAAAGTTGATGGAACTAATTTAGAGGATGCTAAAAAAAATGTTTATGGAAACAACAAGACCATTGCTGCTGTTAAAGTATTCGAAAACTGGATGAACAATAGCGTCAGTGGCGAATACAATACTGTAAATGGTCACGGCCGTCAGGCTTCATGGACTTTGTCTACTGCTGACTTGATTACAACTCCTGGTTTTTATGTAGCTTATGCTGTAGGTTATAACAACAATTACGACCATGACACAGAAGGCTCTTGGAAGAACTTTTTAACTGTAAGTAAGGATGGCACTATTAGCTTACCTGTAAGTGTAAAGAACACAGAAGATACTGCTAAGGAAATCTTTGCAGGTCAGAGCGAAGTATTCGAAATTACTGAGAATCCTAAAACAGATACGAAAGCATATCACTTTAACGCTTCAATCACCTTGCATCGTCAAGTAGCTGGTGCTATTGGTTACTTCACCAACATCCCAACTAAGGGTAACGCTGACCATGCAAACGAAACGGGTACTAAATTGCGTCTTGTGGCTTCTGCCAAAAACACCAGCGCTGTATTTGCTCACTTCAACAGTGATTTCAAGGGAACTTCTACGGCAAATGTTGCAAAATATATCGTTAACGGAAACACGAAGCCTTCTAATGCTGATGCAAAGTTCTACAATACGGCAGAGAACAACGGAAGTAACGATGCCTACATTGTTTATGAAGTAGAATTAAATCAATGGTTTACAAACATGGACTCGAACAAAGATGGTCTACTGAATGAAGCGGATGATTGGAAAAATGCTTTAGGCGATGCCATCTCTGCAAAACCAGGTTCTGCACTTGCTGGTAGATTCTTGATACCGTTCGAAATGGTAGCCACTGCACCTACATTCCAATTGCAAATGCTTAACGCAACTGGTGCTATCATCAGATATTGGAATATACGTTTGCCACAAACGAATGCACAACTTAAAAGTACTGTCTCTATAGTTGATGCAAATGGTGTCGTCCAAAATGGAACAAATACTGAAACCAATACTGCTTACAGTGTAGTTCGTAACCACCTCTATACCATTGGTATGAGAGATGGAGGTGACAAGCCTACACAACCTGGCGTAAATCCTGATAAACCACAAGATTTGAACGATGAAACACTGATTTTGCGCGTGAACGACAACTGGGAAGAAATTAGCCACATGGAAGTAGACTAATTTTACCTCATAGTTCCTTTTGGAACTTATTTTATAACAACTCTTATCCGGAGGTTTCCAAGGGCTATGCCCCCGGAGGTCTCCGGATTATTCTCATAAACAATATATTCCTTTACACCAAGGCTATTAATTACGATAGTCTGCGTGAAACAAAACTCTATCAGGATTTCTTACAAGCCCCCTCAGCATTTTCTGCATCAAGCAACTTTTGTAGCAAGTTAAGCAACACACAAGCTAGTGAAACGTTTGCATTACACTGATACAGCCGAATGAAAAGCTCATTGCTCTTTGACATTTTAGAACACACTCAGGAACAACCATATAAGGAAAAAGATAATCCTTAAAGCAATAGTGCCAAAATAGGAATTTACCTTTATCTCCTTCAAAAATAAGTTTTCCGTTCCCCTCGTTGCGCCCAAGTAATGACTCAGCAAGGGGAACGATTGGTTTACTCCCGTATCGTTCTAAAGATTGTACTCTGTAGATAGCTACACTACCGAATCCATTTACACACGATATAAATAAAAACAAATACACGACAACAATGAAAACTTTAAAACTTAAGGCGATTGCCTTGTTGTTTATGCTAGCAATCGGAATGAATGCTATGGCAGCCGGAACGGTGGTAGACAACCCTCGTTTCCCCCGCAAAGCCTTGGTTGCGCCCGACTGCATGATCAACACCATGATCAATGTCGTTGGCGTAGCTTCGGGTTCTGAAGGTATGAACTGCCTCTTGGATGAGAATTTGGATAATTACGCTACTCTGGCTGGATTGGCTGAAGTGGGTGTGCTTTCTGATCCTATTGTTCGCGTAAAAGATCTGGAAAACACCTATCCTGCAGGAACTGAAGCCGGATTTAGCGTAATGAATGAAGCTGGTAAACTCCTTACTGTAGATCTTTTGAAAAATGTAAAAATTTACTTCTATCTTAACGGCGAACTGCAGGATGGTGTATCAGTTGAACAATCCGACAAAGAATTATTATCTATCGGTCTGATACAAGTTGGGAATAATGATGCTACTCTATCACTTAGTGCCAAATCAACCAAGCCATTTGATGAAATTGGTTTATTTATTGAAGGTGTTGAAGCGAATGTCCTAAGTGGTACTAAATTAAAGTACGCCTTTGTGGGTAATGCAAAGACAACACACTTAATCAAAAAAAATATAAATGACATACAATCCAATCATGATCCAATATTGGGAGAGAACTATTTATTAAACGATAAATTAGATGATTTTTTAACTATCCCCGCTATTCTTCTTGATTTAGGAGCACACATAGAACTTTCATGGGAAAAAGAATTTCCGAAAGGAACTAAAGTTGGCTTTAAATTTGATGATACCAATTTACTTGGTATTGAACTCGCCAATAATATATCTATAAAATTAACAGATTCCAATGGCAACAAGACAGAAACATTTATCAATGGGGAACTACTTGGAATTAGCCTAATTGGCGAACAATCTTTTGATGTATCAATACAAGCGGAACAAAAGTTCAATAAAGCGGAACTCATTGTTAAAGGTCTAGGTATTGCTGTAAAAGCGCGCCACTTCTACTACGGCTACATCGAAGAAGAACCGACCGTTCCACATCATCACAACCTAAACCTTAGCATGAACCCTATCATTTGTCCGGAAGTTAAAAATTATCAGCTACGACCATCAGATGGAAGCGTTACATGGACATTGAAAAGCAAACCTAACGAAGATACAACCGTAAAGGTTTCTCCAAACGGACTTGTAACTAATATGAAACCAGGTGTAATAGGTTTTTATGAATTCATGGCTACAGCTCAAGATGGATGCACTGAAACCATTACCCTTACCAAAGGCATTCCGCACGATGAAAAGCCAGAATGCAACCAACCGATTGCAGATGAAATGGAACTTTCCCAGAACATTCACGGCTCAAGCGGTTCTTTGATAAGTATATCTGATTTATCAAGCCCTGACAATGTTATAGACAATGACATGACCACTTGTGCCACTTATGTGGGCGGATTGGCATTGGTAAATAATTTACAAATCATTGGCGTAAAGAAGAAAATAACAAATACAATGTGGAAAGGCGGCAAAAGAGTCGGCTTCGTAGTGGAAATGAACAATGGCATGTTAGGTATCAACGCCTTGCAGTTCTACAGAATCAGACTATACAATAATAAAACGCAATCATACGTATGCGATGAGGTTATTAGCCAATGGAACACAATATCAGTTGGCTTAATTGGCAAAAATGAAGTACAAAAAGTGCGTTTCAGCATTGAAGTACCTGATAACATCGAATTCGATGAAATAACATTATGGAAATCTGGCGTTGCTGATATCCAATTAAACACGCTGAGAATTTATGGCGTTTTTATGGAAGATTTAGCAGCAGAATGCGACAACCCATTAAGATGCAGCACGATTATTTCAAGAAATAGCACCGGAGCCTCTATCAATTACGGACATACAGAATCTCATGGTGTGGTAGAAGCCGGCATAGTAATGAAAGACTTATATCATATTATTGACGATAGTATAGATACTTACTCCATTTCAAATGGTATTAAAGTCGGATGCGAAGCAAATTATGCGATTAAGCTAGGACGCATATTTGACAAGGGCTACCAGATAGGTATTATCATGGAAAAAAATACTTATCTAGCCAATTTAAATGCCTTTAGTGGTTTCACATTCAATACCTATTATAAAGGACAAGAAAGAGAAAGTAAAAAAGGCTGGCACGTACTAGGACTTGATGCGATTGGATATGGAGACAAAATATACCTATTAATGAATCCTAAGTATGCATTTGATGAAGTAAGGCTCAAAACTGGAAAATTACTTGGTGCATTAGAAGCACTTAAAATTTATGGTTTATTTGTCCGTAACGATGCAGACGGCGATGGCATACCTGATTGTGAGGAAGACAATTGCTGCGGCCAACCAGAGAAACCAGGAAATTTACATTTAACACTTTTTCCGAAAAAGATTTGTAAAGATAATGAACTAACAGCCGATATCATAGGACAAGCCAATACAAGTTATCTGCTGTCATGTCCTGAACAAGGTTTAGTTAATATCAAAATTCAAACTAACGAAGTTGGAGAAGCTATCTGGAAAGGAATAATGAAGCATGTTGGTCAAAATTTAGCCATGACCATTAAAACAGAAGACGGCACAAAAAGTGCAACGCAAACCTTTACAGTGCATCCACTGCAAACTACATGGCAAGGAAAAATCGATACTGATTGGAATAAGTGGGATAATTGGACTGATGGTTCACCTTTAGGCTGTACGAATGTCATCATCCCAGGCAAATGCGAACGCTACCCTATACTACAGGACACTGCCCTTAACCTTTGCAACAACATTCATTTCGAAATGAATGGTGAAGTAGTAAACACCCATTTGCTGGATTATTCACAAGCCTCGGTAGATCTGACGCTCGAAGCTGATCGCTACTACATGTTATCAGCCCCCTTACACAACATCGTAACCGGTGATATGTTTATTCCTGAGAATGGGAACCCTCAAGTGTTCACTCCTGCCAATGCGGAAAACTCTCCTCAAAACCGCTTCAATCCTCGCATTTACCAGCGGTTGTGGGAAACGAATGCTAAGGGTAAAACCATATCGGCAGACGAAATCATTGTTGTGCCCAATGAAACACGATGGACTCCTCCGTTCAATATATTGAAAGAAACATATACCATAGGTAAAGGTTTTTCGATGAAAGCTGAAAAAGGTACGGCTACCGCACCACTTACGTTCCGTTTCCCGAAAGCCCATACTGAATACGAATATGTAACGGAATTGAATAAACCTACAGGAATTAAAGAAACTATCGCGCGCCACACTTATGCCGGCAGATTCATTTACGAAAATGGTGCAACAACAGTATTTCCATTGCAGGTTACACTCTCAAACAATACAGCCGGCAATTATTTCCTGATGGGCAACCCCTTCATGACACACATTGATATTCAGAAATTTATAACTAATAATAAAAATATCAAGTCTATCAAAGTGTATGATGGCAATACTGCAAACTCTTCCATATTGGTAGATAGGCAACTGCTTAGCAATGGTACCAACTTTACACATATAGCTCCGATGCAGTCAGTATTTGTAGAAACTGAAACAGCAAACGAGTTATCTATAAATGTTACCTTCACGGCAGATATGCTAACTTCTGCTCCTGTACAGCAGCTGAAAAACGTGCGAATGAAAGTCAATCAACAAGCAGACCTACACTTACAGGCAAGCACAGGAAGCAAAACAGCCCATAGTTTGATTCGTCAAACCTCTTTGGCAGCAAATGCTTACGTTCCTGGTGAAGATGCCGAACTGCTGATAGACAACGAAGTATGCCCAAGCATCGCCCTTTTCAGTGTGGCTGGGAACAGAACGCTCGATATACAACAACTGAATACAACCGAGCGCATACCTTTAGGATTTTATATGCAAAAGCCCGACACGGTTGTTCTCATGATAAGAAGAAACGACAATGAAGCATGGAACGACTGGTACTTATCGGACGTTCAACTTCAAAAGCATTACTCATTAAAAAGTAACGAAACGATTATTCCACTGGGAGTGCTCAGCACAAACGTTGGTCGTTTTTTCCTTGTCAAAGGTAATCCTGCAGCAAACAGTGCGCCTTCGGACAATGAAACTTCATGCTATTGCTATCGCGAGGGTACGGACTACATCGTTGTGCGTTCGGCAAATGACAAAATGACGCATTGCGAAATTTTCGCATCAAACGGAAAACTCATTGACAAGACGAACAAAGAGAGTATGGAGTACCGACTGCGAACAGTTAATGGTGTAAACATCATCAAGGTGTATGCAAAAGACAAAGAGCCTAAGGTCTTTAAAGTTTCATGTTATTAGAAACTGCTTGATAATTTATCACGAATAGAAGCCCTTTCTTACAGTGATACTGAAAACAAAATACGCAACAATGTATGAAACTACAAATATGAATCGAACAATATTGAACAAAATAATGGGATTTCTACTAGCACTGACCTGCTTCATATTCTTCGGATGTAGCCAGGAGGAGTTGTCTAATCCCAACCAACCCAATGACAACAGCCCCAAAGTGTTGCTGACATTCTCAGCTTCATCGGAACTAACAACACGTACGCAGTTGTCTGGAGGTGACAATCTGCAACATGTTCAGCATGTACATTTATTCATCTTTGAAGGAACAGGACATAATGCCACTTGTGTAGCTTCGGAAGCTGTGGACTGGACAGATTTGGCTGCTCCACAGGGCAAACCAACGGTGCAAAAAAAACATCATGTAAAATACAGAAATTTTAAAGCCGGAATACAATATACTTTCCTTGCTATCGGGATGGATGACCATGCAGGTGAAACATTTAACCTGCCGAATGCGGTAAGCAATGGCACAACGCTAGAAAATGCCAAGGCTATATTGACTGCAGGAAAAACGCGTAAGGACATTGCTATTTCCGAGCTGTTTGGAGGCTCAACCGTGCTTACACCCAATGCTACCAAACAGGTTATTGGAACAGTCGACCTTTACAGACGTGTTGCAGGCGTGATGGGATGGTTCAAGAACATTCCCCAAACTATCAATGGGAAAAACGTAAAATACCTGCGAATAGAACTCTATAAGGGGCAAAACAAAAGTATATGGTTGTGCAAACCTGAAAACAATACAGCAGATATAATCATGGAGGCCATTGATGATACCCAACAGTCGAACAAAATACTGGTCGAAATAGAACTCCAGCCCGAACATTTTGAAAAAGATAAGATTATTTCCAAAGGTTCGTACGTACTACCAATGATAGCCCCCTTTGCTACAGAAGAAAAAATGACTGCTGCCGGATACAACGATGCTAAAACTTTCGTAAAGGACTACACGCTTCAAGTAGTGCTGGTGGCAGAGGATGGTACTGTATTGAATACCAGAAAGGTCCGAAATAAAGAAGCTGCCCATAATGGTGGCACCGATGGCGGAACTGGTATCATTATCACAAGCAATGCCTATCTATTCCCAATCAAGGTAAATTGGTTCTACCCTATCGGATCGGAAAAAGCACCTGTAGAATGGCCGACTACAAGCAATGGGAAACTCAAGACCATAACGTCGGTTTCATTTCCTATGAACTAAAATGGAATCCTATCAACCCTTTATAATCGAAGTCTAATTACCTATCTATGGCTGTATAGCACTTTTCTAACGAGAAGTTGCTATACAGCTTTTTTTAGTATATAATAGAGATACTGTTTTATCAGATTCTGCACATGAAGCCATTATGCTTTCAAGCATAAGTTCCATGAGGCTACGAAGTTCATTTTCTTTCTCTGTATGCTTGCGCATGAGTTCAGAAATTTGTACTTCCGTGAAGTGCATAGTTTGTATCTAATGATTGAACACTCCTAAATTACATTTTTTTGAACCAACACTTTTGTGTTAGCCCTCTTAAAAATGATTTGCTGACACACTTTTAGAAACAGTATATACTTGTGCAGCCCCTTGCAAGTTTAACACATTTCTAAACAGAGCTAAAATGTAGGCGTTGGCTGCTGGGTTCAATTCAGAACGAAACAGGCATTTTCCGTAGCGGACTTGTGCTGATTCTGAAAGTGCTGATTATCAATAATTCCACGATTGATTGGATTTATTCCAAGACTTTGCGAACTAGCTCGGAACTAATTTGAACTAGGTCGGAACTAATTTCAACAAGCTCGGAACTATTTTTTAGAATCGCGGAGCAAATTGCGTTTGCGCCTCATTGCACGCTTCAATGGGCTGCAGAAAGTGGAGATTTGAGGGGTGTGCTTTTAACAGGGGTTTACTTTTCGGGTGGGGACACGTTTAACATTTGCGACTGCGCGATTGTTGGGCGCTGATTCTCTTCATGCGGTAGCAAAAAGTTGTGTGCCACATTGCCGTTGCGTACAACTGCGTGTTGACGGCTGAATGTGCGCACAAAAAAGCCCCGTTCAGTCAAGCTAAGGGCTTGATTGAGCGGAGCTTCGGGGGTGAAGGTGTGCCGACACAGGAAGTGTGGCGGTTATTTGTTGCGAACGAATAGGTCGCGGTATTCGCCGTAGGTTATTTTGCCGGGAGTTTCCAAATCGAAGTTTTTGGTATAAACACATTCAAGGGTGTCGTTGTAGACCCGGATGCGTATGGTGTTCGATTCGTCTTCCTTGAAGCAGAACATTTCGCCGGTTTGGTTGTTGATACTCCAGAAGAGTTCGGCTTTCAGAGTGCGTCCGTTGATTTCGGTGTGCGACTTTAAGTCGCCGTCTGCGCCAAAGGTGACGTAGGCGCGGTCGGGCGCTCCTTTGTGAGTAACGACCCATTGTTTACCTTTTTTTTCGTAGCTGTTCAGGTGATTCCATTTGCCGATGAGTTGTTCGGCCAATGTTTGGTTGCCCGGACTCACTCTTTTCCAGCAGTCTTTGTAGACAGCTTCGCATGTGGTTTTTCGGTTTTCCTGATCTCTGTATCCCAATTCCATGCTGTCGTTTTTGAGCAGGAGCATTTGGGTGTCGAAACCATTGATGGTGAAAATTTCATTTTCGTCGTCGGCCTGCCAGGTGGTTTCGCGCAGGTAGGTTTGCCCGTCGTTGTCGGTGTAGCTGATTACTGCGCGCCCGTCTTTATAGAATGTATAGAAATTTCCTACAGCATCGTAGTCGGCTACTTCGACCCAACTTCCGTGCTTGTTTTCGAAGCCGTGTGCTATAACCCATTTGCCCACCACATTATTGGCAATGGGCGGGAGTTTGCTGGTTTTGCGCTGATCGAAGCAAGACCCAGCTAAACACAAGATGAGCATACCGACGACAGCCGGAATGAGTTTGGAAATTCTATTCATGTGCATTTTGAGAAAGAGATGAATCTGCATGGTGTCACGGGGCGACAGGAATGCGTGAAAAACCTCGAAAAAGATGAGCAACTCGACTTAGAACTGCTTGATGTCGAGATGTAGCTTATGTGCCCGGAAGTGTGTTAAGTAAGTTGGTAATAGAGGGGGTAATGAGGGTAAAAATGGGTGCAGAGTCTCAGTGTTCATTGCAAAATTAAGACAGATTTTAATATTTTCCAAATTTATAGATAAATATTTGCAGTACTTCTTTATATAACTTCACATTTTGGGAAGTGTGGTGAGCAAAATGAAGAGGTAGAAATTGTATTTACTGCATTTTGCTTTCTTAAAGATACAAAATTGGGGTCGGATTGTGAAAAAGGTGGTTGCTGTAAGCCGGTGTTGAGTTTTGGTTAGCGCAGACTTGCTGTTTTGCCGTGTTTTCCGATTGTGTTCCTGCCCTCACACGGCCCTGTCCGGCGGGCTGTTATAGTGCTTGTGAGGCTTCGGTGCGCAGCAAGAAGCAGCGAGGGACGGAAAATGCGTTGTTACGGTAAAAACAATTAGAAACACCCACTTATATATTGGGGTTTCTACTTGATATTGAAGTCGTCTAAACTTTTCTGACGAAGATTTGATTTGGAGATTTCTCTCTTTAAATTCAATCTTCACCTTTCTTTTTGGCCGTTTTTTGACCTTCATCAGTCGTGTAGCTCGCTACACTCCTTTTTCAAGGCCGAAAAACGCCTCAAGAATTAAGGCGAATCTTGAATTTCATAAAAGTTCAGACGACTTCAATTAAAAAAGTTTATCGAATTTGCTATCTGATGTTGATAAATTAAGGGATAATAATTCAAAAAAATGCCATATAGATTTTGCGAGTGTCGTACTACTTTTGTACCTTTGCGGTAGCGAAAGGATTGTTTTGGAGGGTAGAAAGATGTATGTTTTTGGTATTCAGCCCAAATAATACACTGGTTTATCCTTGTGAACGATTTTACGAATGAGTCAGCAGCGTAGGCTGTGCCGTCGTATTGCGCTATTTTTTTTGAGATGTTCTTTGTAGTTCTGTCTGCCGAGGGCTGCTTGTTGTTCTGTATACATGTGTTTTTCTTTAAAAATACATAGGCACAAATATATGATGGGGATGCAGCCGTTTTCGCGTGCCGTTTCAGGCTGGCGGTCGGGATATTATTACGAGGGGGAACATCCGTATATCTGAAATTATAAATTGCAAATGGAGACGTTTTTCTTATCGCACGCTTATCTGATGGAGCATTTCAATGCACCGGTACGCCGTTCGCTCATGGATACGATTGATTGGAGCTATCGCATGATAGGCATCAAGGGCCCGCGCGGTGTAGGCCGTACATCCTTTCTGTTGCAGTATGCCAAAGAGCATTTCGACGTGCGTTTGCATCAGTGTCTCTACATTGATTTAAATAGCTTTTACTTTCATGCGCACGGCATTGTGGACTTTGCCGGCGAATTTGTGGCGCGTGGAGGTCAGGTGCTGCTCATCGATCAGGCTTTCAAATTGCCCGGTTGGCGTGAGCAGTTGGTGGAGTGCTACCATAAATATCCTTATCTGCGCATTGTGTATTCAACGACTTCGGTGAACCCCGAGGAGGAGGATTCGACCGAACTGAGTGCCATCAGCCGCACGTATGTGCTTCATGGTTTTTCGTTCAGAGAGTACATTAACTTGCAGACGGACTTTAACTTCGAGGCTTATACTTTCGACCAGTTGCTGGCTAACCACGAACACATTCTGCGCGGCATCTTGCCGAAGGTGCATCCGTGGAACTACTTCCAGGAGTACTTGCAGCATGGCTATTATCCTTTCTTCCTCGAAAATCATAACTTCACGGAGGCTTTGCTCAAGGCGATGAACAACATGATTGAGGTGGATTTGCTGCTGAACAAGCAAATTGAGCTGAAATATTTGTCGCGCATCAAGAAATTGCTGTATTTGTTGGCTATTGGCGACCCTTCGGCCCCCAATGTGAGCAAGCTGGCGCAGGAAATCGGTACTTCGCGCGCTACGGTGATGAATTACCTGAAGTATCTGGAGGAAACCCGCCTGATCAATATGGTGCACCGCGAGGGCGAAACTTTCCCGAAAAAACCGGCGGCTATTTATCTGCACGATGCAAACTTGATGTATGCGGTGTATGACAACACAATGTCGGAGCAGAACATCATGGAAACGTATTTCGTGAACTGCTTGTGGCGTCACCATACGGTGAACAAGGGACACCGCTCTGGTATGTTCCGTATCAATAACAATACGAATATCTGTGTGTGCGACAAGGCTCGCCGTGTGCGCACTACGGCCGACACCATTTATGTGCGCTACAACACGGATGTGGGTCGCGAAAACGAAATACCTTTATGGTTGTTCGGTTTCTTGTATTAAACTGCGCAGGACACATAACGACCTGACAAATCAGGCAGGTGTGGGTGAAAATGCTCTGCCACATCTGCTCATACGATACAGAGGGGTATGCCGGGTAAAGGACGTTCAGCGTCTGTTTGCCGGATTCCTCAAACAAACGGGGTTGCAGGTTTTGCCTGTTCACACCCGTGCAAAGAAGTGCCTTCGGGTTCATCCTTTACGAGGGGGAGCTTTGGGGCTTTCCTCCTCAAAAAAACGAGAGGCTTTCGGGCCTTTCTCAGTAAATAAGCAAATTTCAATCTTTCTATTTTACAAAAACATTATGGCAAACAAGAATTTCATTACTTGTGACGGCAACCAGGCCGCTGCGCATATTGCTTATATGTTCAGCGAAGTTGCTGCCATTTACCCCATCACTCCTTCGTCGCCTATGGCCGAACACGTAGATGAGTGGTCAGCTCAGGGACGTATTAACCTGTTTGGCGACACGGTGAAGGTGCAGGAAATGCAAAGCGAAGGCGGCGCCGCAGGTGCTGTTCACGGTTCGCTTCAAGCCGGTGCGCTCACGACGACGTTCACCGCATCGCAGGGTCTGCTTCTCATGATTCCTAATATGTACAAGATAGCAGGCGAATTGCTTCCCTGCGTGTTCCACGTTTCAGCCCGTACGTTGGCCAGCCACTCACTCTGTATCTTTGGCGACCATCAGGACGTAATGGCTTGCCGCCAAACCGGTTTTGCCATGCTGTGCGAAGGTTCAGTTCAGGAAGTAATGGACCTTTCGGCTGTAGCTCACCTTGCTACGCTCGAAAGCCGCGTGCCCTTTATCAACTTCTTCGACGGTTTCCGCACTTCACACGAATACCAGAAGATCGAGGTTATGGACCAGGAAGACATCCGTCCGCTCGTTCCCATGGACAAGGTTAGCGAGTTCCGTAGCCGCGCCCTTACGCCCGAACACCCCGTGGCACGCGGTATGGCCGAGAACCCCGAAACCTTCTTCGCTCACCGCGAAGTGTGCAACAGCTACTACGATGCTGTGCCTGCCATCGTCAAAAAGTACATGGCTGAAATCAGCAAAATCACGGGTCGCGAATACAAACTCTTCAGCTACTACGGTGCCGATGACGCTGAACGCGTAATCATCTGCATGGGTTCAGTAACCGAAGCTGCCCGCGAAGCCATCGACTACCTCAACGCCAAGGGCGAAAAGGTGGGTATGGTCAGCGTACACCTCTACCGTCCCTTCTCAGTGAAGCACCTCCTCGCTGCAGTGCCCAAGACCTGCAAGAAGATTGCTGTGCTCGACCGTACGAAGGAACCCGGTGCAAGCGGCGAACCTTTGTATCTCGACGTGAAGGATGCTTTCTACAATGCAGAGAACCGTCCGGTTATCGTTGGCGGACGCTACGGCTTAGGCTCATGCGACACTACTCCGACGATGATTATCTCGGTTTACGAAAACCTCGCACTCCCCGAACCCAAGGATCACTTCACCGTAGGTATCGTTGACGATGTAACCTTCTGCTCACTGCCCCTCGAAGCTGAAAAAGCACTGGGCGGCGAAGGCATTTTCGAAGCTAAATTCTACGGTCTCGGTGCCGACGGTACTGTAGGTGCCAACAAGAACAGCATCAAGATTATCGGTGACAACACCGACAAGTATTGCCAGGCATACTTCTCGTACGACTCGAAGAAGTCGGGCGGTTTCACCTGCTCACACCTCCGTTTCGGCGACACCCCCATCCGTTCTACCTATCAGATTAAGACCCCGAACTTCGTGGCTTGCCACGTTCAGGCTTATCTGCACATGTACGACGTGCTTCGCGGTTTGCGCGACAACGGTACCTTCCTGCTCAACACCATTTGGGAAGGCGACGAGTTGGCTGCCAACCTGCCCAACAATGCCAAGCGCTACTTTGCTCAGCACAACATTACCGTTTACTATATCAACGCAACCAAGATTGCCCAGGAAATCGGCCTCGGCAACCGTACGAACACCATCCTTCAGTCTGCCTTCTTCCGCATCACCGAGGTAATCCCCGTTGATTTGGCCATTGAGCAGATGAAGAAGTTCATCGTGAAGTCGTATGGCAAGAAGGGTCAGGACGTTGTCGACAAGAACTACCAGGCTGTTGACCGCGGCGGCGAATACCAGAAGTTGGCTATCGACCCCGCATGGGCAAACCTTCCTGAGGACGAAAAGGAAGTACGCGACGAACCCGCTTACATCTCTGACCTCGTACGCCCCATCAATGCTCAAAACGGCGACTTGCTCCCCGTTAGCGCATTCAAGGTGTCGGAAGACGGTACTTGGGAACAGGGTACTGCTGCTTACGAAAAGCGCGGTGTGGCTGCATTCGTTCCGGTATGGCACAAAGAAAACTGTATCCAGTGTAACAAGTGCGACTTCGTATGTCCTCACGCTGCCATCCGTCCGTTCGTACTCACCGACGAAGAACTGAACGGCTTCAAGGGCGAAACCCTCGAAATGAAGGCTCCTGCCGCCATGAAGGGTATGCACTTCGTTCAGCAGGTTGACGTGCTCGACTGCTTGGGTTGCGGTAACTGTGCCGACGTTTGTCCCGGTATGAAGGGCAACAAGGCTCTCGAAATGGTACCCCTCGAAACTCAGATGGACGAAGCCGGAAACTGGGAATACTGCGTGAAGAACGTAACCAGCAAACAGCACTTGGTTGACGTGAAACTCAATCCCAAGAACTCACAGTTTGCTACCCCGCTCTTCGAGTTCTCTGGCGCTTGCTCTGGTTGCGGTGAAACTCCGTACGTAAAACTCGTCAGCCAGCTCTTCGGCGATCGTCAGATGATTGCCAACGCTACCGGTTGCTCATCTATTTACTCTGGTTCAATTCCTTCAACTCCTTACACCACGAACGAAAAGGGTCAGGGTCCTGCTTGGGCAAACTCACTCTTCGAGGACTTCTGCGAATTCGGTTTGGGTATGGTAATGGCCAACAAGAAGATGCGCAAGCGCATTCAGAACTTGCTCGAAGCCGCTTCGGCCGACGAACACGTTCCTGCAGAATTCAAGGAAGCTGCTGCTGAATGGATTGCCGGACAGGAAGATGCTGACGCAAGCCGCGCTGCTGCCAACAAGCTCGAACCCATGATTCAGAAGGGTGCTGCCGATGGTTGCCCCGTTTGCAAGCAGCTCAGCGAATTGGCTCACTTCCTCACCAAGCGCAGCCAGTGGATTATCGGTGGCGACGGTGCTTCGTACGACATCGGTTACGGTGGTCTCGACCACGTATTGGCCAGCGGCGAAGACGTTAACATCCTCGTGCTCGATACCGAAGTTTACTCGAACACCGGTGGTCAGGCTTCAAAGGCTACTCCCGTTGGTGCCATTGCTCAGTTTGCCGCAGCCGGTAAGCGCGTAACGAAGAAGGACCTCGGCCTTATGCAAGCTACTTACGGCTACGTTTACGTGGCACAGGTTGCTATGGGTGCCGATCAGGCACAGTGCCTCAAGGCTATCCGCGAAGCTGAAGCTTACCACGGACCTTCACTCATCATTGCCTACGCTCCCTGTATCAACCACGGTTTGAAGATCAAGGGCGGTATGGGACGTTCACAGGCCGAAGAAGCTCGCGCCGTTGCTTGCGGTTACTGGCACCTCTGGCGTTACAACCCCGAACTCGAACTCGAAGGCAAGAACCCCTTCACGCTCGACTCGAAGGAGCCCAACTGGGATATGTTCCAGGATTACCTCGACCACGAAGTACGTTTCCTCTCACTGAAGAAGGCTATGCCCGAACAGGCACAGGAACTCTTCGATGAAACGAAGAAGGCTGCACAGCGCCGTTACGCTTCGTACGTTCGCAAGACCAAGGAAGACTGGAGCCTTTAATTCCGCAAAAACAACATCATTATTTGTTCAGCACCTAATTGCGGGTGCTGAATAAAATACCTGCCAATGCAGCATTCATTGTTCAAGATGAGTGCTGCGTTTTTTTTGTACACATAGCCCAAACGCGCCCTACTGAATACCATAGTTTTTGCCCCAACAGGCAAATATGGAAAGCATATTAAACAGGTTTGAAACAAATAATCGTTAACTTCGCTCAAAACAAGTCAATTAAACGGTAAAACCTATTTAATCAAAAGCTTATGCAAACACGTTTACTTTCTGTTGCCATGTTGTCAACCGCCCTGGCGCTGTTGACAGCCTGCCCCCAAACGGCCGATGCCCAAGGTTTTCGCTTTGGCCGACAAACGCATCGCAAGAGCCTGCAAAAAAAACTTGAAAAGCTGAATCAAGCGCAACGCTACACCCGCATGGTGGCACCTAAAAAGGTGAATATCGATGACTGGACTGAAGTGAACCTTGAGGGCAATCAAAAGTTCCGCTACGTTTACGGCTACGACAAGGACAGAAACCGCACCTCTGAAAGCATCTACATCACCCGTCGCGAAAACGGACAGTGGGGTGCTGAGGAACTGCTCACCGTCGGTACGTACGTCTACGAGTACAACGCGCAAGGAAAGCTCCGCAAAAAAACGGTAAACTACACGCCCAACAGCATCTTCGACTCGTACTACATTGAAACCGCACCGCAACAGGACGGCACCACACAATACGTGCGCTACGAAAGTTCGGGCGATACTTACCAGCGTAAGGAAATGTGGATCTGCCGCGCCGATGGTACGCTTGCCGAGGTACGCAAATACACCCATTCTGACGCTACTACCGAAGCGTACAATGCCAAGTTCTACAACACGCTGGGCGAACAAGCCGGCTACCTTAAAAAATCCGATGCTTGGCAGTCAGGATGCCGCGCAGAAGGGCAGTTGAACGACTCCACCATTCAGCAAATTTCCTCTGATTCCTATAATCAACGCAGCTGTCATTATAAATACAATGCTGATTTGGGTCGTATCGCTTACCTCAAAGAAGTAAACTATGGCGACGAAGACCGCACCACCTATGAATATGACACATTCGGCCGCTTGGTTAAAATAGCATACAGTCATCCCTCATATGATGATGAAGAGGTTGTACCCTCGCCCAACCCAGGTTCGCTTCGTGCAGCCCCAGCCAACGAAGATACCGAAGTTACCACCTTTACCTACGCCAGTGATGAGGTTTATGCCGTCAACAATCCCTGGCGCGCAGTCTTCGGTTTCGAAGGGCCACTCGCATCTGTCCATTTTGTCGAAACCACGGGCGGTAAGGTGAATTACGAAGAAACCAACACATTCAAGCGAGATGCCTCAGGCAAACTCCTGACTGTCGACCTACAGCACACCGGTAACACAGAATGGGTGAAAGATTCAATAGCCATCAGTGTCGACCCATTCGGACAGATTGACAAAACCTATAGCTACTTCCGCGAAGTGAATGACTACGATCAAGATGGTGTTGTCGATTACGATTATACCTCCGAAATCACCGATAATTACACTTGGGAAAACGGACTCATTACCCACTCGCTAATGGTTGATAAAAACACTACAACCAACGGATACGGCAAAGAAACGTCTGAGGGAACGCAAACGTCGACTTATACCTACACCGACAATGGCTTTACCGACAAATGCCATCAGATTTATCAATATAGCAATGGTCAAAAATACGAATCCGATATGCTGTCTACGCTTAAGCAGGAGGGCAAGAAACTGAGCATTTACACCAAAGATGCCGATCGGGCTGAAAAGTTCATTGTGGTCGATGTACAGAACCGCGACTTAAAGTTTGAACGTCCCAATGCCCTGGTGATGAACCACGACGGATTCAGCCCCGAGCCTCCTGTGGTGGTATCGGTCAACGGACGAGTAGCCGCAGCGGAATATCGAACATACGGCAACTACGATGAGGGAAAATACCACTATGGTACGTCCTATTTGGAAATGGCTGCCTGGAATGAGAGCGAATTGTTTATCAACCAGTGCGAAAACTACTTCGATGTGAGCGAAGAAAACGGACAGACTGTTTGTCGCAACATCCTCGGCTATCCCATCTACGTGCTCGAAGGCAACAAACTCGTGCAGGAATATGACTACTACGACCTCGTTCATGCCGTAGATCCCGACACCACGCCCAACACAGTTCGCGGCATCGAACTGCCTAAAGGCAAGGGATACGAACTCACCACCTACACCTACAATGGTAAAGGACTGCTCGTTGCGAAAAAGCAAACTTACACCGATGCCAATGGTGTGACTGAAGAACTGCTGGATGCTGAATACAACTACGACCCCACAGGCATTGTGCAAGTTACTGCCAACGGCAAGGTGGGTGCTACCCTCAGCGGACGCAACCTCAGCATTGGCCAAGGCAACTTCAGCGTGGCCACCCCCGACGGACGCATCCTTGCCAGCGAAGTAAGCAGCTTCCGCCTGCCTGCCGCCGGTGTCTACATCGTGACGGCCAACGGTGCCAGCATCAAGGTATATGTGAAGTAACCTGCCATTTTCTTGAAATAAGTAGGTGTTCAAAATTATTTTATATAATTCTATCGAATGAGTTATAAAATCACATTATTGCATCCTATCAGCTTACTCTGCACTCAGTCACATAGCCCGCTATGCGCCTGTGCACAGAACAACCTGCTACAGCACAATAACACAATTTGAATGTATAACTAATTTCCAACATCTACTTAAGAAAAAAGACACATCAGGCAAGACCCCGATTCCCATCGAGGCCTTGCCTTTTTTTTGTAATGTTTCAGAGCCCATCCATGCAAAATTTCGTAATTTTGCTTATTCATTTTCACGAAAAAAGTAAAACCCCATCATGCGTTTATTCAAAACCACTTTGCTCTTTCTCATTCTGTTTGCCGTACAGCCCTTGCGGGCGCAAATCGACTCACTCGTCTACGGCGTACAGCCACTCGCCATCGACACCGCAGCCAAAGGCGAATTGCGCGTAAGCATCGAAGCCATGCCCTTTTTGCGCGACAACGAGTACAAGAGCAAACTGGTTAAAGGCTACACGCTGCCCGGCATCTGGCTCGACCCCATGGTATCGTATCAGCCGCTGCGCAATCTTAAAATCGACCTGGGTGCCCACCTGCTCCACTTTTGGGGAGCACACAAATACCCCAACTTTAATTATAGCGGTTTGGCCGGCTGGCAAGGAAATAGCACTCAGGACGGCTTTCACGCCGTACCCATATTCCGCGTACAGATGCAACTGGCCCACAACCTCAACGTGCTGGTCGGTACCCTGCATGGCAAGTCGAACCACGGCCTGATAACCCCACTCTACAACGACGAACTCAACCTCAGTGCCGACCCCGAAACCGGCGTACAAGTGCTGTGGCACACCCGCCCCTTCACCCTCGACGCCTGGGTAAACTGGGAAAGTTTTATTTTTCACAACGACAAAGGACAGGAATCCTTCAGTTTCGGCCTCAGCACGCGCTTTCGTCCCTCGCGTAGCAGTGCCCGTGTGCAGTGCTACCTTCCGCTGCAAGCCGTGTTTCAGCACCGGGGCGGCGAAATCAACCCCGAAGCCCCCGACCGCATGGTCAAAACGTGGTTCAATGCCGCAGCCGGCGTAGGTGTCGACATTCCCCTTGCCACCCGTCTGCCTGCCACGCTCAATTTTGAAGCCGATGCAGCCTATTTCGGTCAGCAAGCCGGCACGCTCCTTCCGTTCAACAGCGGCTACGGCCTCTTCCTGCAAGCCTCAGCCCGCGTGTGGCGCTGCAAACTCAGTTTGGGTTATTGGCACTGCAACGACTTTGTCAGCATTTTCGGCAATCCCCTCTACGGCACCCTCAGCCTGGCCCACGAAGGCCTCACCTTCAGCAAGCCGCACAACCTCACGGCCCACCTCGAGTATGCCCAACAGCTTGGCAAAGGTTTTGCCTGGGGCATCCACGCCGACGTGCTCAACCAGTTTGCCGCCAACAGCTATTCGCCCACCGAAGGCCTACAGCGTCAACCCTCCTCGCTCAATTTTGCCGCAGGCATCTACGTCCGGGTCTTCCCCTCGTTCCTCATCAAAAAGTTCTGAAAGCCAGCAGGTTGAAAAATACATTCCTAAAACAAAACTCCGAAGCGATGGCACGTGCGTTCCATCACTTCGGAGTTTCATTTTTTATCGTTTTCACCCGAAAAAAGGTAAAAGGTTTTAGTAGCTTTTTACCTTATTCAGGCTGCACCTCGCCCTTGTCAGGCAGCTGCTTCCAGCCCTCGCCGAAGGTGTCGTAAGCATCCGTCACCACGACGAAAGCCCTCGGGTCAGCCTGTTTGATGATATGTTTCAATTCAGCCACCTCTTTGTAGCTTACCACCAGGAAAATCATTTCCTTGTCCTTACCCGTATAAAGTCCGCTACTCTTGATGCAAGTAGCCGTACGGTCCAAGTCCTTCAGAATGAAAGTATGCAGCGTTTCCAGGTTCTGGTCGCTGATAATGAACATCAGTTTATCGTTCTTAGCTCCCGTAATGACGCGAGCCAACACGCGCGAACAAACGAAGATGGCTATCAGCGAGTAAAACGACAGGTGCCACGAAGGCTGCGTAGCTTCGTCCGTGGCTCCGATGCCAAAACCGATTACCACCAAACCGAAGGTCACTACCACACCGTCAACCAGGAATATGGCATTCGAGAACTTGATGTGGGCAAACTTCTGCAGAATCATGGCCACGATGTCGCTGCCACCCGTTGTTGCCTCGTTGCGCACCACAATACCCTGTCCGATACCAATAATCAGCGAACCCATCAGCGTGGTCAGCATCAAGTGGTCCGTCATGTTCATCATGCCCCCCAGCAGCTGCGCCGGGTCGAGCGCATTCAGCGCCGCTTCGTTCGGGTACACCAGCCACGACATGGCATTCATGATAAACGGCGTACTGAGTGCCGCCACAATGGTGCGCGACCCCAGTTTCGAACCCAATAGCAGCACCGACAAAATGAGCAGCGGAATGTCGAACATATAGCCGAACGTACCCACCTGAATCGAAGGGAACAAGTTATGCAGCACAATGCTCGCACCGTACACTCCACCCGGAACAATGTTGTAGGGATTGATAAAGAACACAAATCCGGCAGCCATAATCGTACAGCCCAGAAAAATGTTGATCCACGGAAGAATTTTATTTTTCATACACAATGATTTAATTGCAAACCATCTGGTCCCTACGGCTCAAATGTGCCGTACGGCCCTGAACTTCGTAGCCCGTGAAGCGCAGCACAAAGTGAGGCCAACGCCCCATGTTGGCTGCAGAATGGGCTTTTGTAAACCGAAGCTAATTACAAAATTAAACGAAATGGCGTGAACTTCCAACTTTTATTTACGAAAAACCCGAAAAACTGCCTCAGTTTTGCCCTAAAACTCCTCAGCTTAGCAACACTACACCCCCCATCAGCCTATTACCCTGAATCGATACAGAGAGCCATGGGCAAATACCCACCCCTTGCCCAATACCCTAAATGTCAGCGAAAACGCCTCAAATAACAAAGTTTCAACTCCCTTTCGGCCCTACTCGCGCTTTTTTTTGTAATTTCGCAGTCACCCAAAAAATAATCAACGACGATGAATACAAACACAAAAGCTGACAACCCGCAACTCATGGCGCAGGGTATGACCAATATTTACGACGAAGTAAGCACCTCGGTGGCTTCAGCCATCAAGCAGGACCTCATGAATCATTTTGGTAAAGGACTTTATTACCGAATGAAAAACGGCGAAAAAAACATCACGCCCGAACAGCAAACTTACATTGCCGAAATTTTCGAAAAACACGGCGCAACGAACCCGCCCGTTTACGACCGAATGATTACCAACTAACACATTCCTCCATGCTCACGCATTTTTAAGGATTTTACCCCAAAAGCAACTGGCAGCATTTGAACCGTCCCGTCGATGTAATGACGACAAGAACCGTTCAAACGCTGCCAGTTTCGTTATGTTCATTCTGAAAAGGTAGCTAGTGAGCTACTCACGCCTAAAGGCATGAGCTTCGGAGATACCAATACCTCCTCTCT
>ERZ860445.224-NODE-224-length-47399-cov-4.235743_pt1 | contig 47399 bp, 30 predicted proteins | sample MGYA00509977_ERZ860445 | MGnify/ENA primary metagenome ERZ860445 (study PRJEB30046, sample SAMN00715233) | human gut metagenome | study: EMG produced TPA metagenomics assembly of the A metagenome-wide association study of gut microbiota in type 2... | reverse complement strand
TCGCTTCCAGAAGGGCGTCGCTCATATCCTTGGGATGCGAGGTGGCGAACCGCACGCGCAGCAGCGGCGAGACCGACGCCACGCGGCGCACCAGCTCCGGGAAATCGACGTCACCCGTACGGTAGGAATTGACGTTCTGCCCCAGCAGCGTCACCTCGCGGTAGCCGTTTTCGAACAAACTGCGCGCCTCGGCGACGATGGTCTCCGCGGATGATGGCCTGTGGCTCGCGGCTCTTTTCGCGGCCGCGGACATAAGGAACGATGCAGTAGGAACAGAAGTTGTCGCACCCCCGCATGATCGCCACGAAGGCGCTCACGCCGTTGCGGTCGAGGCGCACGGGGGCGATTTCGGCATAGGTCTCCTCGGTCGAAAGCAGCACGTTGACACCCTTGCCGCCCGCCTCGGCCTCGCGCACCAGGCGCGGCAGGTCGCGGTAGGCGTCCGGCCCGGCCACGACATCAACGCCCGCAGGTCCCTCGACCAGCTTCTCGCGCAGGCGTTCGGCCATGCAGCCGATGACGCCCACGACAAGACCCGGATTCGCGCGCCGGTAGCGTTTCATCTCGGCCAGACGGCCCCAGATGCGCTGCTCGGCGTTGTCGCGGATCGAGCAGGTGTTGATCAGGATGACATCGGCCTCGCCGATGCGGTCCGTATAGACATAGCCTTCGCGCTGCATGAGCGAAACGACGATCTCCGTGTCGCCGACGTTCATCTGGCAGCCGTAGGTCTCGATGAAAAGTTTGCGCCCGGCCCCTTCGAGCGGCCTTAATGTATTGATATTAAACCCCAATTGTGAATTATAAATTATGAATTGTGAATTTTCTTATTCCGCCTGTATCTCGTTTTTCTCGGGGAACTGCTTGAAGCCCTCCCCGAAGGTTTCGTAGGCATCCGTCACCACGACGAATGCCTTCGGGTCGATCTCCTTGATTTTGTGCTGCACGAGGCGCACCTCCTTGCGGCTCACCACCAGAAAGATCATGTCGCGCAGCGAATCGGTGTACATGCCCTTCGACTTGATGTAGGTGGCGCTGCGGTCGAGGTCGTCGATGATGAACCGTTTCAGCTCCTCGTGGTGGTCGCTGATGATGAACAGCAGCTTGTCGTACGACGCGCCGTCGAGCAGGTAGGCGATCACACGCGACGAGATGTAGATCGTGATGAGCGAATAGAGCGTCAGCATCCAGCCGTTCGCTGCCGCCTCGCCCGTGCCGATTCCGAAGCCGATCACGGCCAGTCCCGACAGCACGACGAACCCGTCGGCCAGCACCATGCCCGTCGAGAACTTGATCCCGGCGAACTTCTGCAACAGCATGCCCACGATGTCCGTCCCCCCCGTGGTCGCCTGCTGCCGCACGACGATACCCTGCCCGATGCCGATCACCACGGCGCCGATGACGCACGTCAGCAGCAGGTCGTTCGAGAGGTCCAGCCGCCCGCCCAGCAGCAGCGAAGGGTCCAGCGACTCGACCGCCTCGGGATTCGGGTAGACCAGCCGCGTGAGCACGTTCATAAAGCCCGGCGTATAGAGCGCCGCCAGCACCGTGCGCGTGCCGAAACCGCCGCCGAAGACCAGCATGGAGATCAGCATCAGCGGAATGTCGAACATGTAACCGAACGTACCGACCTGGACCGAAGGGAAGATGTTATGCAGCACGATACCCATGCCGTAGACCCCGCCCGGCACGAACTTGTAGGGATTGACGAAGAGCACGAACCCCGCGCCCATGACCGAGCAGCCGAGGAAAATCAGAAACCACGAGCGCCACCACGCCCACGAGCCCATCGGTTCGAGCAAAGCCTTTGTGTTCATACATTAATTCATTTAGAATGCAAAGATACTAAATTCTCCGGAAATGCGGGATACGGCGGCGGTTTTTTCGCCCCCAGCTTCCACATACGGATTTTTTGACTATATTTGCATGAACAAGTTAACACGCGAAAAAGATGATTCTGACGATATATACGGCTACCACCATGATTATCATTGCCTATCTGCTCGGCTCGATTCCAAGCGCCGTATGGATCGGCAAGAAATATTACGGCATCGACATCCGCGAGCACGGCTCGAAGAACGCCGGAACGACCAACATGCTCCGCGTGCTGGGCCGGCGGGCCGCCCTGCCGGTCTTCGCGCTCGATTTCCTGAAAGGATTCGTGGCCGTGACGATCATCGAACTGATGCAGTACGACGACCTGATCGGACAGAACGACCTGATAAACCTCAAGATCGTCGCCGTGTTCGCCGCCGTGCTGGGCCATATCTTCCCGATTTTCGCCGGATTCCGCGGCGGAAAGGGCGTCGCGACGCTCGTGGGCGCCGTGACGGGCATCTATCCCCCCGTGGCGCTGCTGTGCTTCGGCGTGTGGCTGGTGATGCTGATGGTCTCGCACTACGTGTCGCTGGCCTCGATGGTCGCCGGATGCTGCTTCCCCGTCTTCACCCTCATATCGCCCAAAGTCAACGGATCGACGGCCTTCGTGGTGTTCTCGTTCGTGATCGCCATCCTGCTGATCTACACCCACCGCAAGAACATCGAACGGCTGAAGGCGGGAACCGAGTCGAAGACCTTCATCTGGAAGCCGCGGCGCGTGAAACTCGACGACGAGGAGCGGAAAAAGAGCGGCAAAGAGCACGATCGGGAATAACCGGCTCCGGACTTTTCGACGAAATTATCCACATAAAAGGATAAATCCTGCGGCCGGCATACGGCAAAATAAATTTTTACGTTATCTTTGCGCCGCAATAAAGACCTAAAGCAAGCGTCATGTTACAGGAAAACCTGCTGAAAATATACGAAACGAGTTTTCGGGAAAATCGGGAGATGTCGGCGTTGACCGACTATTTCAAGGGCGAGACCTTTTCGTATTATGAAATGGCCAAGGAGATTGCGAAAATCCACCTGCTTTTCAAGAAAGCCGGGATCAAGCAAGGCGACAAAATCGCACTCATCGGCCGCAACAACCCACGCTGGTGCATCACCTACATGGGAACCATCACCTACGGAGCAGTGATCGTGCCGATCCTCCAGGATTTCACCCCTGCGGACATCATCCATATCATCAACCACTCGGAAAGCCGCCTGCTGTTCCTGGGCGACAACTTCTGGGACGTGATCGAGGAGGACCAGATCAAGCAGATCGAAGCCGTATTCTCGCTCACGGACTTCCACGCGATCTACGAGCGCGACGGCAAGTCGCTCACCAAGTTCCAGCGCGACATCGTGAAGAACTACCGCACCAAGTATCCGCGCGGATTCAGCGTCAACGACATCAAATATCCCGAAATCCCCAACGACCAGGTCGTCCTGCTCAACTACACCTCGGGAACGACCGGCTACTCGAAGGGCGTGATGCTCACGGTGAACAACCTCACGGGCAATGTGGTGTTCGCCGCAACGACAATCAACACCCAGACCGGACAGCGGTACTTCCAGAAAGGAGGCCGCACGCTGTCGTTCCTGCCGCTGGCCCACGCCTACGGCTGCGCGTTCGACTTCCTCGCGCCGCTGGCCGTCGGCGGACACATCACCCTGCTGGGCAAGATTCCGGCGGCGAAAATCCTGCTGGAAGCGATGGCCGTCGTGAAACCCACGATCATCTGCTGCGTGCCGATGATCCTCGAAAAAGTCTACCGCAAGCAGGTGCTCCCGATGCTGGAGAAAGGCCCCATGTCGATCGCCATGAAGATTCCGCTGCTCAATTCGGCCATCTACTCGGTGATCCGCAAGAAACTGATGGACGCCTTCGGCGGCAACGTCGGAATCTTCATCGTCGGCGGCGCGCCGATGAACCAGGAGACCGAATCGTTCCTGATGAAGATCAAGTTCCCGATCACGATCGGCTACGGCATGACCGAATGCGCCCCGCTGATCAGTTTCACCCCCGACAACGAGTTCAAGGCCGGTTCGTGCGGCCGGTTCCTAAAAGGACTGCTCGAAGTGAGGATCGACTCGGAAGACCCGCAGCGCGTGGCCGGCGAAATCCTCGTCCGCGGCGAGCACGTTATGAAGGGATACTACAAAAACGACAAGGACACCCACAAGGTCCTCGACGAGGAGGGATGGCTCCATACGGGCGACATGGCCACGATGGACCCCGACGGCACGCTCTACATCCGCGGCCGTTCGAAAACCATGATCCTCTCGGGCAACGGCCAGAACATCTATCCCGAGGAGATCGAAGACAAGCTCAACAACATGTACCTCGTGCTCGAATCGCTGGTGCTCGACGCCGGAAACGGCAAGATCAAGGCCCTCGTGGTCCCCGACTACGAACAGGCCGAGGCCGAGGGCGTGGACAAGGCCGACCTGCCGCAGATCATGCAGAACAACCTTCAGGAACTCAACGCGCAGCTGGCCGCCTACGAGCGGATCTCGGGCATCGCACTCTACCCCAACGAGTTCGAAAAAACCCCGAAACGAAGCATCAAACGCTATCTATACGAACCCTCGCTGTTGAACAAATAAGGCACAGGCAGGTAACCAATTGGATTCTCTATCCCAAAATTCTTCATAGTCACTGAATCCATTCTAACAATGAGGCGTCACTAATTAGTACGGTTACCTGCTTTCTTTCACACCCGGCTCTTCGGAAGCCGGGGATTTGTAGGTAAACGAATATGCAGAAAAAAGTAAATATCTTGTTTGCAAGTATTTAATTCTCTCTTCTGCATATGCTCCGAGCAATAGAAAAGCAAATTCGGGCAGGTTTAACGGTGAGTTGTGTTACTTATCCGTTACCTGCCCGAAATGCTTTGATTTGCATTTAAGGCAGTCGTTTTCAGTTCGTTGCACTGAATTTCCGCATAACAAATAACTTGACTTAACGTTTAACAAATCCTCAAAGTTCAGGTTATTATGCAACGTAGCACTTTCAAAGTCCTTTTCTACGTAAAAAGGCAGTCGGAGAAATCGGGTCAGGTTCCCATTATGGGCCGTATTACGATCAACGGTACAATGTCGCAGTTCAGCTGTAAACTCACCGTTCGTTCTTCCCTCTGGGATGCCAAAGCAAACAAGGCGGCAGGTAAAAGCCTCGAAGCCCAACGCCTCAATGAAAAGTTGGAGAACATCAAAACCAACATCGGCAAGCAATACCAACGCCTTTGCGACCGTGATTCATACGTTACGGCCGAAAAGGTCCGCAACGCCTTCCTCGGTATGGGGGACGACTGCCGCCTGCTGTTACAGACCTTCGACGAATACCTCGCAGGGTTCCTCAAACGCGTGGGCAAAGACCGCGCCTATTCGAGCTATGACAATTACCGCAAACGCCGTAACCGGCTTGCCTCTTTCCTCGAATACGAATACCGTGTAAAAGATATTCCTTTCAAAGAGCTGAAGCGGGATTTTATCGAAAAGTTCGTCGTTTACCTCTCCGCGGTAAAAGGTCTTGCTTCCGGAACGATCAGTGCCGGGGTCAAGAAACTGCGTCTGATGACCTATACGGCGTATAAGAACGGGTGGATTCTCGTCGATCCTTTCGCAGGGTTCCATGTCAGGCCCAAATACGCCGAACGACGTTATTTGTCCGCTTCGGAACTGCAGGCCGTCATGGACGTCGAACTTCCCAACTACCGTACGGGCATCAACCGGGATGTCTTCGTTTTCTGCGCCTTTACGGGTCTGAGCCATTCAGACATTGCAAAGCTGACCCATGCCGATATTCATACAGACGACAATGGAGATTATTGGATCATCGACAAGCGGCAAAAGACAGGTACACAGTTCCGTGTCAAACTTCTTCCTGTCGCCGAAATGCTCTACAAGCATTATAAGGATACATACCGCACCGGGGAAAAGGTTTTTCCGCTTAAAGGCACTTATAAAACCCTGAACATGTCCTTACGGCATGTTGCCAGACATGCTGGATTGTCGTTCAATCCGACGATGCACATGGCCCGGCATACCTTCGCAACGACGATTACGCTTGCGCAGGGCGTACCGCTGGAAACCGTATCGAAGATGCTGGGGCATAAACATATCACCACAACCCAAATCTACGCTAAAATCACCAACGACAAGATCGGACAAGATATGACGGTATTGAGCGAGAAATTGAACGGTATCTTCAAGGTCGCGCAGTAATCCGGCGCGATCCCGGAATATCATATCCCAGTCATTTATTTCCGCCGGCAGGGAATTAAACGCCGGAGATGTAAATATGCAAGGCCATGCGAATCGCCTGAGGGCGAGCCTTGCATATTTCCATCCCCGGCGTTCTGCTGGTCGCTACCGTCGGAATAGGCGGCATTCTGCGACATGGACGCTACCTAAATCCACGACCGGAACACTTATGCCAATAGACGGCAAATAACCTGTGACGGGAGTTTTCCGACGCCGCCTTTCTGATTGCAGATTGAAATGCTTGCTGATTCCATCATTTTTGGATATTTAGAGATTTTTATTGTTTTGCAGAAAAGATAATTTTCATATTTATAGTTATTTATATTCCAATTCAGATTTCTGGAAATCTATATTTTTTTATTTCTGTACATTCCCGGATTTATCGCTGAGGATAAAGTTGGAGAAGTTGCCAGAGAGCTATAAATTCAAGTATCCGAATAATGAAAAATTCCTTTCTGCCGCAATATACAACAGGGTAAAACGCGTCCGAACTATTGTCCGCCCTAGTCCGCTCCAGTCCGTTCGGCGGGCTTTTTTTTCGTACCGGACGGTTGTAATATTGCACCGGGAAACGACCCGGCCTCAGGACCCGTCATGGAGAACTTCCGAAACTTTCGGCAGCAATTCTTCGGCGCGGATTTTTCCCATCGCCAGATGGGAGCGAGCTGTGTTTTTGTCCGACAAACTATGGTTTATCCGACAAAAACGCTCGCTCTGCGAGGCCGGGGCCGCTCCCAAGTCGCGACCCATTTTTAAGCTATATAATGGATACTAACCGAAAACAGACAGACAAGACAGACAAGACAGACAAGAAGCCCCGAACGCCGAGTTATAAATACTCGTTTCGGCTTAACGAAGAGCAAAACATCCGCTTCAACGAGCTGCTTTGCAAAGCCGGATCGGAGCATAACCGGAGCCGTTTTATCGTCAAAAGAATCTTCGCCGAGGAGTTTGTCGTCATCAAACGCGACCCGTCGAAGACGCAGTTCGTCGCCCGGCTGAACGATTTTTATTTCCAATTCCAGAAACTTGCGAACAACTACAATCAGATTGTAAAGGCTGTCAATTCGCACTTTTCCAACGTTGCTATCCCGCATCAGATCGCCATGCTGGAACAACGCACCCGCGAGTTGAAAGCTCTGAGTATCGAGATTCTGAACCTTGCCAAACAAGCTGCGGAATGGTTGCGAATATAAGATCGGGTTCCTCGCCCGGCGGGGCTTTGCACTATAACAAGGAAAAGGTCGATAAGGATGAAGCCGAGGTGCTTTTCTGGCAGAAGATGCTCGAACCGTTCGATAAACACGGACGACTGGATGTCGATGCCTGCATGGAGAGTTTCTGGCCCTACCTCGAAGCTAACAGAAGAACGACCAATACGGTTTTCCATGCTTCGCTGAATCCCTCGCCCGAAGACAAGTTGACCGACGATCAGCTCCGGGACATCGCGCAGGAATACATGGAACGGATGGGTTATGGCAACCAGCCCTATATCGTTTTCAAGCATAAGGACATTTCCAGAGAACATCTCCATCTGGTGTCGTTGCGTGTCGATGAGCTGGGACGGAAAATCAGTGATTCGCACGAATACGACCGCTCCATGTCCGTATTGCGGGAATTAGAACGCAAGTACGATCTGCATCCGAGTATCAAAGGCGAGGAGCAGACGGATACCCCCGATCTTCGGAAAGTAAACTATAAGGCGGGAAACGTCAAGCAACAGGTCTCATCCGTCGTCAGGTCGTGCCTGCGGAATTACAAATGCTCGTCCTACGGAGAATTCCGTACCCTATTGGAGTGCTTCAACATCTCGGTCGAGGAACGCACGGGCACCATTGACGGAAGGAACTATGCAGGTATTGTCTACGGTGCCCTGACCGACGACGGCTATGGAACAGGCACACCCATCAAGTCAAGCAAAATAGGGAAAGATGTCGGCTATAAAGCCCTTCAAAGGTATTACGAGAACTCGAAAATAAAATTGAAAGAAGACGGGAACCTTGCTCGGCTGCGACAGACAGTCCGGGATACCATGAGCCCGCACAACACACGGGACGAATTCCGGCAACTGCTCAAGGCAGACGGTATCGACACTATTTTCCGGATCAACCCCGTGGGAAGGATTTACGGCGTAACGTTTATCGACCACAATGCAGGCATCGTTGCCAACGGGTCGGTACTGGGAAACGAGTTTTCGGCAAATGTTTTCAACGAATTGTATTCAGCACCGAACGAAAAACGCCAGGTCGCGGAACAGCACGCAGACCGCAAACACGAGTTGCGAAGCCGCACGGCAAATCCCATCTCAGGGTTCGTAAATGCGGTATTGGATTTAGCCGATACACAAGTGCAAGAAGAGCAACAGCGAATACAAAAGCGTCGCAGGAGAAAAAAGCTATGCTTAATTGTAAATTTAATATTAGTTGCAAATGATCTTATCTCCCATCAAATTCTTGTGATTATGAATTGCAATTAAAGAGATCGGAAATACCTGTGTTAAAGCACCAAATTGCTTTTTAGCGATTATTGATGCAATTGGTTTTAAAATAATTATCCCAGAATACAAATTGATAGCGGATGGCATTGCTCCAATATTGCCATTCGTGTCCTCCCGGACGGGAATAGAAGTCATGCGGAATTTTTCGGTCGAGGAGTTTAGCATGCAGCGCAACATTGACGTCATAGAAAAAATCTTCTGTTCCGCAATCAAACACTAAAGCTAGAGAATTCGGCTTCAAGAGGTCGAGCATATTGATTATCGTATGCGATTCCCAGCGTTCGGGATATTGGTTTTGCGGTCCCAATCGTAAGGCGATGTCCCAACGATCGGGAAAAGATCGAATGTCGACGCCCCCGCTCATGCTTCCCGCTACGCCGAAAATCTCCTGATGGCGGAATGCAAGATAAAAAGCTCCATGACCGCCCATACTCAAACCGGCGACAGCTCGTCCCGTGCGATCTGCGACCGTGCCGAATCGGGAATCGACTGCAGGAATCAATTCACGGGTTATAAAGGTTTCATATTTATATGAGGGATCTTCTGGACTGTCATAATACCAACTGCTGAATCCTCCATCCGGACAGACTACGATCATTTCATAATGGTCAATCAACGCCTCCAAACCATCGCAATTTTTCAGCCAACCGTTATTCCAAGCATCGCTATATCCATGTAACAAGTAAACCACCGGATATTTTTTTGTCGGCGAATAACCAGCAGGACACAAGACCAATGCGTCTACATTTTTACGCATAGAAGGACTGTAAACCGTCAGCGTGTCAATTCCAACAGCTTTAGTTTGCCATACGCAACAAGATAACAAGAATAATATCCACCAATGTTTCATGTCGTTGTTCTTACAATTCGATTCGTATCGTCGTACCGTTGTCTGCGGTGTATTTTCGGATGCAGGAGCCGTCGCGTTCGATGCGTATATGGAGTTTTTTCCCGGTGCGCTTCACGATGATGTCGTAAGGCCGTTCCGCACAGGCGTACATCCGGCGCAGGGTCATCTGGTTCCATGCGTCGGGCAGTTGGGGTGTGAGCGTGAACGAGCGGAATCCCGTCGGTCGGAATCCGAACATGCCTTCGGTGACGATGCGGCAGTAGAGTCCGCTCTCAGCCGAGAGGTGGCGCTGATCGCCCTCGGGCCACGCTTCGACGGCATAAGGCACATGCTCGCCGAGGAGCCGGGTTTGCGAGTAGAACCGCAGGCGTTCGGTAGCCTCTTCTCGGAAGCCTGCGGCATAAATGCCTCGCAGGGCATAGAGCGTGGTGCGGTCCCAGAACGTGTCGCTTCCGGCTGCGGTCAGCATTCCGTTTTCGGTCCAGAGCCGCGGGGAGAGCAGGGCCGCCACGGTCGCCTCCCGGCGTTCGAAAATATCCGTGACCAGCGGAATGCAGATCCACGAACGCAGGATGTCGTTGCCCTCGTAATAGCAGTAGGTGGCGTACCCCTCGATCGTCGCACCGAAGAAGCGTTCGATGTTTTCACGCAGCGTTTCGGCCCTGCGGCGGTATTCGTCGGCCAGCCGTTGCGGCCGTCCGGTCTGCTCGGCGAGCCATGCCGCGGAGCGCAGGGCGTCGTAGTAGAGCGACGAGGTGCAGAGATTGGCATCGCCGGCCGGGAAACGTTTTTCCAGTTCGTCGGCTTCGGAAGCGACGACGCCGTGTTCGTTGAGTTTGCGCCGGCAGTATTCGAGCGACCATTCGATGAGCGGCCACAAGGCTTTCGCCGTGCGGATGTCGCCCATTTGAAGGGCATAGCGTCCTGCGCCGTAAGCCAGCATCGCTGCATCGCCGCGGTCGAATGGACCGTAGGTGTCGTATCCCTCAGCGATCACCGACCATGGAATGTACCGGTATTCGGGATTCATGTAGCGGGCGAAATGCAGGAAACTGTTCAGGGCCGCTTCGTTGCCTTTGGCGTAACCTAACTGCGGGAAGAACGGATTCACATACTCAGGTTGGTCGTTGCACCAGATGGCGGCGTAGTAGACGCCTCCGGGAGCGTGGAGGAGTCCTCCGCGTGTGCGGAAAACGGACTCTGCGGCGCGGACCTTGGCCAGTGCGAACATCGTGTTGAGCACGGGTTCTGGCGACTCTAAACTCAGATTGCCGCACACCTCGGCGACAAAGGCTTCGCGCTGCGCCCGTTCGGCAGAGATGTCGAGGGGCTGTTCGACTTCGGGCGTTTTGAGCCCGCGCACCGAAGCTCCGAAAACGCACGTTTCGCCCGGCGCAAGCCGGAGGGTTCTGCTGCGGACGAAATCCGTCGCCGCAATGAGCGTATAACTGCCCTCGACTCCGGCGTCAGCGTCGGTGCGAACTTCGTCGCGCACGGGGTTCAGCTCGACGGCGACGGTGATTGGTCCGGCATTGCGGAGAGTGTATTGCTCACAGAATGCCGCCCGTGCGGGTGAGGGGAACAGGCAGCGCGTCACTTCGATGTCGCCGTATCGGCTCACGACGGTCAGCAGGCCGTCCAACCGGAGGTATTCGACCTGCTCGGCAGCGAGCGCTTTCCCGTCGATGCGTACGGCGTCGAGGAAATTCTGCGGGAAATCGCGGGTCAATCCGCCGAACGTGTCGTTGGGAAGCATGCGCAGCATGGGCCATACGAGCGTGCGGGTCAGCGTGAAGCGTCCGTCACTCTCCACGCCATAGTGCAGTCGTGCGGATATTTGTTCTCCGCTCATCTCCACATGGTCATTATGGGGCAGTCGGTTGCCGTCTACTGACCAACGAATGGCGTGGTCGTTGGCAATGGTCCAGCGGGTCTGCGGGGCAGGGGGTTGGGCCGACGCCGTCGCCAGGGCGCAAAAGGCAAGAAGAGATAGATACTTTTTCATGATTCGTTTTATAGTTTGAAAGATAGTGTCGCCCGAAAACCTGCGGGCAAGGCTCCGATTTTGAACAAGAATTTACAAGGTTCGACGATGTGTTCTTTTTCGAAGTTATGGAATGCAAGGGCGTCTGCCGTGATTCGGAGCTTCACGGTGCTGGGCTGATCTGACGGGTAGTTAAAGACTGCATCTCATTAACGGGCGGATCGATATAGGTAATACGCATGTCTGCAATTATAGATTATTCTTTATAAAAGACAAACAATCCGCAAAGACCCACGGTGCACACGCAAAAAATTATTTAAAGGCCAATTATCTAACTGAGATCGACTCTCATGGGCATAAGGAGCTTCGGCTTCATTTTTTGCATATTTTTCACATTTGCCTGTGGGTAGAGGTGTCTGGTTTGTCTTTAATATACAAGGTTTAAAAAATGCAACCGTATGAAGAAACAAATTCCAACCCTAAAACGACATCCTGCCGGTAGGTGGCTATCCCTATTGTTTGGATTGCTATTCACGATTACCGCTTCGGCTCAGGAGGTGAAAGTAACTGTTAATGTCGATCGGCAACCATTAGAGAAAGTATTGTCGTTGCTTGAACAACAGACGGGCTATCGCTTTTTTTACAGCAACGACCATGTCTCCGGAAAAGCTTCGGTCACTATCAAAGTTTCGAAAGAGGCTCTATCGGCTGTTCTCAAGCAAATTCTGCCTGAGCGCAATCTCACATACAAAGTTGTAAAACAGCAAATAATCCTATCGAATGTCAAGTCAGCGGCATCGGAAGCAAAGATTACCGTCCGTGGTCGTGTGACCGACAGCGCAGGCGAGCCTCTTATTGGGGTGTCGGTAACATCCGGCACTGCAGGCGTTACCACAGACATCGATGGCAACTATTCGATTCAGGTCCCTGCCGGGGCTACGCTGCTTTATTCATATGTAGGCTGTGTGTCGGTGCATAAAAAAGCATCGGATGATAACCCGCTCGACATCGTAATGGTCGAAAACGCCGAACTTCTTGACGACGTTGTGGTCATCGGTTATGGCACTATGGATAAAAAGGAATTGACCTCGGCTATAAGTCACGTAAGCGAGAAAGACTTTCTCTCCATCAGTTCATCAGACCCGGCTTCGCTTATCAAAGGTAAAGTGCCGGGTGTTTCGATTGTTAACACCGGTGCTGCCGATCCTAATGTGACATCGAGCATACAGATACGCGGTGTCAATTCTCGTCAGGCCGGTCTTGGCCCGCTCATCGTAATCGACGGCGTTCCAGGTGGCAGCCTTCAAAACGTGAACCCCCAAGACATCGCCTCTTTCGATGTGCTTAAAGACGGCGCGGCATCGGCCATTTATGGCACGCGCGGCACCAACGGCGTAATACTTGTCACAACCAAGAAAGGCAGCAAAGACGGTAAGGTGCACACTTCCTATGCCCTCACTCTATCGTGGGATAAAATGAAGAAAGAACTCGACATGATGAGTGCCGATGACTTCCGTAAAGTCCGTCTCGCATGGGGCGATACGGGAGGAGGTGATCTCGGCGGCAACTACGACTGGCTCGACGGTGTTAGCCGTACCGGTTTCTCCCACAAGCACACGATGAGTCTTTCGGGTGGTAACGAGCGCACCAGCTACCGCGTCAGCGTCGACTACCGTGATGCCCACGGTATTGACCTGCGCTCCAAACGAGAGGAGTATGGTAGCCGCGCCTCTATTACACACACTACGAAAGGCGGTCTGTTTACTTTTACTGTCAACCTCGCACCGCGCGTGATATCAAGCGACAATTCCGACTGGAGCGTTTTCAAACTCGCTCTTGAGACCAACCCTACTACGCCTCTGATGGACCCTACCAATCCGTCGATGTACTATAATTTCGTAGGTCAGGCAGCCAGCACAAACCCCGTTGAGACCCAAAAACTTGTCAAATCACATACAGACATGCGTTTGCTCGACTGGGATGCCACGGCAAGGCTCAATCTGCTCCCATTGTTGTCGAAAAAGATATCCAGCCCCATCATCCTCAACACCCAACTGACTTTCGCCGACAGGCAATATAGCTACGACCGATCGGGCTTCACTCCCTCTAATACAACAATCGCTGTAAACAGCGGACATTCGGGTCAGGCTTCTCGTTCTAATGATGTAGAACGTATGTATCAGCTTGAGTGGCTGACGAATTTCGCTGCCAGATTCGGTAAAAACAACATTAAGGCCATGGTAGGATACAGCTATGCCTATTGGCATAATAGCGGTTTCAATGCCGGAAAAGGATGGTAAAAGTTTCCTGTCTCATAACTCGTGACATTTTAAGGATTGACAAAACGTCTGCAAGGAAACTTTATTGCGGTGTAAATCGCAGCAAAACAATGTATTGCGAGCTAAAAAGGTGGCAATTCCGTTTTCGGAAGCCCAAATCGCCTCTGCCCACCTTTTTGCCACCCGGCGGTTTTCTCCGGCTTGCTTCCCGTTTCCGGTTCGGGGGATCGGTTGAAGCTTTTGCAAAATGATGATATACAGTCGGTTTTCCTCTTTTTGCGCCGGACGGGCTACAAAAAAGGAGCCTCGGAAAAAGGCTCCTTTGTGCGGATATTTCCATTTCAATATATCCCTTTTTCCACAATGGTACATCACGTTATTTTCATACTGTAGATCATCATCACGATTGTCGTCCGGAGATTGGGAAAATCCCCTTGCCGCGGATTGACTTTCATCGACATTTGGAGTGATATGCAACAAAACGGAGAACTTCCGGCAGAACGAACTGTTGATGGAATCCACTTGCCCGGTGCTGGATATATCGTTTGGATTAAAGCTATTCGACGGTATATTTATCGTGTATAATTCATTATACTTGGGACTAATTGCATAGACACATAGGATGTCGGTCGCCCGTTTATTTCATTTTATTACTTTAATTCCCCTACTTTGTATTCGTGATGTCGCGAATAATCCGCAACATTCCGGTTGCTCAGCACATTCCCGACAAATATCGAGGTATTGGGTTTTCCAGTCGGATATGGATTTGCGGGCAAAGGGCCATAGCGCTTCTGGGAGAGTGCACCGCGGCAGGTTGAAGATTGAGACGTCCATACGCCAGTCCCGCAGCTCCAAAACCGCTTGCGTGAGTTCTGCCTGATAATCCATCGGATCGATCCAGACTGCTTCCCGGTTTTTGATCGTATATCCCGTGTATTCCAGTCCCATCAGCGATATGAATTCGACGAACGGCAGATTGCGGTAGATAAAATCCGGCAACTTCGGTAACCGGAGATAGTTCATCTTGGTAATGACTACCCGCAATTCGATTCCGATATCATAGCGTCCAAGGTTATACAAGCCGAGCATTGTCTCCTCGAAAGAGCCTTTCACCTGCGTGATAGCATCGTGGTCGCCCGCATAATCGGCATGGAGCGGAATGCCGAGAAGTATCTTTTCCGTATTGCATTCGGCGAGTTTTCGGGCATACTCCTTGTCGGCGAATGCCCGTCCGTTCGTCAGCAGGTGAATTTCGGTTTCCGGCAGTTTCAAACGAATATGGCGAAGCAGCTCGAACAGCCGGTCCCCGAGCAGGGTCGGTTCGCCTCCCGTAATTCCGAGCGAACGCAGTTCCCGCGGAGCGGAGTCGATCAGAGCCATGTTTTTCTGAAAATAGCCGTCGAGATCGTTTCGCAGCAAAGGCGGCTGGCAGCACATGACGCAGCGGTTGTTGCACTGTGAAGTGATGAACAACGCGTTGTCGTTGGAATTTATGTCGATCGTATCTCTCATTATCCCCGTGTTCCCGTGATCCAATTTTTGAAAATCGGCAGCACCTCTTCCCTACGATCTGCCAGCAGGCCGAAGATGTGTTCGATAATCGCCTTGTGTTTCCGGCAGAAGGTCGAGGTCGGCCGGAATCCGTACATATCGCCCTGCGTGGAGTAGTTCCTCACGGGATCGGCCCCGCAAATCGACTGAAAAGCGCAATCGGCACAACCGGCAATGCACTCTGTCGCCCATAGGCGGGAAATCTCCTGCGCTTTGCGGCCGTAGAACAAATCTTCGTACCGATCCGTTACCGATCCCACCCGGAATGTATAATCCCGAAATTCGGCCAGCATTCGGGATTCGTCGGAAGCATAGACATATCCATCGTAGTTATAGACGATTACGCCGTTGATAATTCCTGCCGGAGATTGCAGGTCGACGAACCCGATCGGAAAAGGTGTCAGGATTTTACGCAAAATAAGCGTCGCAAACTCTTCGACGAACACCTCTCCCGATTTATTGAGTTCGATAATATATTCCAGCGCTTGCTTGTAGAACTCAACGAAGCGATCGTAATAAGCAGTCCAATCGGCATTGTCTTTCGCCAGTCCGTAAGGATTGAGCGCCCGGATGAAGATACTGTGAAATCCGTTTTCCCGATAAGCATCGATAATCTCCCGCGGAAAGCCGAGCGAATACTCCGAGGTCGTCATCAATGCGGAAACCCGGCCTTCGCCCAATTCTTCGCGAGCCTTTGCAATACCGGCAACAACACGCTGATAGCTGTCCGTTTTTCCCCGGTTGTGGTTGTGCAGGTACAGCGGGCCGTCAAGCGAAGTCGAGATAACCGCGCCATATTGTCTGCACAAATTGAGCAATTCGTCCGTCAGATTGACACTATTGGTACAAATTACATAGGTAAGTTTGCGGTTTTCGGTCAGATTCTTCTCTTCGGCATATTCGATGGCCCGGCGGATGAGATGCGGGACCAACGTAGGCTCGCCTCCCTGAAACTCCATTGTCAGGCAGGGGGACGGAGAACGAAACATCAGATCGACGGCATGCAGGAGCGTCTGTTCGCTCATATCATACTCATTTCGGCAACTTTCCTGACTGGATGCCTGACAATAAATACAGTTCTGGTTACAGCGAAGTGTCAGCACAAAGATATGCAGCGCAGTAAAATGATCGAGAAATGCCTTGCGGGTAGCCAAACGGACCGCCATCGTGTCAATCAGCCGGGGCAACGGTTTTTCGCAAATAAAGAATGAAGCTGTCAAATTCTTGTACAATTCCTCTTCCGGTAGCACCTTCCGATCGACGATGCGTTGTACGCTGCCGCGGGGCAACAGCAGGTAGTCCCCAAGGTCATTGGTCAGCAACTCCTGATTGCGGAAAACATGAAACCGGAACGGCAGCAGGTAATACATCGTCAATCGTTGAATTCGAACTCGACAAAATCGTCGCTGTTGGCGAAAGCCTTGGCATAAAGAATGTTCCGCAGGTCTCGGGTTTCCGAAGCGATGAGCGCCCTGTTTTTATAATCGACAAAATCTGCGCTCAGTTTCTTTCGTATCCTATCGAATGCCTCCTGTGTGATCGGATTCGAAGCCGAGACGATAATCGTCTGAACGCTCGTACCCGGGGTGTTTCGCCGGGTGATTACGTAATCGCCCGCCCACCAATAAAGGACTTTATCGATGACGGATTCGTCGTAAATTGACTTGTCGACGTTGAGTACAACGTCGCCTTGTGGATTCAATTCAATGTCGATCATTTTGCTTTTTCAGAAAATAAAACGTTTGCGCATCGACTTTTCCCGTCGTATCGATACCGATACTATCCTGAAATCTTTTCAACGCCGTTTCAATCGCAGCGTCGAACAGTGTTTCACCCTTGACAAACGGTTTTTCGAGGAATCCCTTGTCGATCAAGATATTTTTCAGTTGGGTTACATCTGCGCCCCGCATCTCTTTTTTCAATACCCGGTCTCCCAGATTGTAAACCTTGGGAACCCACGTTTGCAATTTAGCAATCGTGGCATTTCCGGCAATACCGTCCTGCGACAAACCCGCATCTTTCTGGAAAGCCCTAACGGCATTTCTGACATCCGAATCATAGACTACATAACCCAGATAATTCGTACCGACAGCTGATCGTGCAATATATTTGTGCTTAACCAATAAATCGGTCAGTGCTTTGACATCCGCCCCGTAGGTGTTCATTGAGAGGGTTCTCGATCCGAGGGTATAATTGGCCGGCGATACGGAGGATGGCGACGTATTTCCGGATGTAGTAGCGGACGAATAATGGGAATAATGGGACGACCCCGACCGATGAGAACTGTGTGATCTGTGCGAGCTATGACTGCGATGTGAACTGTGGCTTCGATGTCCTGCCAACGCATAGGTATCGTCCGAATTCAGGTGCAGCAACATTTTGATACTTCCGTCTTTCGACGATTTGCTATACTCGTCCGTGGCATCATCGGACGGATTGTCCGAAAACTGGTAGGTCGGCATTGCTTCGGCTCCGTAGGTATTAGCCAAGGTCGCCATGGATGAAACGATAACTCCTTTAAGGAGTTTTTTGAGGCGCAATTTCATAAAGTAAGAATAGTAGTTATATCGCAAATATACAATAAATTATTTATTACAGGCCGTCTACATCTTGTAAAATGAATCATTTTCACTATATTTGGATAAACTTACGTTTTTGCTTTTCGTTGGACGGGCATGATATCACAAAATTCGTAAAATGAAATACCCGATTGCATTTATCGATACTGAGATCGAACCGAGGAGCCGACAAATACTCGATATCGGCGGTGTTAGAAGCGACGGATGCGAATTCCACAAAAAATCTTTTTCGGAGTTCGTATCGTTTCTCAGCGGCACACACTTCATTTGTGGACATAATATCCTCAAACATGATATAAAATACATCGGAGGTGCTTTACAGGCCGCTGGAATAAATCCGGCCGATGTCATCGATACCTTGCCTCTCTCTCCGTTGCTTTTTCCAACGAAACCTTACCATACACTTCTGAAAGACGACAAACTGCAAGTGGACGAGGCCAATAACCCGTTGAACGATTCTGTCAAAGCCCGGTATTTATTCCACGACGAAATTGCGGCTTTTCAGCGTAAAGACGATCTTCTTAAACAGATATTTTTCGGATTGCTGGGGGATACGCCGGAGTTTCAGGCTTTTTTCCGTTTTATTTCTTATGCCTCTGAAAAAAAAGATCTCGAAAATTTGATCCGTCAGAAATTCGAAGCGGAAATCTGCATACATGCCGACTTGGCAGGAATGATCGCAAAACATCCGATTGAATTGGCTTATTGCCTGTCATTGATCGATTCTCTGGCGCGTCATCGGAATACGCATTCCATTACTCCGCCTTGGGTCTTGAAAAATTATCCGCATGTCGAGCGCATCATGTTCCGGCTGCGCAATACTCCTTGTGTCGAAGGTTGCCCGTACTGCAATAGCGCACTGGATATTCATAAAGGATTGAAACGCTGGTTCGGATTCGATTCTTTCCGGAGCTATGCCGGCGAACCGTTGCAGGAGCATGCGGTCCGGGCCGCTGTGGATAACAAATCCCTGCTGGCTGTTTTCCCGACCGGCGGCGGAAAGTCGATTACGTTTCAACTCCCAGCCCTGATGAGCGGAGAAAACGCCAAGGGTTTGACGATCGTAATATCGCCGTTACAATCGCTTATGAAAGATCAGGTCGATAACTTGGAAAAAACCGAGATTACCGATGCTGTTACCATCAACGGTTTGCTCGATCCGATCGAAAGGGCGAAGTCGTTCGAACGGGTGGAAGACGGATCGGCTTCCATCCTTTACATTTCTCCCGAATCGCTGCGTTCGCGAACGATCGAACGGTTGATTCTGGGACGGAATGTCGTGCGGTTCGTAATCGACGAGGCGCATTGTTTTTCTGCGTGGGGACAAGATTTCCGAGTCGATTATCTGTATATCGGCGATTTTATCCGATCGATTCAGGAAAAGAAGAATATGGCCGAGCCGATTCCCGTTTCCTGTTTTACTGCTACGGCGAAACAAAAGGTCATCGAGGACATCCGAAGTTATTTTCGGGAGAAACTTTCGCTCGAATTCGAAGTGTTCGCTTCGAAAGCCTCCCGGACGAATCTGCACTTCAAAGTTTTGGCCCAGACGGATGCGGCGCAGAAATATCAGACTTTGAGGTGCTTGCTCGAAGCTAAGAGTTGCCCGACGATCGTCTATGTATCGCGGACGCATCGGGCGACGGAGTTGGCGAGATGTTTGACCCGGGACGGATTCCCGGCCCGGGCCTATCATGGCAGGATGGACATCCGGGAGAAAACGGCGAATCAAAATGCCTTTATAGCCGGTGAATTTCAAATTATGGTCGCGACATCGGCTTTCGGAATGGGCGTCGATAAAAAGGATGTCGGTATGGTCATCCATTACGACATATCCGATTCATTGGAAAATTACATCCAGGAAGCAGGCCGGGCCGGACGTAACGAACGCATCGACGCGGAGTGTTATGTCCTGTTCAATGAAGACGATTTGAATAAACACTTTGTTCTTCTTAATCAGACCAAACTCTCCTTCAAAGAGATTCAGCAGGTTTGGAAGGCGATTAAGGAGCTCGCCCGATTCCGTTCTACGGTATCGAATTCGGCATTGGAGATTGCACGCAAAGCGGGGTGGGATGACAGCGTTCCGGAAATCGAAACTCGGGTGACCACGGCAATCTCAGCCTTGGAAGATGCCGGCTATCTGAAACGCGGCCAGAATATGCCGCGAGTCTTTGCCAACAGCATTCGGTCGAAAACAGCTCAGGAGGCGATTGAGAAAATACGGACATCCGCACGTTTCGACGGGAAACGGCAGGAATATGCTGTGCGGATTATCAAGAAGCTCTTTTCGAGCAGAAGTCGCAAGCAATCCGATGACGAGGTAGCGGAATCGCGGATCGATTATATCAGCGACCATCTGGGAATCAAGAAAGAAGAGGTGATAAGCGTCGTGAATCTGATGCGTGAAGAGGAGATTTTGGCCGATGCAAAAGACCTGACGGCATTCATCAAAAGAAGCGAATCCCTCAATCGGTCTCTTCTGATCGTAACGGCGGCTTGTTGGACTGAGAGTTTCTTGCTTGACATGTTCGACAATCCGGAGAAAGTCTTCTACCTGAAAGAAATCAACGAAAAAGCCGTGGCTGCGACACACGATGCGGCTCTGAAAGAGATAAATATCACCCTGAACAAGATAAAAGTCATACTCAATTTTTGGGCGATAAAGAACTGGATCAAGCGTAAAAGTCCGGCGTTTTCCAAGGACCAAGTACTGATCACATGGATGCAGCCGAAAGAGACTTTCCGGGAAAAAATGAAGTTGCGCCATGATTTGGCGAAATTCATCGTCGGATTTCTTTATGACAGAAGCACCGAAGATACCGGGGCAGACAAGGAGGAGGCCTTCGTAGAATTCTCAGTTCTCGAATTGAAAGACGCTTTCGAAAGATCGATAGAAGCATTCGGGCGAAGAATCTCTCTGGAAGAGGTCGAAGACGCGTTATTCTATCTTTCCCGAATCGAGGCGCTCAAAATCGAGGCGGCTTCTTGGTCGTCTACAACAGACTGACGATCGAACGGCTTGAAAAAGACAACAAGAAACGCTACAAACTCGAAGATTACCAGAAGCTCCTGCGGTTCTATGAAAACAAAATTCAGCAAATTCATATCGTCGGCGAATATGCCCAAAAGATGATTGCCGGTTCGGAGGATGCGCTGAAATTTGTGGACGATTATTTCGCATTGAATTATGCGTCGTTTCTCAATTTGTATTTCAAAGGCAGTCGGCAATCTGAGATAAAAAGGAATATCACTCCGGCTAAATACAGGCAACTTTTCGGCGAACTCTCTCCCGCGCAATTACAGATTATTCGAGATCAGGAATCGAAATATATCGTAGTTGCAGCAGGTCCCGGAAGCGGTAAAACGCGGGTCTTGGTACATAAATTGGCATCCCTGATGCTCATGGAGGATGTCAAGCACGAACAGTTGCTCATGCTTACTTTTTCACGGGCGGCGGCCACCGAATTCAAGAAGCGGTTACTCAAACTGATCGGCAACGCCGCCAATTTCATCGAGATAAAGACCTTCCATTCCTATTGCTTCGATCTGCTGGGGCAGATCGGCAGTCTGGAAAGAGTTGACAATGTTTTGAAATGCGCCGTCGAACGCATCGAAAAAGGGGATGTGGAATTGAGTCGCATTACAAAAAATGTATTGGTCATCGACGAAGCGCAAGATATGAACGAAGATGAGTTTTCACTGATCGAAGCTCTTATCAGGCATAACGACGATATGCGGATTATTGCAGTCGGGGATGATGACCAAAGTATTTATGAATTCCGGCATGCGAGTCCCCAATATTTCAAAAGGCTTATTCGGGAATACGGAGCCATGAAATACGAACTGGTTGAGAATTTTCGCAGCAAAAGCAACCTCGTCGATTTCACGAATCAATTCGTTACACGCATTCATCATCGACTGAAAGAAAATCCGATTATCGCCAAACAGGCTGATAACGGAAAAATTAAAGTTGTTCGTTATAAGAGTGAAAATCTTATTGAGCCGCTGGTGAAAGATATTCTATCCGCCGAACTTCGCGGAAGCGTTTGTGTGCTTACGTATACGAATGACGAGGCTTTGCAGGTGTCAGGGCTTCTGCTTAAAAACGGGATGCCGGCACAATTGATTCAGGATAACAGCGGATTCTGCTTGTTGAAACTCGATGAAATCAATTTTTTTCTTTCCCGGTTACATTCGGTGGAAGATATTTTCCTGATTGACGATGATGTATGGGAGCAGGCGAAGAAGGAGTTGCAAACCGTGTTTCAGAACAGTAGTAAACTGGAAAGTTGTTTGGGTTTAATTCGGGATTTTGAAACGATAAATCCTAAAAGAAGATACAAGTCCGATTTGGAGCTTTTTATCAGAGAATCTAAATTGAATGATTTCTTCGGTGAAAGCGGAGAGACTATATTCGTTTCGACGATCCACAAGGTAAAAGGCAAAGAGTTCGATCATGTTTTTTTGATGCTGAACAACTTCAATTTGTCTTCGGACGAAAGAATCCGACAACTGTACGTTGCCATGACAAGGGCACGACGGGACCTGACAATTCACCTGAATTCTGATTTCCTCGATGGTCTTTCTTCGGAAGATGTTGAATATATGGAAGATAAAATCGATTATTCGCCGCCGGAAGAGTTGGCGATACACCTGACTCACAGCGATATATGGCTGGATTATTTCATTCAACGACAACCACAGATCGCTCGCATCAGAAGCGGCGATACTTTATATGTCAGGGAAGACGAATGCTTGGATGGAAATGGACAATCCGTGTTGAAATTTTCTCGAAATTTTATGTCGGAACATTATGAAAGGCTGCATAGGCAAGGGTACGAATTAAAACGTGCAATGGTAAATTTCATTGTCTACTGGCAGAGCGAGAAAGTTGCAAAAGAGATAAAGATCATATTGCCCGAACTCTTCTTTGAGAGGAAAAAATAAGTTAATGATTGTTTCTGTCTCGATGATTCTCATTCATCATAACTGACACATAAAACTGTTCGAGCATTTTGTGTTCTGACACTAATGATAATTTCTTGTTCTATTTCTTCCAACAAAACTTTGTATGCTTGAGAAAATGGAATATCCATGCGTTAGAATACCGCCCTTTTTAGCAAATTTGTCAAATCCGTATTTTTTTCGTATCTTGCAATTAGTTATTTGAAATGCGACATTTGAGCGCAATAGGCTGAAAATAAACCGTTGCCTTCTCGTTACCTATTCTTCTATACAAAAATGTAACGACCTGATTTATCAGATCGTTACATCACTTTAATCCCACATTCCGCAGAGCCGGGTGTTTTTTGAATCGGCGCATTGCGGGCAAAGCTCGATGCGTCGCGGCAAAGCTCAAACAAGTTTGGCTTTGCCCGCGACTTTCACTATATTTGAAGCATGAAAATCCAGAAAAAACAAGCTATCGGTGAAAACCTGCTCTACGTGATGGTCTGGACGGCCATCATCCTGGTCCCGGTCCTCAACTCGCAGATGATGTCCGAAATGCACGTCAACCTGGAAAACGTGCTGACTGCCTGGAGGTATATCGCCCCCTATCTGGTCATCTTTCTCATCCACAATGCCATCATCGCCCCGCGCTACATGCTCCGGCGAAAATACGGGAAATACCTCGCGAGCAACCTGGCGCTGATCATCAGCGTCTTCTGGCTGGTGCAGATCTACGAGGACCACCTCACGGACCACCTCCTCAAACAAAACGATCCCGAAGCGCTCGACGCCTACCGCAAAGCGTCGTTCTCCAATCTGGAGATGTACTGGAACGTGGTGCTGGGATTCTTTATGACCGGAGCCAACACGGGTATCAAGCTGATATACCAGTCGATGCGCGACGAACAGCAGATGGAGGCGCTCAAGCGCCAGAACCTTCAGGCCGAAATGGATTACCTGAAATACCAGATCAACCCGCACTTCTTCATGAACACGCTCAACAACATCCACGCGCTGATCGACATCGACACCGAGTCGGCCAAGAACGCCGTGATCGAGCTTTCGAAGATGATGCGTTACGTGCTCTACGAGTCGGGACACGAGATCATTTCGCTCAACCGCGACATCCAGTTCCTGAAAAACTACATCGAACTGATGCGCATTCGTTACACCGACGCCGTGAATATCAGCGTGGAGTCGCCCGGCAACCTGCCCGAACAACTGTCGATCCCGCCGCTGCTGCTGATCGTCTTCGTCGAAAACGCCTTCAAACACGGCGTAAGCTACAACCATCCGTCGTTCATCCGCCTGAAGATCGAATACGCCGACGGGCAGGTGACCAGCACGCTCACCAACAGCCGCCACGCCGCCCAGAGCAGCAAACACCCCGCGGGAATCGGACTGGAGAACGTCCGCAAACGCCTCGAACTGATCTACGGCGCGAAAAACTACTCGCTGGAAATCCGCGAGGAGGAGAAGACCTATACCGTAAAACTCGTAATCCCGACGCTCAATGCTTAAATGTATCGCCATCGACGACGAGCCGCTGGCTCTGCGTCAGCTGACAAGCTACATCTCGAAAATTCCCTATCTGGACCTCGTCGCAAAATACAACAACGCCCTGGAAGCGCAGCAGATGCTCGCGGGAGAGAAGGTGGACCTGATTTTCGTCGACATCAACATGCCCGACCTCAACGGCGTGGATTTCGTCCGCGCGCTGATCGACCGCCCGATGGTGATTTTCACCACGGCCTATTCGGAGTACGCCGTCGAGGGATTCAAGCTCGACGCGGTGGACTACCTGCTCAAACCGTTCAGCTTCGCCGATTTCAGCCGTTCGGCGGCCAAGGCCAATTCGCTCTACGAGCTACGCCACAACCAACGGCCGCCACAGGAGGGAGAATCCGAGGCGCTGCCCAAAGACAAGGAGTATATCTCGGTGAAGGCCGATTACAAGGTTTCGCTGGTGAAGATCAGCGACATCGTCTATCTCGAAAGCGAAGGCGAATACGTGCGCATGCACCTCGCCGACGGAACGACCATCACCACGCTGTTCCGGCTCAAGAACATGGAAACGGCGCTTCCTTCGGAGTCGTTCATGCGCGTGCACCGTTCGTACATCGTCAACCTGCGCACGATCAAGGCCTACGTCAAAGGGCGCATCTTCCTCAACGACACGGAGTACGTACCGATCGGCGAGAATTACAAGGAAGCCTTCCAGGGATATATCGACAAGAATTTCCGAAATTTGTAGCGATCCAGCCGGGCGGAGATCAGGTACCGCCGAGTACAGGGAAACGGACGGGGAAACGACTGGGGAAACGGACGGTCAATCACCGGAAAGATCCGGAAACCCGCCGAGCTGGACATACTCCCCGTCGCGGCATTCGCAGCAGTAATGCCGCAGGCCGTTGGTCAGAATGACGTAGCGCGCCCCCAGCACCGAATTGTAGCGCACGGCCTGCGCGAGCGTCCGGCTGTTGATCGGGATGCACGGGGCCTTGCACTCGGCCAGGAGCAGCGGCTCGGCCCGGTCGCCCACGACCACCACGTCGGCCCGCTGGGGCTGGCCGTTGAGCGCCACGGCATACTCCTGGACGATGCGTTTGGGCTGCACGCCGCAATACGCCGTCAGGTAAGCGATCAGATGCTGGCGGACCCACTCCTCGGGCGTCAGCACGAGATAAATGCCCCGCAGGGAATCCCAGACCTCCACGCCGTCGCCGCGGCGGCGCGCACGCAGCCGGATGGCAGGAAAATTGAGTTTGGGCAGCCCGGACATCGCAGTATCGAAAAATTTCTGTATCTTTACGGAGGACAAATATACGAACTTATGCGGACTATCCTTTCGACCATAGCGCTTTTTTCCCTCTGCGGACTTTGCGCGCAGGAGTACACACCGACTTACGGACGCGAATTGCCGCGCGGCGAGATACTCGCCTATCCTTCGGCCGAAGCGGCCACGGTGGCCGACGGCGGCGACAACCGCTACTTCACGCGTCTGACGGAATGGAACCTCAAGGACAACGTTTTCTCGACACCGTTCACCGTGCCGTTCGCATGGGCCAACCGGCAGGTGCTGTTCCACCTGGGATGGGCGTCGGGCGACTACGAAGTGCGCGTGAACGGCCTTCCCGTGGCCTGCAACGCCGACGGCAACAACCCGGCGGAAATCAACATCACCAAACAGGCCAAAGAGGGCCGCAACATGCTCGAAGTCATCCTCGCGCAGCCGTCGTCCGTCGCACCGCTCGAAAGCTGGAAAGAGGCTCCGGCGCCCGCCATCGGCGGAGCCTGGCTGATGAGCCAGCCCACGCTGCGCGTGCGTGACGTCGTGACCAGAACCCGCATGGGCGAAGACGGCAACGCCACGGCGGAGATCGCCGTCGCGGTGAAAAGCGAGGCCCTCAACCCGCGCACCTCGCGCATCCACTACCAGCTGCTCACGCCGACGGGCGAAAATGCCGCAGCGGGACAGAAAGACGTCACCCTCGACATGCGCCGCGAAGACACGCTGCGTTTCCTGGCCCGTATTCCCGCCAACTTGCTGTGGAGCGCCGAACTCCCCACGCAGTACACGCTGCGGCTCAAAACCCAGCACGAAGGCCGCTACGTCGAATATCTGGAACTCCGCCTCGGCTTCCGCGCGGTGGAGATGCAGGACGGGCGGATGTCGCTGAACGCACGCCCCGTGACGCTACGCGTACGCGAAGTCCCCGCGGCGATCACCGAAAACGAAATCGCGGCGCTGCGCGAGCAGGGATTCAACACGCTAAAACTGCTGCCGGGGCCTGTGCCCGAATCGCTGCTGAACTTTTGCGACGTGCAGGGCCTCTACGTGATTGCGCAGGCGCCGATCGACACCCGCCGCAGCGGGGAGTCGCGCCGCAAGGGCGGGAATCCGTCCAACGACCCCGAATGGCAGCCGGCATACCTCGAACGCACGGAGAACAGTTACCACACCACGAAGCGCCATCCGTCGGTAGTGGCCTTCGCGCTGGCCACGCAGTCGGCGAACGGCATCAACCTTTATGAAAGTTATTTGAATATGAAGCGTTTCGGCGATTCGCGGCCTTTCATCTACCCGGACGCCGGTGGCGAATGGGACAGCGACAAACTGGCGCTGGAATAACCCCGGAGGCCGGAAAAGCAGAAATTTTTCAAAATTTTTCCGGCAAAATTTTTGGAGATATAAAAATTATAGCTACCTTTGCACTCGCAATCAGATAATGATTGATGCCTCTTTAGCTCAGTTGGTAGAGCACGACACTCTTAATGTTGGGGTCCAGGGTTCGAGCCCCTGAGGGGGTACAAAGCAAAAGACTGATAATCAATGATTATCGGTCTTTTTGTTTTTGTGCGTCTGCCCTTACTATTGGCCGTTCGAGGGTAAAAAGGGAGCATTTAAGGGGAAATGTTTACCTTTTTGTTTACCCCGTTTCTCGGAGGGTAAACAGAAATGCCAATCTTCTGCACAACACGTGCAATCTAATGACTATCAATGCAAATGTAATATTCCGTAAAGACAAAATTAAATCAAACAATACCGCGCCGATACACATTCGGTTTACCCTAAATCGCAAAATCCGCTATGTAAGCACGGGCGTTACCATCCACATAAGCAAGTGGGACTTTGAAAATCAACGCATTAAGGACAATTCGCCCGAAATGCAGGAATTGCAATACCGAATCGACACCAAACTAAACGAGTATCGCCGCAAAATCAAACGCTTGGAAGCATTAGAGGTAGAGGTTACTCTCGACAATCTTTTGGAAACCAACGGGCGGAAAATAAACTGCACGGTCGGCGAATATCTAAAACAGACGATAGAACGGCTTGAAACGCTCGGTAAATACGGTTCGGCGTCTAAACATCGTTCTTTACTCTCCCGCCTGTCTGAATTTAGGTCGCTAAATATTCGTTTCGATGAAATAGACCTCGCCTACCTACGTGATTTTGAATTGTTCCTGCGTAAAGAGGGCAACACAACCAACAGCATAGCCACGAAATACGCCATTTTGCAATGTTTGTATATTCGTTGTCATGTAGGCCTGTGTCCTCTTTTTCGGACCCCATCAGAATCAACGCAAAAGCTGCCTGACCATATGGTCAGGCAGCTTTTGAACTCCAACGTCGTCGTATTAGAAAATCCGCAGCAACGCACCGGAAAGCGCGGAGCGCACTTCGGGAGCGTTCCGCACCTCTTCGGGAATGGCAGTTCTCGTATAGACGCTCTCCTCGACCTTATCGGTCTGGCTGATCATCGTCAGCGTTTTTCCGTCTCCGCTCAACTCAAAGGCGTAGCTGGCGCCCCAAGGCTCACCGTCGCGGTAACGGCCCGAAAGCTGCGCACCGTTGACCGCAAAATCGCCGGAATAGCACACAAAGGTCGGAGTTTCCACCTTCTGGAAGATGTTGAACGTCCCGTCGGACAGGAACTCGACGTAGACATCGAAATCCGCATATGCCTCGTTGCTCCACTTCGTCTGGCGCCACTCGCCCACAACGCCCGAATCAATGTTTTTCGAACCGTCGTCATCCTTCGAACAACCGGCTGAAAACAGGAACAAAACAGCCGCAAACAGGGAATAAATATATTTTTTCATTGTATTTTAACTCTATCGTTTATAACCAGCCTCCGTTTTCAGCACCCGTTTCGCGGGCAATGACGGCAAACGTCTTGGTAATTTCGATGCCGCCCATAACCGACCCCGTTCCGGGCCTGTTGCCGCCGCCCACCGCCTTCACGGTGATGTGCGCAACTCCCGGCTTCGTACATTTGATCATCAACTGACCGTTGTACATCTTCGGTTCCACGGCCATGCCGAGTTTCTGCATATCTTCCGCCGAGACTTCGACACCCATATAGGTCAGATCCTTGGCCGAACCTCCGAAATGTTTCGTAAGGGTGACAAGCTCCAGTTTGCCGGTCTTGACTTTCAGACAGGGCGTTCCTTCGATCTGCATCAGCAACTGGTAGGCATCGGTCAAACCCGTACCCATTTTGCCGCGGTATTTTTCGAGATTGATCGTCCCGCCGGAGGTTTTGGACCCTTCAAACCGCGAATCGATGTCGTTCACCGAGGTGAGCAGCATCGAAATAAACTCCTCGCGCGTGAAGTGTTTGCCCTTGGCCAGCGCATAGGAAAGCCCCAGAGCGGCCACTCCCGAAACATGCGGACAGGCCATCGAGGTTCCCTGCATGTATCCGTAATCCGAACCGCTGATCTCCGAACAGAGCGTCGAAAGCACCCCGGCCTTCTCTCCGCCGCTCAAACCGCTCGTCTCACCGCCCGGAGCTGCGATGTTGCAACCGGGACCGTAGCAGGTGTAGGGGGCAGGCAGACCGTCCGGCGCAACCGATGTCACCGAGATGCAGCTGCGATGGCCGCCCGGATAGTTGGAGATCGAAAGACCCTCGTTGCCTGCGGCGAAGATGGCCAGACCTCCCTCCATGGCGGGACAGTTGTTCTGCGAAATGAAGTAGCGGATGGCTTCGTACTCCAGCGGCGCGGTTCTTTCATAGACCCGGTCCGAAGAGATGCCCGATCCCTGATAGCCGTAGGAGCATTGCAGGATGGAAGCGCCATGGTCCGCGGCATACTTGATGGCACGGCTCACCGTATAGTCCGTAGGTTGATTCTTGGCCGAGAGAATCTGGCACGACATCAGGCGCACGCCGTCGTTGTTCCCCGTACCGCCCGCAACGCCCGCAACGCCGAGGCCGTTGTTGTTAATGGCGGCCACGGTTCCCGCGACATGCGTTCCATGACCGCTGTCGCCCTCCTTCTTGCCGCTCGCGTCCACCGAGACCTGGTCCCATGTAATGGGTCCGTCGTCCGTGAAATTCCAGCCGTGAATGTCCTGATTGCCGAACTCGGGCGAGGGGTTGGGGTTGACCCACATGTTTGCCGCCAAGTCGGGATGGGTGTATTTCACGCCCTCGTCCACGATAGCCACGATGACACGCGGATCGCCGCCGGTGAGTTTCCACGCCTCGGCCACATTGATGTCCGCACCGGCCTGCGAGGTAGTGGCAATCGCCTGGTCGGCGTTGTTGATGTAATGCCACTGCCAGAAAAGATTCGGGTCGTTGAACTCCGAACGGATCAGCGAACGGGTTTTGCCGGGTGCGCCCTCCCGAAACGGATAAGCCTTGCCGTCAAAAGCCATCTGACGTTTGATGCTGAACTGAATGGTCGAAATTTCGGCCATGCCCGCAAGCCGTTCAGCTGCCTCGTCGAGGTTCTGATCCTCATCGAAATGCAGCACATACCACCGGTGGAGTCCTGCGGCGCGCGTACGGGCCTCATGCTCGCCGGCGTCGGAGAACACACGCTTGAGCGAGGTGACGCGAAGCTGGTCCAGGACCTCGTCCACGGTCTCGATACCCGACCGGGTCATAGCCGCACGCGTCACGGCATATTTGGCAGCCGCCTGTTCGAGGGCCGGAATGGCCTCATCGCTGAATTTGGCGATCAACGTCCCCCGAACGGCATCGTCGGAGGTGTTGCAGATTTTAACGGCGGTCGTTGCTTCGGGCCCGCCAGTCGCATCGGGCGACTCCTGCAAGGGGTCTGTCGTACAGGCCGCAAGCAGAACGGAAGCAAGAATCAGAAATTTATTGATGTCCCTCATATAATTCTTGAGTTGAATAATCGGCACGTCCTTGTTGTCGGAAAAAGCGGGAGACCGGCGTCATGCCGAAATGCCGATCTCCCGCCGGTCATCTATTTTTCAGCCTTTTCGGCCCGTATTCCCACGTTGCGGAACTCCCCCGCCGCCGAAACCGGAGCCGGAACCGCCGGCATCACGGAAATTCGGGCGGCGCTCCTCTTCACGCTCGGCGCCGAAGCGGGCATCGGCGCGACAATGAGGTTTTCAGGCATTCGGGCCGTCACAGCGGGTGTACGCCCCGCTGCGCCGCTGAATCGGGGCAATTCGACGAAGTTGCGCGGAGTGAACGCCTCGACGGCCTGTTTGCGCAGGATGGCGATGCGCTCCAGAGCCGCGCTCGAAAGTCCTCCGAGATCCTTTGCCGGGTCCACGAGCATCATTTCGCCCATGAGGCTGAACAGCGCGGAGGGGCTTCCCGAGAACAGGAAACTGAACGTGAGTCCCTGCTCCAAGGCCGCGGGCGAGGGTACGCAATAGAGGTATCCCTCGGCCACGGCGCCCATGAACATGCCGTATCCGAAGTAGACATTCGTGTTTTCCAGCGGAACGAATCCCATGGTCACCGTCTGGCCCTCGTAGATTCCGGTAGTCAGGTTCTGGTCGGAGAAAAGCGCCAGAGCGCCGTTGTAGCCCGCGAACGTGCTGACACCGGGCATGTACATACCCAGAATCGCACCGCCTTCCTGGAACTCGACACCCGAAAGTCCCTTGACGTTCAGAACCGGCAGATCCTGCGAACTCTGCTCCGCGTTCTCCTCGATCGTCACCTGTCCGATCTTCCGGCGGACGGGCTTCGCGTCGGTATAGTCGACCGCATAGTAGTTCCACGATGTCGATTTCAGATAATCGAGCGAGGGCTGTTCTTTATCGGACAGGAAGTCGGTGTACTCGAAGGTGTCCAGCGCCGGGTTGTACCGTCCCGTAGTGCGGTAATCGGCCTGTATGATCTTATGAATGTAACCGTTGCCGGCACGCAGCAACAGCGTATAGGCGCTGTCGCCGTTCAGCCCCGTGAACATCGTGCTGAAATGCCCGTCGTTGAGCGAAGCGAGCTGCTCGGCAGTAAATTTCAGGCCCTTGGCATCGAGCAGTTCGTCGTGGTTCTTGCCCTCGATCCGGTCGGTGCGGAAAAGTCCGTAGGTCACCGACTCGATGTTTTCGCCGAAAGCATAGAATTTCGCCGAGTTGTCGGGCGTGATGCCCTGGCCGGCAAACTCGTTGGTGGCTTCGAGCCCCATGGTCAGGATCACCGGTCTCTGGTCGCCCTTCGCAATGTAACCGAAACTGATCGAGACATAATCACGCATGGTGTTGTCCCCCTCGTCGTAGATGCAGCCCACGAGCGTGTATTTCCCGGTCGCCTTGTTTTCGATCCGGATCGTGCCCGAACCTTCGATCTCTCCGTCGAAGTTCTTCGAAGCGTCCATATCCTGAGCCGCCAGGCTGGTCTGACCCGCGTCGAGCACACCCTCGAACAGCGAGAATTTCATCGCCCGGGCATCGGCCACGAACGAAGCCCGAATGTTCACGACTCCGTCAGCGGGTTCGCTCTTCGCAAGGGTTACCGTGTAATCGGGAACCTCGACGCCCGGAAGCAGGATGCGGAGCATGCCGTCGCGGTTGGCCCGGTAGAAGGCTCCGGCGGTCTTCTCCAGTTCGATCAGAAGACTTTGCGCCGGGAAGGTGATGACACCGTCCCTGAGCGTTCCGTACTGCCCGGTCGATTCGTCCATCATAAAGTTTTCCGAGACATTGGACGCGATCCGAAGTTCACCGTCGTCAGTCACCAGCGTCAGTCCGGTGGACTGGTAGGGAATGAAAACCTTGTCGGGATCGCGGGCGTCGACAAACGTATAGAGATCCCGGCCCTGGAAGTTCACCGGCCCGCCGGCCAGCGCCTTGAGCATTTCATCGCCGTAGACCTTCATGCGGTAATAGCCCGGGATGTCGCTGCGCTGGAAAATCTCCACCTCGATCTCCGGATAGGGATTGAAGCCCGCCGAGGAGAGCGAATAGACGTTGCTGAGGATTTCGTCGCGCCACTTTCCCTTGGTATGGGTTCCGTCGGCGCTCGTCACAGGCTCCCAGCCCGCACGGATGACCGAGAACGAAAGTCCCGTCGCACGCGGACCGTAGAGCGAAATGTAGCGCGGGTCCTCGATGCGGATTTCGCAGGTATACTTCACGCCCTCCTCGGCCTTGGAGAAGGAAACCGTGAATTCGGTCTCCTGCTCGCCGGGACCGAACGTGATCGGCTCGATCTCAAGGATGCCCTCTTCGCTGGTCGTGATTTCGACCGGAACGGTGATCGCATCGAGATATTTGGCGCGGCGGACCTTGTAGGTCACCGTCGCTTCGTCGGCGGGGTCCACCTCCACTTCCACCGGAGAGTCCTGCTGGGGGAAGTAGACGCCGTAGTTGTCGGGGTTCTCTTCCGCCCCCTTCGTATAGGTCGGATCGTCCGAGCAGCCGGCCCATACGGCCGTTGCCAGGAATGCCCATAAGATATGCTTGAGTGTCTTCACTGTACTATGATTTAGATATTTACGCATAATTCAGCATCCGGCTAACCCTTCCACGGTTCGACCAGGCCCGAGGGGTCGGGATTGTTCTGCTTGGCAATGGCGGTATTGTTCTGGGTCTCGCCGCGGCTGATCACAAAATTCCAGTACGGAGCGCGGCCGTCGACGTTGAGCCGGTAGGATGCCGGAGCGTTCGTGCCGACGTATCCGCGTTTGCTGGACATGTCCAGACGCTTCATGTCGAACATGACGATGCCCTCGCCCCAGAATTCGATACGCTTCTGAAGCATCAGCTCGTTGACGAAACTCTTGAGCGTCGATTGGGCCGAGCAGTCGTAGACCGCGCCGTCCATCATGCGGTATTTGGTCATAAACTCGTTCAGCAGCCGGATGCCCCCCCCTGAACGTCACCGGCCTGTGCCGTGGCTTCGGCTTCGATGGAGTACATCTCTTCGACGCGCATGCAGCAATGGTCCGCCGCGCCGCCGACCTTGAAATCCTTGTAGGCGCCCTGCGCAGGCCGGAACTTGATGTTGACGTAGTCGGCGAGCTTTTCGGCGAAATACTCCTTTCCGTCGGGGCGGCAGCTCTTATAGCTGTAAGAGCCGCGGTCGGGATCGAGCCACGAATGGCGGCGGAAATCGCGGAGGTAGATGCTGTTATAGAGGTTTCGGTTGATGGCGCGACCGGCGTGGTAGGGCGCCCAGTCGTTCTCGCAGCTCATGTGCACCGTGAAGCACATGAGGTTGGCAACGCTCTCGCTCGGAAGCGCAAGGCCCCAGATCCAGGCGTTGTTCGACTCGGCATTGTTGAATCCGTTCGCGGGGTCCTCCCACTCCTCCTGCGTCAGCGGCGTGCGGCCGCTCGCGGTGATGGCTTTGCGCGCATACTCCGCAGCCGAGCGGTATGCCGCGGCGTCGTTCTTGTCCGTACCCCGTTCGAGGTATGCACGGGCCTTCAATCCGTAGACCAGCGCCAGGCTGATGGTGTACTTGTCGGGCGCCGTGAAGTTCTCAAGCAGCTTCCCGGCCTTCTCCAGATCGGGGAAAATCACCGAATCGTAGATCTCGTCGACCGTTGCACGGGGGTTGTTCTTGGCCTGGGCCTCCGTGGTCTCGGGCAGCACGATGGGAACGCCCAGCCCCAGCAGGTCGTCGGCCCGGGTGACCGTGTTCTCCTTGAACTCGTAAAGACGCACCAGGTCGAGATAGAACATGGCCCGATAGGCATAGGCGAAACCCAGGTAGGAACGCTCCTTGGCGCCCAGCGTGGCGATGTCCGTTTCGTCGATCAGGCTGATGACGTTGTTCGCCATCATAATCCAGGTGTAGTAGTTGTTCCAGGGAAGCGCACCTACGGCATATTCCGATCCGAGCGCATCGTTGGTTCCCCACTGCTGAAACCAGTCGTAACCGATATTGCCCGTAATGGCGATGTCGCCCGTCATGGACTCCGTAGCGAGGTGGATGGCCGGAAGCGCGAAATCCCAGGCCAGGTTGTAACCGGTCGACCCGGGCTTTACGAGCGCCGCCGGGATACCGCCGACCAGCGTTTCGAGGGTTACCTGGTCCTCTGTGGCGATCTCCGTGGGGGTAACGTCTTTGATGCAGCTGCCGAGCAGGATGCTGAAGGCCGCCGCCGATATTTTCAGGATGTTTTTCATATTACATTAGAATTGGAGATTGATACCGCCCGAAATCGTACGGACAGGCGAATACGAGGCTTGGGAGGTAGATCCCGAATAGGAGTAGCGGGGATCGAATCCCTGGCGCTTGGACCAGTACCATACGTTTTCGCAGGAGAGATAGACCCGCAGTTTGCCGACGCCGAACTTCTGCGTGATTTTCGACGGCAGCGTATAGCCGAAGTTGATGTTTTGCAGGTTCAGATAGCTGGCGTTCATCAGGAAGCGGTCCGAATTGGCATTCTGGTCCTGATCTTCGTATTGCAGGCGGGGAATCCGCGACGTCGGATTCTCCGGGCTCCATGCGTTCAGAATGTCCTTGTGCCAGTTCTGACCGGTCGATTTGTTGGCCGGCGAGTACATCGCGGCGGCATATCCCGAATCGTAGGCCAGACCGCCGATCTGATAGGTGAAGGCGACACTGAAGTCGAAACCGTAGAAGTTGAGGCTCGTGCCGAATCCGCCGTAAAGATCGGGAATCGGGTTGCCGCAGAGGTAATCCGTGGCTTTGGCATATTCGGTCGTGGTGACGCGGCGTCCCGTGGGATTCTTCTCGCCGTCAAGTTCATCCATGTACCACATCGACTTTCCTTCGTCCGAGACTCCGGCAAATTTCTTCATATAGAACGTGTACATCGGCAGGCCCTCTCCGAAGAACGTGGTCCCGCTGACATAACCGCGGTACCCTTCGACCTCCTTGGTGCGACGCTCGGGAGGCAGCATGGTGATCTTGTTGCGCAGGTGCGTCATGTTGAGATTGAGGTTCCACTGCACGTGCTCGCGGTTGACGGGCATGAAATTGAGTTCGATCTCAATGCCGCTGTTGCGCATGTCGCCGACGTTGGCATAATAGGACGAATAGCCCAACGAGGGCGGCGTGGGGAACGACAGCAGCATGTCGGTCGTGCGGCGAAGGAAATACTCGACGCCGCCGGAGACCACACCCCGGTAAAGGCTGAATTCCAGACCGGTATTGAAGTTGGAGTTGGTCTCCCAGGTGATATTCTCGGAGCCTTTGTCTCTGAAGGCCGTCGAAACCTTGCCGTTCGCATTCTCGATCGTATAGGTGTTCGTATAACGGAAATCGCCGATGTTGTCGTTACCCTGCGAACCGATCGAAGCCTTGAACTTGAGGTTGTCGAGCCATTCGTGCGTCCCGGCCATGAAGTCCTCGCGCGTGATGATCCACGCGCCGCCCACCGACCAGAAGTTGCCCCAGCGATGTTTGGAGTGGAAACGCGACGAAGCGTCGCGGCGGAACGACGCCGAGAGGAAATACTTGTTGGAGTAGTCGTACATCACGCGCGCGAAGTAGCCTTCGTTGTTGTACTCCAGACGCGAGGACCCGGCGTTCTGCATGTCGATGATGGCGCCGGACAGTTCGTCGTTCTCGCCCGTGAGCATGTGGCTCTTGGCTGCGCCGAGCAGGTAAAAGGTTTGGTTGTAGTACTCGTGGCCGACCATGGCGTTCACGTTGTGGTCGCCGATCTGCTTCGTATAGTTGAGAATCTGCTGCGTGTTGTATTCATACTGGCGGGTGTGCTGCTTCGAGAGAAGGCCCTCTTCGCCGGCAAACTGGCCGAAATAGGGATTTCGGACGTCCGTCGAACGCGTCTCGTCGAGCGAGACGCCGGCGTTGAACGTGAACTTGAAATCCCGGAGGAACGAGATGTCGAAATAGCCCGTGCCGTTGAACGCGTTTCCCTCCGAGGCATTGGTGTTGAGCCGCGACTCCGAAAGGGCGTTGCTGTTGGGGAAAATCGAACGCACCATGCCGGCATTCTCACCGTAGTCGTAACGCTTGATTCCCTCTTCGGTATAGAGTATCCGGCCGTCGCCGCCCCGGATATAGAGCGGATAGATCGGACCGACGAGCGTCGTATAGGCGAAGACGTTGCCCGAGCTGTTGCTCGCGCCTTCGTCGTTGATCGAGTTGTAATGGAACCGCGAGTAGCTGGCGTTGACGCCCAGTTTGAGCCACTTCTTGGCCTGGTAGTCCACTTTCGCGCGGGCCGTGAAGCGTTCCATGTCCGAATTGTAGGCGATACCCTCGTTGTTCAGATAGCCGAACGAGGCGTAGACCGAAGTCTTGTCGCCCGAGCCGCCTACGCTGACGTTGTACTCCTGCCGGAGCGAGGTGCGGAACGCGGCATCGGTCCAGTCGTCGGGTTGCAGGTAGTACTCCTCGCCTTCATACACCAGACGACGCCCCAGCGTAGCCTGCGGATTGAGCTTGCCGTTGGAGCCGATGAACTCCTGTCCGGCGGGAAGCGTATAAACCATGTAACCCAGACCGCCGTCGTTGGCCGACCCCGTCAGATTCCGGTTGGCTTTGGCATGCGCCTCGGCAAGGGTCATGTCCGAATCGAGGTAGTAGTTTTTCAGGGCGCCGTAGTGGGTCTCGTAAAACTGGGCCGGGTTGGTGATGTACTCGTAGTCCCTGACTGCGCGCGAGTTGACGCCCCATTTGGCATCCACCGAAACGACGGCCTCTTTCGATTTGGCCTTCTTCGTGGTGATCATCACGACGCCGTTGGCTCCGCGGGCTCCGTAGAGCGAGTTCGAAGCTGCGTCCTTGAGCACGGTCATCGACTCGACATCGCTCGGGTTGAGGTTGTTGAGGTCACCCGAATAAGGCATGCCGTCGACGATCCACAGCGGACTGTTCCCGGCATTGAGCGAGCTGAAACCGCGGATGCGGATCTCGGGGCTTTTTCCGGGCTGACCCGAAGTGTTGGTCAGCTGCACGCCCGCAACCTTGCCCGCCAGGGCCTGCGCCACATTGGACTGCTGCGTCTTGGCGATGTCATCCGACTTGAGAACCGTGGCAGAGCCGGTGAAAGCCTCTTTCTTGGCCGTACCGAACGCCACGACGATCACATCGTCAATAGCTTTTGCATCCTCCTTGAGAACGATGTCGATGCGGGTCTTGTCGCCGACGGGGATCTGCTGCGACTGGTAGCCGATAAACGACACCTGCAACGTACCCTGCGCGGGAACCGCGATGACATAGCTTCCGTCCGCGTTCGAGGTGGTGCCTGCGGTCGAGCCTTGAACCAGGATTGTCGCACCCGCGACGGGCTGCCCTGCCTGGTCCTTGACCGTACCGGTCACCTGGAGTTGCTGTGCAAGGGACGATATGCACGTTCCCAACGCAACCAATAGGGTTACAAGTAGTTTTCTGATCATAAAAAGTGAAATTATACGCTATAAATGTGTTTTGACGACGGCCGGAACAGCCGGATTGCTTTCGGAAAGGCCCAAAAAATCCCCTTCACCCCCTTTTTCCGGTTCCGGCATACGTCGATGCCGGAACCGGAAACGAAGGTGTCGGCGGCCATTGCCTGCCGTCTTATTTATCAGTAATCTGCGTCGGTGAGATCGTTCTTTTTAGTTCCCGAATATTTGACAATGGGACCTTCCCATTCCAGAACAGCCTTGTTGCCGTAGCCCCAGGGCCGAGGCGTTCCGTAGACATCCTTCGAACCGGAATCGGTCATCGTGTAGACGATTTTCCAGCTTTTGTCTTCGTTGCGGACCACCGTGAGCACGGCGTCGTCGGGACAATATCCCGAAGTCATGCCGTACATCGAGTAGGTCTCGGAGTATCCGCCACTGGCATACTGGAGCGTATTCTCATTTTTGACATACATGAAATTCCAGTGCAGGTCGTCCTTCGGTTCGTAGAGTTTAAGCTCGGTCGAGGGAAGATAAGAGACGGGGATCATAAGAAGCGGGTACTCGTATTTTGCATACTGTTCGTCGATGTCGCCCGAAAAGCCTACCGGACGGAAGTAGAAGAAATAGGCGTCGAACGTAGCTCCGCCGTAAGCAGGATCGCCGCCGCGCAGCCTGAAATTCTTCTCCATGCGCATTTCCGCCGACGCGAGATCATAGGTTTGCAGGACATCGCCCTCTTTGGAATAAACGGTCACATGGGGCACGAACGGCCTGACGGGCGTGAGGTCGAAAGCCTCTTCGACGCTCGTCGCGTCGCCGAACCATTCGCACTCGATCGCCGGACCCTCGGGGAAGACTGCCGAGAGACGCAGGTACAGCCGCTCGGCCGTTCCGAAAGTGGTGACGGACCCGGTGACGCCCTCGATTTTCGCAATGTCGTAGGTCGTGTAGGTCGCATAGTCGTAAAGAGCCAGCGTACACTTGCTGCCTTCCGTTGCCAGGTCGATCGTCTTCCCGATGTTGAGGTCGCTCAAGCCCAGCTGCACGGCGTAATTGCCCGTCATCAGATCGGCCGGAAGCTCGGCATCGGCAAGTCCGAACGCGAAGTTGTTCGTCAGCGACTCCTTGTGGCGGAACACGCGTTTCACGTCGGCTTCCTCCGGGGTGTCGGCAACGGTCACCTTCAGGCGATTGTCGCTCTCATATCCGGAAACGAACGCCCCGGCATAGGCGATGCGCAGGCGGCTTCCGCCGCTCCGGGCATCGAGCGAAACGGTCAGGCCGGCTGCTTTTGCGGTTTTCGTCAGGTTAAGCACACCGGTCGCGCCCTCGCCGTTCTCGAACTCGCCGCAGAGAACTTTGACCTTTTCGGGATCGGCTGTCGAAAGGTCGACATTCGCAGTTTCGACACCCTCGGCGAAGAAGATCTGCAAGGCTGCGGGCGTTGCCTCCGACGGAGCTGTCACGTCGCTCTGCGCGTAGAAATAGTAAGTCGCCGAGCCATCGGCGGGATCGAGCCATTCCACGACGCTGCCGATGTCGGTAATGCTCTTGTCGAGATCGAACTGGTTTTCGAGTTTTTGCGGGACAGCCTCGGTGCAAGCGCTTTCATAACGCACGAGCAGCGTTTTCCCGGACTTGAGGGCCACTTCGATATAAAGGTTGAGCTGCTGCGTCTCGGCCACGAGATCGGCCGAGAGCTGCACCTTTGCGACGTCGTCCATGGTCTGCTTCTTCACCGAAATGTCCTTGTAGGTGATTTCGAAGGTTTCGGTCGCCGTGTTGACCTGCCCCTTGGGGTTGCGGACAACCACGGCAAGATAATCCTTCGCGGCACTCATGCCTGCGATGTCGGTGATTCCCGCCGTGGGAGAGAGATAGAATGTATAGAGATCCGTATCTTCCACATCGAAAATCACCGATTTGATGTCGATGAGCTTGCCTCCGTCATACTCGATCTGATTTTTCAGTTCGACGGGAGGAGCGGGAGCGGGCTCATCTCCCCCATTGTCGGAACAGGAAGCAAAACCTCCGGCAGCGAACAAAACCGCCCATGTCAGGAGACGTAGTCTCGAAGAATTCAGTTTTTTCATAAAGTTGAGGATTAATGGTGGAAAAGGCGTGAGTGCGCACACCCACGCCTTTTGTCGGTTATCGGTTAAATTGCTGATCCGTGAACATGAAACGGGGCAGTCTCCCTCCGTTGCGGGACTGAACCTCGCGGAACGACGGAAGGTGCTTTCTCATGGCCGCCACCGTCGCGGCGTCGGACTCCAGAACCGGCGTTTCGGAGTTGCCGAGATAGATCGGGCCTGTCCACGATCCGGTGATGCGGTGCTTGAGGACATCGCGGCCGTCGACCGTAAACCGATACCAGTTGTCGCCGCCTTCGGCTTTCTCCACGGTGACCGTACCGGAATAGATCGAGGCGAATTTTCCGAGCACGGGGATGTTGAGCCAGCCGTTCTCCACCATATATTCGGGATCGTAGTAGCCGTTGACATATCCCCAGCCCACGGCGCTTACCACGCGCATCATCGAGGTTCCGTAATAGCAGCTGTATCCGCTGACGCAAACCCCGGGATAGAAGTAACCCGGATAGCGGTTGGCGGTAATCTGATAGGTTCCGGGGGTGATCTGGTGTTCCGTGCCTTTCTTGACAAGCAGGTCGATGCCGAGGATGTCGCCCTCGATGAGTTTGCCTTTGCCCTTGCCGTTCCAGCCGCCGCCCAAAGGATATTCTTCCGTAATCTCCCAGGTGCCCCCTTCGTCTCCGAACTGAAGGTACTGGAATCCGAATTCACGGCCGGCGCGCTCACAGGCCTCTTCCACCGAAATGTCGCCCAGCCCGCGAACCCAGATTTCGTTCCGCGGGAAGCACTTGCCTCGGGGCAGGTAGTCCATGTTGAACTCGTAGTCGCCTTTCAGATTGGAGGTGCCGTCGTTCTCGGAGTCGCTCGACTGGTCTTCGAGGTAAATTTCACCCGTATAGGCGCCCTTTATCGAGTATCCGGCAAGGGATTGAAGGTCGAATTCGACCGTATAGTGGGTCTTGTCGCTGCCCTGACGGATAACGATGTCGCCCGAAATGGGATAGGAATACTCGCCCTGCGGCTCACCGTTGTCGTAGAGCGCATAGGAGCCGAGCGGAATGACCATGCCCATGATTTCAGCCTCCGAGGGCTGCATCCAGGTGAACTGGGCATAGGTCGTGGCGGCCTTGTAGGTCCCGGGGATCAGGCGGCGATCCACTTTCGGGTTGGTGAACTTCTCGGCGAACACGGAGAGTTTGATGGCGCAGCCGCCGGGTTCGTTGTTTGCCGCCGTCCGGTCGTAGATGGTGATTTCGGAGAGACCCGTTCCGTTTTGCGCGACATCGCCGCTGTAAACGCCCTGGGCCATGGCTCCGTCGATGACCAGATCGCGTTCGGTCTGCGGCAGTTTGACGTTGAGCGTTCCGTTGCTGATTTTCAGGCCGCCCGTATAGACGAGCGTGTGTTCCTCGTAATTCTTGTCGATGAACGAGGCGGTCACGGTTACGTTATCGGCGTCTTCGCGAACGATCTTTACCGGATCGAGAAGCGTGAACCGCGACATCTTGCCGCTCTTATCCCGGTAGAGAACGGAGCTGCTCTCCGAATCGAATGTGTGATCGGCCTTGTTGTCGTTATCGAAGAAGACGCCGGTGGGCATGTCCTTCCAGTTTTCATCGGAGACCCCGAAGAAGACGAGTTCGAGCACATAACCCTCGGAAGTGAGATTATACTCCTGCCCAAAAGCGTCCCACGTGGCATTGGTCAGGACTATTTTGTATTTGGAAATTCCCCCTTGCTCTTTGAGCTTACCCAAATAGAAGCCGAAAATGCGGTTGGTGAGGGTTACGTCATAGCCCTCTTCCGTCTTCGTCTCCTGCCTTACGCAGGTTCCGTTGTATCCGGCCAGAAACGTCTCGCCGGACTTCATGGCTACGTCGAGATTCATCTTCGCCGTATTGAGGGAGGTGAGCTGCAACGACATGACAGCCTTGCTGACATTGTCTCCGGTTGCCGCGGAAACGTTTATGCTATCATACTCCAGGCTATTATTGGCAGCCAGCAGGTCGATCTCCCCGGTCGGGGTCGTCGTCGTGATCTTCAGGTAGTCATCGGCCAGCAACATCGCATCGAGATCGACAAGCCCCGGAGTGGGCGAGAAGTAGAAGGAGTAGAGTTTCTGCTCGTCGACCGTATAAACCACGGACTCGATCTTGTGCTCCGTATCGCCGAAGACAAAGGAGTTACCCGGCAGTGCGGGAGGAGTGTCGCCCTCGTCGTCCGAAGAGCACGACGAGATCAGGCAGCTGCTTGCTCCTATGACACAGAGCAGTACGCACAGTGAATAGAATTTTTTCATAAGGTGGGTTTTAAAGCGGCGGGAGCGTGTCCCGCCGGGGTTTTAGCATCAACACCCATCGTCACCGTTGTCCGGAACGACGGGTAATTATTGCTTACCGCACCTCGAAAGCAGGATTAATAAAAATTAAGAAAGCGTGGTGCCGAAGATTATTTTAACAGTGAGGTTCTGGAATACCTTGGAGATAAAATAAGCAACAGCCCCACGCCTATACCCAACGAAATATGGATATGACGCAAGAAGATAACCACTTATTCTCTCCCCAATTGAATTTTCCAGATTCCACCGTGAGAATAAACTTACACTTCCCGTGTTTAAAATGACGCCCAAATATAAATATTATATTCGAACCGTGCAAGTATTATCTTCTAATTTGAAGCTGTTGCCGGTGTAAATTTCGATAAAAAGTTTGTAAAAACCAATATTTACCATTAAATATGTAATCTCTAAACTGGAATTACTTGCTTTTTTGTAACTTGTTCCGAACCTTATTTTTGTGAACTGTTTTTCGCTTTTTCCGGCTGACAGGCATCCGAGCCTGCGATTTTGCTTCCGGGGGAGCGAAGGGCGGAAGAAAGATCGGAAGCCCGACAGTTGCGCCCGAACATCGCAATAAAAAGTAACTTTTTCGACGTTAAAAAGCTCCGATTGTAACAAACGAAAAGAAAAAACGGGAAAAAGCGGCATGATTGTCGCGAATTTGTATTACTTTTGAATAAAGTATATAATCCGAACCAAATACGATGAAAAACCGCTGGATCGTTGCGGCCTGCGCCGCCGTTTGCTGGACGGCCTCCGCGCAGACGACTGCGCCCTATGCCCCGGCGCCTGAAAACCTGCAAGCCCGGACGGCGTTTCAGGACGCCAAATTCGGCATTTTCCTCCACTGGGGACTTTACTCCATGCTCGGCTCGGGCGAATGGACGATGACCAACCGGGACATCAACTACCGGGAGTACGCCAAGCTGGCCAACGCGTTCTATCCACACGATTTCGACGCGGCGGAGTGGGTCTCGGCCATCAAATCCTCGGGGGCAGGGTACGTCTGCTTCACGACGCGCCACCACGACGGCTTCTCGATGTGGGACACCGCGCAGACGGATTACGACATCGTGGACGCCACGCCGTATAAACAGGATATTGTAAAGGCGCTCTCCGACGAGTGCGCCCGCCAGGACATCCGGCTGCACCTCTATTATTCGCTGATCGACTGGTACCGCGACGACTGCCCGCGCGGCAGGACCGGACTGGGAACGGGCCGTCCCGGCACGGCGATCAGCTACGAGCGTTACTACGACTTTATGAAACGCCAGCTCACGGAGCTGCTGACGGGCTACGGCCCGGTCGGCGCCATCTGGTTCGACGGGGTGTGGGACCAGGACCGGAACCCGGATTTCGACTGGAAACTCCGCGGGCTGTACGACCATATCCATGCCATCCGGCCGGCCTGTCTGGTGGGTAACAACCACCACCTCGTTCCGTTCGAAGGCGAGGACATCCAGATTTTCGAGCGCGACCTTCCGGGCGAGAACACCGCCGGGCTTTCGGGGCAGGAGATCGGCCGCCTGCCGCTCGAAACGTGCCAGACGATGAACGGCATGTGGGGCTACAAGATCACCGACCTCGATTACAAATCGTCGAAGACGCTGATCCACTACCTCGTGCGGGCTGCGGGCCGCAACGGGAACCTGCTGCTCAACATAGGTCCCCAACCCGACGGGAAACTGCCGTCGACGGCCGTCGAACGGCTGCGGGAGATGGGCGAATGGCTCGCCCGGTACGGCGAAAGCATCTACGGAACCCGCGGCGGCGACATCCCGCCCCACGACTGGGGCGTAACGACGCGCAAGGGCGACAAACTCTATGTGCATGTGCTCGATTTGCAGGACGATGCGCTGTACCTGCCGCTTGCGGAAAAAGTCGGGGAAGCCCGGTGCCTGAACAACGGCGAGCGGGTGAAGTTCGACACGCTCCGGGGAAAAGGGATCGTCCTGAATCTGGAGCTTGTTCCCGAGGATACCGACCGAATCATAGAACTCACTTTACGATAAAAAAAACGACACAGCTATTTGCCGGCCTGCTTATGCTCACGGGCGTGTTGTCGGCGTGCTCCCCGGCCGGCAACGAGGGTTTCATGCGGCGCGTGGAGACCGATTTCCGCCACAAACAGGAACTGCTTCCCCGGGGCGATCTGTTCGGGATATTCGACGAACCGATGACGCGGCAGGAGCGCGAGGCCATGATGTTCCTTTATGCCTATATGCCCGTGGGGGACATGACCGACTACCCGGGCGATTTTTATCTGGAAAACGTGCGCAGCGCGCTGGCCACCCGCCGGAAAATGCCGTGGGGAGACATCGTTTCCGACGAACTGTTCCGGCATTTCGTGCTGCCCGTGCGGGTGAACAACGAGAACCTCGACGATTCGCGCCGGGTGTTCCACGACCAGCTGGCGCCGCGCGTCGAAGGGTTGCCGATGTACGACGCCATCCTCGAAGTGAACCACTGGTGTCACGAAAAGGCCAACTACCAGCCGTCGGATGCGCGGACCAGTTCGCCGCTGGCCACCGTGCGCACGGCCCACGGCCGCTGCGGCGAGGAGTCGACGCTGCTCGTCGCTGCGCTGCGCTCGGTGGGCATCCCGGCCCGGCAGGTCTACACGCCGCGCTGGGCGCACACCGACGACAACCACGCCTGGGTCGAGGCCTGGGCCGACGGACGGTGGCATTTCCTCGGGGCCTGCGAGCCGGAACCGGTGCTCGACCTGGGGTGGTTCAACGCCCCGGCCAGCCGCGGGATGCTGATGCACACCAAGGTCTTCGGTTATTACGACGGCCCGGAGGAGGTGATGAAAACCACGGCCAACTACACCGAAATCAACGTGATTTCGAACTATGCCGCATGCGCTCCGCTCACCGTGACGGTCACCGACACGGCGGGCAGCCCCGTGGAGGGTGCGACCGTGGAGTTCAAACTTTACAATTACGCCGAGTTCTTCACCGTGTCGCGCAAAACGACCGACGGCCGGGGACAGGCGTCGCTGTCGGCAGGACTGGGCGACATGCTCGTCACGGCCGTCCGCGACGGGCGGTTCGGCATCCGGAAGGTCTCTTTCGGGCGGGAGCCGCAGGCGACGGTGGCGCTGGATCACGCGATCGGCGACGAATTTTCCTTTCCCGTCGACATCGTTCCCCCGGCCGAGAGCGCGAATTTGCCGGAGGTGACGGCCGCCCAGCGCGCGGAAAACGACCGCCGCTTCAACCGCGAAGACTCCATCCGCAACGCCTATATCGCCACGTTCCCCGCACAATCGGCCGTCGATTCGTTCGCCCGCGCCATCGGAGTGAAGCCCGGCCAGATCGCCCGGTTCATAACCGCATCGCGAGGCAACCACGGCGAGATCATGGATTTCCTGCGCGAAGCGAGCCGGAAAGAATATGCCGGACGTGCCCTGCAACTGCTCGCCACGCTGTCGGAAAAGGACCTGCGCGACACGCCGTCGGCGGTGCTCGCAGACCATCTTTATAATACGGACAAGGATGCCGACGCCGCGACCGTGCTGGCTCCGCGTGCGGCCAACGAGATGCTCACCGCCTACCGGTCGTTTCTCCGGCGTGAAATCCCGGCGACCGATGCCGCGGCATTCCGCAACGATCCGCAGCTGCTCGCAGCGTGGTGCCGCGACAGCCTGACGCTGCGGCCCGAACTCTGCACCGTCTCCACGACCATCTCGCCCGAAGGCGTGTGGCGCAGCCGGACGGCCGACAAGCCCTCGCGGGCTATCTTCTTCGTGGCCGCGGCCCGTTCGCTCGGCATCCCGGCGTGGATCGACCCCGTGACCGGCAACCTCTTCTACCGCCACGCCGGAAAGGATGTGCCCGTCGATTTCGAGTCGGCGAACGACCGGCAGATGGAAACCGGCCGGCTGAAACTGCGCTACGAGCCGATTCCGCGTCTCGACGATCCGGAATATTTCAGACACTTCACGCTCTCGCGCTTCGACGGGCAGTCGTTCGCGCTGCTGAACTACCCCGATTTCGAGCCATGGAGCGCGCGCTTCGACACACCCACCGACCTGGAAACCGGCTACTACATGCTCGCAACGGGCAGCCGGCTTGCCGACGGCAGCGTTCTGGCAAACGTGTCGTTCCTCAACATCGGGCCGAACCGGACGACCGAAACCGATCTGCCGATGCGCGACAACTCGGAAGCGGTCCGCGTGATCGGCAATTTCAACTCCGAATCGAAATTCATCGACGCCCGGACCGGCCGGGAGACCTCGGTGCTGCTCACCGCGGGACGCGGCTATTTCGTGGTCGGACTGGTCGGCGTCGGGCAGGAACCCACCGATCATGCGCTGAAGGACATCGCCGCCAAGGCCGCCGAACTGGAGCAATGGGGCCGTTCGATCATCCTGCTCTTCCCCGATGAAACGGCATACGCGAAATACGCGGCGTCACCCGCTGCCTCGCTGCCGCAAACCGTCACGTTCGGCATCGACCGCGACGGCTCCGTCCGCAGACAGATCCTCGACGCGATGCATCTGCCGGGGAACGTTCCGCTTCCGGTGTTTATCGTCGGCGACACGTTCAACCGCGTCGTGTTCGAATCCCACGGTTACACGATCGGCCTGGGCGACCGTTTCCTGCACACCATACACCAATTATAACCGGATTATGACGACTGAACTCTGCACCTATACCCGCAATGCATGCGACATCGCCCGGCGGACGGGCGTTGAGCGCATCGAACTCTGCGCCGCTCCCCTCGAAGGCGGCACGACCCCTTCCGCCGGACTGATCCGCTATGCCCGGAGCCTGCCGGACCTGCGGCTGAGCGTGATGATACGCCCCCGGGGCGGAGATTTTCTCTACACCGACGACGAGGTGGCGCTGATGGCCGAAGAGATCCGCCTCGCCCGCGAATACGGAGCCGACGGGGTGGTTTTCGGACTGCTGACACCGGCCGGAGAGGTGGACGAGACGCGCACGGCGCAGCTCGTGCGCGAGGCCGAGGGGATGGAGGTGACGTTTCACCGGGCGTTCGACATGACGCGCGATTCCCGGCAGGCGCTCGAAGCGGTCATCCGCACCGGATGCCGCCGGGTGCTCACCTCCG
>ERZ860445.216-NODE-216-length-48488-cov-4.107241_pt1 | contig 48488 bp, 47 predicted proteins | sample MGYA00509977_ERZ860445 | MGnify/ENA primary metagenome ERZ860445 (study PRJEB30046, sample SAMN00715233) | human gut metagenome | study: EMG produced TPA metagenomics assembly of the A metagenome-wide association study of gut microbiota in type 2... | reverse complement strand
ACTCTGATGTCTTAATTACTCAAATTTATAATGATTAAAGGAAATATACAATGAAAAAGATGATTCTTATCGAGCGAAGCAAATTCGCTCTGCTCGTTCGCAGCCACATGAAAGCCTCGAACATGCTTCTCGTATTGCAATATGTCTGCCGGGAGCGTCGTATTTCTCTTTCGATGACGCAGGAGGAAGTCTGCCAGCTCATCCGACTCGATCCGGATTTCGTCGAGAAATACAAACGTCGCGGGAAACTCTGTCCCGTCGAGGATCAGGATGGCAAACAATACTACAATGTACTGGATTTCATCAATCTGAAGGATATGCAGGAGAGTAAGCGTATCTTCTATCAGACAATGGAACAGGCAGTGCCGGATACGGCGATTACAATTGATCGGGAATAACCACTCAAATTCAACGAGGCTGCCTAACAAATGTTAGACAGCCTCGCTTTTTTATAACTTCGGCCCTTTGGCCTTCACGTTTGTCGCGGGTCGCACGAGAAGAATATGATTGCGAATAAAGTCCGATTCGGGCGGAGACACGACGTGCTCCCGTTCTTCCGGCGGTTCTTCTTGGCTCCCGGATGCCGCAGAACGCGGCTCTGCCTTCGACGGTCTGGCGGCCTCGTCCACAATCTCCGCATTTTCGATCTTCGGCTCATTGCGGTTATCTGCTGTTTTCGCCTGCATCTCCTGCTGCTTCTGTGCGATGTCGAGCTGAATCTTCCGAGTCAGCGACTCTGCCTCGGCCTTGAGCCGCTTCAACTCCTCCTCTTTGGGCCATACGGCTGCGATCTGTTGCTCGAAGGTAGGAATATCGCGGGTGAATTGCGTTTTCTCTTTCTCGTAGGTCGCCATTAGTGACGGTATCGTGTCGAGCGCCCGGATGAAGTTCGTCGCCGCGGTTTTCGGCTCCGCAGCCAGATGCCCGTTGTTGAACGTGTACTTGATGCCGTCCAACCCTTCGACCATGAATTTATTGACCGTGAGCGCCAGCCCGTCTTTCTGCATCCGCTCGGTGCGGACTAATCGCTTAATTATTTTCGTATGGAACAGAATCCGTTGTGCATCGCTTTCGCCTCCCAGAAAGGTGGCGTCGGCAAATCGACCCTCACAGTACTGGCAGCCTCGTGGCTGCACTACCTGCACGGCATCCGCGTCGTGGTGGTGGACTGCGACTACCCGCAACACTCCATCCTCAAACTCTCGAACCGCGACAAGGCCGTCGTGCAATCTTCGGCGATCTACGGCAGACTCCTCGTTTCGCTCGCCGAGAACAAAGGGGTGAAGCCTTATCGTATTCTCTGCTGCAAACCTTCCGAAGCGATGCTCGAATGGCGGAAATGGGCCGCCGTCGCTGAAGAACGATACGATGTAGTGCTGTTCGACCTTCCGGGAACGGTGGGCAATGAAGGCGTCCTCTCCACGATCGTCGAACTGGACTACCTCTTCATTCCGATGAAGGCCGACCGCATCGTATTGGAAAGCACGCTCAATTTCGCCTCTGTTCTCAACGACCGCCTGATTAAAACAGGACGGGCGCATCTTCGGGAGCTGTTCCTGTTCTGGAACTTGGTGGATCGCCGCGAGCGGACGCCGCTCTATGAGCAGTACGAGAAAGTCCTCGATCAGTTGGGGCTGCGGCATCTGCGCACGCATATTCCCGTGCGGAGCAACTTCAATAAGGATATTCAGGAAACGGGCGGCCCGGTGTACCGGTGTACGCTGCTGCCGCCCGACCGGGCTTTCGTCGCCGAGTGCGGTTTCGACCGCCTGATGACGGAGATCTGCGCCGTTCTGAAACTTCCGAGCCATGAGTAGCAGGAAGGCTCCTGCCCAACAGGAGATCGACGAAGAGTACCTGCGCAGCCTGATGGCGGCCCCGGAGCCGGCGGCTTCTTCGTCGGATACCGAAGTGTCGGAACAGGCGGAAACCCCGGCTTCGGAGCCGCGCGTCAGGCGTTCGGATGCGGAAGACTATGCGTCGCGGTTTCTGAAGAATACTCCTTCCGAAGCGCGGCAATGCGTCTATATCGACCGGCGGCTGCACCGCAAGATCACGACCCTCGTGGGCGTTGCGGGCAACCGGCGTTTTACGGTCGGGAACTTCATCGACAACGTATTGGAACAGCACTTCGAGCGGCACCGAACGGAAATACGGTCGCTCTGCTCCAAAGGACTCAATAAAATTCTATGAGGATGACACCCGTTATGAAAATCACGGAAGCCCTCGTCGTGCTGTTCCTCGTGCTGTTCTGCTATTTGTTTCTGGATAAATTCCTCTTCCGGGGCGAGTTGGGCGAAATTTGCTTCGGCCCGATGCGCCGGGCGCTGGCGCGTTGGCTTCGGCGGAGAGCCGACCGTCTTGACCCGCCGCGCCGCCGCAGGCGTCGGACGGCGGCCGTTACCCCTAAAGACGATGCGCTGGTCGTCACCCGGGACTACGGCGCCGGTCAGCGGACGCCAGCACGCGCCGCGTCACGCCACTCCCGGCGCAAGAGGAACAATTCAGACAAGAGCGACCATACATTTGTACCGGCAAGCGACAGCGATAAGGAACATCGCGCTGTGCAAGCGACCGTTCAGGGGTGGATACATAAGGAACCTACGGCGCTCACCGCGGAGGAAGAGAACACCCTGACGCGCGAAGCTGCGACCGAAGAGGTGATGGACATAGGATGCGAAACGACGGCCCCGCCTGCCGGGACGCAGAGTTTCTCTCCGCAGCAGTTGGATTGCATCCTCGCCTTGTGCAAGGGGCAGGCCGTGCCCGAAGACCAACGGCAAACCCTGGCCGGAGTGCTGCGTGACATACGCCATACGGAAGTGCAGCGTACGCTCATGGACGCCATCTCCGGCGCCAGCCCGATCATCGCTCGTTATTTGGACGATGCCGAGAAGGAAGCGGCGCAGCGTATGGCTGCCGCTCCGAAATAGATTGTTCAACTTAAAAAAAGCGAAGCACATGAAAGCTCCCGGATACTACGATTCAGGCTGACGACAGGATAAGCAGCACGCATGAATCACGGGCCCAGCGCCCGGAGAGAAAATCTGAAGTCGAATTAAAAAACACAATCATCCATGAAAAGAAAACTCATTTTCAGTTCGGCATGAATCGCCGTATGACTGCTCGCCACGGTGCAGCACGCCGCAGCGCAGCAAGGCAACGGCATGGCCGGTATTCAGGAGGCTACGCAGATGGTCACGTCGTATTTCGACCCGGCGACCAAGCTGATCTACGCCATCGGCGCCGTCATCGGCCTGATCGGCGGAGTCCGGGTCTATCAGAAGTTCAGTTCGGGCGATCCGGATACGTCTAAAACCGCTGCGAGCTGGTTCGGAGCCTGTATCTTCCTGATCGTCGCCGCCACGATTCTGCGTTCGTTTTTCCTTTAGACGATGGCCGAATATCCGATCAATAAAGGCGTGGGCCGCCAGGTGGAGTTCAAGGGGCTGCGGGCGCAGTACCTCTTCCTCTTCGCCGGCGGCCTGCTTGCCGTTTTCATTCTCGTAGTCATACTTTATATGGGCGGTGTCGATCAGGTGGCATGCCTTGTCGCGGGCGTGGGGATGGGTGGTGCGCTTGTGGCGCTGACCTTCCGTCTGAACCGCAAGTACGGGGCTTACGGACTGATGAAGCTTCTCGCCGCACGGCGGCCTCCGCGACGTATCGTCTCCCGAAAAAGTGTGGCAAGAATTCTAAACCGACATTAAGACCATGAATAACACCTTGAAAACCGAAACCCTCGAACGGAAATTTCCAATCTGAAAGGTCGAACACGATTGTATCCTCTCTAAAGATGCCAACATCACGGTGGCGTTCGAGGTTACGCTTCCGGAGTTGTTTACCGTTTCTTCGCAGGAATACGAAGCACTGCACGGCGTATGGCTCAAAGCGGTGAAGGTGCTTCCGGACTATACCGTGGTGCACAAGCAGGATATTTTCGTTCAGGAGCGGTATCGTCCCGACATCGGGAAAGACGATTTGAGTTTCTTGAGCCGGTCGTTCGAGCGGCATTTCAACGAACGTCCTTTTCTGCATCATACCTGCTACCTGTTCATTACGAAGACAACCCGTGCGCAAAGCCGCCGTCAGAGCGATTGCAGTGTGCTGTGCCGGGGTACGCTCGTCCCGAAGGAGTTGCAGGACAAAGATACGACGACGCGCTTTCTGGAAGCTGTGGAGCAGTTCGCCAGTATCGTCCGCGAGAGCGGCCATATCCGGCTGCGGCGTCTCGGAGCGGACGAGATTGCCGGGACTCCCGAATCTTCGGGAATCCTCGAACGTTATCTCACGCTGTCACCGTCCGGGAAGACTCCGTTACAAGACATGCGTCTCGATCCCGACCGGATGTGGATCGGCGACAAAGCGTTGTGCCTGCATACGCTTTCCGATTTGGACGACCTCCCCGGCAGCGTTCATACGGATGACCGCTACGAACGCCTCTCGACGGAGCGTTCCGATTGTCGGCTTTCATTCGCCGCTCCCGTAGGATTGCTGCTCTCGTGCAACCACATCTACAATCAATATCTGTTTTTGGATAACAGCGATGAGAACCTCAGGCAGTTCGAACGTACGGCCCGCAACATGCAGTCGCTCGCGCAGTACAGCCGTTCGAACCAGATCAATAAAGCATGGATCGACGATTACCTCAATGAGGCGCACTCCTTCTCTCTGACCTCGATACGCGCCCATTTCAATGTCATGGCATGGGGCGAAGGGAGCGAGGAACTGAAGCAGATCCGTAACGATGTCGGGGCGCAGCTGGCGCTTATGGGGTGCACGCCGCGTCATAATACTGTGGATGTTCCGACGCTTTTCTGGGCGGCGATCCCCGGCAACGAAGGGGATTTTCCCGCCGAAGAAAGTTTCTATACGTTTCTCGAACAGGGCTTGTGTCTGTTTAACGAAGAGACGAACTATCGCTCATCTTTGTCGCCTTTCGGCATTAAGATGGCGGATCGGGTGAGCGGTATCCCCATTCACCTCGACATCTCCGACTACCCGATGAAAAAAGGATGGATAAGCAACCGGAACCGTGTGGTCATCGGGCCTTCAGGGGGAGGCAAAAGTTTTATCCTCAATCATATATGCAGGCAATATTATGAACAGGGCGCACATATCGTGATTGTCGATACGGGAAACTCCTATCAAGGATTGTGCTCGCTTATCCGGCAGAAAACCAAAGGTCGGGATGGGATATATTTCACCTATCAGGAGGATGCCCCCGTTGCCTTCAACCCCTTCTTTGTCGAAGACGGAGTGTACGACGTCGAGAAGCGCGAATCGCTCAAGGCGCTGTTGCTGACTTTGTGGAAGCGCGAATCCGAGGAACCGACACGTGCGGAAGAGGTGGCCTTGTCGAATGCCGTGAACCTATACCTCTCGCAACTCAAGACCGGCACTGCGGTCACACCTTCGTTCAACACCTTCTACGAGTTCGTCGCAACGGATTACCGCCGTCTGTTGGAAAAAAAGCGCGTCCGGGAAAAGGATTTCGATATTGAAAATTTTCTGAACGTTCTCGAACCTTACTATCGTGACGGGGAGTACGACTACCTCTTGAACTCCGACAAGCAGTTGGACTTGTTGGATAAGCGATTCATCGTCTTCGAACTGGATAATATCAGCGAAAACAAAGTCCTTTATCCTGTCATTACACTGATTATCATGGAGACCTTCCTTACAAAAATGCGGCGGCTGAAGGGTATTCGCAAAGTTTTACTGCTCGAAGAAGCATGGAAAGCTATCGCCAAGGCGGGCATGGCGGGATTTATCAAGTATTTGTATAAAACCTGCCGCAAGTATTTCGGCGAGTGTATGTGCGTAACGCAGGAGTTGGACGACCTGCTGTCGTCGCCCGTCCTCAAGGAGAGCGTCATCGCCAACTGCGACTGCCGCATCCTTTTGGACATGCGTAAGTATGCTAACAAGTTCGACGAGATTCAGGAGTTGTTGGGATTGAGTGATAAGGAACGCAATCAGGTGTTGTCGATCAATCGGGCCAATGACCCCAAGCGCCGCTACAAAGAGGTGTGGATCGGACTCGGAGGCGTGCACTCTACTGTCTATGCTACCGAAACGAGTCTTGAGGAATACCTCTGCTATACCACCGAAGAGACTGAAAAACTGGAATTGCAACGTCTCACGGAGAAGCTCGGCGGCAATATCGAGCTGGCTATACGCCAGTTGGCCGAGCAAAAACGCAATGAAGATCATTAACCTAAAAACCGAAAATCATGTTCATATCCAAAAAAGAACTCGCCGCGCGAGACGAACGGCTGCGCCGGGCGCAGGAAGAGATCGAGTCGCTGAAACAGACCGTCCGGGAGTTGCAATCCGAGGTTGCCGACGACCGTATCTGCGGCTGCTGAAAGAACGAATACGGAGAGCGGATCACGATCCGCAAAACGGCTCCGGGATATGCCGCGACGCTTTTCTGCGGCGAACGTCCCGTGCGGGACATGGTCATTCTCAAACGCGATGACAGTCTGTGGCTCCATGTCTTGTACGGGCAAACCGGCGGATGCGTCGTTCATCACACGACCAACGATATTCTGCATATCGGATGTTTCGGGCTTTTCGTCCGCGACGACCGGCCGCAGCGTATAGGGACGGAAGTAATCCTTCAGGCTCCGGTGCGATGGGACGGCGAATAGGCTTCGGCCTGCTGGCAGCGATGCTGCTGGCAGGCCATCCGCTTCGGGCGCAGTGGGTGGTGAGCGACCCCTCGAATCTGGCGCAGGGTATCGTGAATTCCACCAAGCAGGTCGTCGAAGCGTCCCGGAACGGAAGTACGCTACTTCAGAGTTTTCAGCAGACGGTAAAGATTTACGAGCAGTCGAAGAAATATTACGACGCGCTGCGGTCGGTGCATAACCTCGTCAAAAGCGCCCGTCGCGTGCAGCAGACGATGCTGCTCGTGGGAGACATCTCCGATATATACATCTCGAACTTCCGGTCGATGCTCGACGATACGAACTACTCGGCCGAGGAACTCACGGCAATGGCCGCAGGCTATACGAAGCTGCTGTCGGCGAGTGCCGACCTGTTGAACGACCTGAAGCAGATCATCACTCCGTCGGGGCTTTCGATGACCGACAAGGAGCGGCTGGATATTATCGACAGGATCTATTACGAGATGCTCGAATACCGCAATCTTACGGAATACTATACGCGCAAGAATATCTCCGTGTCGTTCCTGCGCAGCCGTCAGCGCGGGGATTCGGAGCGTGTGCGGGCCTTGTACGGCGGCCATAACGACAGATATTGGTAACCTATGACGATGCCATTAGCCGTAGAGTGGACGAACCTGCATCAGATTCTCCGCTCGTTGTACGCCGATATGTTGCCGTTGTGCAGCGATATGATGGGCATTGCCAAAGGACTCGCCGGATTGGGCGCCCTGTTTTTCATCGCATACCGGGTCTGGAAATCCCTCGCCGCCGCGGAGCCGATCGAGGTATTCCCGCTACTGCGGCCCTTTGTGCTGGGGCTGTGCATCATGGCCTTCCCGACCCTCGTATTGGGGCCTTTGAACGGTCTGCTGTCACCTATCAGCAATGCCACATCGCATTTGGTCGATCGACAGGCGTTCGATCTGGAGAAATACCAGACACAGAAGGATGAATTGCAGCGTCAGGCGATGCTCCGCGATCCGGAAAAAGCCTATCTTATCAGTAATGAAGAGTTCGACAAACGGCTTGACGAATTGGGCTGGAAGCCTAAAGACCTCATGGCGATTGCCGGGATGTATGCCGAGCGAGCCGGGTATCAATTCGGTCAGAAAGTCCGTGAGGCATTCCGGACGTTTCTGGAAACGCTCTTCCAGGCGGCATCGCTGACCATCGACACCGTGCGGACGTTTTTCCTGATCGTTCTGGCGTTGCTGGGGCCCGTGGCCTTCGCCTTCTCCGTGTACGACGGCTTTCACAATACGCTGGCGTCTTGGTTGGCACGCTATATCTGCATCTATTTGTGGCTGCCCGTCAGCGACCTGTTCGGTGCGATCCTTTCGCGCATCCAGATTCTGATGCTCCAGCAGGACATCGAACGACTGCAAGACCCGACGTTCATACCCGACGGAAGCAATACGGTCTATTGCATTTTTATGATTATCGGAATCGTCGGATATTTCTGCGTGCCGACCGTTGCGTCGTGGATCATTCAGGCCGGAGGCGCCGGAAGTTACGGCGATAAAGTCGCAGGCGCAGGACGTGCCGTGGCGATGGGCGCTGCCGGAGTCGCCGGAGCGGCGGTCGGAAATGTCGGAGGCCGTATAAAAGGGGCTTTGAAGAAACGATAAAACGTAATAAAATATGGAATTCAAAACATTGAAGAATATAGAATCGTCCTTTCGCCACCTGCGGCTCTTCAGCATGCTCTTTCTGGGAGCCTGCACGCTGATCTCGGTGGCGGCAGTGTGGACATCTTACCGCTTCGCGGAAGCCCAGCGGCAGAAGATCTACGTACTGGATCAGGGCAAGTCGCTGATATTGGCCCTGTCGCAGGATATGGCCCAGAACCGTCCCGTCGAAGCCCGCGAACACGTGCGGCGCTTCCACGAGCTCTTCTTCACCCTCTCTCCCGACCGCGAGGCCATCGAAGGCAATGTCCGCAGGGCGCTGTACCTTGCGGACGGAAGCGCCATCGCCTATTACCAGAGCCTTGCAGAGAAGGGATATTTCAACCGCATCATCGCCTCGAACGTATCGCAGAATGTCGTCGTGGACAGCATCCGATGCGATTTCGACTGCTATCCTTATGCCGTGGAGACCTTCGCACGGCAGAAGATCGTCCGTGAAAACAACGTGACGGAGCGGACGCTCGTCACGACATGCCGCCTGCGAAATGCCGTACGCTCGGACAACAACCCGCAGGGATTCCTGATCGAAGATCTGCGTATTCTCGAAAACAAAGACCTCGGAAGTTATGAGCGCTAAAGATTTACAGACGCGGGCCGAAGCGTGGCTGAAGGCCCGCATGAAACGTCTTACGCCGCGCCAGCGGCTCGGGCTGGTTACTGTGCTGCTGCTCGTCTATGCGGCGGTCGCCCTGATGATTCTGTTCGGTGGAATGCGGAGTCGGGAGACGTCGATTCCCGCCGTCGAACACCTCCGGCAGCCACTACTGCCGGGAAGGAGCCTGTTACCTCTAAACACGAGTGAAGATGACACGCAGGAGCGATAACGGAGCAGTTGAAAAGCTGTCGCAACTTCTCACATCGCAGCATCTCCGGCAACTTAAGTTCGTAGGTGTCGTGACGGTGATGACACTGCTGTGCGGCATTTTCCTATGGTACCTGTTCGCCCCGAAACCGGCTCCGCAGCAGGCGGGAACGGGCGGATACAATGTTACGATTCCGGAAGCGACGGTAAAGCCGGCGGAAACGGACAAACGCAAGGTCTACGAACAGGAGCAGTACGAGCAGCAGCGGCGCGAGAAACTACAATCGTTGGGTGATGTTATGGACGACCGCTTGCCTGTGACCGGGGAAATGGCGGATGCTACAGTTCCGGCAGCACCGACGGCGATCGACGAATCGGATGCTGCCTACCGGAGGATATCGGGTGAAATGGCGGCTTTCTACACCCCGGCCCCTTCTTGCGGCAATACCGAGGTCGAAGCACTGAAAGAGCAGGTCGCGGCCCTGCAATCCCAGCTCGATGCCGAGCGGCAGCAGCCCGACCCTCTGGAACTGGCCGAGGAGCAATACAAGCTCGCACGGAAGTATCTCGGTGGCGGAACGGCCCTGAATGAAGAAGCAGTTGAGCCGATAAAGCAACGGAAGGATTCGCACCTGTCCGTCATGCAGCCCGTTCGGGAGGGTGAGGTCGAAGCCTCGACGCTCGATCCGCGGGCGGATTTCGCTGTCGAGCGCAACTTGGGATTTCTCACGGCGGCAGGTGGCGTTGCGCATGCCGATATTCCGACCGTCAAAGCCTGCGTAGCTCAGACACAGGTCATACGTGACGGAAGCACGGTGCAACTGCGGCTGCTGGAAGCCGTGCGTATCGACGATACGGTGATCCCCCGCAACACCCCGTTATACGGTCTTGCGACGATCTCCGGGATGCGGCTGCAAGTCACGGTGTCGTCCGTCGAATACGGCGGACGGATCTTCGCTGTCGAAGCCGTAGCTTACGACCTCGACGGCCAGCCGGGGCTGAACGTCCCGAACTCCCGCGAACGGACGGCCCTCAAAGAGGCGCTGGCGTCCGTAGGACAGACTGCCGGGACGAGTGTAAACGTCACCCGTTCGGCCGGGCAGCAGGTGTTGTCCGAGCTGGCCCGCGGAGGATTGCAGGCTTCGTCGCAGTATGTCGCCGGGAAGCTCCGCGAGGTGAAGATAACCCTCAAAGCCAATCATCAGCTATTATTGATTTCAAAACAGCAGTAAAATGAAAAGAGACCTTATTTATCTGTTCCTGATTGTCGCAGCAATCGCCGCGGCAAAAGTCACAGCACAGACGACACCGGAAACGCCGGCGGAAATTCGTCCCCAGCACATCGAAGCGGGATTTACCAAGACTGTACACATCCTCTTCCCATCGCCTGTCACCTATATCGACATTGGTTCGATGGACATCATCGCCGGAAAGGCCGACGGAGCCGAGAACGTCGTGCGGGTGAAAGCCGCCGTGCGGAATTTCGCAGCAGAAACAAACCTGACGGTCATCACCGAAGACGGCGGATTTTTCACTTTCGATGTCTATTATGCCGAGAATCCGGTTGTCTCGACCCTCAATCTTACAGTGCAGGAACCGCAACCAGAAAGTATGAAGAAACCGGCCGCCGTGGGCTATCCGCAGCCGACGGCCCCAGCATCCGAAAGCCGGGTGCTGCTGCGCGAGGTAGGGCGCGAGAAACCTGCGACCATAAAACGCATGTTGAGCGACATATACCGCCAAAACCGTACGGACGTGAAGGGCATTCGCACGAAGAAGTACGGCATCGGGGTCGAAGTGCTGGGAATTTACGTGTTCAATGACGTGATATACATGCACACCTGTATCTTGAACGACACGAATATCTCTTTCGAGGTGGATGCGCGGCGATTCATCGTAGCGGATCGCAAACTCGCCAAGCGTACGGCACAACAGCAGTCGACGCTCGAAATCCTGCGCGTATGCAACGATCCGGCAGTCGTGAGGGGACACCAGCGGCAAAGGACGGTATTCGCGTTGCCCAAGCTCACGATCCCCGACGACAAGGTGCTTTTGCTGGAAATCGTCGAGAAAAACGGAGCCCGGCATCAGACGGTGGAGATACCAGCCGAAGAGTTGTTAGAAGCAAAACTGCTGTAACGGGAAAAATAAGATTCGATGCTCGTACACTTTCTAACGGCTATTTGCCTGACAATGGGAATATTGTCGGTACTGGTCGCCATCGGACTATGTTGGTTGATCCTCTTTCCGGAGTATCCGAAACACAGATATTGCTCCGGGGTTGAACCCAATTAAAAGTGCCCGGTTTTACCGGGCACTTTTAATATTTTACAACTTACAATTCTCTGGTGTGGCAGGCAGGTCATTCCACGACTTGTCCGCCATAGTGCAATGTGCATATTTCACGATGTATCTGCCGGCATAGCAGCTCGATAACCCGTTCGGAAAGATCGTGCCGCACCGTGTGCATGAAGCGGCGGTTCTCGATGCGGCTGAACAGGCTTGTGCCGTCTTCGGCGACGGCGCAGCAGATTTGCGCCTCGCGGAAACGGTCGTAATCGGTGAAATATTCCACATCGGGAGCGATACGTATATAAGATTTCATAGGTTCGTCAGATGATGTTTTGACACAATTCGGGGTGGCGGTATGGCGGGAGCCGCGGGCGTCCGCCCGTTCGCGTCTGCGGCAGTCATGCCGCAGACGGAAACCGGGACTTATTTATGGTGTCGCAAGGTCGTTGAATCGCAGTTCGATAGTTGTCAGCAACAATCCCGGCGGACAGGAATAAGTGCCCCTTATGTCCGATTCTTCGGAGAAGATATGCACGGTATAACGGTGTTCGCCTCGTTGCCGGGAAATCCGGATACTCCAAGTATGGCCATTTCGGCGTGCGAAAAAAATGTGATTCCCCGCACCTGCCTGGATCAGATCAAAAACGGCGATTCCATGCCGGCGAAGATCGTCGATAAATTCTTTCAGCATGATTCTATTCGGTTTTATGGGGACGGCCTGCGGGCCGTCCCCGATCAGAATTTAGGCGGCTTTCTTTGTCGTTTTCTTGGTGCTCTTACCCGTTTTGCCCTCTTTCTTGGCAGCTTTGGTCTTGGCTTTCTCCTGTGCCTCGGCAACGGCAATACGCTCGTCGAGACGGTCGTTGCGCTTCGTGTATTCCTCGTCGAACTGCGCTTTCACAACCTCGTATTTCTCTTTGTGGTGCAAGGCTGCAAATTCCATCAGCAGTTGCTTCCCCGTTTTGTCGAAACCGATGTCGGATGTAAGGCTTTTTACAAGAAAATCGCGGGTGATGAGATCGCGTTGTTCGTCGGTCAGCGCGTTGACGACAGCGATTTTCTGTTCGGATGTCAAATAATACGCTTCGGGAAATCCCACGGCGGCGAGGTGCTCGCGCCGCAGGCTTCCGAGCATGATGTAATAGAGAATGTTGTCTTCCAGCTGGGTAAACGGCGTCGGGGCGATCTCCTCGTCGCGGATGATCTGCCGGACGGCTTCGACGGTTTTTTCGTGTGCGAGTTCCGTGTTGCGGATTTTCTTCTCCTCAAGGCGGGCAATCAGTTCCCCGGTCGATTCCCTGCCTTTGGTGACTTGGTTCACATAGACCAGCCGGGCGTTGTCGCGCGAGGTTTTGACGAAAATCCGGATCGCCCCGGCGTCGTGCTTGGCCAGCAGGTCGGCGGTCTTTTCCTCGGCGGCCTTTTTCTGCTGTTCATAGATCTGCATTGCCGCGGTATAGTCGGCATCGGTGGCATAATCCGCCGGACATGGTTCTGCGGGCATAGCGGGCATTTCCTGCACCTGCCCGTATTCGAACGCCTTGCATTCGACCCCGTTTTCGGTCATATGCTCTACGGCCTTATCATGGTCGTCGCATCCGTAACGGTCTTTGCAAAGGATGAATTTCGGGTTTTGCGCGAGCAGTTCTCCGCTTTTTCGCTCGATGAATTCGCGGTTTTTGGCTTCGAGACATTCCCGGTTCGTACACCGTCCGCTTCCCGTGGCGAACATATCGTATAGATTGGTGTTGTGCTTGCATTTGGCGCACGCCGTCTGGTCGAAGCGATACCGGGCCAGATCGTTCGTATAATGGGCGTCCACCATCCGCTTGAACTCCTTTACGGAGTATTTCCGCCACCCCTCCTCGTCTTTGAGGCGGTCTTTGCAGATCGTCTTTTGCAGGTCTTTCCCGTACCGTGCCAGCTCCATGGCGAGGCCCAGCGTAATGGAGTTTTCGCGCAGGAGTTTTTTTGCATCGGGGATCAGTTCGTTGAGTTTCATCCGGTAGTAGATATACTGCTCGCTTTTGCCGAAGCGTGCGGCCACGGCGGCGGCGTCCCCGCCGAGGGTCTGCATGGCGGCTTTGTAGGCTTCGGCCTCGTCGAGCGGCGGCATCTCCTCGCGCTGGATGTTCTCCGAGAGCGCGAGGTCGAAGATCGCCCGTTCGTCCGCGGGGGCGGTATCGACGATGGCTTCGATTTCGGTTTGGCCGAGCAGTTGCACGGCACGGTAGCGGCGTTCTCCGCAGACGATGATATAACCGCCTTGTTCTGCGGCTCGCACCCGGATGGGCTGAATAAGGCCGTGTGTGGCAATGGAGGCGGCCAGTTCCGCGAGGGCGTTTTCATCGTAACTCCGCCGCGGATTGTGGGGGTTGGGGCGGATTTTGTCAATGGAGAGCAAAACGGTCGACTTCGTGCTCTGGGCGGCGGTTGCGGTCGTGGTGTCGGTTTCGTTCGTTTTCATGGTGTGATGGTTCATTAGAATTGATATGTTATTGTGGAATTAATTGATCAGATGATATGCTGTACCGCTGGCAAGGTATTCCCATGCGTTACTTTCAGCCAGTTCTGCGAAATACTCCTCACTGCGGCAATACCGGGCGTCGTCGCGGCATGCCCGGAAAAAGGTGTCCAGACAACATTCGATCAGATCGTAGAAAGTCGTATCGTCCGGATGCGTGAAGAAGCAGTATATCGGATCGAGGATCATATTGTCCATATAATACCCTGTCAGCGGACATTCCGTCGTACAGAATAGGCGGCTTCGGCGGCGTCTTCTCCCTTTGTAGTAGATTTTCGGGACTAACAGATGCGATCCGAAATTGTTGTGTAGATAGGCGGCGAGCCGTGCTCCATGCAGATTTTCAATAGTATCTTCGTAAGGCGAATACCAGCCGAAAGAGTAGGAATAACCGTCGTATTCCCATTTATTGCACCGTATGCCGAGTAGATCACAGAAGGCATTCAGCGTTTGTTTGTTCTCCGCATTCCATCCGTATTCCGGTTCATCGTTGAGCCACTTGCGATATGCCCGTGCCCGTGCTTCGGGCGAAAGTTCGCCCAGCGAGAAAATTTGGTAGGTTACGGTTTCCGTTCTCATGATCTTGAAAGGTATTTGATCAGTTGCTTGTGGCGGTCGTACGGTATTTTGAACAGCAGGTAGGTAATGCCTATGCCGTTGCGCGATGCGTTGTGAAGGAGTTGCCGCAGATCGGGGTCTTCCTCGGCCGTGACGCCGAACACCTCCGGCATGTATTTTTCCGGCAACCGGGTGCGCATCATGTAGTCGAAATCCGCCGTGCGCTGTATGATTTCTTCGTATGATTTCATAATAAAGTCGTTAAGAATGAGAGGATCGAATCGCCGGACATGGCATGCGCGTTGTCCCAATTCCGCCATTGCTGTCCGTCCTTGTTTTGTAACGAGAGGTTGAAAAGAGGGTCTTTCCCCTGCGACCATTTGCCGGAATAAATCCGGATGCTGAAAGTGCGTACATGGCCGCTGAAATCGAAAAAGGCGGTGTATTTTTCTTTGCCGTTGATCTCCAACAGGAGCGCGGCGATAGCAGTTATCTGTTCGTTCATGCTCTCGGGTGTTGTGGGGCGGGCGGATGCCCGCCCCGGATTGAATGTTATTTGAGATAGGCGGCCAATGCGCTGCGCACCTCTTGTTCTCGGCGTTTGGAGAAAATCCACCCGGCGCACCGGGTGCCGTCGTGCGTAAGGTAGGCGCGAAACAGCCCGTTCAGATCGCGGAGCGTGTCACGCAGGGGTTTCGTATCGCCGAATACGGCGATCGACTTCGCGGAGTATTCCACGATCTCGACACGTGCGTCGGCCACGGTTTCGGGGGCGGTGGTCTGCACGGGTGCAGGGTTCTCGATGCATACATTGTCGGAATTTCCGGCCACGACGGCGAAACGCTTGATAATGCCCTCTTTGTCGCGGCACGATTCCTTGCTGACCTGCCAGCCCGAATAGCGGTGTGTACCGAGGTAATAACCGTGCCCCATGCTGTACTTTTCACGGTGTTCGTACTCGGCATTACGCTCGGCCAGGTGTGCCGTGCCCTCGAACCGTGCCGCGGCCTTGCGCATTTCGGGGAACAGATCGCGCGTGTGGGTCGAGAATCCGAGGATCACCGTGCGCACGATACGCGAGCCGAAATAGTCCGTATAGGGGTCGCATTCGCTTTCATGCTGTTCGCCGATGATGACGGCCACGGCATTGTCGGGAACGATCTGCCGCAGACGCTCCGCGCCGATGGTGCGTAACCGTTCCGCGTCTTCCGCCGCCGCACGTCGGGCGGCTTCCTGCTCGGCTTTGAGGGCGTCGGCACGAGTGCGGAGCGCCGCGACCTCGGCGGCATCCATAAATTCGGGGTGCTCGTCGTCGTAATAGTGCCCGATACCGAATTTGTCCCGCAAGGGGCGGATCAGATCCGCGGAGTGCTCCTCGGCGGTTTCGGGGTCGATCAATCGGTAATTGTAACCGGATTGTGTGTGTTCGATTCCGGCCACGACCATGCGCTGGCGCATGTTGTAAGGGCCGTCGAAAATGACGATCTGATTCTCCCGCACGTTCTGTACGTCGGTGTCGTAACTCTTTCCTGCGAATAACAATGTGACTTTTCCCATAGTTGTAAGGTGTTGAATGTTAGTAAAACAGCCGCAGAAGAAACCGCACGAGGACAACCACGGGGGAAAGGACGAGACGCACGATGTCCCGACACCGCCGCAAGAGCCATAACGAGAGGCAGAAACCCCAAAAACCGCCCGCGCCGAGATAGATACCCGCGAGAAATTTGAACGCCGCAAACGCGCCGAAAAGCACAGCCGCGAAACTTGCCGCAGACCTCCAAAACCCGCAGATGCCGGTGGGAGCGGTGCCGCTCCGTTTCAAAATTTCCCGTATGTCTTTGTGCTGTTTCATAACTACGACCTTTTTTTTATGCCGTATGGGCCGCGTTTGCCTTGCTTCCGTTTCTGTGGGCTATATTTCAGAGGGGCGGAATACAAACAAGATTTCAGGACAAAAAAATCAGCCGCAACTTATATATTGCGGCTGATTTATTTGTCTGAACCCGAAGGGCCCCGATCTTGGTTGTTTTCCGACCCCCTGCCATAGCTTCGCCCACGGAAACGGAAGCAAGGCAAATGCGGTGCATAACGTGCTAAACGGGGAGTAGGTAGTCTCGGAAACAGCACAAAGACATACGAGGAATTTTCAACCCGGATATAAAAAACAGATATGTCTTTTAACATATCTGCTTATCTGTCTTTGGCCGGATTGTATCTTGCTATCGGTAGCCAATAATTTCAAAATACTGTGAGCCGTAAATCCTTTGCCGTAGGCGGCGGTTATTTCCATTTTGGAAACAACCGATTCTGTATCGGGATTTTCAGCGTTCGACCGTTCCCAATGGCATATATTTATTCTAATTGGATATCCCATTTTGTGATTTCGAATTCGAGGTCACAAATTGCGGCCTCAAACCGATTGCGAACCGTCGGATCATTCTGTCGTATCCGCCTCCGGGTGTTCGATCCCTTCGGCTGTTTTTTCGGCCAATGCCTGTTTTGCCGTGAGCGGCGATACGATTCTTTTTCCGGTCTGGGCTTCGATCTCGCGGCGGGTATTCCCGGCGATACGTCCGCCCTGTGCCGCCACGGCACGGTTCGCTGCGGTCGTCCGCGGTTTTCGCTCTTTCGAAATTTCGGTGGTCGTCGCTTCGGCAAGCATGTTGAGCACCAGCTCCAGATTGGTCATGTTGTCGCGCAGGCTTTCGGTTTTCAGTCCCTTGTACTGCTTGTACTGGCGCGTGGTCATACCCGACCAGCCCAGCGTAATAATATCGGTCAGCGTGGCGTATTCCTGTCCCTTTTTGATACCGCGGCGTTCCCATTCGTCGGTCAGTTCCTTGCGTACCTCGATGGATTTCAGCCGCTGGTTGATCCAGTTCTCGGAATAGCCTTTGCGATGGTAGTATTCCAGCATCCGGTCGATGCCTTGTTCCGGGTCGTCGATCTCCTCCAGCCGTTCGCGGGCAAGCGAAGAGAGCCACAACTTGAACGGCTCGGCCTTCGGCGAGGGAATCGACTGCACCAGTCGGAAAAGCTGCTCTACGTCAGCCACATCGGTTAGGCGCATCTTGCCATCCGGAGCGGTCATTTTCAAACCGTGACAATTTGTCACGGTTTCATTCCCTTCAGCTTTCAGCCGTTGTTTGAGTTTGCGCCAGTAGGCTGCGGCATCTTTACTTTCGGTCAAAACTGCGATAACATCGACAATCGAAACGTACCACTTGCCCGCTTCGTCGTCCCAGACGGTGCGTACCTTACGCTCTTCAAAAAGTTGTATCGCTTGCTTTTGGGTCATGGCTCTTTTTACTTTGATTGCTTAAAACCGATGGGCCGGGGCTGTTTGCGGGCCTCTGGAACTTTGACCGACAGGGCTGCGATGGCCTCGTAGATGTTGTCAAGCTCCTTGCGCATGTCTTCCGAAAGGTCGTTCACCGCTTCGGCGTTGTCCTCGTCCGCCCGTTCCAACAGGGTCAGTTTCGCACGGATTTCGGACAGCTCGGCCGTCATAGTCGAGGTTGTCATAATGTAGTTGCGCATGGCGACGAAAGCATCCATAATCTGAATACTGACTTGTATGGCTGTCGGGCTGCGTAGCACGGCAGAAAGCATGGAGACCCCTTGTTCGGTAAAAGCATAAGGACGTTTTCGTGTGCCGCCCCAACTTGATGTTCCATTTTGGAATATCAAAAATTCCTGTTCTGTCAGTTGAAACATGAACCGTTCCGGAAAACGTTCGATATTTCGCTTTACAGCTTTATTCAGGTTGCCGGTCGTAACGCCGTAAAGCTCGGCCAAATCGCGGTCGAGCATCACGCGCTGGCCGCGGATTTCGTAGATTTTGCTTTGGATCGTAGCGAGTTCTTCCATCGGTTCGGGTCAAAATGAACGGTTATTTCTCTTCCTTCGGGAGTTTGAACCCGATGGGCCGGGGCTGTTTGCGGGCCTCTGGAACTTTGACCGACAGGGCTGCGATGGCCTCGTAGATGTTGTCAAGCTCCTTGCGCATGTCTTCCGAAAGGTCGTTCACCGCCTCGGCATTGTCCTCGTCCGCCCGCTCCAGCAGAGCCAGCTTCGCCCGGATTTCAGCCAATTCCGAAGTAACGGTTGTAGCTGTCGTAATATAATTGCGCATGGCGACAAATGCTTTCATAATAGAGATACTTACTTGTATTGCCATTCCACTGCGCAATACCGCAGAAAGCATCGCAACTCCCTGTTCGGTAAAAGCATAAGGTAGGGATGTCTTCGGCCGCTTCACTCTGGATGTCGTCACAAATTGTGATGACATATTTTTCCATTCAATTTCGGAAATGCGGAACATGAACTCTTCCGGAAATCGTTCGATGTTACGTTTTACGGCCTGATTCAATGCACTGGTCGTAACTTGGTAGAGCGCCGCAAGGTCGAAGTCGAGCATCACGCGCTGGCCGCGGATTTCGTAGATTTTACTTTGTATGGTTGTGAGTTCTTCCATCAATAAGTTTGGGCAAGTTCTTTCCTTCAACACAAATATAGTCGCTTTTTTGCAAAAAGAAAGACGAAACCGCTCCGTTTCGTCTTTTCTATTCTTTTTTCGCAGGATAATTTATCGGTGCGAAGAATTCAGCGATTGTGATGTTATATAATTTACAGAGTTTCAGTATAGATTGTGTGTTTGGAATGGAGGTTCCTGATTCATACCGAGAAATATCTAAATGTGTAAACTCAATAACTTCTTCTTGAGAATACCCATGATCCGAACGTAATTGTTGCATACGTTCTATCAAGAGCCGTTGAAAAGTAGTATCTCTATATTTGGGAACCTTTGTTCGCATTTTTTACAAAGGAAAGGTGATGTCTAAAATTTTATACACGTGATTTCACGTGTATTCGAAAAATTTGATTATATTTGCATACGTGGATTTCTAAATACAGAAATTATGCTACATTTGCGATTGAATAGTTCGGCGTAGCCGACGGACATAATCATAAAGGGTAAACAACTCTTTATACCTACTTGTAAACTTGGAGACCTCTTCGGAGGATGTTTAATCAGATGGTATAATGGTTGTCAGCTCCGGTTATGTCCTGTTTGTTATTTGCAAGCAGGGCTTGACTGGGGCGCAGGACAGCTTCCATCTGAAGGTAACTCCAAGACCGACAAGTAGGGGCTGACACCGCGCCCCCTTTTTATTTTCTGCGGGCGCATCATCCACTAACCCGAAACCGTCATGCGCCGTCATTTGCCGAATACATTACATCATACGGATTGCACCCGCCGAGCGACCGCCGGCAGGCGGAATCGGTATATCTTTGCAGCAGCGTTTGTTTTGAGCCCTAATACTATCGAAATTATAAATATGATACCGATTCGCTGATTTACTATCGGTTTTTCTGTCTGCTGGCAGAGAAAGATAGTTTTTTACGGGGCGGCCGCGCCCGTTGCACCCTGCCCTGGTTTCAACTATCGCACCACCGAACACATAAAAACATACCGAAAATCAGCCGACAAACCGTTCCGTGGCTGAATCCCGACTCGAATTAATAACACGGATGCGGCCGATATACGATTGAATTCTTCATGGAATCTGTGTGAAGTTGCGTCACTATCCATCGTATGTCTCTGCATCCGTTTTCATATCCGGAAATTGTCTCCGACAATAAGTCCGAACCGGCTCTACCCGTATTCGGACTAATGGAAGCGCGTATTTACAAGGGAGAATACACATCGGCTGAGATGATCGTCTTAAAATCTCTTGACATTCATTACAAGCCGATGGCTTCCATTCCTTTTCATTTATTGTAGATATAGCAGCATAATTATAACATTCACCAGATAATCTTTTAGCGGTGTCCGAAGCAAGAAATTTGCCCGCTGAATCTCCGAAGTAACCTGCCGGACGGTCAGGTTGAATTTTTCCGCAATTTGATGGTAAGTCATATCTTCCAGACGGCTTGCCAAAAATACATTACGAGTAAGAGACGGCATTTTGGCCAGTTCGCGCCGGTAAATCTCGATTATCTCGGATTGGAACAGTTTGCCGATCTGTTCTTCGTTAGATAATGTATTGATACTCGATTCGATCCGCCATTGTTCTTTTCTATAAAGTTCGCTTTGAGCTTTGAGCATGGATTTCCGCTTACGCAGGTATGAAATACAGCGAGTCCTGACGTAATTGTAAATATAACCTTTGATATTCACGTCGAATTCAAGGTGATCCCGGTGTTCCCACAAATACATGAAGCCATCGGTCGTAATATCCGTTGCCATCTCCATATCATTTATATAGGAGTATGCGATTCGGATAAAACGCTCCTTGTCGTTGAACAGCCTGTCGAACTCTTCGGCTGTCAATATTTTCGTCGGCTTCCCCATCGCAATCTTTCGATACTGTTTCCAAAGATAGCAATTATTCCCGAAAATGCAAGTCGAGAATTCATCCCCGGTTTTTCGTTTCCGATGTTTTGAAAGCGCCTGCAAAAAAGAAATGAAAATATTTTTGAAACAAAATAAGGTTCCGGGAAGCAAACGCAGGCGATCAATACACTAATTGTCAATACATTGGCTAAATAAATAATTTTACATTATTATTAAATATATTTATTTATAAAAAAGGCTGTAAACTCGGTTCGCTCATGCGTTTAAAAAGAGAAAGCAATGAAGCCGGCATATAATTTAATTACAAGATAATGGATCAAGAGGTAATATACAAAGCTCTGCGCGGCGAAGCAACCCCAGATGAGCTGGAACAGGTGGCACGGTGGCATTCCGAAAATCCGGAGGACTTCCAGCGCTGCGCGGATGAGGTGCACATGCAGATCGACATGATGGAGTTGTACGGCGAAGAGATCCGTCCAGCAAGTTGGATCGCCGTGCACTGGAGAAAGGTAGTCCGTATTACCGTACAGGCTGCCGCCATGCTCGCCATCGGGCTGTTCGTTGGGGGATATATCAGCAAGGAACGCACCTACGATATGCTTGCCGAGCAAATCAACACGTTGCAGGTTCCTTACGGCCAACGCCTGAAGTTCACGCTTCCGGACGGTTCGAGCGTTCAGCTCAATTCCGGAGCAAAGATCGAATATCCATCCGTATTCAAAAAGAATCTCCGCAGAGTAAAGCTTTCCGGCGAGGCGGTATTCGATGTCGAACATGACGAGAGGTGTCCGTTCGTTGTAGAAACTTTCGCATCCGATATTCGGGTGTTGGGTACGAAATTCAACGTTGTGGCCGATGAGCGCCACCAACGCTTTTCGACTGCATTGCTCCAAGGTCGGGTGCAAATTACAAACCGGCTCGATCCCACGCAAAAAGACATTATACTGAAACCTAACGATATTGCTAATCTCTCGAACGGTCATCTTTTCATCGAACCGATAACCGATCCGGAAATATTGTGCTGGACGGAAGGTCTTATCAACATTTCGGGTCTGCCTTTCGATGAACTGATGGAGAAATTCGAGCGGGCATTCGACGTGAAGATCGACATCTCCCTTGAGAAACTTCCGAACATCAGAAACGTCAGTGGTAAAATTCGTGTGAACGACGGCATTGACAAAGCCCTTCACATTTTGCAGTATACCGCGGACTTTTCTTACAAGAAAAATTCGGAAACAAACGTAGTGACGATCTATTGATGTGAAAGCCTGATTGTTTAACGCCTAAAATGATTGCCTATGAAAACGTAACCAACATCGTTCATAGCTTGTTCAATGAAAAAGCCTGCGGAGGTAGAGATCCGCAGGCCGGATAATAGATTGAATCGAGCTTTTTTGAGACACTAATTAACCTATTATCTAAAACTTCGCAAAGATATGAATAAAACAGTATTCTTCAACAAGTTTCGAAGACTGTTTGGGTTCGTACTCACAATCTCTTTGCTTGGGAACGTATTCGCTGCATCTGCACAGAATGCCCGAATTTCCATTAAGATGGAAAACGTCCCTATTTCGCAGGTTATAAAAGAGATTGAAAATCAAACCCGTTACTTGTTTATCAACAAAGGCGTCGATACCAAAAATAAGGTCAGTATCAACGCTGTCCAAAAAACGATCCAGGATGTGTTGGCACAACTGTTCGCCGGCACGGAAATCGCTTACCGGATCGATGAATCCTACATTATCCTGACCAAAAAGAACGATGCGGGGAATCCGGTTTCCGTGACCGGAAAAATCAGGGATGCAAAAGGTAATCCGATCGTCGGAGCCAGTATCCTTGTTCAAGGAACTACAATAGGCGTCAGCTCCGACGCCGATGGTGCGTTTGCGCTTCAGGTACCCCCCCCCGCAGCAGACAGACAGCTGGAAATCAGTTTTATCGGTTATACTCCTGTGTCTATTGTCGTGGGCAGCCGAACTTCTTTCGAAATCACGCTCGAAGAGGCTGCGTCCGAGATCGAGCAGGTCGTGGTCACTGCTCTTGGTATTAAGCGTTCGGAAAAGGCCGTAGCCTACAATGTTCAGCAGATCAAGACCGAAGACATCACAACCGTCAAGGATGCCAACTTCATCAACTCGTTGACGGGTAAAGTGGCCGGTGTCACGATCAACGCCTCATCGTCAGGTGTCGGCGGTGCCTCGAAGGTCGTACTGCGCGGCAACAAGTCCATTTCGCAGTCTTCGAACGCCCTTTACGTTATCGACGGCATTCCGATGTACAACTTCGGTGGTGGTGGCGGTACGGAGTTCGATTCGCGCGGTGCTACGGAATCCATCGCAGACCTCAACCCCGAGGATATTGAGTCGATGTCGGTGCTGACGGGTGCTGCCGCGGCCGCGCTCTACGGTTCGGAAGCCGCGAACGGCGCTGTGATGATTACGACGAAAAAAGGCCAAGCCGGGACTCTGAAAGCTACGTTTTCGAGTAATATCGAATTTCTCGCACCTTTCATCCAGCCGGAATTTCAGAATCGCTACGGTACGGGTTTGAACGGCCAGCGCAGCGGCTCGAGCATTTACAGTTGGGGCGAGAAATTACGCCCTGAAGCCCGTTACGGTTATACTCCGGACGATTATTTCGAGACGGGACACGTTTATACGAATGCTGTTACGGTTTCTGGCGGTACGGACAAGAACCAGACCTATTTTTCGGCTGCTTCGGTCAATTCGGACGGCATTATCCCCAATAACGAATACGACCGTTACAACTTCACGTTCCGCAATACTTCGTACTTTCTGAAAGACCGGCTCAAGCTCGATGCGAGCGCCAGCTACATCTATCAGAAAGACCAGAACATGACCAATCAGGGAGTCTATTCGAACCCGCTGGTTCCGGCCTACCTGTTCCCGCGGGGTGAGAATTTCGACCTTTACCGTCGCTTCGAGCGTTACAACGAAGGGACGAAACTCATGGAGCAATTCTGGAGTGCGGATATGGAAGGCGGGGATTTGCGCATGCAGAATCCCTACTGGATCAACTACCGCAACCTGCGCAATACGGACAAGAAGCGTTATATGCTGTCGTTCTCGGCCAGCTACGACATTCTTCCGTGGCTTAATGTTGCCGGACGTGTCCGCATTGATAATTCGAATTCGCTCTACACGCAAAAACTCTATGCCTCGTCGAACACCACGATTACGGAAGGCGGCAAAAACGGCCACTATACCGAAGCCCGTGCTTACGACACGCAGACCTACGCCGATCTGATGGTAAACATTAACAAGACTTTCGGCGAGGATTGGTCTCTGAACGCGAATATCGGCGCCTCGATCAACAATATCAAGACCGATGAGTTGTCATACCGTGGGCCGATTCAGGAGAACGGACTTCCCAACATATTCAATGTTTTCGATCTGGATGACACGAAAAAACGTGCCGAAAAGGTCGGCTGGCACGACCAGACGCAGTCGATTTTCGCCTCGGTCGAAGTAGGTTGGAAACAGATGCTTTACCTCACGGTGACGGGGCGTAACGACTGGGCTTCGCAACTGGCCAATTCGCCCGAGTCGTCGTTCTTCTATCCGTCAGTAGGCCTGTCTTGGGTGCCTTCTTCGACATGGGATCTGGGCAAGACGTTCAGCTATCTGAAGATCCGCGGTTCGATCGCCTCGGTAGGTATGCCTTTCCCGCGTCACCTGACGGTTCCGACCTACGAATACGACGCTACGAACAAAGTGTGGAAGGACAAGACGCACTATCCGATCGGCGACCTGAAGCCGGAGCGTACCATTACCTATGAGGTCGGTCTGGATGCCCGTCTGTGGCAGCATATCAACCTTTCGGCTTCGTGGTATCAGGCCGACACGAAAAACCAGACCTTCGACCCGTCACTTCCGCCCTCGTCGTCCTATACGACCATCTACCTGCAAACCGGACACGTTCGCAATACAGGTGTCGAGCTGTCGCTCGGGTATGACAATCAGTGGCGGAATTTCCGCTGGACGACGAACTTCACCTACTCATGGAACAAGAACGAGATCATCGAACTGGCAGCCAATGCCGTGAACCCGGTTACGGGCGAAGCGTTGAATCTTACCAAGTTGGACATCAAGGGGCTGGGTAAGGCGAAGTACATCCTCAAGGAAGGCGGTACGCTGGGCGACCTTTACACGACGTCCAACCTTCGCTTCAACGACAACGGTTATGTCGAGGTGGACAAGAACGGCAACCTACTGATGACCGACGAAGGCGAGGACATCTATCTCGGATCGGTTTTCCCGAACCACAACCTCGCATGGCGCAATGACTTCAGCTATAAGGGTATTAACCTCGGCGTGCTGTTTACGGCCCGTCTGGGCGGTGTCTGCTATTCGGCGACGCAGGCCAACCTCGACCTGTACGGCGTCTCGGAGGCTTCGGCCGCGGCGCGCGATGCGGGCGGTGTTTTGATCAACGGCCGTGAGATGGTCGATGCCCAGAAATGGTATCAGGCGATCGGCTCGCAGTCGGGTTTGCCGCAGTATTATCTCTATTCGGCGACGAATGTCCGCTTGCAGGAGTTGTCGCTGGGTTACACTTTCCCGCGCAAGTGGTTCCGCAATAAGCTGGGGCTTACCGTGTCGTTCGTAGGGCGCAATCTGTGGATGATTTACTGCAAAGCGCCGTTCGACCCCGAAGCCGTCGCTTCAACGGGGCTGAACTATCAGGGTATCGACTACTTCATGATGCCCTCGATGCGCAACCTCGGTTTCAATGTCAAATTCCAATTCTAAAGCGCAGCAACCATGAAAAAGATGAATAACAGATGGCAGTCGGTGCTGCTTTCACTGGCGCTGTTCGGATTGGCAGCCTGCACCGGCGATTTCGAAGACATCAACCGCAATCCCAATCAGGTTACGGACGACCAGATGGATGCCCTGAATTATAAGACCGGAACGAAGTTCAAAGCTCTTCAAAGTCTTGTGATTCCGGTGCAGGAGCATATGTATCAGTTCAACGAATCGCTTTCGGGCGGGCCGTTCGGCGGTTACATCGGTGCTACGGTCGATACGTGGCAGACCAAGTTCGAGACGTATAATCCGTCTGCCGACTGGCGCAAATGGCCTTTCGCCAACGTCATCACCGAGACCTATACCCCTTATAAGGGCATCATCAACGGCACGGAAGACGAAGTGGCCATCGCTTTTGCCCGCCTGTTGCGTGTGGCCATCATGCACCGTGTGACCGATTCCTACGGCCCGATCCCTTACACGAAGCTGGAAAGCAACGAGTCGATCTATGTGGAGTATGACTCGCAGGAGGCGGTCTATACGAAGATGTTCGAGGAGCTGGACGAGGCCATCGAGATACTGGGCCGCAATACGACGCTTCCTGCCGAGGCATGGAGCCGTTACGACGGTGTTTATTACGGCAATATCGCTCAATGGCTCAAATACGCCAATTCGCTCAAGCTGCGTATGGCGATGCGCCTCTCCTATGTGAAGCCTGACATTGCCCGGGCAAAAGCCGCGGAGGCGATTGCCGGAGGTATCATTACGGTCAATGCCGATAATGCGGCTATGCACGCAGCCGAAAACCGCATGACGCTGATCTATAACGATTGGGGCGACCACCGTGTCGGGGCCGACATCATCAGCTATCTGGACGGTTACGACGACCCGCGTCTGGAAAAGATGTTCCTGCCCAACGACGTAGACGACTACGTGGGTATCCGCATCGGCATCGACGTGGCGGGAAAATCGACGGCCATGTCGAAGTATTCGAATATGATCGTTGCGAGCGATACGCCCTATTTATGGTTCAATGCCGCGGAAGCGACCTTCCTGCATGCAGAGTACGAACTGCGCTGGGGATCGGCCGAGACGGCGAAGACGCTCTATGAGCAGGCTGTCCGACTTTCGTTCGAGGAGCGGGGAGCATCGGGGGCCGACGCCTATTTGGTCGACGCCACGAAGAAGCCTGCACCCTATACCGATCCGCTGGGCAACTACAGCGCATCTGCCCGGAGCGAAATCACCGTTCCGTGGGAAACGGCGACGGACGGCAGCGATACGGAGGCCGTTCAGGAGCGCAACCTCGAACGCATCATCGTGCAGAAGTGGATCGCTATCTTCCCGTTGGGAGTCGAAGCATGGTCGGAACACCGCCGTACGGGGTATCCGAAACTGCTGCCTGTACCTACCGACAAATCGGGAGGTTCCGTCAATGTGGAACAGGGCGCACGCCGTCTGCCTTACCCTGTCGAGGAGTACCAGCAGAACAACGCCAACCTTCAGGCGGCCATTCAAACGCTCGGTGCAGAGCAACAGAACGGCGACCGTTCGGGCGACGTCATGGGAACCCGCGTATGGTGGGATTGCAAACCGTATAACAAGTAATCGCTATGAATATGAAACCAAACCGAATGATACGTTTCCTCGCTTTTTGCGCTGCCGTCGCAACGTTTGCGGCCTGCAACGACTGGACGGAGATGGAAACGGTGGACAGCAAGGTGGAAAAGCCCTGGGAGCAGGATCCGGCACTATGGGCCGAATACACCGCGGCGCTGAGGGCCTATAAACAGTCAGAACATTTCATTGTTTATGCCCGTCTGCACAACTCGCCCGAGAAAGCATCGAGTGAGCAGGATTTCATGCGCTGCCTCCCGGATTCGCTGGACATCGTGACGCTGACCAACGCCGATAACTTCTCGAAGTTCGACGCCGAGGATATGGACGTCATGCGCGAGAAGGGGACGAAAGTACTTTATCAGGTCGATTATGCCGCACGCGCGGAAGAGTTCGCCGATATGCAGGCGCTCGATGCCTATCTGGATCGGGTTGTCGCCGCCGTCGCCGCCAACGGCATGGACGGCTACTCGTTTACGACCGACCCGCTGGCGACGGATGCCACAGCCCGCATCGTCGAGAAATTCGCTGCGGCGAAATCCGAGGGCCAGCTCCTCGTCTTCGAGGGCAACCCGCTGTCGCTGGCTGCCGCCGACCGTCCCAAGGTCGATTTTATCGCCCTCGATACGGAGAAACTCGAAAATGTGCAGGAGGTGAAGCTCCAGGTGCTGAATGCCACGGGGTATGCCGGTATCGCGCCGGAGAAGCTGCTGCTGGCGGCCGAGATCAGCGCACCCCTGCTGGATGAGGATCGCACGGAGTTCGCGGCCGTCGATGAGATGTCGCGCCGCGTCATCGAATTCGGCCCGCTGGGCGGTCTGGCAGCTTACAACATTTCCGAAGATTACTATCATGCGGAGATGAACTACCAGACGATCCGTGGGGCGATCCAGACGTTAAATCCCGCTAAATAGTGAACGCCATGAAAAAATACGGAAAATATCTGATTGCAGCCGTCGCGGGGCTCGTGTTTTTCGCGGCCTGCGATAATTATGAGGCCGACGACCACAAGTTCGGAAACGCCGTTTATCTCGACGTCGCGGAAACGAACGAGGTGCAGCTTACGACCTTCGGCAACAATAAACCGACTTACGACTGCGCCTTGCAGGCGGAGCTGACCTATCCTGCGGGACAGGATGTGGCGGGGACGCTCACGGTCGACCCGTCGCTCGTCGGGACGTACAACGCCCGCTACGGTACGCAGTGGCCGATGCTCGATGCCAAATACTATAAGCTGTCGGCCGAGAGTGTCACGATCGCCGCGGGAAAAACAACCTCGGATGTCGTGACCCTGCAATTCAAGGAGCTGATGGGCCAAGGCGAGGAACAGACGGGAGCGCTTCCTATCGACGAAACCTATCTCGTCCCCGTGCGCATCGGCCATGCCTCGATGGACGTGCTTCACGGTTCCGACGTCGCCTATTATGTCGTGAAACGATCCTCGGCCATCACCGTCGCAGCGCAGCTCACCGACAACTGGATCGAGTTCCCGACCCTCGACAAGTATTCGGAAAGCAGCAAGGCTTGGAACGGTCTGACGGCTGTGACCTACGAGGCCCTTATCTACCTCGACGATTTTGCGACGAGCAACGCTACGGGCAGCCCCGTCAACATCTCGTCCATCATGGGTGTCGAGCAGTATCTGCTGCTGCGTATCGGCGACACGAATTTCGGGCGTCAGCAGTTGCAGTTCGACGGATCGGGTGCCGGCTCGTCCTTCGGGAAGATTCCCGGACGCGATGCGACGAAGAACCTCGAAAAGGGGCGCTGGTACCATGTCGCCTGCACATATGACCAAGCGGCGCGTACCGCACGCATCTATGTCGATGGCCAGATTCAGAGCGAAGCGACCGATGTCGGCATCTCGGCGCAGAGCAAGAAGAACCAGATCAATCTGGCCATGCGGGCGCTCTACGACCTGTGGAATACGGCTCCCGACAACGAAAAACCGCAGTACGAGACCGACGACACGGGTTACAACAAGCTGGGCGAGGCTTACCAGTTCTTCCTCGGCCGCTCCTACGACGATTACCGTCCTCTGAACGGCAAGATCGCCGAAGCACGTGTCTGGTCGGTGGCCCGTACGCCCGAACAGATCTGGGACAATATGTACGAAATTCAAAACCCGCAGGACGATCCGACGCTTCTTGGCTATTGGAAGTGCAACGATGCCTCGGGCAATACGGTCAAGGACTATTCGATGTACCGCAATGACGGAGTGGCTAAGTATGATATTATCTGGCCGCAGGGCATCGAGATTCCGAAACTTAACGAAAACAACGAGTGATTATGAAGACGATTTTTAGTTTGCAAACGGGAATTGCGACGCTTCTCTGTACGGCGGCACTCGCAGGCCTTATGGCCTGCGACGCCGACACCGTAGAGCAGCAGGGCGGGAAACTTCCCGACAAGGAACCGTTGGAAACCGTGTCCGGGATGTTGCGCAGCGGTAATTCTTCGGAAAAGACGATAGACGTGCTGCTGACCGAAGGCAGCGGCGGGTTCGTGATGAGGAATTTCTATTTCCAACAGACAAAACCGGCCTCCGATGGTCTTTCGCTCGACGCATGGATCGACGCAACCCTGCTCGACGATTACAACGCTGCCGAAGAGGTCGAACGAACCCTGCTTCCGGAAGCAAATTACGAATTTCCTGACGGCAAAGCCCTCGACCTCTCGCCCGAGGCGCAGCGTTCGGCGCTGAAACGTATCAAGTTCTCGGCGACAGGGCTCGCTGCCGGAGAATACGTCTTGCCGCTTACGGTCGCCGGGCAGGATGCTCCGGACGCGAACAAGACGCTTTACTACAACGTCTCGGTTCGCCAGCCCTATACGGACGAGTATGCGCTGCACGACGGCCATGACCTGTTCTTCGTGTTCTACATCAACACGAACGATTTTCAGCCGCTGTTGGCGCAGGACTACATCATGCGGAAGAAACTGGCCCGCGGAACGACCGTGGCCTGGTACGATGCCGTAGGCAACATCATCAACCTGCGCACCGTGATGCTCGATTACGATGCGGCTACCGGCCGTGCGCTGCTGAACCTCGGAAACGACATGCGCTATGTCCTCGACCATGCCGTGAAATACATCCGTCCGCTACAGGAGCATGGCAGCAAGGTCTGCATCTCGATCGAAGGCAGCGGGAAAGGGCTCGGATTCTGCAACCTGACCGACGGACAGATCGTCGATTTCGTAGCGCAGGTGAAAACCGTGGTCGAAGAGTTCGGTATCGACGGCATCAACCTGTGGGATCGCGGCTCCGAATACGGCAAGGAGGGGATGCCGGCCATGAACACCGCCTCTTACCCGAAACTCATCAAAGCGTTGCGCGAGGCGCTCGGCGGGGAGAAACTGCTGACGGTCACGGTTTACGAGGAGCCGACCTCTACCTTCTGGGATACACAGGCGACGGGCGGCATCGCCGTCGGGGACTATATCGACTATGCCTGGTCGGGCTACAACCGCGAGAGCGAAGCCCCGCAGGTGCTCGACCCGTGGCATCCCGAACTGGCGTATGTATCCGACTATACGCAGAAGCCGATTGCCAACCTGCCCAAGGAGCGGTACGGATGTATCAATTTCCCGATATATTCGACCTCATCCATGGAGATAGGGACAGCCATAAATCAAATACTTTACACGGATATGCTCGACTGGGTGCCGAATTACAAACCCAACAATATTATTGTCTTCAACGACTTGCACACCAATTTGCAGGACAATTACGAAGCGTATTGGGATACTATGTTTGCGGAGTGTTGTACGGTTATGGACTCGGAAAATAGATATCTTCTCGGAAGCAGAAACGGATATTCTTATCTATTTGATAATAATAGACTTGGCACACTACCCAATGAAGCAGGCGAAGGGATAGGCGGATACGGCAAATGGAAAAAGGATTGGCAATAAAATCGGTCGATGCGACATATCGAACTTCCCTAATCACTCTCTCACGGCTCTTTAACCGGAGCGACAAACTACTAATTTATCAACCTTAATTTTTGCGTTATGAAAAAGACTTTGAAACTGATGGCAGCCCTCGTGATGGGCGTCGGTATGATGTTCTCCTGCCAGCAGGCAGAGGAACCGACGATGGACAAGGCTCAGGAGCCCGTCGTCAAAACACGTGCTTACGGGGACAAGACCCCGACGGTCACGATCTATGTCGAGACCAACGACGTGAACCCGCTCAACGCCGGGGATTACAAACTTCCTAATGGCAAGCCCTATGCCGACATCGTGGAGTTCTTCGCATCGAACATCCACAAGCGGACGGTGAACGGCGTTGTCGAGCCTACGCTCTACCTGAACGACAAGATGACCAACCTGCTCGAAAACGGCGGCGCCGCGACGTATGTCCAGGGGTTGCAGGCCAAAGGCATCAAGGTGGTGCTGACCGTGCTGGGCGACTGGCAGGGCATCGGTGTCGCCAACATGAACGATACCCAGACCACATAGTTCGCCAAGATCCTGGCCCATGCTGTGGAAAAATACGGTCTGGACGGAATCGGGTTCGACGACGAATACTCCAACTACTCGTCCTCGCTCATCAGCGGTTCGTTCGGCAGCATCATCACCAAGCTGCGCAACCTGATGCCCGCCGGCAAACTCATCACCGTATTCCAATACGGTAATTACGGTTCTTCGCAGATCAATGCAACGGCCGGCGCCCAGATCAATCATGCCTATGCCAATTTCGGTTACAATACCTATATCGGAATTTCCGGTGTGACCAAGGATCGTTTCGCTCCGCTGTCGATCAATCTGGGTTCCATTGCTGGCAATGTATCTTATTATGGGGATAGAGCCTATGATTTGGCCGAAGCCGGTTACGGTTCGATCATGCATTTCAACCTGCGTACGAGAAGCCAAGCCGATCCGCTGCCGCTGTTCAAGGCGATCGCCGACGGTGCCTGGGGCGAGACCAACGTCACCTGCGAGAACGGCAACCGTCCGCAGGACTGGACTTTCGTATCGTCGGGGTATGAAATCACCATGGACGAAGTGGAATAACATGATAGCGATGTGTTTGCATTGACCGATTCGGATTGGTTATATACCCGAAAGTGACCGATTCCAGACCCGCACATCCGCAAACAGGTGTGCGGGTTGTTTTAACTGATGAAGGGATATGAAAACGTTCCCCCATCCAAAAGACGAATGGGGAAACAAAAACTACCGCAAATACATTGACCGATTCGAGTCTATATATACCCGTAAGTGACCTTTCAAGTGTTGAAAGTACATATAAAAAGTGTTTGAGAGAAGAATGAGGAAAGTTTACTGGTTATCAGCTACTTTCCTCATTTTGGTTAAAAGTGGCGAGGACAGACGAAGACAGGAATACGACAAGATGAGACAGAGGAACGTTACCTATCCGTAACCTATACCCCCAATGGTGAATGTTGAGGTTCGGAAGAATAAAGAAGGTTACGAATTGAATTTGAATGCTCTGATTTATAGTTAGTTACTAATGAGCAACGTAAGATTTTTGGTTACGAACCAAATTTGCCGTGTTTCAATCTAAAAACTCTCCGTGGCCGGTTTGTGATAGTATTTATTTAATAACGCACGAATTGATGAATTCGTATTCAAATTATATTTAGTTGGCACAATAATAAGTTGAGATAGTATAAAATAAGCACGGACTCAACCTATTGACACCTGAGGAATGCTACAACCCGATGAACAGATAGGAGAGCCCGTGCTGTTTTTGCACGATTCTCCTATCATCCCGTCCATCTTGTCTTGGTAGCATTTTCAGGTGTCGATGACAGGATTCGACAGCTATTCGCTGTTTTGCAAAGATAAGAAAAATTATCCAACAGATACTTTGTGAATACGAAAAATACACATGATTCTGCAATACGGAGATCTGTCTTATGAAAACGCTTATTCATACCCGTATATACGCGTTGCTAACTCAAAATGAATCGAATCCGTCGGAATTAGCCCATGCATACGAAGAGTTTATCGAGACGATGACCGAGATGGTTGCTAATTTCGATAACCGGGATGATATTTTGAGAATACTGTATTACAGCCGGGTTGAATTCGACGTATTGTTCCATCCATCGTTTAATCGATATTCGAACAATGTTTTAAGGACGACGTTCATCTATAAAATCATGTATATTCTGGATTGCGAAATCAATATCGTCAGCAATAGTACGAAATATAGCTCGAACCAAGACTATTCGTTCCCTTTATCCTATCAGGACGGCGAGTTGCTGTGGACAGGGACGCAGCAAGAGCTGCTGGGGCTTGCCGTTGCCCTTCATAAAAACGGGATTATCATGTACGGCAACCGCAAGGCGCGTTTCATCGAGATCGTTCGTACCTTGTCTTCTACATTCCATATCACGATCAACGATGTCTATGTCAAGAAAACCAGGATGCTTGACCGCAGCACGGCGGTCACACCTTTTCTGGATAAATTGAAAAAAGCCTATGAGCAAGTCGTCGAAAGACACCTGCGATAGAGAGAGCGGAGACCTGTCAAGGGCGAGAAAATCAGAAAGTTTTTCTCCGTTTGCAAAATTTCAACAGGTTATTTTTCAGTTGATTATATTTTCATACTTTACAAAAAACTTTTTGATTTTTCCCGAGAGGCATCCGGAAAAGTGTACTTTTCAGTGATTTTGTATTATACATTTGCAGCAGAAAGCGACGCATAGTGCATCGCTGCATTCAAAATCCAAATAACATGAAAAACATCCTTTTAGCCGTTGCAGTCTTCGCTGCCGCATTCGTTTCCTGCAACAAGGAGACCGAAGTCGTACCTTCCCCCAATTCTTTCACCGATGGGGCACGTATCGCACTTACGCTTACCGATGATGCCGCCGACACCCGCTCCTTCTTCGATTCGACAGCCTCGGCCGAGGCATGAGAGTCTTCGTTGTCGTCACTGTCGATTTTCGTCTTCGATAATGCCGACAACTTCGTTATTCGCCGGGATTTAACATCCAGCGAGCTGGCCGCGAAATCGGCGACATTCTCCCTACCTAAATCTCTTGCCAGCACCCCCTGCTCATTCTACGCCATAGCGAACTACGACGCCTCGTCGGCCAAGACCCGGGCGGCCCTTACGGCCCTCGTGGAGAAGTCGGCCGCCGACTATAACGGCACCTTTGCCGAGGTGTCCACCGCAGCCAAGCGTTCGGGCGGCTTCGTGATGTCGGGCATGAAATCGCAGACCGTCGGGGCCGTGAACTCCACGACCAATGTCGGCATCACGCTCAAACGCACTGTCGCTAAAGTAGCCCTCCAGACGACCATCGACCCGTCGTTCGCCGACAAATATGCCGGAACGCTTACCATCAACTCGGTAAAACTCTCCAAAGCCGCCTCGCAGTCGCTCGTCGTGGCCGGAACGCCGACACCCGGGGCCATGACCTTCAGCCACACGCAGACTCCCGCCGTGGCTTCGGGAAAATGCAATGCGCTGTTCTACTGTTTCGAGAATGGAGCTTTGCCCGCGGGCAGCCGCGTTCTGCTGGAAATTAACGCCACATACGATTCGGACGGCAGCACCTCGACTACGGACGACCGCTCGGAGGTGACCTATTCGGTCGAGTTGACGGGCAAGGCCGCGGGCGAGATTCTCCGAAACGGCTACTACCGTGTCGCGGCCAATATCACGGGCCTCGTAGGTCAGGAGTGCGCCGTATCGGTCACCGTCGCCGATTGGGAGACGCCCGTGACGCAGAACGTCGAACTGGGGGCATAGCCCTCTTGTTTTGGCAGCTCCCGTCCCTCGCGGGCGGGAGCTTTTTTCAATCCCTTTTTCAGATTTTTCCGACTATGAAAAAATATCTGTTGATACTCGCTGCCATCCTGTTGCTGTGGGGCTGTATCGCCGAGGACAGGACAGAATGTACAAATCCCCGCGGTGTCTTTGTCAGCCTGACGGTACGGCCCGAAAGGATGTCCTCCGTAACCCGCTCTGCGGATGAAACGGCCATCCGCGACCTGAACCTCTACCTTTACGACGATAACGGCAATGTTGTCCTACACCGTTACCAGACCTCTGCGACGCTGCGTTTCGAATGCCTGCCGGGCGACTACCGGATGTGCATTGCCGCCAATCTGGGCCGCGATCTGGGCGACAATCTGCTGTGGGAGGATTTCACCGTTACACACGCCGACAAGTACGATGTATTGCCTATGGCCTATGAGGGCGATATAACGATAATTCCCTCGGCAGACGGGATGCTGACGCTGCCTGCCGTCGAAGTACAACGCTGCGTGTCGAAAATCTCCTATCACATTACCGTTGCTCCGGCCGTTGCCGACATCGAACTGCGTTCCGTGCAGCTTCTTTCCGTACCGCGTTCTGTATCTGTGTTCGATATGGCGGCCGCACCGTCGGATGATCCCGACGACTATACGGATTGTCCGGAGGTGGAACTTTCCGGACAGCAGGCCGCGGGCGACTGCTATCTGCTGCCCAATATGCAAGGCGTCGTCGCTACGATTACCGACCAGCGGCAGAAGAACCCGGAAAATGCCCCTGCAAATGCCTCGTATCTGCTGATCCGCGCCGTGCGCGGGTCGAAAATATTGGCTTATTATATTTACCTCGGAGGAAACAACACCTCGGATTTCAATGTCCGGGCCAACGCGCATTACCGGCTCAATATCTCGATCTTGGGCGACAGCGAGGTCGATACCCGCATTAGCAGCTATGCCGTCAATGTGCATGATACCTACGAAGAAAACTCGGTCGGCGGATATTGCACCTACAATCCGTTTCAGATGCTCGCTGTGGAGATCGACGGGAGTCCCGCACCTCTGACGCTTCGGGGACGTATCGGTGTCGCGCAGGGCAACGCCGGAGCATTCTGTCTGAACGGCTCTCCCGTAGGCGAAGGCCGCGACCTTACGCTTCCGGAACAGCCCGGCCCCAATGTCTTCGGCGTGAACTACGCTCCGGGAATCTATACGACGGTCAATTCGCAGGTGGTCTATACCGTCACGGTCGAGGATGATGCGGGATTTGCACAGTCGTTCGACATCGGACACCGCTTCGCCAACCGCCTCGACGTATATATTCACCCCGCGACGGCTGAAAACGGAAACGGTACGGTAACCGTCGCCGGAGCGTTGTATGACGCTGAAACTTCTTCCCTGACGCACGACCGGGTCGTCCTGTGCCATGAAAAGGGATGCACGCTGACTGCCGTACCCGAAGCCGGATACCGCTTCGAGGGATGGTATTCGGCAGCCGACTACAAGACACGGCTTTCGACCTCGGCTTCGTATGCCTACATTCCGACCTCGCCTGAAGCCGCGATCTTCCCGAAATTCACGGTCAATACCCGGCCGCTCGACGACGGGGGCACGGCCAACTGTTACATCGCGCCGGAGCTTTTACACGACTATTCGTTCGATGCCACGGTGCAGGGCAACGGCTGCGCGACGCTCAACATCACGCCGCAGCGGCTTTCGGGAGCCTATGCACGGTTGATCTGGGAGACCGGGACGCAGGCCAACAGCGTGATCTCCTCGCTGAACTATGACGGCAGCCGCATTCGCTTTCGCACCGGGACGCAGCAGGGAAACGCCCTTATCGGCCTGTTCAACGCCGGGGGTGAGTGCGTTTGGTCGTGGCACATCTGGGTTGCAAACTACGATCCGGAGTCGTCAGCGCAGAAATACAGCTCCGGAGACATCTTCATGGACCGGAATCTGGGGACCGTCGGAACCGACTATACGAAAGTCACGGCCTGCGGACTCTACTACCAGTGGGGCCGCAAGGATCCGTTCCCGTATCCGGCCTCGTTTACGAACAATGCCAGACCCGCCTCATTCATCTATCACGACAACTACGCATACGGAACGATCCGTCCCGAAGATCATGACGCACGGGAGGTGATGAGCGTGGAATGGGCGACACAGCATCCCACGACCTTTATCCATAAGGCCGACTACGAAGTTGACGAGCCCGAAGAGGATGTTTTGGATTGGCTCTTCCGGAGTCATCACAACCTTTGGGGAAACACCACCGAACAGGGATACGACGTGAGCAAGGTCTGCCGTAAGACCATCTACGATCCCTGTCCTCCCGGATGGCGGGTTCCCGACGCCTGCGACTTCGAAGGGATCGCCATGTCGCAAACACAGCTTCCGTACTGCGTGAATATCGTGTACGGCGGGACGAAAACAGTGCGCTATCCCGCGGGCGGAACGTTCGACGGCGACAGCTACTCCGGTGCCGGGACATACGGGCAGGTTTATACCAATACGCCTTACTTCTGGAACTTCGACTACGGAGCGTCGTTCTTCGACGGCGTATCCTGCACCTCGATCTATCTGGCAGGAACACGCCGCACGACGAGCGAACTGCGCTGTCAGGCCAATCCCGTGCGATGTATCAAAGAATAACGAATCGTGTTCCAATGAAAAAGCCAAAAATCATTCTGGTCGTGCTGCTGACCGCGGCTTTGTGGGGAGCACCCTACAAAGCTGCGTCGCAGATCTTCGCCGTAAGGGCCAACGCTCTTGCGGCATGCAGCGGGACGCTGAACGTCGGGGTCGAAACGGCCCTGACGGACAACTGGTCGCTGGAGCTGTCCGGCTACTGGAATCCGGTGCAAACCGCATCCCTTTCGATGAACTTCCATGCCGTGCAGCTCGGCTCCCGCTACTGGTTCTACGAATCCTTCGTCGGGCACTTTCTCGGGCAGCACCTCACTTATGCCGACTACGACCTCGGAAGCCGGACAAAACGCTATAAGGGCAATGCCTATGGCCTCGGTGTCAGCTACGGGTATGCGTGGATGCTCTCGAAACGCTGGAATATCGCCGTAGAGGCAGGAGTCGGGCTTTACCGCACGAAGGACACACGCCGCGACCCGACCGTCTCTGACTGGGAGGATGAATACATCTACCGTTACCGACGCTGGACGCTGGCGCCGACAAAACTGGAAGTCTCATTCTCTTATATCTTTTAGCCATGAAGATATGCAATAAGATATTGCAGATAGGTCTGCTGTCGGCAGCGCTCGGAAGCCTGTTCGGCTGCTCGGTAGCCGGACGGCTTCAGCGGCAGCAGGCGACGGCCCGTCTGGCGCAGCTTACCCGCGTCGAGCGGCAGGAGCGGCAGCAGGACTCCCGCCCGCAGGTCGTAAAACTCCAGCGTGACAGCAATACGTTCTACCTCGCCCCGGTCGATACGCTTGCCGACGGAGAACGCGTGATGGCGCTTCAGATCGAGCAGGTGACGGTCGTGGCGAAGATGCGGTCTATTCCCGAACGCAATGGGCGCGTCATACTGGATTTCATCGTGACGCTGCCCAGGCAGTTGTTGGGCAAGAGCCGCAGCGTGGTCATTACACCCATTCTGCACAAACCCGACGAATCCGTGGCGCTCGAAGATCTGGTGATCCGCGGCGGACGCTTCTCGCTGCTGCAAGAGCGCGACTACTGGCAGTACGAAACCTATGTCGAACGCTTCCGCCCCGATACCGTGGGGCGCGAGGCGGCCTTCAACCGCTTCGTGAAGTTTCCCTATCCCGAAGACGTCCGGCTCGACTCACTGGTTGAAGGTCGGAGTACCGTCACGTACTATTACTCGCAGGAGGTGAAGACCGATGAGACCTCGAAGAAGATGCTCGTAACGCTTCAAGGACAGGTCTTGGCTGTGGACGACAGCGCCTACCGGCTGCCGCCGTCCGATACGTTGAGCTACGTCGTATCTTCGATGCTCTCCTTCGTAGATACTATGCCGCGTTACCGTATCAAGGTCATCGACAAGTTCGTGACCGTCGAAGACCGCAACTACATTCAGTTCTTCGTGGGCGATACCCGCGTGGTCGATACGCTGGGCGACAACCGGCGGCAGTTGGACAAGATCACCGGCCTGATGCGGCAGATCGTCGAACAGCAGGAGTTCTGGGTCGATACCATCACGCTGACAGCAGCATCGTCTCCGGAGGGAGCCTACGCCTTCAACGAACGTCTTTCGCAAGGAAGGGCCGCGGCGCTCAAACGCTACCTCGTCCGCCGATACGGCAGGGGCATTGACACGATGCTGACCGTGCGGTGGGTGGCCGAAGACTGGGCGGAGCTGACAAACCGCATCCGAACAGACCGGGAGATCGTAAACCGTGACGCTATTCTGGAGCTGATCGCCGAGGAAAAGAATCCCGACCGGCGGGAGCAAGCCATCCGGCAACAGTTTTCGAAAGAGTATGCCTATATCCGTTCGGTGATCTATCCGCAGCTGCGGGCCGTGAATTTCCGCTACAACCTGCGGCGCAAAGGGATGGTAAAGGATACGATTCACACCACGGAGTTGGATACCACCTATACCCGTGGTGTGGAGCTGTTGCAAAAACGCAAATACGCCAAAGCCTTGTACATTCTCAACGACTACAACGACCGTAATACCGTCGTGGCGCATTTGTCGCTGGATCACAACGAGCGGGCATTGGAACTGCTGGCAATGATGCCGAAGGATGCCGTGACGGAGTACCTGCGGGCCATCGCCTGCTCGCGTTTGGGCCGCAAGGCCGAAGGGCGGGAACATTTCTTCGAAGCATGCCGCTTGGACGGGCGTATGGAATATCGGGGCAATCTCGATCCGGAGATTGCTGAACTCTTAAAAGAATAGCCATGCGGATCGGACTGGTGGATGTGGACGGGCACAACTTCCCGAACCTCGCGCTGATGAAGCTCTCGGCATGGCACAAGTGCCGGGACGATACGGTGGAGTTCGCCGACCCCGAGACGGGTCGTTACGACAAGGTCTATATGTCGAAGGTCTTTACCTTTTCTCGGGATTGCACCGACCGTTACGATTGCGAGGTCGTGCGTGCCGGGACGGGTTACAGGGACTATGCGACGATTCTTCCCGAAGAGATCGAACATATATGCCCGGATTACTCGCTTTATGGGGTCAAGGAAGCCTATGGGTTTCTGACGCGCGGATGCGTGAACCGCTGTTCGTGGTGCGTCGTGCCCCATAAGGAAGGTGAAGTCCGGGCACACGCTGACATCGAAGAGTTTCTCGACGGGCATAAGCATGCTGTACTGCTCGACAACAATGTCTTGGCTTCGGAGTGGGGACTTATGCAGATCGAGAAGATCGTCCGCATGGGCATCCGGGTAGATTTCAACCAAGGGCTCGATGCCCGGCGTATCGCCCGCACGCCGGGGATTGCCGCATTGCTCGCACGGGTCAAATGGATACGTTTTCTGCGCATGGCCTATGACAGCCGTGCCATGCAGGATGACGTTCATAAAGCCATAGAACTCCTCCGTAAGCACGGCGTTCCGGCCCGGAGACTATTTTTCTATGTGCTGATAAGGGATGACACCGAAGATGCGCTCGGACGTATCCGGGAGCTGAAAGCGTTGGGGTGTCAGCCTTTCGCGCAGCCGTACCGGGATTTCGAACACGAGGGGAAACCCTCGCGGGAGCAATGGCGGCTGGCCTACTGGTGCAACCGCAAGCCGCTGTTCTACTCCGTGGATTATGAGGAATACCGAAAAAAACGAACTTAACAATCGAACTTATGAACAGACTGAAAATCAAATACGCCGTCGCGTACGGCTTTCTTGCAGCAACGGCGGTCGTACTTATCGCATCGCTATTTACGGGCTGCCATGTCTATGAACACGAAGAGGTGGAAATTATCCGCTGTCCGGTGATTGAAGCCGATACCATCGACATCCCCGGCTGGGATAAGGAAATCGTAACTCCCTAATTTCAACAGCTGTTACAATGAAAAAAGTTGCATTCTGGCTGCCGGGCATACTTTCGATGCTCGCTGCTTGTACCGAAGCGGTAGAGACACCGGCTCCGGCACCCGAAAAACCATTACCCGTCAGGGTCGAACTGCATCTGACGACCGAGCAACAGCAGGCCGTCACCCGCGCAATGGACGAAAATAGCATTCGGGATGTAAATTTGTATCTATACGGAGATACAGAATATCATTTTTATTTCCCCTCCGTTTCCTCGCCGCTGGTGTTCAACGTCCTTCCCGGCAATTATCAGAGCTATGCGATTGCGAACGCCGGGCAGGATCTGGGGGATAAAAATGCGTTCAAGATCCAGTTTTACGAAACGGCAGTGGACGTGATGGAGTCTTCGGACGCTATCCCGATGACGGATCGGGGAACATTGGCCGTCGATGGCGCTGGCCGGTGTACCCCCTCATCGCTTCGCGTAACGCGCAGTGCGGCGAAGATTGCCTATACCATCGAGGTCGCCGACGCCGTCGCACCGTCGCTCAGTCTTCGCTCGGTGCAGTTCTGCAATCTGCCGCGGACGATACGTCCCTTCGATTCGGGCAGTATTTCTTCGACGGTCGAGGCGAACTACTATGACGGCGAGGCGATGCCTGTCGGCAATGAACGGAGAACCGCGGGTACAGCGTATCTTTTCGAGAACTTGCAGGGCTCGGTAGACACGATCACCGACCAGAAGGACAAGTGCCCTGAAAATGCTCCGTCCTGTGCCACCTACCTGCGGATTCTCGCGGAACGAAGTGCGGACAAAGCCCTTGTCGAATACATCGTTTATCCGGGTGAAAATAACACGTCGGATTTCAATGTCCGCCGAAACACGTGACATAATCTGGAGCTTGTTATCATGGGCGAAAATGAGATCGACAACCGGGTTCTCGTCTACGACGGTCTGTATTACGGAACGGCGAACTGCCATATCTGCACCGGCGATCAGGTTACGTTCGATGTTACCCCGTATCGCACGTCCCGCAGCCGCAATTACGCCTATCTGGGAATCGAGGCGGGCGATGAATACGCTCCGGCATCCGCCGGGCTGCTGTGGCAGGACAACAAGATCATTACAGGATTCACGCTTGCGGACAACCGTCTTACGGTGCACACGAACGGTCAGCGGGGCAATGCGCTCGTCGCGGTGTACGATGCCGGCGGGACGATTCTCTGGAGCTGGCATATATGGTGCCTGCCCAACGATCGGCCGCAGGACGACCGGTATACAAACCGAGCGGGCGAACAGTTCCTTGTCATGGATCGGAATCTGGGAGCCATCGGTACGGATTTGAAAACCCGCTACGGACTGGTCTACACATGGGGGCGCAAAGATCCCTTTACGTCGAACGAGGTCTACAACGCCGCAGGACGTAAGGATCGGTTCATAAACCATTGGCCGACAATCTACACCTCGAACGAATCCGAAGCCAAAACATACGATCTGACCTATATGACCCGGCACCCGACGACGTATGTCTATACGGGGTGGTACGCCAAACTTTATACCTATTACGACAATGCCCTTTGGGGCGATCCCGCGCCTGTGAACACTTACGGTTGGGCGAGTGTGAAAAGCGTGCATGACCCCTGCCCCGAAGGATACCGGCTGCCGAGCCGTTATACATGGACGGCTTTCGAGAATTACGTTTTTCCCGGAGAACCTTATGTGGTCGGAGCGTTCGACAACGGCTATTGGTTCCAGCGCTTCAGGGGAGATACGAAGGGGACGTTTTATCCCGTACCAGTCGGGAACGACGATTTTTGGCTGGATCGTGACGGCGTTGCCGTCATGCTGACCGGAGCGGCGTCCGAACCGACATCCGCTACGCCGTATCCGACCGTCTATTTCAAATTCGAGATCAACAGCGGGTGGACGAACTTCGAAGGCGGAAAAGGCAAAGGGCTGGTGCGTTGTGTCAGGGAATAGATATTATTTCCGATTCTGTCTTGTAAAATCCTCTGAAATTTACCGTTCATGTCCCGAATCGCAGATTTTTTAGACCGCCTCATGAGGCGCAAGGTTCCGGCGAGTGTTTTCGTTACGATGAATCCGCAGATGCAGGCCGTGCGTATCGCCGTCCGAGAAAACGGACGTCAGTCTTTCGAAGATTATATACGCGAACAGGTTGCCGCCTGCTCCCGTTCATCGGTCGTTCCCGACCACACGCTGCTGCATCTGACCTTTCCCGACAGCAAAGCGATTCCGTCGCGCCGAAGTACGACGAACGAGTATTTTTACGGGAAGCTGGCTCCGGCTTTTATCCGGCAGGATATACACCCCGAGCCGGCCGTTTCACTCCGGGATGCGGCTTTCGCACTCTCGAAAGGTCTTTCGCCCCTCTCTCCGGCAGGGCGGCGGGAACAGCTGATGCGCGATTCCGAATACCGGAGATTTACGATGCATTGTGCCCGTACGGCGCCCGACGATGCACCGCTCTATCGGGCTGTAACCTCTTCGCAGGGAACTTATCTCTTCAGCGATACGCCCAAGGGCCGGCGGGCCATGTACTGCTATATGCAATACATGACGGATCGTTTCTTCGGAATGCGAACTGATGCAGATACGCTGAAAATCTATGAATTGAAACATTTGCCGCCCCGAATCTCCGCGATGGCGGACAAGTGTATCGACAAATTCGTGAAAAGCGACCTGAAAAGCGAGTATCCGGGACTGGAAAAATCCCGGTACAGCTTTACCGAGGAGAAGCGGATTCCGACATCGGTACTTTCGGAAGGCGTATGTTCGGCAGCATATTCCATATCGCCGTGCTACGAGGACTTCGAGAGGTTCGTTGCCGGGAACCGGACACAGGTATCGTCAGGCAATCACGATCTCGCAACGCTGTTGTATATCGCGGAAAACGGGTACGCCGCATCTGTAGCCGACGACGGGTTGCATCGTTTCAGACATCGGGAGTTCTTCTCCGAGGTGGCGTCGAAACTCCGGGATTGCGACCGGGCGCGTATGGGAAACCGGCAATCGACGCACGACTTCGGGTACGGTGCCTTGCAGCAGCAGGCCCGTGAAATCGCAGCGGGTATTCTTCGCACGGAATACAACATTCAGAACGGGAGATTCCTGACGGAATACAAAGAGTTATCGCCGGATGCGAAACAGCATGTTTCCCTGCCCGGAACGGGCACCGTAACCAAAAGGCGGGAAACGGAACGCAGGCTGCGGCATTCCCGTCCTGTCAGCGGCAAACGTGCCGCAATAAAAATGTAACGAATATGCGGGAAGACCGGATACGAAGTATTTACCTGACGCTCGACTGAACGCTGCATGCCGTACGTTTCGCTGTCGGAACAAACGGCGAAGAGGGTTTCAGGCATCACATCTCCGAAGAGTTGAAAAAGACAACACCCGGACGGGCGCTCGAAAACCTGTTCTATCTGCAATACGATCTGCCTCCGGAAGCATCCTTCCATGCGACGACGGAAGAAGCGAAGCGGCCCGATGAACTATACATGCGGAAATTATTGCCGGAATTGACTCGTCTGAAGTTACAGCCCCGTCATGTCGTGGCGAATGACGAGGCGTATTATGCGGTGATGAAAGGCGTAATGCTCTTTACACCGGAAGCAGAAAAGCTGATGCTGACGGAGGATTACTTTTCGGCACGACGGCAAATCCGGCTGTGTGCACCGGATTTGAAACGACGAAATGAAACACGACGGCATCCGATGCCGGTGCTTAAATTATACTAAATACTAATTCATAAAACATTCGACTTACCTTAGATTTGCATCTGGGGGGGGGAATAAAATAGAAAGGATAAATTTGTGATGCCAAGAAAGGAAGCAGGAAGTGCACCAGTTTCGATTAAGGAGAATATAAGCTTCATTTCCATAAGCGGACTTCCTGCTTGTTTGAACCCAGACCCAAATAGTAGGTTAACATCCATTGTTAAGGTAATTAGGTTAAGTTCAAGACCTTTCAGGTAGAAATTCTTAAAAGACAGAAACGTGGAAAATTTTTATTTTATCGGCGTGGACATTTCGAAAAAGAAACTGGACTTCTGTGTGATGTTCGAGGGAAAGGTTGTGCATGAAGAGGAAACAGCGAATCATCAGAATGCCATTATGTCATTGATACGTCATTTGGCGAAAGATTATGGGATAGACGGCAGTCGTATGCTTATCTGTGCGGAACATACGGGACAATACACTTTCCCTTTGGCTTGTGCCTGCAAAGCAGCGGAATGCAAGTTGTGGCTTGAAAACCCTGCTGAAATCAAATATTCCTCCGGTATTCAACGAGGAAAGAACGACAAGGTGGATGCCAAACGCATCGCTGTCTATGCCAGCCGGTTTCAAGACAAGGTTCAATACTATGAGCGCCCCTCGGAGGATATTGAAAGATTAAAACAGCTCGAATCAGAACGTAGCCTGTATGTGACAGATTTAGCTAAATACAAGGGGCAGTTGAAGGACCAGAGGGAATACATTGTACGAACGAAAGGTGAAGCGTTTGACGGCTTTGATGGAGAACTTGGAGCAAGCCATACAAGCCATTACGAACGAAATGGATGAGGTGATAACCTCCTGTCCGGTACTGTTTCGTCAGATGGAGCTGTTGATGTCCATAGATGGAGTAGGGCGTGTGGTGGCAACCAACATGATAATCACGACGGAGGCCTTTACTCGCTTCGATGATCCGAGAAAGTTCAACTGTTATGCCGGGGTTGCCCCTTTCTCTTATTCTTCCGGAACTTCCCAGCAATCGAAAGCAAGAGTATCGCACAGGGCCGACAAAGTAATGAAAAGACTGTTGCATATGGCTGCTATAGCTGTAACACATCGGAATGGAGGAGAACTGAAGAGGTATTATGACAGAAAAAGTTGCCGAAGGAAAGAACAAAATGTCCGTAATAAATGCGTTACGAGCAAAAATCGTGGCCAGAATGTTTGCGGTCATCAAAAGAAATGAGTTGTATAAACCTATTTTATCGTAAATAATTTGCAAAAATCATAGTAGTATGGAAGTAACCATGATGGAACACGACGCTTATCTGGAACTGAGAAGGCGTCTGTGCGGCCTGTCGGTCGCCGTAACGGAATTGTATCGTAAGGTAGCCCCGCCCACACGGGAGAAATGGCTCAGCACGCAGGAAGTATGCGAGGCGCTGCATATCTCGCAGCGGGCTTTGCAGAATTATCGCGATCGGGGAATCATCCCGTATTCCACGATAGGTTCCAAATTCTATTACCGGGAGACCGACGTCGAACGCGTCATCCGCGAAGCTCTGATCCGCAGATAGTATGTCGGACATTATTACGAAGCGATCCGAAGAGTTCAAGGAACTGACGGATTGGATGGTGCAAACCACGTGCGAAATCGAAACGGCCATGAAACATTTGCGGCCGACGATCGGTCAGGAGCATTATCTGACCGGAGATGAGATTTGCAGACGCTTCCATGTGTGCAAACGGACGTTGCAGACCTTGCGGGATACGAAAGCGATTCCCTATACGACGCTCGGCGGGAAAATCCTCTATCCCGAATCCGGTATCTTCGAGGTGCTGAAGAAAAACTACCGCGACTTCCGGCCCTGGAATAAGTAAACGAACGGCGACCAGACTGATCTGGTCGCCGTTCGTTTAGGGTTAAGCCTCTTTGGAAAGCAGCCGGGTCGTAGGCTGTGTGAGTTCATACAGATTACCGATGCGCTGCGTAAGAAGACGTACGTCGTCCTTCATCTTGTTGGCGGTTAATTTGGCGTAGATTTGAGTCGTCGTAATCTGCTTATGTCCGAGCATTTCCGAAACGGTTTCGATAGGTACTCCTTTCTCCAGCGTGACCGTCGTTCCGAACGTATGCCGACCGATGTGCGTCGATAGGTTTTTGGTAATGCCGCATTTTTGGGCAATACGTTTTATCGTTGTACACATACTTTTCCGATCTTTCACGGGAAAGACCCGCGTTTCGTCGATTTTACCCGGATACCCTTTATATCGTTCGATAAGCTCTTGCGCAATGGGCAGCAACATGATGTGATAAGGCGTACCGGTCTTCTGACGGCGATTGTAGATATATTGTTCTCCCGTCGTATAATCCGGTGCACATTTGAACGCCAGAAAGGGATGACGGTCTATCCAGCCTTGCTCAACGGCTACATATAAAACACATTTCAACGTCTGGGTGCGTTTGAAAGCCGTTGTCTTGCCGCAATGTCCGTCTGAGAGCATCCATGCGTAATATCTTTCGATGAACGTGACATCCAACTCCTTCAAAGTCACATCTTCCAGTTTTTTCAGAACCAGATACCGCATCAGGCAACGGCGCTCTTCCATCAGCCTATCGTAAGTACGTTGCGCTCTGTCACGTCCGATTCTCGCTTTTATAGAATCGGCATGGTAGTCGAAAGCTGCGATAAGCGTTTTATATCGGTCGCCGAAACCATGGTAAGCATTCTTGACCTTATTGGCCGTGACATACGCATCACGGTCACTGATCGACTGATAATGTTTGGTGATTTGAGCCTTGATGTTTTCAAGCATCTGGTGAATTTCGCGCGAAAGCGTATTTCGTTGCGATTTCAGATAATTGGTTTTCTCATCCCATAGCGCCGGGTCGATATTCAACTTGCAACTGAAACCGGCTTGCGTGCCGTTAACCGTGATGCGGCCCATGACCGGAACTTTCCCGTCTTTCGAGATTTTATCCTTTTTCAGATAAAACAGAACTTTGAACGTACTTTTCATAACTCAACAATTTTTAATGTGACAAAGGTATCGGTCGTTGAGTTCTCAAGAATTACGTATATTTGCGCAAGAAATTGTAATTCAGTCGCATATATGCTATTATAAAGCAATTCGACGGGGTTACGATTTGGTAACGAAACTCCCGTCGAATTCTACTTTTAATAGCCTTTGCATCCGAAATCCGTGTAAATAACGGAATTTTAATATATTGATTTTCCGCTATTTACATTTTGTCTATTCCAATTATAAAAAAACACTCATCCCCGTCGGGGAGGGGCTTTTTTTACCAAATGTTAACTTTCGCCCGGCCGGAAGCGAGTTTTTTTGCACTCCAAAAAACGAATGCGATGAAAGACAGTATTGATTTCGGCAGCATGGAGATTCCGAAGCTTTTTCGGAAACTGCTGATCCCCACCGTTCTGGGAATGGTTTTCTCGGCTGTTTTCGTGATCACGGACGGAATTTTCGTGGGACGCGGCATCGGCAGCGACGCGCTGGCCGCCGTCAACATCACCGCGCCGCTGTTCCTCATCAGCACGGGTGTCGGACTGATGTTCGGCGTCGGGGCGTCGGTCGTGGCGTCGATCCACCTTGCGCAGGGGAAGGTCAAGGCGGCGCGCATCAACGTCACGCAGGCCGTCGCGGTGTCGTCGCTCCTTCTGGCGGCGTACAGCTTCCTGATCACTTCCTGCGCCCGTGAGGTGGCCCTGCTGCTGGGCAGCTCCGAACGGCTCCTTCCGCTGGCC
>ERZ860445.214-NODE-214-length-49019-cov-12.673577_pt1 | contig 49019 bp, 41 predicted proteins | sample MGYA00509977_ERZ860445 | MGnify/ENA primary metagenome ERZ860445 (study PRJEB30046, sample SAMN00715233) | human gut metagenome | study: EMG produced TPA metagenomics assembly of the A metagenome-wide association study of gut microbiota in type 2... | reverse complement strand
TAAATATATGGAAGGTTGGGGCATCAACCTTCTTTGGAGAGATATAGTAAGACCTACTATTTTAGTAGGCAAATATCGTTTGTATCCAAGAATCCCCTGCCTTTAAGCATGGGGAGTATGTCAATAAGGACAGGATATTGTTATCAAAAAGCATTTTGCCAAATAGTCTATAGATGGTATAATATAGCTATTGTTTTTAACTATTTATAATTTGTATATATAAGAAAGGATGGAAATGAATGGTTGAATCAGCATGGTCGCTATTGCCTCCGATAATTACCATAGTATTGGCTTTGGCGACAAAAGAAGTATACATGTCGTTGATTGTGGGTATCTTTGTAGGGGCTTTAATGTTCACAGGCTTTGATTTATTAGCTGCTATTGATACATTCTTTGCGATTATGTCCGATAAAGTTGGCGGAAATGTATATATTTTAGTATTTTTGGTCTTATTAGGTATTATTGTAGCAGCTATTGCTCGCTCTGGTGCTTCTCGTGCTTATGGCGAATGGGCAGCAAGTGTAATTAAAGGAAAACGCAGTTCTTTGCTTGTTACTTCTATCTTGGGGGTAGTTATCTTCATTGATGACTATTTTAACTGTTTGACTGTAGGTACAGTTATGCGACCTGTTACAGATAAATTTAATGTAACTCGTGCAAAACTCGCTTATATCATTGATGCTACAGCAGCACCAATTTGTATTATCGCTCCAGTATCTAGCTGGGCAGCAGCAGTTAGCTCTTCACTTCCTGAAGACAGTGCTATTGATGGTTTTTCCTTATTCTTGCAGACAATTCCTTTTAATATGTATGCATGGTTTACTATTATCTTTATGTTGTTCTTGATTTGGACTGGTAAAGATTTTGCTGCTATGAAAACTTTAGAGAAAAAAAGCGGTGGCAAATTAGTCATTCCTGAAGAATATAAAGAAGAAAAAATGGAAGCAGTAGGTAATGGTAAAATCTTAGATTTATTATTACCACTTATCGTTTTAATCGGTGGTTGTATCTTCGGTATGCTTTATACTGGTGGTATTTTAGAAGGTGCTAGTGTATCTGACGCTTTCGCAAATTGTGAATCTGCTAGAGGTCTAGTAATTGGTTCCTTTATCGCTTTAGTATTTACATTTTTACTCTATGTACCACGTGGGGTGCTTCGCTTTGGCAAATTCTGTGAATGCTTTAACCAAGGTTTTAGAGCTATGACACCTGCTATCTTTATCTTATGTCTTGCTTGGAGCTTATCTGGTGTTTGCGGTGAAGATTATTTGAATATCGGCGGTTATGTTGGCGGTATCGTTTCCAACAATGCTACTGTAGGTATGTTCATGCCAGCTGTATTCTTCCTTGTTGCTATCGGTCTTGCTTTCGCTACTGGTACATCTTGGGGTACATTCGGTATCTTGATTCCTATCGCTCTTGCTGTAGTATCTACAGATCCACATCTTTTAGTAGTTACAGTAGCAGCAGTATTAGCTGGTGCTGTAGGTGGTGACCATGTATCACCAATATCTGATACTACTATCTTGGCTTCTGCGGGGGCTCAATGTAGTCATATCGACCATGTAAGTACACAGGTGCCATATGTAATCGTAGTAGCTACATGCTCTTTCTTAGGATATTTAGTAGCAGGTATTGCAGGCAGTGGCTGGATCGGTGTAGTAGCTGGTTTTGTTTTATTAGCTATAGCTATGATTTATATTTATAAAGTTTTAATGAAAGATTAAGTGATAATATTTTCAATAAATGTTAGGATAAACTAGTTTATTCTAACATTTATTTTTTATAAGCATATATTAGAAAAATAATTTCATTAGTAAATATATAAGCATTAATAGTGTTAGTTATTTTATATGAAAAAAATCTTCATATTTAAAGGCTTGACGCATTTTGGCTATATGTATAAAATAGAATTTAATGAAAAAGGAAAAGTCAATACATAGAAAGAATATGGAGGAATTTTATGTATAAAAAAGTGATAGTAACAACGGCAATATTATCCATGATTGCTGCTACTTCTTTTGCAGCTGATAAGACGGATGATAATACATTGTATATGGGATTGAATACTGTACCTATAGAGGTAGGGGCAGATGATACTGCTATTTTTAAACCAGCAGCTATAACTTCTATATCGGATTATAATCATCAATATCGTCTATATAAATATGATGTTATATCAGTGCGTATAATCGGTTTTAGAGATGCGCAGGGCTTAGACAATATCATGATAGGTACAGATGGTTATGTAAATCTGCCATATGCTGGTTCTGTAAAACTTGCTGGACTTACATTAGAAGAAGCAAGAGCAGTACTTATGCAGAAATTCAGCAAGTATTTAAAGATACCGGATATGTCAATCATGGTTACATCTTATGGACCACGTAAAGTTCAAGTATTAGGCGAAGTAAATAAACCAGGAACGGTAGAACTTGCTTCTGATGATATGAATGTGACCAATGCTATATCTAAAGCAGGCTGGGTTACAACGTATGGTCGTATAAAAAAAGCGCAAGTGATCCGCATAATTGATGGCACTATGTATATAAAGGAAGCTAATATTAAAAACTATATTGAAAAACATGATATCACACAGAACTTAGCTTTAGAAGATGGTGATATCGTATTTATTCCTAAATCCAATAAAATCGACTATAAACAAGATATTTTACCACTTCTCGGTGTTTATACTACTTATAGAGCGATTACAGATTAATAGGAGGGCAAAGAGTGGATAATATAAATAATAATGATAATACAATTGATTTAAGAAAACTATTCTCTATAATGGGAGAACAAAAAAAAGTAATTATACCGATCATAGTGATCTGTACAGTGATTGCTATTATAGTAGCATTTGTATTGCCAAAATCATATCAGTCAAATACACTTGTTAGAATAAAACTCTCTAATAATTCAGCTATGTCAAGTATGGCTGCTATGGCAGTAGGTTTGGGTATAGATGTAGGGGGATCATCTTCTGCTAGTCCGGAAAATTATATGGAACTTATGAAATCTAGAGAAGTATTAGAGCCGATTATGGAACAAGTGGATATGACAGAAGAGGATAAAGAAAAGCTTACTACAGAAGATTTTATTAAAAAATATCTAGAAATCACAAATACAAAGAAAACAGATTTAATCAATATCACAGCTTATGGTAAAACTCCAGAAGAAGCACAGATGATCTCTCAATCTGTAGCTGATAATTTCCTCACTTTGATGACGAAATTAAATAAAGAAGGAAATTCTTCTACTATTAATTTTTTAAATGATCGCATGGCTATAGCCAAAGAAGAGATGGAAACAGCAGAAAATAAATTGCAAGCTTATCAGCAGGAAAAAGGCATTTATTCTCCTGATGATCAGGCGAAAGCACTTATCGATAGACTTAGTGCCTATGATACGAATATCGCTCAATTAGAAGCACAAGAACAGGCAAATAGTGCTAAACTTCAAGATGTGACAGGTCAATTAGAACAGCAAAATAGCTCTTTGCTTGAATATAATATCTCCGACAATGATGCTATCATGAATTTACGTACAGCTATTGTCAATAAACAGGTAGAATTAGTCGGTCTTGAACAGCGTTATACAGAAGAACATCCAGATGTGATTCAAGCCAAACAAGAACTAGCTGAACTAAAAAGATCTTTAGATAGAGAAATTCAAAGTGCTGTAAATTCTGAGAGTGCTACACTTACACCAGTACAGGGCAACCTTTTGATGGAAAAAGTGCAGACAGAGACAGCAAAAGCAGTGACAAGTGCTTCTCTTGAGGCCCTAAAATCTAAACAACAGGAAGCAGAAGGCAATATCTCCACTTTATCTGCTGATAGTGTGGAATATATGCGTCTTTTAAGAGCTCAAACTATAACTTCAGAGGTATACACAAATCTTGTAAAAGCATATGAAAATACAAGAATACAAGAAGCTCAAGAGTCGATGGATATCCAAATAATTGATGCAGCTAATTTGCCAAGAGAAGATATGCCGGCTAAGCCAAATAAGAAAATTATTGCAGCTATTGGCTTTGTCTTTGGCATTATGATTTCCTTTGGTTATACATTATATGTATATAATAAAAGATACGGTTTATAAATAAAAACAGCAGGTGAGGAATAATTGATGGATGATAGATTTTTACAAGAAAGAATTTCCAAACTAGATAATATAGCTCATTATATAATTCCTATTATTACGGCAGTAGGGGATTATATAGCAATTATTTTAGCAGAAAAGATTGTATGGGAATTGACTAGTTTAATTCTAGGTGAAGATTTTAAATTAATTATACCGAAAATGTATTTTTACATTTGGATACCTGCTGTATTTATTTTCTTTCTTTTTTATGCTAATGCACATAAACGTATGATACCTCATTTTGAAGTGATTAAAAATACTTTTTGTGCTACATTTTATGCGACAGTGGCAGCGATATTTATTTTATATTTAATTCATAGCGTAAATGATTTATCACGATTTTTTGTAATCACTTTATTTATAATATCGTTTATTTTAGTATGTGTAATACATCAGGTCTTAATAATTATTTTTAATAAGTTGGATATTTTAAAAGAACCTGTATTATTTATTGGTGCTAATGAGCAAACTAAAACAATCATAAATTTTTTAAAACATAATAATTGTTTTGGTATACGAGTATTAGGTGTAATGAGTGAAGATTTTGCTGATAATTATGCAAATGATTTGAAGAAAACAGTGGAAATCATACAGAAGACAAAAGTAAAAACAGTGATAATTTCCTCAGCAAATATAAAAAAGATGTCTAAAGTGGTAACGGATATTCAACCACTTGTCAAAAATATTGTGTTTACCCCTAATTTAGCTAATATACCGATTGCTAATATGGAAATAAATAAATTGCCGATAGAAAATGTAGTACTTTTAAATGTAAAAAATAATTTAGCACTTAAACGTAATAAGATTATGAAATACATCTTTGATATGGTATTGACAATTATAGGGACTATTTGCATTTCACCTATTTTAATTTGCATCGCGATATGGATTTATAAAGATTCACCGGGACCTGTTATTTTTAAACATATGCGAGTTGGTAAAGATGGTAAAGTATTTCCTTGTTATAAATTTCGTTCTATGTGTGTAGATGCTAAGGAAAAACTAGAGGAATTATTGCAAAATGATCCTGAGGCAAGAGCTGAATGGGAACGTGATTTTAAATTAAAACATGATCCTAGAATTACTAAATCTGGAGCTTTTTTGCGTAGGACTAGTCTTGATGAATTGCCACAGATTTTTAATGTATTAAAAGGCGAGATGAGTCTTGTAGGACCACGACCAATAATTAAGGATGAAATGAAACGCTATGGAAATCATATTGATGAGTATTTAATGGTAAAACCAGGAATAGCTGGTATGTGGCAATGCAGTGGTAGAAGTGATACTACTTATCAAGAGAGAGTCCAAATGGACAGTTGGTATGTGCGAAATTGGTCTGTTTGGCTTGATATTATGATACTTTGGAAGACAATAGAAGCAGTAGTTGCTAAAAAAGGAGCTTATTGATAGATGAAAATTATTATTTTAGCAGGTGGAGGCGGTACTAGATTATTCCCTTTATCTAGAGATTGTTATCTAAAACAATTTTTTTAGGAAAAATATCATTGATTATTATAGAGATTTAATTTTGTAAATATGTTAATGATAATATTGTAGTTTTAAAATGAAAAAAGGATAAAAGATGAATATACAGATTATTATTCCCGTATATAAACCGGATAATAAATTATTGATATTATTAAGACAAATAAAAAAACAAACGATAAAAAATATTCCATTATTAATTATAGATTCAGGATCTAATGATGAATATAAAAATGAAATAGAAGATATGAATTGTTTGGTAAAAAAAATAGATGCTAGAACATTTAATCATGGCGGAACTAGACAAATGGGAGCAGATATGTTTCCTGATAAAGATGTATATATTTATTTAACACAGGATGCTATTCTAGCAGATGATTATGCTATTAATAATATAATTGAAGTCTTTAATAATAATAATGTAGGTTGTGCTTATGGTAGACAATTACCACATAAAGAAGCAAATATATTTGCAACTCATGCCAGATTATTTAATTATAAAAATAAAAGTTATATATATTCTATAAAAGATAAAGAAAAATATGGAATGAAAACAGTTTTTAGTTCAAATTCTTTTGCAGCATATAGAAGAACAGCATTAAAAGATGTAGAAGGATTTCCAACTAATACAATTTTAAGTGAAGATATGTATGTAACTGCTAAAATGTTATTAAAAAATTGGTCTGTTGCTTATTGTGCAGATGCTAAAGTATATCATTCACATAATTATACTATATGGCAAGAATTTAAAAGATATTTTGATATAGGTGTTTTTCATGCAAGAGAAGCATGGATTAGAGAAATTTTTGGTAAAGCTGAAGGTGAAGGAAAAAAATTTGTTGTTTCTGAAGTAAAAATGTTAATGAAAAATAATCCATTATTGTTAATTGAAATGGTTTTTAGAGATGGCATGAAATTTTTAGGATATAGATTAGGAATAAAAGAAAAATATTTATCTAGAAATATAAAGAGAAAAATTAGCATGACTAAAAGATATTGGGGGTGAATGAATGCAAGTGATTATTTTAAATGATTTTGCATATATTGAGGGTGGTGCTAGTCAAATTGCTATATATACAGCTAAAAAAATAGCAGAACAAGGAATAAATACATGTTTATTTACAGGTGTGGGACCAATAGATTTAGAATTAAAAAATATTCAAAATTTAGAAGTGATATGTTTAAATCAACATGATATCTTAAGAGATCCTAATAGATTTAGAGCTATGATACAAGGTATTTGGAACTATAAATCAAGAAAAATTTTTAAATCTTTATTAAAGAAATATGATAAAAAGGATACAATTATACATGTACATACATGTCAAAAAGCTTTATCATCATCATGTATACAATTAGCTATTAAGTTGGGGTATAAAGTAATTTATCATATGCATGATTTTGGCATTGCTTGTCCTAATTTAGGTTTTTATAATTATAAAAAAAAATATATATGTAAAAAACAAGCAATGAGTATGGAGTGTTTAATAAGTAATTGCGATTCTAGAAAATATATTCATAAATTATGGAGATTTTTTAGACAATATGTTCAAATTAATATAGGGAGATTGCCAAGAGATATTTCAGCATTTATTGCAGTTTCAAAATTTAGTTTAAATATACTAAATAATTATTTGCCCAATAATAAAAAAATATATACATTATCTAATCCTATAGATATAATAAATAATGAAAAAGTTAATATTGTTAAAAATAAATTATTTTTATTTATAGGAAGATTATCTCCGGAGAAAAATCCTATTTTATTAGCCAAAGTAGCAAAAGAATTAAATATACAAGTGGTTTTTATTGGAGACGGAATATGCAAAGAGGAAATAAAAAGAATAAATCCTAAAGCAATTTTGACTGGATGGATAAAAAAAGAATTAATGATGGAATATTTATTAAAAGCTAGGTGCTTAATTATGCCATCATTATGGTATGAAACACAAGGATTAGTAGTTATAGAAGCAGCTGCTTTTGGAATACCTGCAATAGTGCCGGATACTTGTGCTGCTACTGATTTTATAAAAGATGGTATAAATGGGTTGATTTTTAAAAGTAATGATGCTATTAATTTAAAAGATAAAATTAATATTATGTTAAATGAAGAAAATATAATTAAATTTAGTGATAATATGTATAAATGCTATAAAAAATATAATGAACAAAATAAACATTATATTGATAATTTGTTGGATATATATCGTAATGTTATAAAGGAGAATATAAATATATGATAGATATAAAAAATCCATTTTTAGCATATGCTATAGTATATTTTATAGTATTAATAATATATGCATTACCATTTTCAGATTTATATCCTAATATAGAACTTGAATTTTTTTGTTTTATGGTATTTACAATAGGGTTTTCTTTATTTTTAAAAAAGTATTTTGTTTTATATAAAAATAATATTGCTGATAAAGTTGAAAAGAAAATAAGTAAAAATTTTTATTTAAAATATGTTAATATATATATTATTTTTATGTTATTTTATTTACTAGATTTTATGTATATGGGTGCAATCCCATTATTTTCACCAACAGATACTGGGTATAGAGATTTTGAAGGAATTCCTATTTTACATGTATTACTTATAACAGGAAATGGTTTTTTTTCAAATATTTTATTTGAAAATTATTTATTATTTAAGAAAAAATTTTTTATTATTTTATGGATATTGTCATTTATACCATATATTTTAATATTTACAAGAGGTTCTATTATCGTAGGATGTATTACTGCAACATTAATATTTTTTTCATATAATAAATTTAAAAAAACTTATTTATTAAGATTAATTTTAGTAAGTTTAATAATTTTATATTTATTTGGTGTTTTAGGTAATATACGTTTAAATCAAGAATTATATGGAGAAGGTATTAATAGTAGTGAGACAATATTATCTTTTGGATTAGCTAGTGAAACATTTCGAAATTCTATTATACCTGATGAATATTTTTGGGGATATATATATATTTCCTCTCCAATGGCTAATTTGCAAAATATAATGAATCAGTCTAAATTTGATGAATTAACAATACCTCAAGCAGGAATTATTTTATTATCAGAATGCATTCCAGATACTTTAAACAAAAGAATTTTTGATATTATTAATTTAGATGTTGAAGTATTACAGCCTCCTTTGTTAACACCAGCATTTAATGTATCAACATATTATAGTGTGGCTGGATATTGGATGGGATATTTAGGTCTTTTTTTTATGTATTGTTATTATATATTTTTAGCATATATTTATTGTAGTATTTTAATGAAGAATAATAGATATAAAATAATAGGTATAGCAACATTTTCTACGTTAGTATATTTAAGTATTTTTTCGAATGTATATACTTTTTCGGGATGGAGTTTTCAATTAATATATCCATTGATTTTGGGATATAAGAATAAATAATATATTAAAATAAAATTGTTTTATATAAGAGAAGGAATATAAATGAGAATAGCGATATTGACGTTAAATACACATAATAATTATGGTAATAGATTACAAAATTATGCATTACAAAAAATTTTATTAAATTATGCAAATGTAGTAGATACTATATGGTATGAGAAAAATAATTATTTACCAAGTTTGCCAACTTTGAATTTAAAAAAAATAATTAAATTATTATTAAATTTTAGAGATTATAGAAGGGATTTTAATAAATATTATGCCAGAAATTGTATAAGAGAATATAATATAAAAAAATTTTCAGATAAATATATATCAATAAAATATGATTTTGAAATTAAATCTTATTTAAATGAAAAATATGATTATTTTATAGTAGGAAGTGATCAAATTTGGAATCCGAATTTATGGTCATTATATAAAAATAATGAAGTTAGATTTTTAAATTTTGTTTCACCAGAAAAAAGAATAGCTTATGCTGCTAGCTTTGGGATAGATGAAATTCCATTAAAATATATTGAATTAATAAAAAATGGCTTGAATGGAATGAAAAGTATTTCTGTTAGAGAAAAAGCAGGAGAAAAAATTGTAAAAAATTTAACAAATAAAGATGTTCCTGTTGTAATAGACCCGACAATGTTATTATCAAAAAAAGAGTGGAAAGACATATCCAAAAAGCCAGATTGGTATAATGGAGAGAAATATATACTAACATATTTTTTAGGGAAATCAAATAAATATAATAATTTAAATAAAATTATTAATGATTTATCAAGTCATAAAAACTGGAAAGTATATAATTTATTAGATAAAGATTCATTTAAAACATATGTTACTACAGTTGAAGAATTTATATATTTAATAGAACATGCTCAATTAATTTGTGCAGATTCTTTTCATGCCACAGTTTTTTCTATTTTAATGAATAAACCTTTTTTAGTAGTTAATTGTAATAATAGTAGTAAAAATGATATGAGTTCTAGAATATATACTTTATTAAAATTATTTAATATGGAAAATAGGTTTTTAACAAAAGAAAGAGATTCTTTTTTGACAATAAATAATATATTTGATGTAGATTTTTCTAATGTAGAAAAAATATTAGAAAAAGAAAGAATATATGCTATTGAATATTTAAAAAAAGCATTAAATTTGTAATTTAAAAGAAAGAAGATGATTGAAAATGAATCCATTAGTTTCAGTAATTACGCCATGTTATAATGGTGAAAAAAAACTATATTTATTTATGAATTCTATGCTTGAACAAACTTATGATCGTGTTGAATTTATAATAATAAATGATGGTTCTACAGATAAAACAGAAGAAATAATTTTAAAATATGAAAAAGATTTTAAAAAAAAAGGATATAGATTTATTTACTTAAAACAAAAAAATCAAGGACAGGATGTAGCATTAAATAATGGTTTAAAATACTTTACAGGTGATTATTTAATGTGGCCGGATTCAGATGATATTTTGTCATCAACGAATATAGAGGAGAAAGTTAAATTTTTAGAACAAAATAAATCTGTAGGATTAGTTTATTGTAATACTAACATAATAAAAGAAGATAATTTAAATAAAGTAATTAAAAAATGGAATAAAGTTTTATATAAAAATAGGTTTGAAAATATTAATGATATAATTTTAAATAAAATAGTATTTGCAGGGGGAGCTTGGATGGCAAGAAGTTCATCATTCTTAAAAGAAAATCCAAGTAGAGAAATAATTATAACTGGACAAGGACAAAACCTTCAGATGCTATTACCAATAGCATTTAATTATGATATGGGGAAAATAGATAAATATTTATTTACGTATATTATATATAAAAATAGCCATTCAAATAAGAAGAGAACATATGAAGAGATGATGAAAAGAATAGATGATAGTATAGAAGGTATTAATAATATGTTAAAGAATATAAAATTAGAAAAAGTAATATATAATAAATATTCTCAGATGGTTAGAAATGAATGGGAAACAATAAGATTAAATACAGCAATTGAATATTTTGAAATAGAAAATAGTGAAATTATATATAGAAATTTAAAAATAAATAATGTAAAATTAAAATTTAAAATGAAGATTAAATATTATTTAAATAGATGTGGAATATATAAATATATTAAAAAGTTAAGAAATAAGTAGGTATTTTTTATGAATCAAAGAAGTATAGGGATTGGATTGTCGTATATTAATATGATAATCCAGACTTTAATAAATTTTATATATGTACCTATATTATTATATTATATGGGGCAATCAGAATATGGGCTATATCAACTTATGGGTTCAATTATAGCTTATTTTAGCGTAATGGATTTTGGATTAACTGCATCTACTATAAGATTATATATAAAATATAAAACAGAGAATAATTTAAAATCGTTAGAGAATTTCTTAGCAATGACTCAGAGGATATATTTTATTATTTGTCTAATGACATTGATAATAGGTTTTTGTGTATATACTTTTTTAGACGAAATATTTAAAATAAGTTTGACTAATCAAGAACTGATAAGTGCTAAATATATTTTTATATTATTAATTTTTAATATGATAATTACTTTTTTGGGAATGATGTATCGTTCAGTGATAACCGCAAATGAGAAATTTTTATTTATGAAAGGTATTGAAACGATACAGTTAATACTACAACCATTTGCAGTAATAGCAATGATGAAAATTGAACCAACTGCATTGGCAATGGTATTTGTAATGACAATAATAAATCTTATTTTAGTATTAATGAGAATGTATTATTGCCATTATAAAATAAAGATAAGAATAAAATATTCATTTTGGGATAAAGATGCTTTTAAAGAAATGCGTAAATTAGCTTTAAGTGTTTTTGTAGTAACAATAGTAGATCAAATATTTTGGAAAACAAATCAAATTATTCTAGGTATAATAAGCGGTACAGCAATAGTAGCAATATATTCTGTATCTTCATTGATTTATATGAATTATATGGCATTATCTACAACAATAAGTGGTATATATTTACCTAAAATAACTAAAATGGTAGCCAATAAAGTTTCAAATAAAATATTGTCAAATGAATTTCTTAGAATAGGGAGATTACAATATTATTTATTAGGATTGGTATTAAGTGGTTTTTTTTTGTTTGGAAAAGAATTTATTATAATATGGACTAATAAGGATTTTATAGAAGCTTACTATATTACATTAATAATTATTACACCATTTACAATAAATTTAATTCAAAATATAGGAAATTGTATTATGCAAGCTAAAAATGTCTATAATTTTAGAGCATATGTTTATTTAGGAACGGGTTTGTTTAATATCTCTATAGCTATACCATTAGCTTTATATTATGGAGCTATAGGATGTGCTTTTGCTTCTGGATTATCATTATTTATCTCTAATGGTTTAATAATGAATTGGTTTTTTGAAAAATATTTAAAAATAGATATTAAATTATTTTGGAAGCAAATAGGTAGTATTACAATTAAAATATTATTATGTAGTTTTATTGGAGTAATATTAAATTACTTATTTGAGGTAGGTAGTGTAATTTTTTTAGTGATAAAATTATTGATATTTGTTATCAGTTATTTAATTATCATGTGGTTATTGTCTTTTAATGAAGATGAAAAAAATTTATTTATAAAATTTAAAATAAAAATTAAAAATATTTTATTGAAAAAGAGTGTGAGATAATGAATACTTTTTATACAAATGAAAAGCATACACAAATTTTAATAGCTTTAATGAAAAAGCATGGTATAAAGAAAATTATAGCTAGTCCAGGTGCTACGAATATTTGTTTAGTAGCTAGTTTGCAAAATGATCCATATTTTGAAATATATTCTTCTGTAGATGAACGTTCGGCAGCATATATGGCTTGTGGATTAGCTGCTGAAAGTGGAGAACCTGTAGTATTAAGTTGTACAGGAGCAACAGCTTCTAGAAATTATATGCCAGGTCTTACAGAAGCTTTTTATCGTAAATTACCAATATTAGCAGTTACATCTACACAGAGAATTGATAGAATAGGGCATAATATACCACAAGTTATAGACAGATCAGTAGAGCCAAATGATATTTTTAATTTGAGTGTGTATATTCCTGAAATATATAATGATGAAGATAAATGGTCTTGTGAAGTAAGAATAAATGAAGCCATTTTAGGATTAACGCATCATGGTGGCGGTCCAGTGCATATAAATCTAGTTACGAATTATAGTCCAATTTATGATGTAGAAGAATTACCAGATGTAAGGGTTATTAAACGTATATATTATAATTCAAAAATGCCAGAAATATCTAAAGGAAGACTTGGTATATATGTAGGAGCTCATAAAGAATGGTCTAGAAAACTTACAGATATAGTAGATAAATTTTGTTGTTTATATAATGCTGTAGTTTTTTGTGATCATACGAGTAATTATAAAGGAAAATATAGGGTATTTCCATCTTTAGTAGTATCGCAGGATTGTTATACGGCAAAATGTTGTTCAGTAGATTTATTATTACATATAGGAGACATATCTGGTTCATATGTAACAATTTTATCTAAAAAAACATGGAGAATTAATTGTGATGGCAAAATTTGTGATACCTTTAAGAACTTACAATATGTTTTTGAAATGAATGAAGAAGATTTTTTTGAAAAATATGTAGAGCTAGCATATTTATCTACTAATAAACAAGAAAATACTTTTTTACTTGAGTGGCAAAATGAATATAAAAATATTTATGATAATATACCAGAAATACCTTTTTCTAATCCATGGATTGCTAAAAATACAATTGGTCATATACCAGAAAATAGTGTATTACATTTAGGTATTTTAAATACATTAAGATCATGGAATTATTTTGAAATATCTAATAATATAAAAGGATATTCAAATACAGGTGGTTTTGGTATTGATGGAAATACCTCATCACTTATAGGAGCTTCTTTGGCTGATTCTAATAGATTATTTTTTGGTGTAGTAGGAGATTTATCATTTTTTTATGATATGAATTCATTAGGAAATCATCATATAGGAAACAATTTAAGATTAATGATTATAAATAATGGTAAAGGTGCAGAATTTACAATGTATAATCATTTAGGTGCTAAATTTAAAGAAAAAACAAATGATTATATAGCAGCAGCAAATCATTATGGTAAAAAATCAGCAGTTTTAATTAAACATTATGCTGAAGACTTAGGTTTTGAATATATTTCTGCTAAAAATAAAGAAGAATATTTAAATAACTTAGAAAGATTTACTAATCCTAATATACTAGAAAAATCTATTGTTTTTGAAGTATTTACCGATAGTAAAGATGAAAGCGAAGCTCATAGAATTATAAGAAATATAAGGGTATCAAAAAAAGGTATAGTAAAAAAAATGGTAAAGAATACGTTAGGCGAAAAAGGTGTAATTTTATTAAAAAATTTTATAAAAAAATAAGGTAATATGATATGAGTTTAAAGAATAAGATAAGAAATTTAATAAATATTTTTAAAGAAAAAAAATATATACCAGTTGTTGAAATAAAAAATAAAAGGGATTTATTAAAAGATAAGGTAGCCTTAATAACTGGAGGAAGTAGTGGTATTGGATATGCAATTGCAGAGATTTTTATTAAACATGGATGTAATGTTATAATAGCTGGTAGAAATGAATATAAGTTAAGAAAATGTTGTGATGAATTAGTAAAATTGGGAAGTTGTAAATATATTGTTTTAGATGTATTAGATATAAATGAATTAAATAATAAAATTTTTGAAGCAAGTACTTTTTTTGATAAAAATGAAATTAATATTTTAGTTAATTCAGCAGGCATAGTAGGAAAATCTTCTTTTGCGGATATGAAAGAAGAAGAGTATGATTCGATCATGGATATAAATACAAAGGGAACATTTTTTATGTGTCAATATATGAGTAAATATATGATTGAACATAATATAAAAGGACATATTTTAAATATATCGTCATCATCAGCATTAAGACCAGCATGGACGGCTTATGAAATGTCAAAATGGGCAATAAAAGGTTTTACACTAGGATTAGCTGATAAATTATTGCCATATGGAATAATTGTAAATGCAATAGCACCAGGACCAACAGCAACACCAATGTTAGGAAAAGGGAAAAACGATACTATATATAATCTTAATAGTATATCAAAAAGATATGCAGTTCCTTTGGAAATAGCAAACATGGCTTTATTTTTAGTTAGTGAATCAGGCAATATGATAGTAGGAGATACTATATATATGACTGGTGGTAGTGGTTTGATATCATTGCATCATTAAATAAAAAAGAAAGTTAGAAAAGAAGTTATATCTACTACTGGATTTGATACATGTTTTTTTCGGCAACAAAAGCAATACCAAAATAGTGCAACTATTTTAAAAGCTAAGTAAAAAGCTAAAGATAAAACTAAATTATTGAAAATGGTATAGAAAATATTTATATTCGTTAAAAACATATGTGTTTTTTAGGCAATGTTATTTTATGTGACAGAGTTTTTTTGATAATGAACTATTTGCTGTATTATTAGGTGATGATATAGTTTATAATACTGAAATGTCAGTTTTGAAACAATTAATAATATGTTACTGGTTGTCAGTAAGTGCCAAAAGAAAAAGTTTCTTTTTATGGTATTGTAGCAGGTATACTAATTATTAATGAATAATTAGAAAAAGTAAATGATGTGAAAAACTAAGTATTGAAGAAGTTACAAGTTAGATGACAGTGTTTGGCAGATATATCATAACTCCAAATTTAGTTGTGCTTATGTAAGATTATTTTCTATTTACACTAGATTATTTAATTACAAAGGAAAAAGTGATATTTACTCTAAATATGATAAGAAAAAGTATAGTATAAAGATAGTATTTAATTCTAATTCTTTTGTAGTATATAGAAGAAAAGCATTAAATGAAATAATTTCTAAGAATATTATGTTAAGTGAAGATATGTATGTAACAGCTAAAATGTTATTGAATAAATGGTTAGTAGTATATTGTTCAGATGCGATGGTATATCATTCACATAATTATACTATTTGGTAAGAGTTTAAACGTTATTTTGATATAGGTGTTTTTCATTCTAGGGAATCATGGATAAGAGATATTTTTGGTGAAGCAGAAGGTGAAGGAAAAAAGTACATTGTTTCAGAATTTAAGTATTTAATAAAAGTAAATATTATGTTGATATTTCCCATGATAATAAAAGATGCTATGAAGTTTTTTTGGTTATTATTTGGGTTATAAATAAACATATAAAAAGAAAAATTAGTATGACTAAAAATTTTTGGAGTTAATATTTTATAAGGAATTGATACGATGATAACAAAAGGAATAATTTTAGCAGGTGGTTCTGGAACTAGACTCTATCCGCTTACTAAAGTGATAAGTAAACAATTAATGCCAATTTATGATAAACCAATGATATATTATCCTTTATCTACGTTGATGTTAGCAGGTATAAAAGACATATTAGTGATTACAACACCTAGAGATTGTGAGAGTTTTCAAACTTTATTAGGTGATGGTTCTCAATGGGGTGTAAAAATTTCTTATAAAGTTCAGCCTAGTCCAGATGGATTGGCTCAAGCTTTTATTATCGGTGAAGAATTTATTAATGGTGAAGGCTGTGCTCTTATTTTAGGAGATAATATTTTTTATGGTCATGATTTATCTAAATTAGTAAGAATTGCTACACAAAAAGATGAGGGAGCTACAGTTTTTGCTTATTATGTAAAAGATCCTAAGCGTTATGGTATTGTAGAGTTTGATAAAAATCGAAAAGCAATTAGTTTAGAAGAAAAACCAAAAAAACCAAAATCTAATTTTGCTGTAACAGGATTATATTTTTATGATAAAAATGTAGTGGAATATGCAAAATCTATAAAACCATCAGCTCGTGGAGAATTAGAAATTACAGATTTAAATAAGATGTATTTAGAAAAAAGTAATTTAAAGGTAGAAACCTTAGGGCGAGGTTATGCATGGCTTGATACAGGTACTCATGAGTCATTATTACAAGCAGCTTCTTTTGTAGAAACAGTACAAGATAGACAAGGTCTTAAGATTGCTTGTCCAGAAGAAATTGCATATAATTTAGGTTATATAAATAAAGAGCAACTAAAAGAATTGGCAAAACCACTTGCAAAAAATGAATACGGTCAATATCTTTTAGCCATAGCAGATGGAGGTATATCATGGAACTTATAAAAACTAAATTAGATGGTGTGTACATTGTAGAACCAAAGGTATATGGAGATAACCGCGGTTGGTTTATGGAAACATATTCAGAAAAAGCATTTAAAGATACTGGAATAGATGTTACTTTTGTTCAAGATAATCATTCATATTCTGCTCAAAAAGGTGTATTACGTGGACTTCATTTTCAATTAAATCCAATGAGTCAAGCAAAACTTTTACGTGTACTTCGAGGAACTTTACTTGATGTAGTAGTAGATATTAGAAAAGGATCTCCTACATATGGTCAGTGGATTTCTGTAGAATTATCAGCAGATAATAAAAAAGAAATCTTTATGCCAAGAGGAATGGCACATGGATTTGTAACACTTACAGATGATGTAGAAGTTCATTATAAAGTAGATAATCTATATGCACCAAAATTAGAAAGTGGAATTATTTATAATGATCCAGATTTAAAAGTAGATTGGGGTACAGATAAAGTTATATTATCTGCAAAAGATACAGTACTTCCAACATTTAAAGAATGTATAGCAGATTTTAAATATGATAATAATAAATAAAGTTTTTATTTAAATAATATGCATTAATTTAAGGAGTATAGAATAATTTTGAAGTTAAGTGTAATAATTCCAGTTTATAATGCTGAAAAATATTTAAATAAGTGTTTAGATAGTATAATACCACAATTAGAAATAAATGATGAGATTATACTAATAAATGATGCATCTGTAGATAATAGTTTATTAATATGTCAGAGATATGTAAAAAAATACAATAAGGTTATTTTAATTAATAATAAAGAAAATAGAGGCATTGCATATGTTAGAAATTTGGGATTGAAATATGCTACTGGTGATTACATTTTATGGATTGATTCTGATGATTGGGTAAGTAACAAATATTTACCAGTGATAAAAAAATATTTAGAAGAAACTAATTCTGATATATTAATATTTGATTATACTGAAGTAAATAATCAAATTTACAAATATAAAGCTTATAAAGAAAAAAGTGGCTTTATATCTAAAAAAAATATTATGATAGATATAGCACAAGATTCTTTTATGAGTTTATTATGGAGAACTGTTGCTAAAAAAAATTTATATAAAAATATAGAATTTCCTCAAAAAATACAAATGATGGAAGATTTTTATATATATCATAAATTATTTTATGAAGCTAAGACTTTTTTTTATTTAAAAGATAATTTATATTTTTATAGAATATTGGAAAAATCATTATCACATAAAAAAGAGCAAAATTTTTATGAAATGTATAGGATATCTTTAGAAAGAGAAAAATTTATAAGAGAATATTGTTCATATATTGAGGAAAGATATAGAATGGTTCCAGTAGTAATAAATGCGTGTTTATTAAGTGGAACAAATTATATATTAAGAAGAGAACAGATAAGAATACGTAAATTAATAATAAAAAACGTAAAATTTTTTATTTCTAGAAAATATATTAATAAAAAGAAAAAATTTCAATTATTAATGTATATGATTTCACCTAGTTTATTGTCTTTTATAAGAAGAATATTAAAAAAATAATAATGGAGAAGATAAATAATGAAAATATTAGTAACTGGTGGAGCAGGATTTATTGGTAGTAATTTTGTATATTATGAATTAGATAATTATCCAAATGATGAAGTAATCTGTTTAGATAAACTGACTTATGCTGGTAATTTAGAAACATTAGAAGTAGCAATGAAAAATCCTAAATTTAAATTTGTTAAAGGAGATATTGCTGATAGAGTTTTTGTTGATGAATTATTTGCAAGTGAACAGCCTGATGTTATAGTAAATTTTGCAGCAGAATCTCATGTGGATAGATCTATTGAAAATCCAGAAATCTTTTTACAGACAAATGTAATTGGTACAAGTGTACTGATGGATGCTTGTCGTAAGTATGGTAATATTCGCTATCATCAAGTATCTACAGATGAAGTTTATGGAGATTTACCACTTGATAGACCAGATTTATTCTTTACAGAAACAACACCACTTCATACTTCTAGTCCATATTCAGCTTCGAAAGCTTCAGCAGATTTATTAGTGCAAGCATATTATCGTACTTATAAATTACCTGTGACTATTTCTCGCTGTTCTAATAACTATGGACCATATCACTTCCCTGAAAAATTAATTCCACTCATGATAGCAAATGCTTTAAATGATAAAAAATTACCTGTATATGGTAAAGGTGAAAATGTACGTGATTGGCTCTATGTAGAAGATCATTGCTCTGCTATAGATTTGATTATTCGCAAAGGAAAAATTGGTGAAGTATATAATATTGGTGGTCATAATGAACGCACTAATTTAGAAGTTGTGAAAACAATTATTAAAGAGCTTGGTAAAAGTGAAGATTTAATTGAATTTGTAACCGATAGACCAGGTCATGATCGTAGATATGCTATTGATCCTACGAAAATTTATAATGAACTTGGTTGGCTTCCTGCTACTAAGTTTGATGATGGAATTAAGAAAACTATTGATTGGTATTTGACACATAAATCTTGGTGGGAAAAGATCATCAGTGGTGAATACAAAGATTATTATGATAAGATGTATAAAAATAGATAAATAAAAAGAGAGCTTAGGCTCTCTTTCTTTGTAAGGAGTGATTTTTAGTGAAGGTCTTAGTAACAGGTTATACAGGTCAATTAGGTTTTGATGTAATACGTGAATTAAAAACTAGAAATATAGAATGTATTGGTACAACAAGAAATGAGTTTTCTTTGATAGATATAGAAAAAATGCAAGCTTTTGTTAAAGCATATAAACCAGATGTAGTAATTCATTGTGCAGCTTATACAGCAGTAGATAAGGCAGAAGATGAAGTAGAACTTTGTGATCAAATAAATCATTTAGCAACTAAAGAATTAGCAAAAGTATGTAAAGAGATTGATGCTAAAATGATTTATGTCAGTACAGATTATGTATTTGCAGGTAGTGGCGAAGATTTTTATGAAGTAAATGATGAAAAAGCACCACAAAATGTTTATGGGAAATCTAAACTTGATGGAGAGTTAGCTGTACAAGAGATTTTAGATAAATATTTTATTGTGCGTATTTCTTGGGTATTTGGCAGTAATGGTAAGAATTTTATTAAAACCATGCTTAACTTAGCTAAAAATCATGATAAATTAACTGTAGTTAATGACCAAATAGGTTCACCAACTTATACAGTGGATTTAGCAAAATTACTTTGTGATATGGCTTTATCTGATAAATACGGTGTTTATCATGCTACAAATGAAGGTATATGTTCATGGTATGATTTTGCTTGTGAGATATTTAAACAAGCAGGTATAAAGATAAATGTAAAGCCAGTACCATCAACAGCATTTCCAACAAAAGCTACACGACCACATAATTCAAGAATGAGCAAAAAATGTTTAGATGAAGCAGGATTTAATAGATTACCTGCATGGCAGGATGCTTTATTAAGATATTTACAAGAATTGAATATGTAAATAGAAAAAACCGCAAAGAATATATCTTCTTTGCGGTTTTCTTTTAGCATAGTTTATGCATAATAAATATTACAATTAAGTATCATATCATCTATTTGCTTATGATCTGTGTATTGCCATATCTTACAAATGCGATTAGGATGTTCTAGTTTAAAGCTGTTTTCATGACAATATTGAGCAGACCAGATGGGAATATAATCTGCAAGTAGATTTAAGTCAATGATATTGGTGAGCCAATCATAGGAACTATATAGACCTACATAATTATAATCTAGTTCGTTTAGTCGATTGATGAAATTGCCAATCATATAAGCTACATTGATATTGTTTTTGAGCATAGATTTATCTTCTGCATCATACCAGATGCCAAGTGGCGGATTTTGTCCATTGAGATATGTTTTGATTTGTTTATCTACCCAATTAGCTTCTGCTATAGCTTCATTAATTGTTGAAGCATGAGCATAATAATATATGCCATAGGGCAGATTATAAGTTACAGCATTATTTACATGTGAGATAAACATTTCATCTAGATAAGTGTACTCACCTATTTTGATGATAACACCTTGAATATTATTTGCTTTTAGTTTTTGCCAATTGAGTTTTTCTTGCCAAGCTGAAATATCTACTACTTGAAAATTTTGCATAAGTAATCACTCCTTTAATGATTTACTTGCAGTTTAAAGGAAGAAATTAAACCTTTTAAGCAAATTTGGGAAAAATTTTTTGTTATTTTTATAAAAATTTACGACATGTCGAATACATTTTATTTTTATAAGAGTATAATATAGTTAATCTAAGAAAAAGCGAGATGATTATAATGCTACTTATAAAGGCAGTAGATTATAGGATTTTGGAATTATGTAAGGCTTATAATTTGAGCATAAATGGATTGGCAAATAAAGCAGGAATGCCACCTTCAACTGTGGCTAGCTTATTAAGTGAAAAAAGTCGTAATCCTACAGAAGATACTATTTTTAAAATTTGTATTGGTTTTGGTATGAGAATGGATAAATTTTACGCCTCGAATTTATTTGACATTAAAAATATAAGTTTAGAAAATACTTCGCAGAAAATATATAAAGTTTAAATTCATAACTGCACATATAGCGAAAGGCAAACTATTATGTAATTTTGGATAATAGTTTGTCTTTTTTTATTTGCTAAGAAAAAATTTTTTATTTAGGGGTTGATTTTTGCCATCTAAGTTGCAAGTAAATAAGTGTAAGGAGTTGATAAGATGAATAAGAAACGGCGGCAAAAGATGTTATCAATCAAAGCTATGATGTATTTTTAAATTTTAAAATTAAGGAGTGATTTTTAATGGCAGATACACGCAAATTAACAATGGTATTTACTTTAGATAATGGAGACGATTTTAAATATAATTTAGCAGACCCGAAAGATGAATTGACAAAGAGTGAAGTCGATGTAGTCATGCAGAAAATGATTGATACACAGGCTATTATCAAAGATAATCATAAAGCAACAGCGATTAAAGAAGCATATATCACAACTACTACACAAGATGTTTTAGCTTAAGTTTAATTTATAATTTTATTTTATAGTTTATTAGGAGGAATATATTATGGCAGTTAAGAAAAATGCAGAATGTGAAATCATTATTAAAGTAGAAACAGGTACTACTTCTACAGGTAAAGCTAGTTATAGCAGTCGTAGTTTCGGCTATATCAATCCTTCTTTATCAGAAGATGATATTTTAGATATTGGTCAAAAAATAGCGGGCTTACAAAAATATAATTTAGGTAGTGTAAATCGTCAGGACACAGCAGAAATCGCTGCGGAATAAGGAAAAAGGGGTGCGTGTCACCCCTTTTTCTTTTAAATTATTCTCTTGATGATAGAAAGAAGACGATTAGATGGAAAGACTATTAATAAAAGCTAAAGCTGGAGATAATTATGCTATACAGTTATTATTAAATAAGTATAAGAATTTATTAAATAGTGCTTCTGGACAACATCATTTAATATCTATTCAAGAAGAGGCATATGAAGAAGCCGTGATTAGTTTTTATCAGGCAATTAAAGATTTTAATGAGTCTTTAGGTGTGCCGTTTGCCGGTTATGCTAAAGTAAAAGTATATCAAGGTGTGCATACTTTATTTCGTAGATATTTGCGTATTTGGCAAAATGAAGTGTCATTATCTGCTCAAATGAATACAGATGATGAAGATGAAGTAAAAGAATTTGGGGATTTATTGGCAGTAGATGAGGATTTAGCAGATAGTATTTCTTCTAGATTAGATATAATGAAGTTTATTCATCAATTGCCACCTAAACAATATAAAGTCTTTATTTTGGTAGTATTTAAAGGATTAAAATATAAACAAGTAGCAAAACTATTGCATATATCTGTACAAGCTGTAAGCAAAAATTATCGTAAAGCATTAGCTTTTATTAATAAATCTCTAGAGAAATAAAGAATTAAGGTGATAATATGGAATATATTTTTACGTATATAGCAAATTATGGTTTTCCTATGGTAGTAGCAAGTTTTTTGTTATTTCGCATGGACAAACATTTGGCTAATTTAGAAGAAGGTATAAGACATATGAATGAAACTTTAGCTAAACAGGTCAATCATTAATAAAAATATAAACAGAGATTTTCTTCATGATAGATCGAATAAATAATTTCATGAAGAAAATCTTTTTTTATGCTATAATAAATTTTGATTGTATAAAATTGTTATAATTTAAAGTATTTTATTTATTTGAGTAGATTATAGGGAGTAGATTGTTATGAAACGTATTCGTAAAGCTGTTATACCTGCTGCTGGTTTTGGTACTCGTTTTTTGCCAGCGACAAAAGCAACACCTAAAGAAATGTTACCAATAGTAGATAAGCCTACAATTCAGTACATAGTAGAAGAAGCTATCTCTAGCGGTATTGAAGATATTTTGATCATCAGTGGTCATGCTAAACGTGCAATTGAAGACCATTTTGATAGCGCGCCAATTTTAGAAGCTGAATTAAAAGCTAAAGGTAAAACTAAATTATTGGAAATGGTACAGGAAACATCAGAAATAAATGTGCATTACATTCGTCAAAAACATATGCGTGGTTTAGGTGATGCCATTTTATGTGCTAGAGCATTCATTGATAATGAACCATTTGCTGTATTATTAGGTGACGATATAGTTTATAATCCTGAAATGCCAGCTTTAAAACAATTGATGGATATGTACACACAAACAGGTGCTACTATTTTAGGTTGCCAGCAAGTACCAAAAGAAAAAGTTTCTTCTTATGGTATTGTAGCAGGCGTGCCAACTATCAATGAGCAATTGATGAAAGTCAATGATATGATTGAAAAACCAAGCATTGAAGAAGCTCCAAGTCAAATGGCAGTGCTTGGCAGATATATCATAACTCCAGATGTATTTGAAGTGTTACAAAATACTAAGCCAGGCAAAGGTGGAGAAATACAGTTAACAGATGCACTCAAAGTTATGGCAAAACGTGAAAATGTTTATGCTTATAATTTCACTGGCAAACGTTATGATGTAGGCGATAAATTAGGCTTTTTGAAAGCTACAGTAGAATTTGCTCTTCGTCGTGATGATTTATCTGGTGACTTTGCGGAATATCTCAAAACAATTGTAAAAGATTTATAATAATAATTATAATAAAAAAGGTGATACTAAAAGTATCACCTTTTATTTTATCTATATATTATATTTGTGATTAATTTTCTGGAATAGTTAGATTATCTTTAATTTGCGATACTTCGCTATTGATATCTAACATTATAGGAGCTTCAATAGCATAAATGCGATTTAAATTATTTACAATATCTTTATGCTCAATTTGATTGTAAGTTCCTTCGTTGATGATTACAATACTTTGACGAACAGTTTCATTTAATTTATAACTATAAACACGAGTTTTTTCCAAAATATTATAAACTAATGTATAATTATTTTGTGATAATTCATTTGGTGGTAAAGCATCTTGTAGTGAATTATTAAAAGCATTTGTTTCATCATATAATCTTTGCAATTGACTTAAAGCTTCAGTTGCAGATATGGATTGATTTTCATAATTAGAAATGATTTTGTGATAAACTGTAGCAAATCTATCTAACTGATTGATATCTTCTTTATAATCATTGTACCATGTTATAAAATAAGGTTGTTCGTTTAAAATAGCCAAACGTTGTTCAGTGGAGATAGAATTTGAAGAAGATGGTATCACTAAAGAACTATAGACAGCTACAAAACAAAGTAAAATAATGCCACAAGGAATAATAAATATTCTCTTTGTAGGGTATTTTCTATCAGCTAAATAACTAGCAATAATGATAATAATCATAACAGCAATAGCTAGTAAAATATTCATAAAAAATTTTTTCCTCCTTATAATAGTGTTTATTTTTCTTTTATTAAAAGAAAAATAAATCAAAAAGAAAATATTTTGAGATATTGATTTTATTTTTATTAGTAATATAAAGGTGATTATAAAATTTTATCTATGGTGTTGTTTGTTTCTTTACTATAAAAGAAATGAACATATGATATAGACGCTATTTAGATTTACTTTTCTTTCATGAGCAAGAAAAGTAACAAAAGAACTCTACCTCCCGATATCAATTTTACTTTGTCAATTATAAAATTATGTCTATAACGCTCTAAACTCGCGTTGCTCAAACAGTAGAGCTAAAACCATAGCCATAATTTTATTCTTGCCAATAGCCTACGGCTACCGTAAAATTCGCTAACGTGAGGGAGATTTGGTTATTATTTTTAGTTACAAATAATATGTTATTTCTTCCGCATTATAAAATTTAGCGGTAATCGCATGATTATTGAAAAATATTATCATTGAATACGGTTTTTGCTTAACTGTCTGAGCGGAGCGAGTTTTAAGCATTGTATGAAATGATAATATTTTGCAAAGCTAAAATTTTATCTGCGGTGGTTTTCTTTAGTTCGTTTCTTTGCCATCAAAGAAATGAACATATAATATAGACGCTATTTAGATTTATTTTTCTTTCATGAGCAAGAAAAGTAACAAAAGAACTCTACCTCCCAATATCAATTTTACTTTGTCAATTATAAAATTATGTCTATAACGCTCTAAACTCGCGTTGCTCAAACAGTAGAGCTAAAACCATAGCCATAATTTTATTCTTGCCAATAGCCTACGGCTACCGTAAAATTCGCTAACGTGAGGGAGATTTGGTTATTATTTTTAGTTACAAATAATATGTTATTTCTTCCGCATTATAAAATTTAGCGGTAATCGCATGATTATTGAAAAATATTATCATTGAATACGGTTTTTGCTTAACTGTCTGAGCGGAGCGAGTTTTAAGCATTGTATGAAATGATAATATTTTGCAAAGCTAAAATTTTATCTGCGGTGGCTTTCTTTGGTTCGTTTCTTTGCCATCAAAGAAATGAACATAATATATATTTTAGCATATTTTTTTAGAAGATATGAAAATTAATTTTAGGATAGAGGTGTATGGTTTGACTTCAAGAAAAATTATGTATTATTTACAGGCTTTTAAAATTTTAGCACTAGGATATTGGCGTTCTGAACAAAAATGGAAGGCTTATGGTATTTTAGCTGTTGTTTTAATTTTAAATTTAGCCAGTGTATTTTTGACGGTATTGGTAAATGATTGGTATAAAGAATTTTGGGATGTTTTGCAAGCCTATGAATTTGATAGTTTTTGGTATTTAGTGGGCAAATTTTCCTTGATTGCCGCTATTTATATAGCTATTGGCGTTTATTCTGTGTATTTACAACAATTATTGCAGATAAAATGGCGTGAATGGCTCACTGATAAATATTTAGTTAGATGGATGGAAAATAGAGCTTATTATAAGTTGAAATTGATGGGAAAAGATATGGATAACCCAGATCAGCGTATTTCTGAGGATATTAATCAATTTGTAGCGTTGACTTTATCTTTGACGATTGGTCTTGTGCGTCAATTGATAACTTTGGTGGCGTTTACTGTAATTTTATGGAATTTATCAGGAATTATCACTGTGCCTATTGGCAGTTATGAATTTACTATCTATGGCTATATGGTTTGGTTATCTTTGGTATATTCTATTGTTGGTACGTATCTCACTCATAAGGTGGGTAAGGCACTTATCAATTTAAATTATGAACAGCAAAAATATGAAGCTGATTTCCGTTTTGCGATGATGCGTGTAAGAGAAAATACAGAGTCGATTGCTTTTTATCGTGGTGAAAAACCAGAATTAGAAAATTTCTTGACTAGATTTAAGATTGTAATTGGCAATTTCCGCGATATTATGACTCGTCAAAAAATCTTAAATGGCTTTACAGCTGGTTATGGTCAATTGGCGATTATCATTCCATTATTATTGGCTGCACCGCGTTGGTTTGCTAAAGAGGTACAAGTGGGCTGGATTATGCAAGTATCAAATGCTTTTGGACAGGTTCAAGGAGCAATGTCATATTTTGTAGATGCCTATACAACTATAGCACAGTGGTGCTCTGTAGTCCGCCGTTTAGATGGTTTTAATCGTCATGTTAGTGAAGCTTTAGATTTGAAATCTGATTTAATCATAGATAATGCTTCTAATATTAAAGTCGGTATAGAAAATGTAGATGTTTTCCTTCCTAATAAAAATAAAGATGTTTTAATCAAGGATTGTACAATTGATTTGATGAAATATCAATCTTTATTGATCATGGGTGCTTCTGGTGTGGGTAAATCAACTCTTTTAAGAACACTTGCAGGTCTTTGGCCTTATGCAAAAGGTAATGTTTATTTGCCAAAAGAAGAAGAATTTTTATTTTTACCACAAAGACCATATTTGCCACTTGGTAGCTTAAGACAGGCAATTTCTTATCCTGTAGTTGAAGAAGTAATCAGTGAAAAATATAATGATGAAGAAATAAAAGAAATACTCATAGCTTGTAAGTTAGAAAATTTAGCAGATAAATTGGATATTGTTGATGATTGGAGTAGAATTTTATCTTTAGGTGAACAACAAAGAATAGCTTTTGCGCGAATTCTATTATATAGACCAGAATTTGTATTTTTAGATGAAGCGACATCAGCACTTGATGAAGATTTAGAGGGCAATTTATATGATATGTTGAAAATTCATTTGCCAAATACAAAAATTATCAGCATTGCTCATCGCAGTAGTTTAATAGCAAAACATCAGGCTATCTTGAGATTGAAAGAGAAAGGTTGTTGGGAAATCCATGAATAATCAAGAAATAGAAGTAAAAATGGAAATAAAAGATGAAGCCCAAATAGAAAATATACGTGGATTTTTGCAAGAAAATAAAGATCAATCATGGCAACGTATAGATATGAAGGCTATTTATTATGATACGGAAGATAATTTCTATCAAAAACATAAAATCGCTTATCGTGTACGCTGTGAAAATGATTGTATCGTAGCAACGTACAAATCGGGAAAAGTAAATAGTGATGGTCTGTTTGAACGCGTGGAAATTAATAAAAAAGTAACAAAGTTGACACCAGATATAAATGTATTTGCTGAAGATAAAGACATTTGGTCTTTGATTAAAACTACAAAGGATAAAAAATTTTTACCGATAGTAATAACAGATTTTGTGCGTGAGTGTATAGAGCTAACATGGCTGGACTCTAAGCTAGAAGTGGCTTTAGATCTTGGTTTTGTTCAAGGAAGAGAAAATAAAGCTCCTATTTGTGAAGTTGAAATTGAATTAAAACAAGGAAAAATGGAAGATTTATTATCTTTAAAAGATGAATTGATTAAAAAATTTGGTTTACAAATTTCCGCGATAAGCAAATATAAAAAAGGGTTGATTTTAGCAGGACAAATTTAATGTCCTGCTTTTTTTATTATTTTTTTAAAAAATTTTAAAAAAAAAGAAGGATTTACAAAATTTATATAGAATTGTAATATTGTCAAATGAAAATGTAACGAATTTTATTTATTTGAGAAGTTTTATAAATAGAAAGGAAGTGTAAATTTATTTAATCTAAATTTTATAAAATGTAAGACAATTGTTAAGATTGTTAAGTTTTTATAAGTAATATGTTATGTTTGTGTAAATTTTAATAGTTTTTATAGATTAATTCCTGCATTTTTGTCTAAATTGACAAGATGTGTAGACTATGTTTATTTTTTTCAGGAGGTTTTATATTATGAGAAAAACAGAATGCTTAGCCATGATATTGGCTGGTGGTCAAGGGAGTAGATTAGGAGCTTTAACTAAAAATATAGCTAAACCAGCTGTGCCATTTGGTGGAAAATATCGTATCATCGACTTTCCATTGAGTAACTGTGCAAATTCCGGCATTGAAACAGTAGGTGTACTTACTCAATATCGTCCACTAGAATTGCATACATACTTAGGTACTGGTGAAGCATGGAATCTTGACCGCAAAAATGGTGGTGTATATATTTTACCTCCATATGCTAGAGAAAAAGGTGCAGATTGGTACAAAGGCACAGCAGATGCAATTTACCAAAATATTAATTTTATCAATAAAGCTAATCCAGACTATGTTTTAATCTTATCTGGTGACCATATTTATACAATGGATTATGCTAAAATGATTGAAGCACATAAAATGAATAAAGCAGAAGCTACAATTGGTGTAATTAAAGTTCCAATGAAAGAAGCTTCTCGTTTTGGTATTATGAGCACAGATAAAGAAGGTCGTATTACTAAATTTGCCGAAAAACCTGCTAAACCAGAAAGTAATTTAGCTTCTATGGGTATTTATATCTTTAGCTGGAATTTCTTACGTGAATACTTAGAAAATGATGCTAAAGATGAAACTTCTAGTCATGACTTTGGTAAAAATATTATTCCAAAAATGTTAGCTGACCAAGCTAGATTATATTCCTATGCATTTGAAGGTTATTGGAAAGATGTAGGAACAATCGATAGCCTTTGGGAAGCAAACATGGATTTATTAAAAGAAAAACAACCATTTGAAATGAATGGTAAATGGAAAATTTATTCCGTGGATATGGCTATGCCACCTCATTATGTAGGACCAAAAGCTAAAATTAAAAATTCTCTTGTAAGCGAAGGTTCTATGATTTGCGGTGAAGTAAAAAATTCTGTTATATTCCCAGGTGTACGCATTGCTAAAGGTGCAAAAGTAAGCAATTCTGTAATTATGCCATTTGCAAAAATCGAAGCAGATGCTGTTGTTGAAAAAGCTATTGTAGCTCAAAATAGCAAAATTGAAGCAACTGCTCAAGTAGGTAGTGACGATGGTACTATTGTAGTAATTCCTGAAGGTGAAACTGTACGACCAATGGTTGTTTCCGATGCAACTGAAAATGTAAATGTGGGATAAAATAAGAGAGGGATATAATTATGAAAAATGTTCTCGGAATAATGGATTTATATGAAGACGATAAACAAATAAGAACACTTACAACAAAAAGACCTGTTGCAACATTACCTTTTGCAGGTCGTTATCGTTTATTAGACTTTGCTTTATCTAGCATGGTTAACTCTGGTATTACAAAAATTGGTATGATGATGCCAGCAAAATCTCGTTCTATCTTAGACCATCTTCGTTCTGGTAAAGACTGGGATTTAGCACGTCGTCATGATGGTTTATTCTATTTACCAGCTATAAAAATGGATAAAGATAGCCGTAATGGTAACTTACAGTCTTTCTATAGACATATGAGCTTTATCAGACAGTCTGAACAAGAATATGTATTAATCTGCAACAGCCGTTTTGTTTATAATATAGACTTTACTACAGCTCTTCGTTTCCATCAGAATACTGGTGCTGATATCACTATGGTTTACCATATTGAAAATAAAGAACGTCCAGACAATGCAACTATTTTACAGACTGGTGAAAATGGTCTTGTTACAGAAATTGCTAACCGTCCAGCTGTTTATGAAAATTCCAAAGTATTTATGGGTATTTATTTAATGTCCCGTAAAAAATTCATGGAAATTATATCTACAGCATATGAACGTGGTGGCTATGATTTCTTAATTGATGGTATTTTACGTCATCAGGATAATTTAAATATCTATGGTTTCCAACATGAAGGTTATGTATCTGAAATCTGCTCTACAATTTCCTATTTCAAAACTAATATGGATTTGTTAGAACCAGAAATTTGGGAAGAATTATTCATGGGTTATAACCCAATCTATACAAGAGTTCGTGATGAAGCTCCTGTACAGTACAAAAAACAAGCAAAAGTTAATAATTCTCTAGTTGCAAATGGTTGCGTAATTGAAGGTTCTGTAGAAAACAGTATCTTATTCCGTGGTGTTAAAATCGGAAAAGGCGTTCAAGTTAAAAATAGCGTAATCATGCAGAATTGTGAATTACAAGATGATGCTCTAGTAGAAAATGTAATTTGCGATAAAAATGTAGTAGTATCCGATGGTAAATGGTTAAAAGGTGCTGAAAATTATCCATTGATCATTGAAAAAAATACAGTTATTTGATTAACAAAAGATAAGATATTAAAATAATATAGGTTAAAAAATATAGTAATTATCTCTAAAGTTGACTTTATGAGATAATTACTGTATTTATAAATATATATAATATAAATTATATAATATAAAATATTAATATATAGGTTTTGGTTTTTTTAGAAATATAGAGTTTTTATTTCAGGGTAGTGCGATTAAGGTAAAAACTTATAGGGGGAAGTAATAGTGAGTGTAGGAATAATCAATAAGCAAATTGAAGAGAGAGCTTCATTACAGAAAAATTTCTTAAAAACAGCAAATATGTTATTTGGTAAAGATTGGAATGAATTAACTAAAGAAGAATTATATCAGACTTTAGTTAGAACAGTTCGTCAGTACATCAGTGAAAACTGGATTATGACTAATAAATACTATGAAGAAAATCAATGCAAAGAAGTATATTATTTTTCCATTGAATTCTTATTAGGTCGTCTATTAAATACAAACTTGATCAATCTTGATATGAAAGAAATCTGTAAAGAAGCCTTGAAAGACTTGAATATTGATATTACAGAACTCTTTAAACAGGAACCAGATGCAGGTTTAGGTAATGGTGGTCTTGGCCGTCTTGCTGCTTGCTTTATTGATTCTTTGGCTTCCTTAGGCCTTCCAGGTCATGGTTGTACTATCCGTTATCAATATGGTCTGTTTGAACAAAAAATAATAGATAATCAACAAGTTGAAATTCCTGATAATTGGCTTAAAAATGGTTTCGCTTGGGAATATCGCAAAGCTAACAAAGAAGTTGATGTTCATTTTGGTGGTAATGCTTATATGGCTCAACAAGAAGATGGTTCTTTAAAATTAGTTCATGAAGGATATAATACAGTTGCAGCTGTTCCTTATGACGTGCCAATCGTAGGTTACCACAACAATGTAGTAAATACTCTTCGTCTTTGGAATGCTGAAGTTCCTCAAGATTTTGCTTCTTTATCAGGTACTAGAGAACAGTTACAAGAAAGATTGCGTCAATCTTATCGTGTACAAGCAATCACTTCTTGCTTGTATCCAGAAGATAGCTCTTATGAAGGTAAAATGCTTCGTTTGACTCAAGAATATTTCTTTGTATCTGCAGGCGTTCAAAGTATTGTTCGTCATTATAAACGCCGTAAAGGTGATTTAAAAGATTTTGCGAAAAAAATTGCTATTCATATCAATGATACTCATCCAGCAATGGCAATTCCTGAACTTATGCGCGTACTCATTGACCAAGAAGGTATGGATTGGGATACTGCTTGGGATATCACTAAAAATACAGTAGCTTATACTAACCATACAATTATGCCAGAAGCATTAGAAACTTGGCCAATTGATATGTTTAAAAATCTCGTACCACGTATTTACATGATCGTAGAAGAAATCAATGCACGCTTCTTAGAAGATGTTCGTAAACAATATCCAAATGATGAAGACCGTGTACGCAGAGTATCTATCATTCAAGATGGCGTAGTTCATATGGCTCGTCTTTCTGTTGTAGGTAGCCACAGCGTAAATGGTGTTGCTAAAATTCATAGCGATATCTTAAAAGCACATACTATGCGTGACTTTGATGAAATTTACCCAGGTAAATTCAATAATAAAACTAATGGTATTACACATCGTCGTTGGCTCATTGCTGCAAATCCACAGCTTTCTAGCTTAATAGATGAAGCTATTTCTGATAAATGGCGTAAAGACCCATCTCGTCTTATCGATTTATTAGATTATAAAGATGATACAGCATTCCTTGATAAATTAGCAGAAGTTAAAAAAGAACATAAAATTTATTTAGCTGGTCATATCAAACGTCGTAGTGGATTTACTATTGACCCTAACTCTTTATATGACATTCAAGTTAAACGTATTCATTCTTACAAACGTCAAATTATGAATATTTTACATGTAATGCATATCTATAATTTGATTAAAGCAAATCCATCTATTAAATCTGAAATGTTACCTCGTACTTATATGTTCGCAGGTAAAGCAGCTCCTGGTTACCATATCGCTAAAGAAACAATTCGCTTAATCAACAATGTAGCTAATATTGTTAATAACGATAAAGATGTAAACGATTGTTTACATGTAGTATTCTTAGAAAATTATGGTGTTACTTTAGCAGAAAAATTATTCCCAGCAGCTGATGTTAGTGAACAGATTTCTCTTGCAGGTAAAGAAGCTTCCGGTACATCTAACATGAAATTCATGATGAACGGTGCTATCACACTTGGTACTTTAGATGGTGCTAACGTGGAAATCTGCGATGCAGTTGGAGAAGATAACTGCGTTATCTTTGGCTTAAAAGAACATGAAGTAATGGAATACTATAAAAATGGATTATATTCCGCATGGACTGAATATAATACAAATCCAGCAATTCACAATGTAGTTGATGAATTATTGACTGGTCCATTCGTAGGTAATGGTGATTTCCATGACTTACACAACTATTTATTCAATAGTAATGATGAATATTTCGTATTCAAAGATTTCAATTCTTATATTGATGCTCATGTAAAAATTAGAGGTAAATATCTCGACCGCTATGGTTGGTTAAAATCCAGCTTAATCAATATTGCACATTCTGGTATCTTCTCTAGTGATAGAACTATCAGCGAATATGCAAAAGATATCTGGAATGTAGAACCTATTAATTTATTAAAATAAATGACTCCAAAGGAGAACTAAAAATATGGAAGTATCCGCATTAAAAGATTTTGATTTGTATTTGTATCATCAAGGTACAAATTTCTATGCGTATCAAATGTTAGGAGCTCATTTTGTAGTAGAAGACGGAGTAGAAGGCGTACGCTTTGCTGTTTGGGCACCTCATGCTAAAGCCATAAGTGTAGTAGGAGATTTTAATAATTGGGATTACAATGAAAACCCAATGCAGAGAATTTCTGATGGTGAAATTTGGGTGACTTTTATTCCTAATTTACAGCAAGGTGAAATTTATAAATATTCTATAGAGCCATTCAATGGTGGAGAACGTTTCTTAAAAGCAGATCCTTATGCTTTTTATGCTGAAAAGAAACCAAAAACAGCTTCTCGCGTTTATGATTTACGCGGTTATGAATGGCATGATGAAAAATGGCAAAAAAAACAGCAACAAGAAGCTTCTTATGATAAACCTATGCTCATCTATGAAGTGCATTTAGGCTCTTGGCGTCGTGATGCTGAAGGTAATTATTTAACTTATAGAGAAGCAGCAAAACAGCTCATCTCTTATGTTAAAGAAATGAATTATACTCATATTGAGTTTATGCCACTTTGTGAACATCCATTTGATGGTTCTTGGGGTTACCAAGCAACTGGTTATTATGCAGTAACTAGTCGTTATGGTGAACCAAAAGACTTCATGTATTTAGTAGATTTAGCTCATCAAAATGGTATTGCTGTAATCATGGACTGGGTTCCAGGACATTTCTGTAACGATGCTCATGGTCTTCGCCGTTTTGATGGTGAAACTTTATATGAATCTGATAATGAAAAACGCCGTGAAAATTGGCAATGGGGTACAACTAACTTCGACTATGGTCGTCGTGAAGTGCATAGCTTCTTAATTTCTAATGCTCTATTTTGGTTAAATGAATATCATATTGATGGACTTAGAATTGATGCTGTAGCTAATATGTTGTATCTAAACTACGGTCGTGAAGAAGGTCAGTGGGAACCTAATAAATACGGTGACACTGGTAACCTTGAAGCTATGGAATTGATTAAAAATCTAAATGAAGCGATTTTCAAATATCATCCTAATGCTTTAATGATGGCAGAAGAATCTACATCATGGCCTATGATTTCTCGTCCAACTTATATGGGCGGTATGGGCTTTAACTATAAATGGAATATGGGCTGGATGAATGATATGCTCAAATATATGAGCCTTGATCCTATTTATCGTAAATGGAATCATGATAAAATTACATTCTCCTTGATGTATGCTTTCTCTGAAAACTTTGTATTGCCATTATCTCATGATGAAGTAGTTCATGGTAAATGCTCTTTAATTGAAAAGATGCCAGGCGATTATTGGCGTAAATTCGCTGGTCTTCGTTCCTTCTTTGGTTATTGGATGACTCACCCTGGTAAAAAATTATTATTCATGGGTGGCGAATTTGGTCAATTTATCGAATGGAAATATGATGATAGTCTTGATTGGCATTTAGCTGAATTGTATCCAATGCATACAAAAATGCAGAGATTCTCTAAAGAATTGAATAAATTCTATTGTGAACATAAAGCTTTATGGCAAGTAGACTTTGATTGGCGTGGTTTCCGTTGGATTGATTGTAACGATAATGAAAATAGCGTTATTTCCTTTATTCGTTATGCTGAAGACCAAGATGATTTCATCATTGTAGTATGTAACTTCACTCCAGAAGTGCGTCATGGTTACCGTATTGGTGTACCTGAAAAAGGTATTTATCAAGAAGTATTTAATACAGATAAAGAAGAATATGGTGGTTCTAATGTATTAAATGAAGGTGACTTTAAATCAGAAGATGTATTCTGGCATAATTTAAATCAATCTATTCAGATTACTTTACCACCACTTGGTACAGTATATTTTAGATTGAAATTGCGTCCTGTTGAAGCTAAAAAACAGACAGTAATTGAAGCTGAAAAACCAGAAAAGGTAAAACTTAATGGTAATAGATCAAAACAACGTCAAAAGGCTAAAGCTTATGCCTTGAAATAATTTAAGTTATAGCCCATATAATTTTTATTATATGGGCTATATATACAATCATAGAGGAAGGTCGTGTTATAGTGTTAAAAGTTTTATATGTAGCCTCAGAAGCTGTGCCTTTCGTAAAAACAGGCGGTCTTGCAGATGTAGCGGGTTCTTTACCTAAAGAATTAAAACAAAAAGGTGTAGATGTTCGTGTTGTTATACCAAAATACAGTGGTATAAAAGAAGAATATCGCAATAATATGGAACATATTTATGATGGTGAAATCAATGTTTCCTGGCGTAAAAAATATCTAGGTATTGATAGATACGATTATAAAGATGTACCATTTTATTTCATTGATAATCAGGAATATTTCTATCGTGAAGGATATTATGGTTATCCAGATGATGTAGAAAGATTTACTTTCTTCTGCAGAGCTGTTCTTGAAATGCTTCCTCATATTGATTTCTGGCCAGATGTTATTCATATGAATGATTGGCAAACTGGTTTAATTAGCGTTTATTTAAAACTCGAACATAATGAAGATGTACGCTATAACAAGATTAAAACAGTATATACTATTCACAATTTGAAATATCAAGGTCGTTTCTGGAAAGGATATTTACCAGATGTTTTAGGTCTTGATTGGAAATACTTCAACAATGGTGATTTGGAATACTTCGATGATATCAACTTCATGAAAGGTGCTATCGTATATTCTGATAAAGTTACTACTGTAAGTCGCAGTTATGCTAAAGAAATTCAAGATCCTTATTATGGTGAAGGTCTTGAAGGTATGCTTCAAAAACGTGATGCAGATTTATCTGGTATTATCAATGGTCTTGATTATGAAGACTATAATCCAGAAACTGATAAGTACATCTTTAAAAACTTTGATGTACATAATGCAATTGCTATCAAAGGTGATAATAAAGAACAACTTCAGAAAAAATTGGGCTTACCAGTAAATCGCAAAATTCCAATGATTGGTATGGTAACTCGTTTAGTTGAAGCTAAAGGTCTTGATTTAGTTACACGTATCTTAGACGAATTACTTGAATATGAAAATGTACAATTTGTAATCTTAGGTACAGGCGATAGACAATATGAAGACTGGTTCAAAGGTCTTGTATGGCGCTATCCGAAAAAAGTATCTGCTAATATCTTCTTTAATAATGAATTAGCACATCAAATTTATGCAGCAAGTGATTTATTCTTGATGCCATCTCAATATGAACCATGCGGTATTGGTCAGCTTATCGCTCTTCGTTATGGTACTGTGCCAATTGTACGTGCTACAGGTGGTTTAAAAGATACTGTTGAAGCATATAACAATTACACTCAAACTGGTAATGGCTTTAGCTTTAATAACTACAATGCACATGAATTATTATTCTCCATCAAACGTGCAATAGATGGTATTGCTGATGATAGAAAACATATTCATCTTGTAGAAAATGCTATGACTGCTGATTATAGCTGGGAAGAATCAGCTAAACAATATAAAGAATTATATAATAGCTTAAAGGCTTAATAATTAGTTTAAAATAAAAATTTTATCGCTTAATACGACTTTTATAAAATTTTGCTTACTCAACAAAATAAGGTCTGTATTAAGCGATAATTATTTTATAGATGATTGAAGTTTTAATTAAAGTTTTAATCAGGGGAGGGATAATATAAATGATTTTTCATGATTCGCAAAATCTATATTATCGCAGTCCTATAGGGGCAGTGCCGACACAATCTTTTGTGAGATTGGCAATTGATGTTGATTTAAAAGATAAAGTTTCTTTGGTGCGTTTACATACATGGCAAGAAACTTGTGGTTCAATATATTATAATTTAAAAAAATCTTCATGGGATGAAAAACATTATTTTATTGATTTAGATATGCCTGAAGATGGTTGTCTTGTTTGGTATTATTTTATAATTGAATTAGCTGATGGTAAATTATTATATTATGGCAATAATAAGGCGCAAATGGGTGGTATTGGTCAAGAAGCATTAGAGGTGCCACCATCTTATCAGATTACAGTATTTAAAAAAGATGTAAAAACGCCAGATTGGTTTAAAAAAGCTGTTATGTATCAGATTTTTCCTGATAGATTTTATCGTAGTGGCAATAATATTCCACAGAAAAAACATGCGGTGCTTCATTGTGATTGGAATGAACCACCAATGTATTATTTAGACCCAGATACTAAAAATGTAATCACTTATGATTATTTTGGCGGAAATATCCAAGGTATAAAAGAGAAATTATCTTATTTAAAAGATTTGGGAATATCTGTGATTTATTTTAATCCTATTTTTAAATCACGTGCTAATCATCATTATGATACGGCAGATTATCATCAAGTAGACCCAATGTTTGGCACTAATGAAGAATTTGCACAGCTTTGTAGTCAAGCTAAAGAGATGGGAATTCGCATTATCTTAGATGGGGTATTTAGTCATACTGGCAGTGATAGTATATACTTCAATCGCTTCGGCAATTTTGATAGTGTAGGTGCATATCAATCCAAAGAGTCCCCATATTATGAATGGTATGATTTCAAGGAATATCCTTGTAAATATGATTGTTGGTGGGGTTTTACAAGTATGCCAAATACAAAGGAAACAACACCATCATATATGGATTTCATCATTCGCAGTGAAGATAGTGTAATGAATTTTTGGATGGATAAAGGCATAAGTGGTTGGCGTTTAGATGTAATTGATGAATTGCCACAGAAATTTACACGTTGTTTTTACCAAAAATTGAAGAAATTAGATAAAGATGCAGTTATTATTGGTGAAGTATGGGAAGATGCTTCAAATAAAATAGCGTATAATGTTCATCGTGAATATCTTTGTGGTTATGAGATGGATAGTGCGATGAATTATCCATTGCGCAGAATTATTTTAGATTTTATTTTGAAAAATAAATCAGCTCAAGAAACAGAAGTAAGTATTTTAAATCAGCATGAAAATTATCCTGAAGAAAATCTCTATGCCATGATGAATTTATTGGGTAGTCATGATGTAGAACGTATTTTGACTTTATTAGGCGAAGCTCCAAGTGTAGAAAATGTACCAGCTAGTGTACAGGCAAAATTCAAGTTAGATGATGCTCATTTGCGTTTAGCTATTGCTCGTTTGAAATTAGCTGTTGTTTGGCAGATGACATTGCCAGGAGTGCCATCAATTTATTATGGCGATGAAATTGGTATGCAGGGATATCGCGACCCACATAATAGAGCAAGCTATAAATGGGATGAAGCTGATAATAATTTACGTCATTTCTTTACGCGTATGATAGCACTGCGCAATCATCGACAAGTATTGCAAACTGGTTGGTATATACCAGTATATGCTCAAGATGATGTCTTAGCTTATATGAGAACTACAAAATTAGGCAAAGATAGATTTGGACAAAAAATGGATGATGATTGCATTTTAGTGGTGTTAAATCGTCATCAAGAAAAAACTATGATGATAGAAATAGATGTTCATGGTTTTTGTCAGCATAAATTACATGAAATAACTAATATGTATCCTGATGTGGAAATCATAGATAATAAGGCTAAGATAGAAATTGAACCACTCACAGCGCTAGTATTTGAACAGGAAAAAGAAAATATAGAATATGCTAGAAAAGCTGGTATTATCATGCATCCAACATCACTTCCATCTGATTATGGTATTGGTGATTTAGGAAAAGAAGCTTATAATTTTGTGGATTGGTTAGTAAAAGCTAAACAAAAGATTTGGCAAGTATTGCCATTAAATCCAGTGGGATATGGAGCATCTCCATATCAATCTCCATCTGCTTTTGCTGGCAATACTATGCTTATTTCTCCTGAAAAATTGGTGGAAATTAATTTATTAGAAGCCAAAGATATTGTTTTAGATTATAAAGCTGATGTTGATAAAGTAGATTTTGTAAAAGTAGAAGCTTATAAAGAAAAAATCTTAACAAAAGCTTTTGCCAATTTTGTAGCAGATGCAGATTATACTGCTTTTTGTCAACAGCAAAGTTATTGGCTTGAAGATTATGCACTATTCATGGCATTAAAGAAATATTATAAAAACTTACCATGGTATGAATGGAATTTAGATATAAAATTGCGTAAACCTCAAGCTTTAGAGTCTTGCAGAATTTCTTTGGCACAAGATATTGCTTATGCTAAGTTTAAACAATATATTTTCTTTAAACAGTGGCAAGATTTACATGCTTATGCAAACGAAAAAGGCATACAAATAGTCGGTGATGTTCCAATTTTCCCATCACATGACAGTGCTGATGTATGGGTACATCAAGATTTATTTAATTTGAATGCTGATGGCACCTTAAAGACAGCAGCGGGAGTACCACCAGATTATTTCAGTGAAGATGGTCAACTTTGGGGCAACCCACATTATCTTTGGAAGGTAATGCAAAGAGATGATTATAGTTGGTGGCGTAAACGCATAGCTACATTGTTGAATTTAGTAGATATAATTCGCATTGACCATTTCCGTGGTTTTGAAGCTTATTGGGAAGTATCTGGCATGGCTACAAATGCTCGTGTTGGTAAATGGGTTAAAGGTCCAGGCAAAGATTTATTTGATAAAATCAAAGAATATCTAGGTGATGTGCCAATTATCGCTGAAGATTTAGGTGTAATCACTCCAGAAGTCGAAGCTTTGAAAAATAGTTGTAATTTCCCAGGCATGAAAGTTTTGCAATTTGAATTATATGCAAATAAATATCATAAATTAAACTTTATCAGTCCGAAAAATAGCATTGTCTATACAGGCACTCATGATAATAATACAACTTTAGGCTGGCTTAAAGAGGATATATCTCCACAGGATAAAGCAGTTTTAGCAGATTTATTAGAAGTTAAAGTTGATGATAATGAGGCTTTATTAGATGAATTGGTAAAATTAGCATATGCTAGTGCTTCTAAGATGGCGATATTGCCAATGCAAGATGTTTTGAAGTTGGATAGTAATGCTAGAATGAATTTACCTGGTACAGTAGGCACTAACTGGGGCTGGCGTATGCAAAAAGATGCATTGACAGACGAAAAAGCAATGCATTTGTGTTCCTTAGTAGAAAAATATAATAGATAAATAAAAAGGACTCTACAATAAATGTAGAGTCCTTTTAGATTTTAGCGAAAAGTAATTCGGCAAAGAGGATATTATCATGGTATAATAATTTAAGTGTATTTAGTTAAATTTATTTTAAGATAGGTGAATATTTTAATGAAAATAGAGAAAAAAATATTGTGGACGATATCATTAAGTGCATTATCTTTATGTACATATAATCAGCCAGTATTAGCTTCAGATACTGATGTTGAAATCTTAAATTATGTTGAAGACCAACGTCGTGAAGCTAGAGATAAAGAAAAAAATAAAGCTATTAATGAATTTAAAGCAGAATTAGATGCTCAATATGAAAAAGAAGGCATTGTTATACAAAATCCTCAAGAAGCACCAATTATTTTTGAGGGCAATGATATTATGTATGATTCAGTAACAGGTGAAGTATATGGTAAGGGCAATGTAAAAATCACGCAGAATTATTCACGCATGACTACTGAAGATGCAAATGGTAATTTAAATACAGGTGATGTGGATATACCTGTTCATGCTCATGTTATGCAGGTAGCTAACCCAACACTTGATATCAACAGTGAGAAAACAAAATATAATTATAATGAAAAAACAGGTGTAATGAATAATGTAAAAGGTCGTGTAGATAATAGATATATTTCAGGGGAACAAGTAGAATTTTATCCTGATTACTATATAATTTACAATGGCACTATGACACGTTGTCCTGCGAAAAAACCAGATTACTGTTTGACTGCTGAGAAAATTGAAATTTATCCTGATGATCATATGGTAGCATATAATGCGAAATTTTTAATCAAAGGCCAAGTTATTTATCAAACAGATGAATATAGTACTAAAATAGGTACTAATAGCGATGGAAAAAATCAATGGATACCACTGCGTATTCGTATAAATGATGATGATGGTTTATCTATCGGTTATAAATTAGATGCACCACTTATGGATAATGTAAAAGCTTATGCTGATTTAAAATATACTACTAAGCATGATATGAGAAATATTTATGGTGTAGCTTGGAATAATGCGGGTAGTACTTTTAAAATAGAAAATGGTAAATATGAAGATGATGATGATCGTTGGTTAGAAAAAAATATAGCATATGTATATAATTATGGCAGTAGAATAGGCGATACACCACTTAGTTTTAATTTCTATAATGAATATGGTTTATGGGAAGAAAATAATATTAAAAGTTGGCATCGTGAACATAATTTATCTCTCCATCATGATCCTATAAATTTAGATACAGAAGGTAAATTTAGATTATTTCCAAGCATAGGTTATCGCTTAGTTTATGAAGATTATGATGATAGCAATTATAATAGTTTATATTATGATGTGACTTTACTTGGTGAATTAACTGATAGATTAGTAGCTTATACAGGATATCATTATTCAAGAGTTAGTGCAGAAAATACTTTATTCCAGTATGGATTGGAAGATTATTCCAAAAAAGTATCCGCAGGTCTAAGTTATACTATCGATGATAAAAATCGCTTTGTTGTAGCAACAGGATATGATGCGTCAGATCAGCTTCGTTTAAGAGATTTAGATTATTATTGGTATCATGATTGGCATTGTGTAGAAACTGAATTAAAATATGAACAGAAAAAAGATAAATGGAGTTTACATTTTAATTTCTTGAATTTCTAATATATAGAGAAAAAAGGTGAATTTATGAAGCCGGAATTGATTGATTTTGTAGAAAAATTTAAGGGAAAACGTATTTTAATTATTGGTGATATGATTGCTGATATATATTTAAAAGGTGATATTTCTCGTATTTCTCGTGAAGCGCCAGTTTTAGTATTGATAGAGTCAGAAGAAAAAACAGTGGCTGGCGGTGCTGCTAATGTAGTTAATAATGTAGCTACATTGGGCGGAAAAGCTTTTGCTGTAGGCATTTTAGGCGAAGATAAAGGTGCTTTAAATTTAAAGCAAATATTAGAAGAAAATAATGTAAATACTGAAGGTATGTTTTGTGATCAAAATCGCAAAACTATTACTAAGACACGTGTTATTGCAGGTGGCAGAGCTACAGTAAGTCAACAGGTAGTACGTATTGATAGAGAATGTAATGAAGTTATCAGTGAAATATATGAAAAAGAATTGATGAATTACATTAAAATGGTTATGCCACAGATGCAAGGTGTAGTAATGAGCGATTATGGCAGTGGAACAATTACACCTAAAATTCGTGATTTAATTTTATCTTTAAGTAAAGAATATGATATACCATCAATAATAGATTCTCGATATGCTATTTTCAATTTTGTAGGTACTGATTATGTAAAACAAAATGATGCAGAATTAGCTAGTGCTGTAGGCTATAAAATAGATAATGAGGAAATTTTATATAAAGCGGCACAGGAATTTTTAGTAAAAATGCAAGCAAAGGGAATTTTAGTTACACGTGGCGAAAAAGGTATGACTTTATTTGAAGCAAATGGAGATGTGCATAATATCCCAGTATCTGATAAATCAGAAGTATTTGATGTATCAGGAGCAGGTGATACATGTGTTGCTACCTTTATCACAGCATTAGCTACAGGTGCGATGCCAAGTCAAGCAGCTGAACTTTCTAATTTTGCTTCTGGTATTGCTGTACGTAAAATGGGAACAGCTACAGTTTCTGATGAGGAATTAATTGCCGTATTGAAAAAATAATAATTACAGATAGGATTTTAGTGATGATTATAGATATACAAGATATTGAAAAGTTTTGTGAAATCTTGCGAAAGGGTAATAAAACTATAGCACTTACTAATGGCACTTTTGATTTAATACATGCAGGTCATGTTCGTTATTTAAATAAAGCTAGTAAATTAGCAGATTATTTAATTTTAGGGTTAAATAGTGATCAGTCTGTAAAGCAGTATAAATCAGACAAAAGACCAATTGTTCCGCAAAAAGAGCGAGCAGAGGTTATAGATAGTTTAAAAGCTGTAGATTATGTAGTTATTTTTGATGAAACAACAGCTGATAAATTAATCAGTAAAGTAAAACCAGATATCTATGTAAAAGGTGGAGATTATACAGAAGAATCTCTTCCAGAAACAGCGACAGTAAAAAAATATGGTGGTAAGATAAAATTTATAAAAGTAGTAGAAGGCTGTTCTACTACAAATATCATACAGAGAATTTTAGAGATATATTGATAAATAAAAAACTACATCTTTAAGGTATGTATTTTAGAGATGTAGTTTTTATTTAGATAAAATAGTAAATAAGTATTTACTATTTTGTAAAATATTGGTAAAATCAAAGAATGGAAAATATATAATATTTGATAAGAATTTGATGAGGTTTTTATGAATATTTTAATTGTAAAATTAAGTGCAATAGGAGATGTAATTCATGCATTACCTGTAGCATATGTTTTGAAAAAACGATATCCTAATGCGCATATTACATGGGTTGTGGAACCTACAGCATATGAATTGGTGAAACACAATCCATATGTAGATGAAATAATTATTTTTCATAAAAAAGCATTTAAATCATGGAATGGTTTTAAGGAAAATTATCGACCATTTGCTAAGTTATTGCAAAAAAGAAAATATGATATATCTATAGATTTACAAGGTTTGTTTAAGTCAGCAGCTGTAGTATTTACTGCTAAGGCAAAGAGAAAAATAGGCTATGTAGATATGCGTGAAGGTAGCAATTTAATCAGTAAACGCATAGTAGGCAATAATAAAAATGGTCATATTGTAGATAGATATTTAGATACTGTTAAATGTTTAGATTGTGATACGGATAATATAATATTTCCTTTAGTTAATACACAAGATGAAATTGATTTTGTAGATAATTTATTGATTAAAGAGAATATATTAAATCAAAAATTTATAATTTTTGCAGTGGGCACTAATTGGATAAATAAATGTTGGTCTGTGGAAAATTTTGCGAAATTAAGCGATTTATTAGCAGAATATAATTTAAAAGTAGTCTTAATTGGTTTTGGAAAAGATGATGAACAAAAATCACAAGCTATTATTAAATTAGCTAGAGAAAATAATATTATAAATTTTGTGGGAAAAACAAGCTTGATGCAAACGGCTAGACTTATTAAATTATCAAAGGCTGTTGTGGGTGGAGATACTGGAAATCTTCATTTAGCAGCAGCTTTAAATATTCCTGCAATTATGCTTATGGGGCCAACAGATCCTAATAGAAATGGTCCATATAGACAAAGTGAAAATGTGATTTTAGCAGGTCATGAATGTGATGGTTGTTGGAAGCGTACTTGTGCTAAGAATATAGATTGTTTAGCAAGTATAAAACCAAATCAAGTCATAGAAAAATTAAGACAAAGCGAGTTGTTAAAAGATGAGTGAAAATTATCCAATTGACTTTGTTGTTACTTGGGTTGATGGCAACGACCCAGTATGGCAAGCTGAAAAAGCAAAGTATAGTCCCGATAAAAATGCAGATAATCGCAATGTGCGTTTTCGTGATTGGGACAATATGCAATATTGGTTTAGAGCTGTAGAAAAATTTGCACCATGGGTTAACAAAATACATTTTGTAACTTATGGTCATTTGCCCAAATGGTTAAATACAGATAATCCCAAATTAAATATTGCTAAACATAGTGATTTTATACCAAAAGAATATTTACCTACATTTAGTTCACATTCTATTGAATTGAATTTACATAGGATAGAGGGTTTAGCTGAAAGATTTGTTTATTTTAATGATGATATGTTTTTAATAAGACCTGTAAAAAGAGAATTATTTTTTGCAGGTGAAGATTGTTTACCAACGGATTTTGCTATTGCTAGTACTTTGAGTGTTGCTGATAAAAAAGATACAGTACAATATGTTAAGTTTAATAATATAGTAATATTAAATACTCATTTTGATAAAAAAGAACAAATGAAAAAAAATTTGGATAAATGGATAAATCTGGAATATGGATGGAATAGTTTAAGAAATTTAATTTTTATGGGAGAACATCATTTTAAAGCATTTGCAAATAATCATTTAGCATTTTCATACTTAAAAACTGAGATAGAAGATTTATGGAATGTTGAATTTGAGGAATTAGATAATACATGTAAACATAGATTTCGTTCTAGAGATGATGTTAATCAGTGGCTTATACGATATTGGCATTTAGCAAAAGGCAAATTTGTACCAATAGGAAGATATAAAAAAGGTAAGGTCTATGAAATTTATAATGGCGTAGAACAAAATCAAGAGTTATTTAAAATCATAGAAGATCAAGCAATGCCTATGATATGTATAAATGATAATGAAAATGTAGATTTTGAACCTATGAAGGAGAGAATAAAACAAGCATTTGATAAAATTTTACCTGAAAAATCTAGTTTTGAAAAATAAATAATATTAATAAGAAATCATTTTATACTTTATGATTTCTTATTAATGTTATTTATTAAAAATGTATAAAAACCCAATTTTATTATAGTGTTAAAAAATGAAAATAAAATGAAGCATAGAAGGTAGATTATTATGATAGAAAAAGATTATCCAATTGACTTTGTAGTTACTTGGGTTGATGGTAATGATCCAGTATGGCAAGCAGAAAAAGCAAAGTATAGTCCCAATAAAAATGCAGATAATCGTAATGTGCGTTTTCGTGATTGGGATAATATGCAATATTGGTTTAGAGCTGTAGAAAAATTTGCACCATGGGTTAACAAAATACATTTTGTAACTTATGGTCATTTGCCTAAATGGTTAAATATAGATAATCCCAAATTAAATATTGCTAAACATAGCGATTTTATACCACAAAAATATTTACCTACATTTAGTTCCCAGCCTATTGAATTAAATTTGCATAGAATAAACGGTTTAGCAGAAAGATTTGTTTATTTTAATGATGATATGTTTTTATTAAGACCAGTAAAAAGAGAATTGTTTTTTGCAGGTAAAGATTGTTTGCCGACAGATTTTGCGATAACTAGTACAATTAGTACAACTACTAAAGAAGATATGATGCCATTTATAAAATTAAATTGTGTAACAATTTTAAATGGACATTTTGATAAAAAGGAACAGATGAAAAAGCATTTTAGTAAATGGGTAAATTTAGCTTATGGTTGGAATGCTTTACGTAATTTAATTTTTTATGGGCAACATAGATTTAAAGGATTTGCAAATAATCATTTAGCTTTTTCTTTTTTGAAAAGTGAATATGAAGATATTTGGGAAAAAGAATATGAATCATTAGATGATACTTCGTCACATAAGTTTAGAAGTAAATTAGATTTAGATAATTGGCTTATTCGTTATTGGCAATTGACTAGAGGAAATTTTTATCCAATAGGAAGACATGTAAAAGGTAAGGTTTATGAAATCTATAATGGAGTAGAACAAAATCAAGAACTATTTAAAATTATAGAAAATCAAGCAATGCCTATGATATGTATAAATGACAATGATAATGTGGATTTTGAACCTATGAAAGAAAGAATAAAACAGGCATTTGATAGAATTTTGCCAGAAAAATCTAGTTTTGAAAAATAATAAAAAATAAAGAAGTAAATTATTTAAAATTTACTTCTTTATTATTGTTTATAGATAAAAAATATTCTACTATCTCAATTATAGTATATTTTATAAAAATGAATTTTAGATGAAAATAAATTTAAATTTTTGTAAAGGATGGTATTGATGGTTTGTGTAGATAAATATATGCATAAGACATATTATGTTTTAATTGGTTTGATGGTTTTTTTATTGCCTCAAGCTTTTATTTTACCGGTAGAATGTAGTTATGAAAATCATTTGTTAGAAAATCTAGAAGTATTTGTATTAGGAATTGGTTTTATAAATATGTTATATAAAACTGCAAATTTAAATAAAGATAAAATTAATAAGTTTTATTTAGCATGTGGTATTTTTTATATTGTTATGATTGCTAGAGAATTAAGTTATGGTAGAGTGTTTTATCCTATCGGTATTGATAAAAATGGTGAACAAATTTTTATGAATATCCATCAAATATGGTATGGTCCAATAGTATATCCTATAATTGCAGTACTAGTTTTAATAGCATTATTTTTAATGATACAAACTTATAAATACATAAAAAAAGAACAGATTATTTGTAGTATACCTAGATATAGCATTCGTTTATTTATAATTATGATGATATTGAGCCAGATAGTATTTGAGAAAAATTTAATCAAGTTTTTAGCAGATTATGGTCAATTATTAGAAGAATGCACAGAGATATTAGCATATTGTTCTTTAGTATGCTTTACTTATGATATATCATTTAAAAAGAAATAAAGAAGGAATATAAATGTTAAATTTTGAAATTAGATATACAAAAGCTTTAGTTATTTTGTGTATTTTAGCTGTTATTTTTATTGGGTTATCATTTGTTTTACCTATAGAATATAGTTATGAAAATCATTTTTTAGAGAATTTAGAAGTTGTAATTTTATTTTTAGGTATTGTAATCTGTATAGGGAAAATACGAGATTTTATTTTATATGATAGTATAAAATTTTATGTAGCTTCGATAATAATTTATATATTGATGATTGGCAGAGAATTGAGTTGGGGTCGTGTATTTTATCCTATTGGTATAGATAAAAATGGTGAACAGATTTTTGTAAAAGTGCATGAATTATGGTATGGTTCAGTAGTTTATCCAATAGTAGGGATTTTAATATTAATAGCCTTGATTTTATTGGTAGTATATTTTTATCAAAGCAGAAGACAAGGAATTTGCTGGTATATTCCATTAGGTGAATTTTTGTTTTTTATAGTAACAAGTATATTGAGTCAATGTGTATTTGATAGAGGTTTAGTGCAATTTGGTAATTATAATCAATTATTAGAAGAAAGCTGTGAAATCATAGCATATATATCTCTTGTTTGCTGTACATATGATATTTCCTTTAAAAGAAGATATATTCATATAAGATATTTTAGTATAAGATAATAAAAAGAGCCTCAAGAACTTATATTCTTGAGGCTTTTTTTATTTGATGGATTGTATAATGAAGTGCGACACCTAGAAAAATAAAAAA